>JAEEGI010003167.1_pt1 | contig 39408 bp, 35 predicted proteins | sample 8958751 | NCBI WGS metagenome assembly JAEEGI01 (sample SAMN16246545, study PRJNA631951) | gut metagenome | biome: gut microbiome; feature: rumen; material: KS-attached | host: Bos | place: Iran: Karaj | collected 2018-10 | reverse complement strand
CTCGATGGCGTTGGGGGCCTCGGGGATCTCGTCCGGTATGGCCTCGGCGGCGGCGAGGCGCTCGCGGCGGGCGGCCCTTCGGGCAGCACGCGCAGCCTCGCGTTCCTCCGCCTTTGCTATCGCCTTGGCCTCTCTGGCTGCAGACTTGGATTCCTTGTCAGACGCCCTCTCGGCAGCCTTTTCCGAGGCTTTCGAAGAAGACTTGCCAGAAGTCCTGGACTCGGAAGGAGAAGACTTGGACGCGGAACCGGCCGCTCGCACGGCCTGTGCTTGCGTCATCGAATCATACTTGGAGAGTCCGTTCTCCTCGATGATCTTGATAAGTTTCTCAGGATACGAAGGGTCAGTGGCATAACCCGCCTTCTTCAGGCCATAAGCCCATGATTCATAATCCTTTGTATCGAAATCGAAGAGAAACTTGTAACGGTCCCAATAACGGAGGAAATCGGAGTGGTCGCGGAATGATTCCTCAGCCGTGTCATACACACGGAAACACTCCCCCTTACGGTCGTCATCCACGCGCATGGTCCTGCCCTTCCAGTCCTTGTGGCATTTGATACCGAAATGGTTGTTGCCTTCGGCTGCCAATGCTGAAAGCCCTGAACGCGACTCAAGTATGCCCTGGGCAAGAGTGATACTGGCAGGCACACCGCTCCGGTACATTTCACGGACCGCAGTGGCGGCCCAACGCTCTATATATCGCTGCTGGGGGGTGTCGGCCGCCGAAACGAGAAGAAGGACCGCGGCCAGGACAAACGCGAGGAAGGATGCACGTCTTTTCATATGCCGTAAAGTTAGCAATTATTGACGATTAGTCAAATTTTGCAATCAAATCAATTTGTTTTGAAATTGGAGCAATCTTGCAGGCTTTCTTTCAAGAACGACGGTGCCATAAGGATTTAAAAAACTATATTTGAATTGATAAAACCGCATATACCTCAACATTAATAACATTCAGCCATGAAAAAAGTATTGATCCTTCTGTCCGCGCTCGTACTGTTCGGGTGCGCGCCTAAAGAGAGCAACGGTCCCGTCCTCACCATCGAAGGCGGTCAGGTCCAGGGCGTTGCAGCCCCCTTGAAGGGTGTCACCGTTTACCGCGGTATCCCTTATGCAGCAGCCCCTATCGGCGACCTCCGCTGGAAGGAGCCCCAGCCTGTCACCCCTTGGAAGGGCGTCAAGGTATGCGACACCTTCGGCCATCCCGGCTTCCAGGCCGTCCACTATCCCGGTGGTTATACCACTGAGTGGGGTTACGGCAAGGAGCAGCCTTACAGCGAAGACTGCCTCTATCTGAACGTATGGACGACCGCTCCCGGCAAGACCGATGCCAAGATGCCTGTCGCCCTCTGGATCCACGGCGGCGGCTACCGCGAAGGCTGGGGCTCCGAGCCTGAGTTCGAGGGCTCCGAGTGGGCCGCAAAGGGCGTCGTCCTCGTATCCATCAACTACCGTCTCGGCGTATTCGGCTTCCTGACCCATCCCGAGCTTGCCGCGGAGAGCCCTCACGGCGTATCCGGCAACTATGGCATCCTCGACCAGATCGAGTCCCTCAAGTGGATCCAGAAGAACATCGCCCAGTTCGGCGGCGATCCTAACAATGTCACCATCTTCGGCCAGAGCGCCGGTGCCGGCAGCGTCAAGACGCTGGTCGCCTCTCCGCTCACCAAGGGACTTGTCACCAAGGCTGTCATCATGAGCGGCGGCGGTCTCACTGTCCCTCAGCCGCAGGCAGCTGCAGCACCCGCCAACTCCATGCGCGGTCCGGTCCTCTCTCCCGAGGAGCAGGCAGCCAGGAACAAGGAGATCTTCGACTGGGCCGGATATGACAGCCTTGAGAAGATGCGCAGGGCCGGTACCACCGAGGTCTATGCCCTCCCGACCATCTACGGCGGAGCCACCGGACAGCGTGCCTCCCTCACCGGTTCCCCTGTCGTTGACGGCTGGTGCAATGTCAAGAGCTTTGACGAAGCATGCCTCGACGGCACTGTCGCCGACATCCCGTACATGATGGGCTACACCATGAACGACATGGGCAACATGTCCGCCGGTATCGCGGCATTCTGCCTCAACCGCGAGGAGAAGGGCACCAACAAGGCATGGGCCTACGAGTTCGCCCGTCCTCTCCCGGACGACGGCAGCGAGCCGGGCGTCACCGCCCGCCTCAAGGGTGCGTTCCACTCCTCCGACCTCTGGTTCGTCTTCAAGACCCTCCAGTACTGCTGGCGTCCCTGGACCCAGGGCGACTGGGATCTCTCCGAGAAGATGCTGACCGCATGGACCAACTTCGCCAAGTACAGCGATCCCAACGGCAAGGACGGCCTCGGCTGGGAGCCTTGCACCAAGGACAACACCAAGTTCATGGTCTTCAAGCTCGATAAGGACGACAAGGAAGCTTCCGAGCTGACCGACCCCGTCACCGAGCTCGGTTACTAGTCAGACAGTTGGACAAATATATCGATGAAATCCCCGCCATCGTCCCGATAGCGTGGATTTCTTCTGCGTATCAGACGCAGTACATGGCCGTTCCGACCGTTATCTCTATAGATATGGACGAACAGGAATTGGCCAAAGGATGCGCCCGGAAGGACAAGAAAGCACGGGAAGAGCTGTTCAGGCGATATGGCCCCAGGCTGTTCGCCCTGTGCATGCGTTATTCCCGCGACAGGAACGAAGCCGATGACCTGTTCCAGGATGCTTTCATCAAAGTTTTCGACAAGATTGGGCGTTTCCGCTGGCAGGGCGAAGGCTCTTTGTTCCGATGGATGACAAGAGTGACGCTCAACATGTCTTTTGACAAGGCGAGGCGAAGGCGCCTCTATCAGGAGACCGATATAGGCCCGTATGAGGAAACGCTCCCTGAGCCCGATTATGAAAACACGCTGTCGATTCCGCAGGACAAACTTATGGAAATGGTCGGCGGGCTGCCGGAAATGTACAGGACAGTGTTCCAGTTATACTGCATCGACGGGCTGTCCCATGTGGAGATCGCCCGCCTGCTAGGGATCAAGGAAAAGAGTTCATCGGCAGACCTTGCGCGTGCAAGGGCACTGCTGGCAAGACAAATAAAGCATTATCTCGATGAAAACTAAAAAGGACTGGGCCGATGCCCTGCAAGAACAGTGCTTTCCGGAAGAGGTTTCCCCTCCCGAAGGCAGCTGGGCGGACATAACCGGCAGAATGCACCGGAGATCCATGGGCAGGAAGACCATGGCCGCAGTGCTGGCTATGCTCGTCCCCGTGGGCGCGGTGTTGCTCTTCGGGCCGTGCCAGACAGTTCCTGACACCATGGCAGAGCTGGAACAGCCGGACACGGTACAAGCACCAAGTTTACTGGCCTTGCAAGAAGATGAGCCGGAGAGTCCGGTCGTGCTTGGGGAGTCTTTCCGCCCTGCACGTATACCCATCAAAGGCACGATGCAGCCTGAGGGAACCCCGACAGTTGCCGTCTCGGAACCGTCCGAAGTCTACATGAAGGCATCGGCCGATACTCCTTCAGACAAGATGACACCTTCCACAGCTTCTACTGTTGCTCCCAGGGTCTCCGCTCCCGTCAGCGATCCATTCCAATGGCCTGATGACGAGATCGGACAACCACTCCCACGCAAGAGGAGACTCTCAGTGAACATACATGCCGGAAGTGCTGCAGGGAAGATGGAGTCCAATCGGATAGCGGCATATCCATCGGGAACAAACCCGCACAGTAAGGCTTCCGAGGCCGATCTCTACAACCTGATCAGCATCGTCGAGCAGGTCCCAATACAATACATTCATAGCATTCCTCTCAGCATGGGGCTTAACTTGAGCTGGGAATTGTCACCACGCGTGGCCCTGGAAAGCGGACTTACGTATTCATATCTGCATTCCTACGAGAATCTGTTTGGAGACCAGAGGCTGCATTTTGTCGGGATTCCGCTAAAACTCAACATCCGACTGTTTTCCGCCGGACCACTGGAAGTGGGAGCTGGCGGATACGGGATGGCGGAGAAATGCGTGAGTGCCTCACAGGGGAGATTATCCGTAAAAGAGCCCGACATCCAGTGGTCGTCCGGTGCTTTCATGGATGCGGGGTACAGGATAGGAAATAATGTCTCGCTGTATCTGCAACCATCCATGTCCTATTATTTCACGAAGACCAAGCTTCTGACCTACCGTACGGAGAATCCCCTTGGCTTTTCATTGCAGGCCGGAATCAGATTCCACTTATAGTACGCAGTAGTCACACATCCTCCCCGTTATTATTATAGAGGCCGATAATTACTAAAGACACAGAGATATGAAACGCTTTCTGACATTTCTTATCGTCGCATCAGCATTCGTAGCCTGCGACAAGGATAATACTCCCTGGGAGGAGGATATGTCCGTTTTCAGACAGACCAAGACAAATGTGAGCATACTTGATGCAGTCCCGGACCCGGGAACAATCACTGAACCTATAAACTTTTTCTCGACCATGTCTTTCTGGGACGAGTGGAGATGGATGCCAAATGATGAAAGAGCAGCTGCGATTGAAAAGCCGGAATACGCAGACCTTGTGAAAGAAATGACTACCTTGGCATTGGTAAAAACGGTAGTCAATTATCCCATGAATTATATATTCTCCGCTTGGTCGGATTACGAGAGGGCAATGGATTTTTGTGTCGAGCAGCATGCTGTTTTCAAGGAGCTTATTGCTCGTGAGAATGCCATTGACATCCTTATCGGTGCATATGTTGTCGCCGGGGTTGATCAAGATTATTTAGACGGTTTTGCTGATTTAAACGCCTTCCAGGAAAAATGGAATCCCGAGGTGATCCAGGAATTGGAAGCGCTTTCGGTTTTTAACGAGAAAGCTCTTTCATATATGATGCTTTCCCATTATTTCGATTTCTCCAAATCAGTTTATTTCGGTTCATTACTGTCTGCCGCTGCAAGTAAGATAGAGGAATGGAATACTCACGGGTGGTGGAGCAATGTTGAGCCACATAAACTAATTTTGGAAAAATACGCAACCCCGTCCCCGTCCAGCAAGACATCTGAATAAAGCTGAAAGAATCCCTGCCGTACTGGCAGGGATTCTTATTTTAAAACTAAAAGGTCGTCAGACGCGTTTGACCTTGATGACGTGCTTTAGGGCGCCGATCTGCGAGATGACCTTGTCGAGCTCCATGTTGGAGGGGACGAGGATGCGGACGGATATGTCGTAGCATCCGTTTCGGTGGTCCTCGGTGACGTTGAAACTGCGGATGGAGGCCTTGAAATTGCCTACCACTTCCATTATCTTGGCCATCACGGAGTGGTCCATGTCGGCAAGTATCTTCAGAGTACATAAGAAGTCGCCCGAACTCGGAGTCTCGGACCAAACCACGCGCTGTATGCGATAAGGGTATCGGTCCAGCAGCCGCGCTGCGTTAGGGCAGTTGATCCTGTGGATCTTGATGCCCTCGCTGCGGGTGACGAAGCCGAAGACGTCATCGCCGTAAACTGGATTGCAGCAGCGGGCCATCCGATAGTCGAGACCCTTGACGTCCTTGGCGCTCAGCACCAGGATGTCGTCCGACGATTTGTTGCCCTTCCAATCCTTTGCCGTGACTTCCTCCGGCTTTGCCTGGGAGTCCTCCGCCGGCGCGTTGCGGGCGAGGATGAAGGCCTTGATGTCGTTGACATCCACAACCTCCTCGCCGACGGCGCCGAGGAAGGAATTGATGCTCGAGTACTTGTATTTCTTCATCAACTCGCGCATCATGCTGTCGGGAAGCTCCAGCTTCCAGTTCTTCAGACGGCGCTCCAGCAGTTCCCTGCCTTCGGCCGCTTTCTTGAACTCTGCTTCCTTGAGCTCGTGCTTGATGCGGCTCTTGGCCTTGGAAGTGACCACCCAGTTCAACCAGTCCTGGGTAGGCCGCTGGTTCTTGCCGGTCATGATCTCCACCACATCGCCGGTGGCGAGCTTTTCCTTGATGGAGACGGCCTTGCCGTTGACGCGGGCTCCGGTGCAGCGCGCACCGATGCCGCTGTGGATGTTGAACGCGAAGTCCAGCACTGACGATCCTGCGGACAGTTTGCGGAGCTCTCCGGAAGGAGTGAATACGAATATTTCTTTGGACGGCGGTGCCGGCAGATCGTCTTCGCCGTCGTAGTCAGGCGGCGAGAGAGTATCGGAAGAGCCGTGCTCGAGCAAGCTGCGCACGGCGTTCAGCCACGCATCCAGCGCCGCCTCCTGCTTGATGCCCTTGTAGGACCAGTGCGAGGCCAGGCCTTTTTCGGCCATCTCGTCCATGCGTTTGGTCCTTATCTGCACTTCCAGGCAGGCGCCCTCGGCATTCTTTACGGTAATGTGAAGGGATTCGTACCCGTTCGGCTTGGGGTTGGATATCCAGTCGCGGAGCCGGGAGGTGTCCGACTCGTACTCCTCCGTCACGAATCCGAAGACCTTCCAGCACAATGCATGCTCCACCGCGCGGTTCTCCTCGCAATCGATGATGAAGCGGATGGCGAACACGTCATAGACTCCGTCGAAATCGACTTTCTGCTTCTGCATCTTCTTCCAGATGGAGAAAGCGGTCTTGGTGCGGGCCTTGAGCTTGTATTTGATGCCGGCTTCCGAGAGCTTTGCCTTGAGCGGCTCGATGAACTGTGTGGTGATGAGCTGGCGGTCGCGTTCTGTGGCTTTAAGGCGATTGGTGATGGCGCGGTACTCCTCGGGTTCGGCATACTTGAAGTAGATGTCCTCCATCTCGCTCTTCATATTGTACAGGCCGAGCTGGTGGGCGAGGGGAATGTAGAGCATCAGGGTCTCGAGCTGTTTCCTCTCGCGCGAAGCCTTGGGGAACAGGTCGAGGCTGCGCATGACCTCGAGGCGGTCAGCGAGCTTTAGTACTACCACCCTAGGATCAGTGGAATAGCTGACTATGAGTTTCTTGTAATTCTCTGCTTCGAGACGGGTATCCTTGGGCTTGATGGTGGCGATCTTGTTGAGCCCGTCCACCATAGTAAGGATGTCACGCCCGAAGGACCGAAGGTCGATACCCTGTCTGTCGCGCGTGGCCTCGTGAAGGAAAACGGCTGTGATGCACTCCGGACCCAGTCCGATCTCGTCGGCGGCGATCTTGGCGACTTTCTCGGCATGCTCGATGAAGGGCGCTCCGTTGCCGCGCTTCATATCTTCCAGTGCCTTGGAGGCAATGTCGTATGCAGCGCGTACGAGAGCCCTGTCCTCAGGGCTGTAAGCCGGGAACAACGCTTCGATCCTGTCCATAGTTTATGCGATTGCCTTAGTGTCTAGACAAAGTTAATCAAAAATCCTTGTCTTTCCACACCTTGAGATATTCTTGGAGGGCCCACATTTCGTCACGGTATTTCGCGGCGGCGTTGAAATCGAGTTCCGCAGCCGATTTCTTCATGCGTCTGCGGTCCTCCTCAACCATCTTTTCGACCATCTCGCGCGTCATGGAACGGATGACGGGATCCTGCAGGACGGCGGCCAGGTCGGCCTTGACGTATCCGTCGACATACGCGGTCTTCTCCTCGCGCCGCGAGTCGAGACCGAGGTCGACGGACACCGTGCCGCGGCCGAGTTCAGACGGATCCGGGATGTAGGTCGGGTCTTCCCATGAGTTCGGGGCGCTGAGACGGTTCCGGCCGTTGGTGAGGCGGATCTTGCTTTCTTTGCCTCCAAGCTCGGATGCCAGGATGTTGTGCTTGACCTCCACCTGCTCGGGGGTGATGTGATGCAGTTCGTTGTACTCCATCTGCTTGGCTCTCCGGCGGTTGGTTTCGCGTATGGTCTCCTCCATGGACTTGGTTATGACATCGGCGTACATTATGACGAGCCCGTTGACGTTGCGGGCTGCGCGGCCGGCGGTCTGCGTAAGTGCCCGGCCTGTGCGCAGGAACCCTTCCTTGTCAGCGTCGAGGATGGCTACGAGAGATACTGACGGGATGTCAAGTCCCTCACGGAGCAGGTTGACACCGACAAGGACATCGAACAGGCCGTTCTTGAAATCCTCGATGATCTCGACGCGCTCGGTCGTGTCCACGTCGGAATGGATGTAACGGCAGCGTATGCCTATCTTGGCGAGATATTCGTAAAGCTCTTCCGCCATGCGCTTTGTGAGCGTGGTGACGAGCACGCGCTCGTCCCTCTCGGCGCGCGTACGGATCTCCTCCACCAGGTCGTCCACCTGGTTCTCGATGGGGCGCACCTCTATGGGAGGGTCCAGCAGGCCGGTAGGCCTGACGACTTGCTCGACTACGAGCCCTTCGGATTTCCGAAGTTCGTAGTCGGCCGGAGTCGCGCTGACATAGACCTTCTGGCCGGTCACGGCCTCGAACTCATCGAAGGTCAGCGGGCGGTTGTCGGCGGCTGCCGGCAGGCGGAATCCGTACTCTACGAGCACGGACTTGCGCGAATGGTCGCCGCCGAACATCGCATGGATCTGCGGCAGCGTAACGTGGCTCTCGTCTATGAAGGTGATGAAATCGTCCGGGAAATAGTCTATCAGGCAGAACGGCCTCTGGCCGGGCTTGCGCCCGTCGAAATAGCGGGAATAGTTCTCTATGCCCGGACAGTAGCCCATCTCCTTGATCATCTCAAGATCGTATTCGACGCGCTGTTTCAAGCGCTTGGCCTCCAGGTTTTTCCCTATGCTTTCGAAATAGTCGAGCTGAATCTTCAGGTCGTCTTGTATGTGGCTTACCGCGGCGATGCCGCGCTCCTTAGTGGTCACGAAATTGTTGGCCGGGTAGATGGAGATTTCGTCAATCTCCTCGATGCGCGCTCCTGTAACCGGGTCGATGACCGAGATGCTGTCGACTTCGTCTCCGAAAAACTCTATGCGGATGGCGTCGTCGGCTCCGCCGAGATACACGTCCACCGTGTCGCCGCGGACCCTGAAGGTTCCGCGTTTGAACTCCACTTCCGTGCGGGAATACAGCCCGTCGACGAGCTGATAGAGGAGGCGGGTGAGTCCGCGCTGCTCTCCTTTCTTCACCACGACCGTCTGTTCGTGGAAGTCGTCGGGATTGCCGATGCCGTACAGGCAGGAGACACTGGAGATGACGATGACGTCGCGCCGCCCGCTCAGCAGGGCGCTGGCGGCGCTCAGGCGCAGCTTCTCGATCTGGTCGTTGATGCTGAGATCCTTTTCGATGTATGTGTCGCTGTTCGGCAGGTAGGCCTCCGGCTGATAGTAGTCGTAGTAGGAGACGAAGTACTCCACGGCGTTGTCGGGAAAGAACGACTTGAACTCGCCGTAGAGCTGGGCCGCGAGAGTCTTGTTGTGGCTCAGGATGAGGGTCGGCCGCTGGAGCCTTTCGATGACGTTGGCCATCGTAAAGGTCTTGCCCGAGCCCGTGACGCCGAGCAGCGTGACATCCGTCACACCGTCGTTGAGGGCCGAGCAGAGCTGGTCGATGGCCTCCGGCTGGTCTCCGGAGGGCTTGAAAGGCGACTGAATCCTGAATTTCATCCTGTCCGGGCGGAGTTTACTGGTATTTGGAGAGAATTTCCAGATCGTTGTCCGCCTTGATCTTGTCTATGATGGTGCACACGATGCGGTAGGTGCGGCTGTCCTTTGTATAGACCGCAGGGGTGATGAACCGGACGCGACCCTGGCGCAACAGTTTCTGCGTGCTGGTGTGCTTTTTCTCGTTGCCGGGATTATACACGGCGATAGCGTTGCCTCCGAACATGTTCACTATCTTCATGCAGGGGACGTCGGTGTCGCCGTCTCCGAAATAGATCATGTGACTGAACGGGATACGTTTCTTATCGTCGGCTATGCTGGAGTTGACCATCTTGTTGTCGCGGGAACTGAAGATTCCTTTGCTTATTTTGAACAGGAACTGGGTCTTGGCGGTGTAATCGACCGCTATGCCGGGCCATTCCGCCTCTCCGTTCTCGTCGTAGATGAAGGATCCGGCGAAGATGTGCTTGAACTCCTTTGCGATAGGGGAGCCTTCGATGATTTCCTTCAGTCCGGAGGAGTTGATGTAATGCTCGATCCTGACGCCGTGGGCTTCGCCGTAGTCGTTGATGAGCTTGAACCAGCCTTTTACGCCCTCGTACAGTTCTATGTGCTTGCCGAACTCCTTGAACTGCTTGCGCCGCAGGGGAATGCCGTTCTTCTTCGCTTCGTCGAACATCAGCTTCATATAGGCGAGTATGTTACTGGCATCCTGTCCGCGGGCTATGCTGTCGCTCTTGGTCCAGAACTCCTCGGGAGTCTGTCCGACAGCTTGGATGAATCCGAACTCCTGCATGTTGCCCGGCGAGAGAGTCCCGTCGAAATCGTAAATAAGCGCGATGATTGGTTTCCTTCTCATTTTTGTCTGTCTGATTTCACCATATATACGGCGATTTCGCCACAATCTTTCTAATAGTACGCGTCTAGTCCTTATATTAGCGAATCAAAACCAAACCTTCGGAACATGGATGCGAATTATCTGAGCAAGCATTATCTCTGGAAACTCCAGGAGACTGTCAAGTCCTGTTGGGACAAGAAAGCATTGTGCAACTATGGTGGCGAATCCTTCACCTTCTGTGATCTGGCCACAAATATAGAGAAATTCCACATACTTTTCGAGCAATCGGGCATCAGAAAGGGCGATAAAGTGGCCATTTGCGCAAAGAATACCGCCCGCTGGGCCATCTCATTCTTCGCCATCAACACTTATGGCGCCGTTGCAGTCCCTATCCTCTGCGATTTCCATCCCGACAGCATCAACCACCTGGTGGATCACTCGGAGAGCATCGCCCTTTTCGTCGATGCCGACATCTGGTCGAAGCTCGATATCGCGAAGATGCCCTTGCTCAAGAGCGTGGTCAACGTGCAGAATTTCTCCGTCCTGTATTCATCGGACGGATTGATGGAGAAGGCTTTCTCCTTCCTGGAGGAATCTTTTGCCGCCAAGTATCCTTCCGGTTTCTCCCGTGATGACGTCGTCTATCCTACCGACAATGCCGAGGATCTGGCCATTATCAACTATACCTCCGGAACCACCAGCGCTCCGAAGGGCGTGATGCTGAAATATGACAGCTTCACTGCCACTGTCGAGTATGCCCAGACCAATGTCAAGGCCACGCCCGACGATACCCTCGTCTCCATGCTGCCCATGGCGCATATGTACGGCCTCGCATTCGAGCTGACATATCCACTCTGCTCCGGAGTCACCATCTTTTTCCTTGGCAAGACTCCTTCTCCGAGCCTGCTGCTCAAGGCGATGAAGGACGTCCGTCCCTACATGATAGTCACTGTGCCGCTGGTGATGGAGAAGGTTTACAAGTCTTCGCTCAAGCCGATGCTCCAGAAACCCGCCATCAAGTTCGCCACCAAGGTGCCAGGTATCCGCGGCATCATCTACAAGAAGATGCGTGAGGGCCTGGACGCCGCATTCGGCGGCCGTTGCGGGCATTATATCATGGGCGGCGCGCCGCTCAATCCCGAGGTCGAGGATCTCTTCCGCAAGATCAAGCTGCGCTATACCGTCGGCTACGGCATGACGGAGGCATGCCCGCTGCTTGCCTATGAGGATCCCGCACGCTTCGTCAAGGGATCCTGCGGCAAGCCCGTCACCTGCGCCGAAGTCCGCATCGACTCCGAGGATCCCCAGCACATCGCCGGCGAGATCCAGGCGAAGGGCCGCAACATCTGTATCGGATACTTCAAGAATCCCGAGGCTTCCGCCGGAGCCTTCACCGATGACGGATTCCTGCGTACCGGCGACCTCGGCATCATGGATGCCGCAGGCAATATCTTCATCAAGGGACGTTCCAAGAGCATGATCCTTTCCTCCAACGGACAGAATATCTATCCCGAGGAAGTCGAGGCGGTCGTGAACAGCCAGGACTACGTCGTCGAGTCCGTGGTCGTGGACCGCGCTTCCAAGCTGGTGGCGATGGTCTATCTCGACGAAGATGCCATCAAGAAGGCCGGGCTCGATGCCGAAGCAGTCTCCGACATCCCTGAGAGCATCCGCATCTCTTCCAACCGCAAGCTCCCTGTTTACAGCCAGATAGCGAAGGTGGAAGTAGTGCCTGTCCCCTTCGAGAAGACCCCCAAGATGAGCATCAAGCGCTTCCTGTACAAGTAGTGACTGACATTTCGTCAGTCCTGACTGATTGGAACGCAATTTGACTTATTGGAATGCGTCGCCTTATGGCGGCGCGTTTTTTTGTCAATAAAACACATCAGATATGGAAAACAAAGGTAAAATCGGAGTGACTACCGAGAATATTTTCCCGGTCATCAAGCAGTTTCTTTATTCGGACCATGAGATATTCCTGCGCGAGCTGGTGGCGAATGCCGTAGATGCTACGCAGAAGATGAAAGCCCTGGCGCTCAGCGGGGATTACAAGGAGGAGCTCGGGGACCTGAAGGTCCGCATCGAACTCGACGAGAAGGCAAAGACCCTGAAGGTCATCGACGAAGGCATCGGTATGACCGAAGAGGAAGTGGACAAGTACATCAACCAGATCGCTTTCTCATCGGCGGGGGAGTTCCTGGAGAAATACAAGGATCAGATCGGCAACATCATCGGTCATTTCGGACTCGGATTCTATTCCGCGTTCATGGTGTCCGAGAAGGTCACCATCGAGACGCTGAGCTGGAAGGAGGGCGCGAAGGCCGTCAAGTGGACTTGCGACGGAAGTCCCGAGTACTCGATGAAGGAGTGCAAGAAGTCCGACAGGGGTACCGTCATCACGCTCTACCTCGACAAGGATTCCGAGGAGTTTGCCGCGAAATCGCGCATTCAGCAGTTGCTGAACAAGTACTGCAAGTTCATGCCCGTCCCCATCGTTTTCGGAAAGGAACAGGAATGGAAGGACGGCAAATATGTCGATACAGACAAGGACAACGTCATCAACAAGATAGAGCCCATCTGGACCAAAGCTCCGTCCAGCCTTAAGGAAGAGGATTACATGGCCTTCTACAAGGACCTGTATCCCATGGAGGAGGAACCTATGTTCCATATCCACCTGAACGTGGACTATCCTTTCAACCTTACCGGAGTTCTCTACTTCCCCAAGATCAAGGAGAGGATGGCCATCGACAAGCACAAGATCCAGCTGTACTGCAACCAGATGTTCGTCACCGACCATGTCGACAACATCGTCCCCGACTTCCTGACGCTTCTGCATGGTGTCATAGATTCTCCCGACATCCCGCTGAACGTCTCCAGGAGCTATCTCCAGAGTGATGCTAATGTAAAGAAGATTTCCACGTACATCACCAAGAAGGTTGCCGACAGGCTCGAGGACATCTTCAAGAACGAGCGCCAGGCTCTCGAGAGCAAGTGGGACAACCTCAAGCTCTTCATCGAGTACGGCATGCTTACCGACGAGAAGTTCTGCGAGCGCGCCCTGAAGTTCGCGCTCCTCAAGAATACTGACGGCAAGTATTTCAGCCTGGACGAGTATCGCACGGCCATCGAACCGCAGCAGACCGACAAGGACAAGAAGGTCGTTTACCTGTATGCCACTGACGTGGAGGCGCAGTATCCTTTCATCGAAGGTGCGAAAGCCCAGGGCTATGACGTGCTGCTTATGGACTGCGAGCTGGATTCGCACTTCGTCAATCTGCTGGAGAGCAAGGTGGAGAACACGCGCTTCGCACGCGTGGACTCCGACTCCGTGACCAACCTCATTCCGAAGGAGGACCGCGTGAAGCTCGAGATGAAGGAGGATGAACGCTATGACCTTGAGAATATGTTCAAGGCCGTGCTGCCTTCCGAGAATGAGTACTATGTTATCGGCGACAACCTCGGCGAGGATGCGGCTCCGATCCTGATTACCCAGAGCGAGTTCATGCGCCGCTACCGCGAGATGAGCGCGCTTGGCGGAGGAATGAATTTCTACGGTGAGATGCCCAAGTCATATAACATTACCGTCAATATGGACAATCCGCTGGTCGGCAAGATCCTGGCCGCCAAGCAGGAGGGCGTCGCGCCGCAGGGCGAGCTTCCGCCGGAGGCTCCGAAGGACGCCTCCGACGCGGAGAAGGAAGCCGCCCGTCAGGCGCGAGACGACGTCCGTCACGCCCACAAGGCCGATGTCGAGAACTTCGCCCGTTCCAACGAGATGCTGCACCAGATCGCGGACCTTGCCCTCCTTGCCAACGGCATGCTTAAAGGCAAGGCGCTCAGCGACTTCATCTCGCGCAGCGAGAAAGTCGTAAGGGATGCGTTCCTGAAATAATAAAAAGGGCTGCGGTTGCAGCCCTTTTCTATTATCTACCGATCAGGTTGAGGAATTCGTTCCTGGTCCTGGCTGAACTCAGGAAGATTCCTGAGAAGGCGGAAGTAGTGGTGATGGCGTTGGATTTCTGCACGCCGCGCATCGACATGCAAGTGTGCTGGGCTTCGATGACCACGGCCACGCCGAGAGGATGGAGCGACTCCTCGATGCAGTTGCGGATCTGCACGGTCAGGCGTTCCTGGACCTGAAGCCTGCGGGCGTAGGTCTCCACGACGCGGGCGATCTTGCTCAGACCGGTGATCTTTCCGTTGGGGATGTAAGCTACGTGGGCCTTGCCGATGAACGGGCACATGTGATGCTCGCACAGGGAGTAGAGTTCGATGTCCTTGACGATGACCATCTGCTTGTACTCCTCGTCGAAGATGGCCTTTTGTATGATTTCAGTGCCGTTCTGCTCATATCCCTGGGTCATGAACTGGAGCGCTTTCGCCACGCGCTCGGGGGTCTTCACGAGCCCCTCGCGCGCCGGATCTTCGCCGATGAGACGGAGGATTTCCTTGACGTGCGAAGCTATCTCCGCAGTCACGTTTTCATCGAAAATCTCTTCTTTTTTATATGGCATAGGATATGCAGTATTTTTTTCTATCTTTGCGGAAAATTTCCGCGAACAAAATTAGGAAAAAATAATAACAACTTAACTATTTACCGAGTATATGTATTGGACATTGGAATTTGCCGGTAGCCTGGATGACGCTCCGTGGCCGGCAACTAAGGACGAACTTATCGACTACGCCAACCGCTCCGGCGCCCCCGAAGAGGTCATCGAGAACCTCCAGGAACTCGAGGATGACGGCGAGATATATGAAAGCATCGAAGATATCTGGCCCGACTACCCCACGAAGGAAGATTTCTTCTTTAACGAGGAGGAGTATTAAGAGAGTATTTTACTCTTAACATAGTGATTTACAGCGAGATAAGCAAAAATAATTTGTTTGTCTCGCTGTCATTTTAGGGCGTTTGTTTGCCGAATTTGTTTGTCTAAATAGCTAAAAATCGCTAAAAATAGTAGTTTGTTTGTCTAAAATTCATTATGTTTGTACATCCTCGTGAGTATCGGGGAAAAGACAAACAATGGGCAGACCAAAACGAATATATCCCCTTGGGAAATTCAGGCTCCGGACACCGAAGAATCCGGAAAAGGAGAAGGCATATCCGATTGAACTGGAGTATACCTGGAATCGACAGATTGTCCGGAAATCGACGAATGTCTTTGTCAAGGAGTGCGACTGGAATCAGAAAGGGAATCAAGGTCGTGGAGAGATCCGCGCCAGCTATGGCGAAGAATACAAGCGACTCAACAGGATGCTGCTCTCCCGTGTCGAGCGAGTCGATTCCCTGCTCGCCGAGTATAATGAAAAGCATCCGCATCAGATTACGGTGGCAGTCATCACCGACATCCTTGCCGACAAGCCTCTCCTCAGAAAAGACCAAGGGAAGGATTTCGTTGAATTCGCTATCGAGCGCTTGAATTCCGACTATGCGAGGAATCGGATCGGGCGGAGCCGTCTTGAGAACGGGAAAAGCGGAATGAATATCTTCCAGACTTTTCTACGTGCGAAGAAACTAGGAACCTATCGACCGGATTCCATCTATGTTGGGGATATTACCCCGGAGTTGGTTGATGCATACATTGAATGGAGAAGGGATGTTAAAAAGAACAGCGACGCTACCATCAACCATGCCCTGACTCCTATTCTCAAGGCTTGTTCTTATGCAAGCGACCTGGATCTTATCGACCCTGCCATCAATCTGAGGATCCAGGATATGCGTGTGATCACTAAGCTTTCGTTGACAGAGGAGGGTTTTGAAGGTACTTTTGACGGGAAGAGCCTTTCCAAAGACGAAATGAAAGCCCTTGTGGAGTATTATAAAACCTGTCCGGAACCTCGCCGTAAAGAATACCTTGAGATGTTCTTCTTTGCTTTCCATGCCTGCGGTCTTCGTGTTATTGACGTGATGACGCTTCAGTGGAGCAATATCAATTTCGAGAAGAAGGAACTTCGGAAGATAATGATCAAAACGAACAAGCGTCACGTTATTCCACTCACGGACCAGGCAATCCGTATCCTTCGTCAATGGCAGGCAAAACGGCCTGACAGCAGATTCGTGTTTGATCTGGTCAAGGAAGATCTGGACCTGGATGACTCGGAAGCCCTATACAAGGCGAGGAATACAGCTACCAAGAACATCAACCAGTCTCTAGCTGTCGTCGGCGAGCAGTTGAAATTCTCCATTAATCTATCCATGCATGTTGCTCGGCATACTTTTGCGGTTTTCGCGCTGAACAATGGCCTGTCTATGTCCGTTGTCAGTCGCCTGTTGGGGCATGGAAGCACTGATATCACTGAAAGAGTATATGCGAAATTCCTTCCGGAAACGTTGGCCTCAGAAGTGTCTAAACTGAGTGCGGATACCGACTCTCTTGTCCTTATGTCTGAGTGATTAAAAACTTGAGCAGTATGACAATCTTCCAATTCACAGTTCTGTTTCTTGTATTCATTGTATTAGTCCTTATTGCCGCTCATATATTTCACAGGTATGAACGCGCCATTTTCTGGAGTGTCGCGTTGTTTTTGTTCATCGGTGTTCTAGTATTATTGGGTACTGGAGTCCTGAAAATTATCAAAGATGGTCATGCCAATTCAGGTGCTTTATTTGTAGCTTTCATGTGCCTTATCACAGCTGGAGTCCTTGTAATTGCCACTCAGGAACCAGAGTCGTTTATTAGGAAAAGAAGAAAAGCTATATCCAAGAACTCTTCTTCTGATGCTCCCCAAGAACAAGAAAGTGTCGTCTTGACAAGAAAGCTGGACACCCCTCTCGCAAAAGAGGTTTTTGCAAAGGCTATAAATGAAGGCCTGATAGAAGTAAATGGATCTTATTATAAATGGAAGCGGTCAAAGATTCTGTTGGCTTATATGTGTGGCCGAATTTACTGTAATGACTGTCCGGTGCCGGATCGTGGAAAAGGAGGTAAGTTCATATGGAATCCAGGGGACGACTCCTCTTTCCCTGATTTTGACTTGAATGCTCTTTTCCAAACAAAAGATATCGGCCAATCAAGAAACAATAGGAAATTCTGCCCTCTCCCGAATGACTTTGACATAATTGACAGATTCTTCGAGTAGGCCCCCATCTTCTATAAATACATTATTGTGAATCAAGCCGTTAGGGCTTGATTTTTTTGTCGTTTGCCTAAGGTATCAGGGTATTATACCGGATTATATAACATGTTATAGTCAGACTCTATCACGGTCATAACATCGAGCCTAACATGGTATCGCAGAAATCGAAGATATCTTTGCCCCAGAACCCGCGGGCAGAGTGCACTGCTGTCCCGCAAACACAAACAACGGCAAGGCGGTCAGAGAGTGCATCATGGTTGCCTGGTCACAATCGATTTCATTATTATGACAAAAAAACATCTCAACAATGATGAACCTTGTGAAAAGGAGTTGCTCCAGAGGATCCTCCGTATTGTCGAAGGGAAGGATGGGCAAGGCATCCATATCCCCTCTGGGCGAAAGGGCATCTATGATAACCAGAGCCTGATGAAGCTCCTGAATGTCAGCGGCGCCTATCTGAGGAAGCTGCGGGATAACGGATATCTGGGATTTTCCCGCCATGGAGACAAGTATTGGTATACCCAGGAAGATGTCGACCGGTTCATTCGTCGCTTCCATTATGAAGCGTTCGCGATATCGGACGTGCTTCCGGAGCAAAAAGAAAGTATCCATGGATAGAATGTCTTTGATCAACGCTGTCAAGAGGGATCAGGTGGCCGTTCAGGAGACACATTTCCCTCTTGACATCTTTCCCGAAAGGGTACAGGATATAGTGTTCAATCTCTTCCATTACGAGAACTATAACATTGAATACTGCGCCTCCATCATGCTCTCCGCCATTGCGTCGGCTATTGGAAACTCTTACCAGATTCACATAAAGGGAGCCTGGTCAAACAGCCCGTCCCTTTATATGATGCTGGTCGGCAGACCGGGCTTGGGAAAGACTCCTCCATTGGGATTTCTGTACAAGCCCATCAGAGAACAGGATGAAGAACGGTATTACCAGTTCTGTGACAAGATGCAGGAGTACGAGAGTCAGTCTGCCTGCGAAGGAAAACAAGTCGATGGCTCGTCATCGCGCAAATACCCGAACCTGATAAAGACTGTAATCAGTGATTTTACGGCCGAGGCGATGCTGAATGCCCACAAGAACAACCTTAGGGGTATTTCTGTCGTGGTTGATGAGATTCTGGGCCTGTTCAAATCGGTCAATCGTTATACCAACAAGGGTAATCTCATTGAGCTATTGCTGACTTCGTATAGCGGGCAGCCGTTGGATTATATCCGCAAGTCCGAAAAGTATCCGATACATATCAAACAACCCTGCATCAACCTGATTGGTACAATCCAAACAAACCTGCTGGGAAATGTCTTCTGTGATGAATACTCATCCAATGGCCTTCTGGACCGGTTCCTTTTCGTTTACCCAAACAACCGAACTATTTCAGAATGGAAACGTACGGCTCCCGGCGAGAAGCGTCCGGACATCGAGCACGAGTGGAAGGCCGTGATGGAGAAGATTCTGAGTCTGCCGTGTCCTCTTGATGATAGCGGGAATGGACTTCAACCTTGTGTTCTCGGGTTCTCGGACGATGCTGAAGAATACTTCTATGACTGGAACAACCAAATTATCAGAGATGTGAATGCTGTCGAGAATGACCTGGAAGTAGATAGTCGCAAGATAAAGCTCTGCAGCAATGCCGGTCGTTTGGCTCTTATTCTACAGGTGATGAAATGGGCAACAGAAGAAGGGAGCCTCCAATTCGTCGACCTAGAATCAGTTAAAGGGGCTATTAGGCTCATCGATTACTATGAAGATACCTATCAGCGTCTTAAGGTAGCGCTTCAGGAACCCAATACTGTGTCGAACGATGATTGGATAGATGAGATGGGAGACTCGTTTACCACTGCTGAAGCAGAAGAGGCTCTTAAAGGGAAGGGATATTCTAAACGTTTTGTCTTCAAGAGCTTGGGGCGATTGACACAAGGCCCTAACCCTCGCCTGATGAAGCCTAGTCGAGGATGCTACACAAAGACTTTTACAAGTGAGTGTGCACCGTGCAGTAGTGCACAAGACGAAGGTAAGGAACAAGGTGAAGTGCACACTGCACAGGTGCACGACGTTATTAAAGTTTCATGATGGGTATGGCTGACTATCGTTTTCATTTGCAGAAATACGGGCCTGGTAGCAAAACAAGTTGCCCGTCGTGTGGGAAAAAACGCTGCTTCACTCGCTATGTTGATGAGGAGGGTCTTATCACCTTTCCGGCCAATGTTGGAATCTGTGACCACATCAACAGCTGCGGCTATCACTACACGCCCAAACAATTCTTCCAGGACAATCCGGAAGCATTTCCGGAGAAATCAGACTGGAGGAATGCGATACCAGTTCATACGAGAGTCCAAAAGAAGGAGGAACCGACACCTTCCTTTATCCCGTATGACATTATGAAGAAGACACTTGGCCACTATTCTCTTAATCCCTTGTTTAACTATCTTAAGGGAATCATGGATGAAGAGTCCCGGATGCGTCTGATGGAGAAATACAACGTTGGAACCTCCAAGAAATGGGGTGGGTCAACGGTTTTCTGGCAAGTGGATGTCCAAGGACGGGTAAGAACTGGCAAGATCATGTGTTATGACCCGGAAACCGGGCACCGTGTCAAAGAGCCTCACAGTCGCGTCTGCTGGGTCCACACGGAGCTGAAGGAGAAAGACTACCATCTAAAGCAGTGCCTTTTTGGGGAACACTTATTACCCTCTAATCCAGCCTTGCCTGTGATCTTGGTAGAAAGTGAGAAGACCGCATTGATAGGATCTTTCTTTGTTCCCGAGATGCTTTGGCTGGCAAGCGGAGGCATAAATGGGTGCTTCAACCCCGAGACGATGGAAGTCCTGCGGGGAAGAGATGTAACCCTTATGCCGGATCTAGGGGCCATGGAAATATGGCGCCAGAAGGCAGAAATACTATCATCCATCTGCCATACCGTTACCGTGTCGGACGTCCTTGAAAGAGAAGCCGAAGACTGGCAGAGGGAGAAAGGTTGGGACATCGCCGATTTCCTTTTGGCTGAGCCAACTAAGCGGCAGATGTTGCAAATCCTGTGCTCCCGTAACCCCGAACTTCCAAAGCTGATAGAGGATCTCGGACTGGTGTTGATCGAATGATTGACTGCTGCTCTTTTCGGGATGATTGGAACGACGATTACCGAAATCTTACAAGAAGTACAATGTCATAGTCTTCACATTAAACCAAAAAAACAACAAATCAATATGCAATTCACGAACATCAGATACAGCATCACTCTCAAAGACGAGCAGTACGCCTACCTCACGGACGAAGGGCAGGATATCCCCCGAGTCAAATGCTTCTGGGACTTTCTTCGGATGGCCGTCATGGAGGAAACCAAAGTCTCTGGCAAGGGCTTTTCGGCTGTCCTACGCCCCGGCCAGTTCATGGCCTCCAAGGTTGACCTCGCCCGTCTGTGGCAGTGCGACCGGAAGACCGCTACCCGAATCGTGAAGGAGTTCAACCTGATGGGTATACTCAGGTCTGTTCCGTCCAACCGGACCACCATCCACACCCTGATGTGCCTGTCGATTTGGTTCACGAACGAGGGTATTGTCAAATGCGACTACTTCCGAAAGAACCCCTATGTAAGGCCGATCGAGAAGCCGTCGAGGAAGAAGCCTTGTGTCCCGCCTGATGACGGGGCGGAACCGACCGCAGGAGGATGATTCCCCAGGGCCGGATCAGCCGGGACACAGGCGATCTGTTTCTTTCTTTGTAATCAGGCCAGTCTATTTGATCCCCACGACGCAGGACCGGGACGGAATGCTCGTCATTTCTTCCTTTCCCCTTCCCTTCATTTCCCTGTGATTTGAGGCCGTGACAGGAGGCGTCCGCGATGGGGATTGGGGAGAATCTGGCTGTCCCATTCCCTTCTCCTGCCCGACCGTGCGGCCAAGGCCGCTTCCACGACCTCGGAGCCCCCAGCGCCGGATGATCCCGACCCATACGACGGCCCATCGCTCCGAAGGTCTTGGAAAGGCTGGAAGGAAGGGAAAAGAAGGAGGCGGGAGCGTGCGGGCGATAATAGGCTGACCTGTTATAGCCCACTATAACTACCCGCTTCGCTTTCCGTAGTTGTGGGCTCTGCCGAGGGCCTGGGCTTTGCCCCGTCCCAATCAGGGCGCCGCCCCGATACCCTGCCCAGGGCGTTTCACCCCTGAGAACCCCGAGCAGCGAGTGACCTCTCTCTGCACTCTCCGCCCAGGGGCTGTCTGCCGCCTGGGAACCCCGAGCAAGGAGGGACATCTCCCTGCACCCACCGATCAGGGCTCCGCCCTAATGACCCGGGCATGGCTCCACATCATCAACAACCCACTAAATCACTAGCAAAATGAACCAGAAACCCAAGGCTTCCGTCCATGTGAAGCCATGCAATACCGCCCAGAGCGAACGCCACAACAGGCGGGACGCAGAGTACATCAAATCGCTCAACCCTAAGAAGCTCTACGTCCGGCTCGACCTGACCAAACACAACGCCTCTTATGTCGCGCCTGAAATGGAGGGCGTCACCCTGGATCAGTACCTCGAATCCATCCGTGTCATGGTCAAGCAGAAGACCGGACGCGCCATGCAGGAGAAGGACGTCCAGTACACAGACAAGAACGGCAAGGTGCGCACCCGGAATGGAGCCAGTCCGATCCGTGAATGCGTCGTCGTCATTGAAAAAGACACCAAGCTCAAAGACCTACTCCGCTTCACCAAAGAGGTGGAAAAGAAGTGGGGCATCAAGGCTCTCCAGATCCACCTTCACAGGGACGAGGGCCACTACGAGCATCCCGCCGAAGAGAATACCTGGGTGCCGAACTACCACGCCCACATCATCTGGGACTGGATGGACCACTCGACAGGGAAATCCATCAAGCTCAATGCCGCCGATATGTCCGAGATGCAGGACATGGTGGCTGAGGCATTGGACATGGAGCGCGGCCAGAAGAAGTCCGAGACCGGGCTGGAGCATCTGGAGCGTAACGACTTCATCCTCCAGAAGCAGGAGAAGGAGAAGAAGCGGCTGGAGGAAGAGAAACGCAAGGCCCAGAGTGAGAAGGATAAGGCCGAGAAGAAAGCCCAGGAGGCCAAGGAAGAGGCGAAAAAGGCGCAGGAGGAAAAGAACGAGGCCGAGCAGAAAACGAAAGACGCCAAAACGGCACTCGCCAACGCCGAATCGAAGATCACCGAGAAGCAGAGCGAGATCGACAGACTGAAAAATAGAATCGACATCGAACAGGTAGTGCTTGAAGGGCTACAGTCGGAAGTCGAAGAGAAGCGCAGGGAGAAGGACTCGATTAACACCAGCGACGAGTGGATGAACCCGGCCCTTCGCGCCGTTTCAGGCTACCTGTTTAATACGGACAAGGTAATCAAATTCGCCGTAGAGACCATACAGGACTATGCTTATTCCGGAACCGGAGGACGCGGAGGCAATCACGGAGATTGCTTTTATGATAATGAAGCCTTCGTGATCAAGAAATTGATGACGGGTTTGGCTGCAATTGCGAAAACCACTTTTCAAGTAATCGGTAACTGGCTTGTCTATGTGGCCAGCAAAATAGCAAAGTTCAATGATTGGGAACTCCGCCGTGCTGAAAGAGGGGTCAAAAGTATCGCCGATGGTGACTACGACTGGCGAATCGACAGATTTGAACGTCGCCAGGGCGGGGGGATATCGAGATAACGGCTCATGGGGAGTCCGGATCCGAGCTTCGTAAAATAATACTGTTTGATTCATAAATGGAATACACGAAAAAAACGATAACTTTGTAAAACTAAAAGAGGGCTGAATGAATGAGCTGACGATACACGACATAGAGACAATCATCCGCCGCGACGAAAGCCGCGTCCTGGAGGTCAAGAAGACGACAGGAGAGTTGAATGCCGGAATGCAGTCCGGTTGCGCCTTCCTTAATACCGATGGCGGCTGGCTCTTTTTCGGCATACATCCCACTACCTTGAAGATTCTCGGGCAGGATGTAGTTGACAAGACCAGGCAGGAAGTGGCGCATGAAATGACCAAGTTTTCTCCGGCCATTGACCTTTACGCCCAATACATTGATGTGCCTGAGCGTCCAGGACAAAAGGTAATCGCCATCTGGTTCCCGGCTCCGGCTCCTTTCACCGCGCCATACACCTACGATGGCCGTCCCTACTACAAGGTGGAGAACACGACAAAGCCGATGCCCCGCGAAATGTTCGACGAGCGCATCCGACTCAGTGATCCTAAGAAATTCAGCTGGGAAATGGCACCCTGTCCCGGCGCCACCATCAGGGATATTGATTCTAAAACGCTGAAAACGGCAATTGATGAAGGAATCTCCAAAGGAAGGATTCCTGCCGATGCTGCAACTGCCAAAACGACGGTTGACCGCCTTCGCCCGTTCAAGGTGTTGATGCAGGGCGACCTTATCACTAATGGCGCCATTGCCCTGTTTGGGAAAGACCCGTCCCGTTTCTTCGATCACTGCAAAGTCCGCCTGGCACGGTTTGAGGGTACTATTATGGACAAGTTCCGGGATCAGACCGTCGTGGAAGCCAACCTGTTCCAGCAGCTTCAAGCCATTGAAGATTTCTGCCGCAAACACATGTTCATGTCGGGGAATCAGGATGATTTCGACAGCAAGAACGAACTGACAGTTCCCGTCAAGGTGATACGGGAAGCAAGCCTGAATCTGCTGACTCATCGCACCTGGTGGTCCGAGGCAAGGACTCCCAGTGTGGCTATTTTTGACGATCGCATTGAGTTTATGAATCCGGGGGCTTTCCCAATGGGCACTTCTCCGGAAGAGTTCCGACTTCATCCGCATTCTGAACCCATCAACGAGAAGATAGCCGGAGCTCTTTTCAAAGGAGGTAAGGCTGAAGGTTGGGGGCGTGGCATCCTAAACATATTTACTTATTGCAAGGAAGCCGGGCTTCCGGAACCTGAGTACGCCTTTATGACGAACTTCGTGAGCCTGACCATCCGCTTCAAAAACCCGCTTGCCCCGTATTTAACAGAGCAGGATAGTAGCTCATCGAATGAGCGATTAAATGAGCGATTAAATGAGCGATTAACCCCGTCTTTGCAGGAAACTCTGGCAGTTATCAAGGCGAATCCTGGCATTCAGAGGAAAGATATCGTAGCCAAGACCGGAAAAAGTGATGCTACAATTGGGCGTCATTTACTTACCTTAGCAGAGAAAGACATTATTGAGCATCGAGGTTCTAAGAGGACCGGTGGATACTACGCAAAATAAGTAGTTCCTCTCATGAGTCATTCCTGCCCTTTATGGCTAAACTTATGTGGTTCGGTTAATTAATATGGAGTTACCAACGATCCGTATCTATTTGAACGTGCCAATATAGATGTCGACATTCCGGTCATCTTCAGATTCTTCTCTATGGGTATAGTAGAACTGATTGTTGCCCAAAGGACGAATTCTGATGATCCCGCAATGCGTCATATTGTCCCGGAGCCCTTGTTTCATATTTGATCCGGAGCCTATCCTTAAATCGTATAGATAGAAATAATCCTCTTTCTTATACACATAGTCGGCAAACACATAATTGCCGACAACACAGATATGTCCCAGTTGGATTTGTTTTATCCCCGAAGGACCAGGTCCCGCCTCGTTACCGAAGTCCAGTTTCATGGCAGGAAGTAATTCTTTCCCTTGATATTTGTAGAGGGTATCGCGAGCGAATGCCTCCGTATAGAGGCAGGGATAAGATACATAAACCTGATTATCAACAACAGAAATAAAATCCTTGATGCTCGTGCCGGAAATAATGCCATAATCCTTGAAAATGGTCCAGATCTTTACACTGTCTGTTTGATTCTCTTTTAGGGAATAGGTGAATAATTGTGCTTGATTCCTGTATTTATTCCCTATCTTTACCGGAGCTGTTGAAGGAATACCATACAAGGTATTGTTACTGAACTGGAGCCCTTCTGGACGCGGTAGATGATTAATGCTGCCCTTATAACTCCCGTCAAGCCCAAATTTAAGGACTCCGTTTCTCAGGGTTGATATATAGATGATTCCCTCCGCGCCGTCAAAAGTGATGTCGATAAAATTCACGTTGAAAAGACTATGGTCCGTCCATTGGTCTCCGATCCGGCGTACAAACTTTCCATCGTCATTAAAAAGAAGGACATTGTCAACTGGAGCCTTAACGAGAAAACCGTCATTACATAGGACCAGTTTGTCTACACGACCGAAGGCACTTTCTTCACTGAACTCCGGAGTTACCTTTCGGACATCGGATGCGATATCCGATAACTTGAGCCGACGGTTCTCCTTTACGTTTACCGGCAAAGAACGCAATCCTCCACTATCTGCTGGCGCTTGGGGGAAACTCATAGACATCCCCAGAACGGCGACAATGATTAACAAGACTTTCATAGGAGATCTTATTTCTTTTTGCCGGACTTGTTCTTGAAGACCCGTGACCCGTCTTTCTTGGTCTTAACCAGGACGACTCCATTCTCCCAACCGACATATTTTTTGATATCGATATCATCCCGGCTGCCATCCTTTATGATGGTGATGCTCATGATACCATTGGGGTCCAATTGCTCAAAGACGGATTTTGGAACTTGATTGCCGTCTATGACATAGGCATAATCAGCCATCGGATCCGTGCTGATGGTATGGGTCCTTATGATCTCATTGTTGGATGAAGTGACCGTAATCTGGTAGCTGATTATCTTTCTGCCTGCAATTTGTGAACCGTCAAAATGCTCAACGATTTTATTGTCAATGACATAACGATTCAACGTATCGGCTGCAGATAACGGGGAAGCCTTCAGAATGCTGCTGTTGGCAACCAGAGCGACAAGAATGGACAAAATGATGAAAGAATGTTTCATGGTAGCGTCATTAGCGGTTTGAGTCAGCAAGGAGAGATGTGGCTCCTTCGTCGTTGTAAGTTAAAATATATGAACAAGTGCTCCCATCAGAGAGGCGGGCGGTCAGGACAGCATAGGACCCTTTGGGAACAGCTTCGATGGATTCGATACCACCGATATCAAGTTGCATCATCTGTTGGATACCTTCGGCAATCTGAGTTGGCGTTAATGTCTTTCCAGAGGTCTGACGGGTAGGGACGAGCCAGAATAGAAGGGCGACAGAAGCAGCGAGGGCGCAACCAAAAAGGGATGCCCGGCGTAAGATTCTTCTACGCCGATTTCTCTCGCCTGCCGCCAGGATCTGGTCGAATTCCGCTTCAATGTTGTCTAGATCGAGGAGCATAGCCTCTGCCCATTCATCTTCATCGACCGGATGGTTTGCATACCATTCCCGAAGCGTCTTCTCTTCCTTCGGTGAAGTCTCGGCTTCAAGATAGCGCTCAATCAGCGCTTTGCGTGCTTCTTTATCCATAGTCATTTCATCTTTTTCAGTTGTTCCAACATCTTCCTGCGCGCCATGGAGATGGCTGCTTTAATGCTCGCTTTCGGACGCCCCGTGGCCGTTGCTATTTCATCAAGAGAGAGCCCCTTTTCGTTACGCAGGACCAATAGTAGTCGCTGACTTTCGGTCAAATCTCTTTGTACGATGCTTCGGATTGTCTCGATATCCATTCTTTCCGTACCCGAAGAAGCCGAATAACTGCTGGTAATTGGTTGATCGCCGATTGGCTCATACCGTATGTGCTGCCTTCGGTATCTTTCAACACATTGCGTCTTTGTGATCTTGACCGCCAGTGCCTCCGGATCTTTGATTGGATAGCCTTTCTCTGACAATTGCCATAGTGTCATTAGTGCATCTTGAGCAATATCTTCCGCGTCGCCTTCCAGCCCGGACGCCTTGTTGAAGCGACTAGCCAAAGCAATCAGTTTGCCCCGGATTCTGATAGAAAGAGATGCGAATTCCTGCTTTGTCATAACAGTCTTATATTGTAAAGGTAGCAAGAACCAGAAAAAAGTTAAAAAAAACTTTTTGTCCGACCACTTGTCTCAATCAACCTGTAATCATCCGAATTTCCCGTAAGAAAGTAATACGATAATCTGATTAACTTTTCAACTATTCTTGCTACCTTTAATTAAGGAACAATTGTCTATTTAATGCAAATTATTATGAACAGGCGGAAAACCATTCTTATCATTCTCTTAGTAGTGTCTCGCGTTTGTCCCGGGTTCGCTCAGGATAGCGGAGCGCTCCTCCAGTGCGAGCCCCTATACGAGTGTTTCTATAGGTATGACATTCATGATGAAGTACAGGAGACTTATTCGACGGTCCTACAAATAGGTAAAGATTTCTCCAGGTTTTATGATTACTCTGCATATGCAGTTGATTCTTTGTCACATGTTGCTGGAGCTTCAGTTGAAGAAAGAAACAGATTGGAAGAGATGCGCAGGACATCCATGTTTTATTTTGATTCCGAGATTTGGCAGAATCAGCCTTCTGATGCAATGACCGTTGTGATGGAGGTCTCGCCGAATCTCATGGGTTATACGGAAGAGCTTGGCTCAATGAATTGGAATCTGGAAGACGGAAATGAGACCATTTGCGGATACGTTTGTAACAAAGCAACCACTTCCTATGGAGGACGGAATTGGGTCGTGTGGTATGCACCGGAGATTCCTTCAACGGCCGGCCCTTGGAAATTCAACGGTCTCCCCGGTCTCATCCTGGCGGCAAAGGACAGCGAATCCATACACGAATTCGAGGCAATCGCGTTCCGTAAAGGGACGACGCCGGTGGTGAAAACAGAAAACGCCACAGTTTTCCAATCCACCAGGGATAAAGTCCTCAAGTCAAAACTATCGACAGAGAAAGACATAAAAGACGGCAAGTGGCCAGGGGTTGAGGAGGTGAAGTATATCGGTGTCTATAAAACACTTGACGGCAACAATATCGTTTATATCAATGGAGTGGCAAGGCGTCCCAGGCCCAACGGATATCAGCCGTTGGAATTGGAGTGATTATTCAACACGGTGCTAAATTCGTATAGCACGACCGCCATTTTATAACCAGTTTTGTCGTTTTTTCTATATCAGCATAAATTTACGATTTACTTTTCTGGCATTTCTACTACTTATACTGTGTAAGCATACCCAAAGAGATGGATTTCGAGAACAATATTAAGAACCTAGCTCCTAAACTGGAGAGAATCGTGACTGGATTCATCTCGGCTACCAACTCCAAGGCAGAGGTCGAGGATATTGTTCAAGAGTCATTGATAGCATTATGGGAGTTGAATAGCAAAGGCTACGAGATACGAAACGTAGAAGCGCTTGCGATAAGAATAACCAAGAATATTTGCGTAGCTCATTATAGAAAACAACGAATAGCAACGGTTGATATTGATGACCATGTGCTTGCCGGAGAGTTGGGAACCGCTGATTCTGTGGAAGAATCAGATAACGAGGTTATTGTTACGGATCTTCTCGCTCATTTGACCCCGACAGAGAGAGCCCTTATCCAGATGCGTAATAGCGAAGGACTATCTCTTGATGAGATTGCGGAAGTTACTGGTAAGCCGAAAACAAGCATAAAAACAACCTTATCAAACGCTCGGCGCAAATTACTTGCTAGAATGAGAGAACTTAAATAATGCGGCGATGGAGTATAATCAGTTAACAGACAGCGTAAAGCGTAAGGCCCTAATCAAGCATTTTCTTGCCGGAGAGACAAATCTTGCCGAAGAGAGGCTGTTGATTCAATGGTTTAAGCAGAATGCTCCAGAAGAAGACGAAAAACAGGTGGCAAGCCTCATAGGTGCCTTATCTCTGCCAACAGTCAGTCTGGAAAGGGCTCTTTCTGATGACGATGTTCATATGTTTGACGAGCTTGTCAAGAAGAATTATGGCCACAGAAGATTGATTTGGAAAGTATTGGCAGTTGCAACATCTGCAGCAGCTATCGTGGTCGCACTTGTCCTGTGGCCGAGAGACAAAGATAATAGGGATTATTTACGACCATCTTCGGAGGAGATAATCGAGAGCATCGTGGCGCTCTATGATATCAGTCTGAATGAGATATCATGTATGACGGCAGAACCAATAGGACAGGATGTTATTTTAACGGTTCAGTTGACAGACAACAATGAATTCTCGTTTATTGTCTCCAAGAATCAGGTGGACGGTTCGATAAGATTATTGGCAAGTAATAGATAAGGCTATGTTGATTTCGTTATTATCAACTGCTTTGGCAGTTATGCTTGAGACAGCGGTGGTAGTTCCACCGACTGACACGTTAGATATCTATATGATTGATGGAAAGATAGTTGAAAATTTCGATGGCTCTCAAATTAGTAGGAAAATGATTCAGTCCTACAGGATAGAGAGAGTCCCGGGATTGGCTCAAAGAATGCATGTGATCTATACTGACAGGACTGATAAGACCTATTTCTTCCCTTATCCTTCTGAAGCTGGAGCTATGACTATTATTAATGGAAAAGCTATTGGACTTAATGGACAAGGGCCGTCTTCAATTGATTTGTCAGAGTACTTTGATTATCTTCCAGAAGGGAGTATCATCATGGGGGATAAAAAGGGAGATGTTAAGTTTGACAAATCTGATGTGGTTGTTAAAACAGGACCCAACAGAGGAACCATTTATGACTTTGGGAACGCTGTTTATGTCCTAAATGGGAAGAAGATATCCAAGAAAGAGTTTGACAAGATTGATTTGGCCAAAATAATCTCAGTCAACATCATAAAGGACCCCAAGGAGATTCAGAAGTATGATGTTGGGAATATTAAAACCGTTATCTCCATAACAACCAAATAGTAATAACTCATAAAGAAGTATGCTCTGCTTAGATGCATGCTAGGGAGTATTGTATTCAGATCATCGTATGAGAAGTTTTGTCGCATTATTATCGTGGCTGTTATTGGCAAATGTGATTTCAGCCCAAACTATCATAACCGGCTTTGTCAAGGATGAGAGCGGCGTGGCTGTTTCAAGTGCCATAGTCACGGTAAAAGATGCCGAGAAGACCGTCGCTTACGGCATTACGAAAACCGACGGCAGTTTCAAGTTGACATTCAATTGCGACAAGAAAGAGTTGTTGATCTCAGTTACGATGATGTCGTACGCCAAAGAGGAGAGGACGATCAAGAATGGCACGCAAAACATTGATTTCGTTTTAAAGGAAGATACAACGCAACTGAAGGAGGCAGTTATCAGTGCCCCTGTGGTGACAAGGATAGGAGATACTCTCCGGTTCAATCTTCCCGCCCTGGTAAGCCAAGGGGATCAGTCGCTGGAGGATGCGTTGAAAAAAGTTCCGGGAATCACCGTAGCGGAGAATGGTGAAATCCGTTATCTGGGTAGGGCTATCAGCAATTTCTATGTGGAAGGACTGGAAACTTTGGGCGGGAGCTACACATTGACTACCAGGAACCTGTCCGCGGAACATGTTGCCAGTGTTGAAGTCTTGAATAACCATCATGCAATCAAGATGGAGAAAGACAAAATCTCCGACCAAGTAGCACTCAATGTCAAGCTGAAAAAGAGTGCCTTGTCCAAGCCGGTAGGTAATGCGGCAGTGACAGGTGGTTATCGTTCAGACGAGGCGCTTTACACAATTGGTGGGTTTGGTATGTTGTATGGCGAAAAAGGTCAGGCGATGGTCACGGCGATAACGGGGAATCAAGACGAATCGTCGACGTCAACTTCAACCACATCTCCTCTCCCTCAATTAGCAGTCAATGCCGTTGGAGAAATCAGCAGCAACACTCCCTCTTTGAGCGCTTCCCGTTACCTCTTTATGGAAGGCGGGCTTGTGTCGGCGAATCCAACGATCAAGATTTCCGCAGAAAAGACGCTTAGCATCAATGCGACGTATGCCTTGCAAAAACGGCGCAACAAGTCCTCGGTTCGCAGCGAGTATTTCCTGGGCGATGATGACTACTTAATCCTCACTCAGGCATATGATGCGGCATCCCGCGCCCATAAGCCGGGATTGGGAATAAACTACACGCTGAATTCCGATAAAAAATACATCCGCAACTCCTTCGACTTTTCAGGGAGTTTTGCGGACAGATCCCTGCCTGTCGACGAAAACGGCATCCCCATCTCCCAGGATCAAAAACTCAACAGTTACTACATCGGCGATGAATTCAGGTACTCTTTTAAGACTGGTAAGCTGGAGTGGACCGCTGAAACACATCTCAAATTCGCAAAGACCCCGACACTGAAACTGGACATTACCAGTGAACAAGGCTCGTACAATGGCTCGCAAAGTGCTTCGAGCCAGGCCACCAAGTTTCTCCAGACATTCAATACATCCTATCGATTCGGCCAATCGACGGTCAGTTTGCCCATAACGTTTAATGTCGATTACAATACATTGGAGAGTGACTTGCAACGAGGGGAACTCTCTTCCTACAACAGGTTGAAAGGAAGCTCAGGAGAACTGAGAGTGTATCCTGGTTACACTTATACAACGCAGGATAAGCGGTTCAAGATGTCCGTATCTCTTGCATTACGCGGTGTCCTTTTGAAAGGAGCCAATGAATCCGGAGACAACTCACCGCTGGATTTCAGGAAGTTCTATGCGGATCCCAATTTGAACATGACATATACAGTGTCGCCCGAAAATGATTTGATGCTCATTGCTTCCTGCAGCCATAACTATGGGAACATAACTTCATTACTGACCAACCCGGTGATGCACGATTACCGTAGGGTGTCTTCCCAGCCGGGAACGCTCAGCCAGAGCCGCATTATCTCATCCACTTTTTCATGGCGCTACAACAATCCCATCTCACTGTGGTTCGGATCGTGGTCGTTGGGGTATAACGATATGCTCAACAACCTCATGTCGTCATTATACTATACTGGAGACAGTTCAACGTCCTCCTTCGTGAACAGTGACAATCATTCGCAGACTGTATCATCCAATGCGGAACTCTCAAAAAGAGTCTCTTCAATCAAAGGTAAATTCACTGTCAGGGGTGGCTGGAACTGGAGCAAGAGCGGAATGATTCAACAAGATCTGGTCATAACCTATTTCGGGACTGGATTCAATGCAGGAGCTGATATCAATCTGCAACCGGTCGATTGGATGGAATCCAGCCTTTCGGCCAACTGGCGCATGACAAGCTCCCGATATGCCTCCGTCAATAACGCCTACCGGAATTTCACCGGAAGGGCTACGATTACCTTCTATCCAACAAAGACTTTCACCATAAGGCTAAACGGGGACTACTCCCATTTGCAACTCTCTGACGGAAGCTATAAAGACCTAACCCTTTTCGATGCATACCTCTCGTATAAGATAGGGGCTTACACCCTTAGCTTGACAGCCAACAACATCCTGGATCAAAAGCACTATACCTATACAGTTGTCAGCGGCCTTGACACTCATAGTTACGACTATACCCTTCGCCCGAGGGAAATCTATCTTTCCTTATCCTTTACGTTTTAGGTACAGCATAGCTGATAAGGGTTTCTGGACATAGCGAAGTTGTTCAACAAACTGGTATTTTAGGACCCCAGAAAACAAAGTTTGTTTGTCTAAACAGGCATTATTTTCTTTAATGTATTGATAATCAATATATAATAACATCTTTAACGAGGAAGAGTATTGATTTGATAATCAAATAGCTAGATTGAAAAGCCGGGATAATCCCGGCTTTTTGCTTCCCTATACACTACCCTTGGAAAGAAGATGAAGTGCTTTTGATTTACTGCAATGATTTGTCTAAATCCAAGTTCGATTCAAATGACTTTGTTGATATTATTGAGTTTGTTTTGTCAGTTCGTACTCAAATATGGCCGATTTTGAGGATGAGGCGGGAGAGCCGGGAGGCCGAGCTGCCCGGGCCTTCTAGTTCAGCCTTTCCAGAAGTCCGGCAAGTGCTTCAAGGTCTGTGGGATCGGCGTTGACGTCGAGGATCGTGCCGTCGCGGTCGATGAGTCTGTAGGTGGGGAATCCGCGGACCCCGAGGAAGTTTTCAATGGCGGTCTGCTGCTGGGCGGGCAGGTTGTAGTGGACCACGTTTTCGCCTTCCACCTGGTATTCCTTGATGAGCTTCTTCCAGACCTTGTCACTGGATTTGTCGGCCAGGTAGAGGTAGACGATGTCGAAGTCTTTCAGGCGTTCGTATTCCTCCTGCGAATGCTGAAGGAGCATTCTGCAGGGAGAGCACCAGGTCCCCCAGATGTCTACAAGGATGAACTTACCCTTATACGGCTCAATGAGCTTTCGGAAAATAATCTCCCCGTCGCTCATGCCCTTCACGATATCGTTTGACTTGAGGTTGTCTTCGTTCGAAATGTCGTGCTGTCCTATTTGCAGGTATTTCAAGTATTTTTCATTGATGGCATGGACGGCGTTACGTGCGGCGGGGATATGAATGCTTTCGTCGGCGCAGGCGAGGACTTCCTTGCCAAAGGGATTACAGGTTGAATTGACAATTCTGCATAGATGCTGGCTGAGAATGATGTCCTGCAAGGTTTCCGACAAGCCGCGGGCATCCATTTCCTTCTTCATCTGTGCCATCAAGTGCAAATCGAGCCTCTTTAAGGAATAGTCGCTATACTTAGGATTGCGGGCCTGGATCTCAAGGACTGCTTTTACGAAGTCTTTCTTTCCAAACTCCTCGTCAAGCACCTTTTGAAGACTGTCGGGGACGTTCTTCCTCTCCTCCAACATTACAGGAAAAGCCTCGTCGTACTGCCTGATGGCCTCCCTGTCCTTGGCCGTCAGTTTAAAGAGCCCGTCCTTCTCTGCCGACTCCAAGATGCTCTCCATCGTTTCGGTGTTATTCTGGGCCTTCATCGTCAGGTCTAAAATGTACACAGCCAGGAAGTGCGAGAAAGCGTAGGAATACATCGTGTAAGGTTCGTCGAATTCCTGCAAGTATTCTTCATCGACAGCCTTGATAAAGTCCTCAGGCAACTCCCGGGTCCGGTTCGGCTGCATGTAACGACCTATCATAACGTACCTGGCATTCTCGATTAAAATGCGGTTCCGAAGGAAAATGCGATAGCGCTCCGAAAGTGTCGGATGCTCACGGCAGACGTCGTCCAACTTCTGCAATCCCAGTTTTGTGTTGTTCCTGATTGTGTCGAAGAGGCCGTTGAGGTCGCCTATTTCCATCAATTCTGAGAATTCGAATCCGTGCGTGGTAATACTGTGGGTATTGATCTCGTTCAGCAGGCGGGCGTTATTGCCCATGAAGAGTGTTTTACTTTGCGAGTAGTCCTTCATCAGGAAATAGGTCTCGCCAGGCTCTGCCACGATGTAGGCCGCAATTGCTCGCGAATCCTGTCCTATCTCCAGCCAGAATAACTTGGTGTTTTCAATGGGGATGCAAAGCGTAAATCGGCCAAGGGAGTCAATCGGAAACGTAAACGTCGTTTCTTCGCCCGTAAAGATATCGACCATATAAGATACGGTTCCGTTCTTGCCGATGTTTCCGTTCTCCGCCGAAGCAAATAGCCCCTTCTTGGGCTTTACCCATCCGACGATTGTCACGCTGTCGCCCTCGGCATAGTGGTTGTCGGCAATCGTGGTGCAGGTGTCCTTCTGCGGGTAGTCAGGCAGGTGCCGACCTTTGATGAGACTGCAGTTAAACTGCTTGTCGCCGATGCTGACGATACGTTTTCCGCCCTTCTCCGTACCGAAACCGATGGCAAGGCTGTCCATGCCACATCTCGCCGTCATGGAGTACGTCCCGTCGCTTTTGTCCATCGACGCGATGTCCCATATCTTGCAGTCGTAGATCAGTTTGCCCTCCGTCAGTCCGATCAGCCACTCACCTGTCTTATTGTCACGCCAATAAGTGTCCATGATGCCGTTGCCCGAACATCCGCAGAGAGCGAGCAGCACCGTCGCCAGTGAAACCAAATTAAGTCTCTTCATATAAGCCGTTCAATATTATCATGCGAAGATAATTGTTTTTTATGAAATTCCGAAATTAATTAGGAGCCTTGCAAAAGAACACTCGCTTATGGGTGAACGGGCACAAGTGATCGATAATCAAATAAAGCCGCGGATAATTCCGCGGCTTTTGTCATTTATTCCAGACAGGCTTGTCGAAATCGGATTCGAGAGCAGGGGAGCGGGTGATTGTTCCGTCATCGTTGATGCGGATGGAGTAGTATCCTCCCGGACTGTCACCATTCTCATCAATCATATCCACGGCAAAAGAAGCCATTACGAATGTGTTTCTGGAAACCCGGTTGGATACGATCGAATTTCCCAGGCCGTATCCTTCGCAAGCCAATTGGACTGACCCTATTGCCAATCCGTTCTTTACCAGCAGGGCAAAGGCGTCACGATACCCCAGTTCCTCTTTATTTTCTGCCGTGTAGACATAGCAATCCAGAGAATCGGAAACATCGAGCGTCCCACAATACTTATATTCCGTCCCCGAGTTTAAAAGAGCATCCACCCATTCCTTTCTGGATTTGTTCCAAGCGGAATCGTAATGGTTGACTTGGTCAAGGCTCAGGAATTCCTTTAATTCATCCCCACTGATATGGACTCCTTTAGGCATGGGAATCTCGGACACTTTCTTGCCGATAATTCTGTCTCCCCATTCTTTGAACGGCCACTTTTTCAAGGGCTTCGCATTCTGGGTCAGGAAGGCTTGAAGATTCTCTCCGATCAGGTTGCAGTTCTCTTCGGTAATCTGCCCGGCTGACACGGCAACATGATTTGTCTTCTGCTGTTTCTTGCCTTCGCAAGAACAAGCAGAAGAGATCAGAATGGTCAATGATATGAGGAGGAATCTTCTTAGCATGGCTTTACAAGGATTTCAGCTTTGCAATTGCGTCTGACTTGCTGATTGTCGGCGAAAAGGTGGCTATTTTTAACTCCTTCGAGGCCTCGATGAACTGTCGCAATCCTGTCTCGTCAGTCCTAAAACTGAAGGAAGCATTCTGGGGCTGCTTTTCTTTGAATACCACATCTCCGCCGGGGTTGAGGTAAGCGACATGAACGTCAACTCCGTAGCCGATTTCGTAAGAATGATCAACATCGTTCTCATCGTCGCCATCGTTCTCATTGTCGTTCAATTCGGGAAGACTGTTCTTGGGCACGGCGACGATTCTGCACTTGAATTCTTCCGGAGCATCGGCAAGGCTGAGCGGTTCGGGTTCGTAATACCATTTATTGTCCGTGATGACCTCGGTATGCTGCTGCCCGTCGATGTCGAGGTATTCGACGGTGAAGTCATAATACTTCAGCATGTCGTCACTAATGGCGTATATAGCGTATTTGACTTCACAGGTACTTTGCCACACGGGGTCCGCGGCTTGTTCGAAGTTGAACGTGTAGAAGATGTCTCCCGCAGTTACAGTGATGGAAATACTCCTCTCCTGAGCACTCTCGTTAGCCTTGAAATGAACGCTCAGTTTGTTGCCTTGTATCTCGGCACGGAAGTTCTCGCTGTCAATCAATCCACTATTGTCCTTATCAGGATGGATGTCTTCTCCATTGACTTTTGCACTGGAGAGCCACGGCTTAGAATAATTGCTGCAAGAAAAAGAGACCGTTCCCTCGTCTGCAGAGACATTATACACGCCGTCGGTTATCTGAACAGGCTCATCGGCATTCCATTTCATCGGATCCCAATCTCCGTCCTTTTCCTTGCTGCAAGAGGCGAGGGAGAAAGCAGCAAGCATCATGAAGGCAATTCTCCAGGGATTCATTATCATCATTAGTTTTAAACTTAAACGTCAACGTTACTTACAATATAAATGCCACCCTTCGGAAATCTTGCATGACTCCCAATTTTTTTAGTTTCTCCCTCTTTTGTTTCTATATTTAAGGATGAGATGCCGTCAGAGATTTCTTCCTGATTGCAATATACCCGCTCTCGTCGATCATATCCGCTCCTTTCTTCGTGAACAAGAAGCGGTAAAGCTTATACGCCATGCTGTCGGGGTTTTCGGTTTTGCGGACGGCGGCGTAGATGCTGGAGACGAAGGGGTATTGGTCGTTCCGCAGTGACTCCTTGCTGGGGGCGACACCGTCGATGGAGAGCATGTTCACCCGCATCAGATCGCGGACCATGGCCGTGCAGTAGAAGAAGGGGGTGTAGCCGATGCCGTATTCGTCGTTCTCGAGCTGGAGGTAAGGGGAGGCCATCTGGGAGCCGATGATTTCGGGCATCCAGGTGCCGTCGATCATCGTGAGGCCTTTCATGACCAGGGTCTCCATCTTTTCCTGGCTGCCGGAGTCCGCGTCGCGGATGTAGGGGGTGATGGCGTGATCGACACCGCCGACGTCCTTCCAGTTGGTGATTTCGCCCGTGTAGATCTTCCGGACCTGGTCGGCGGTCAGGTTCCGGACAGGGTTCCTCGGATTGACGATGAACACCAGCGCGTCGATGGCCAGCGGGGCCGTGACCAGATCGACACCCGCCTCCGCCGCGGCGGCTTTCTCGTTCCGGGAGATATCCCGGCTCGCGATGATGACATCGGTCCTGCCCTCGATCAGGTTCATGTAGGCCCCGTGCGTGCCGCTGCAGAGGTTCTTTTCCAGATAGTCGTTGTAGGAGAAGGTCGATGCTGCCGTGTCGAAATCGGGAGCGATGATGTAGGTCATCCCGCCCATCCAGTCGACCTCCCATTGATAGGGAACACCCAGCAACTGATAGGCTACCAGATCCCGGACGGGACGGGTGCTCGTGGAACAGTCCGTCAACGGCCATTCCTCCGGCGTAACCTTGTCCAACTCGTTCTCGGGCTGCTCAGGCCCGTTACAGCCGCAGAGCCCCGCCTGCAGCAGGGCCGCGAAAAGCAAAGTGTTCAGTATCATTCTCATACCTATACAACTCCCATCATCGACATTTACTGCTTCGGCCGTTAAAAGAATTTGGAGATTTCGGTTTTTATCGTATCTTTGTGATATCAAAATGATATTATTTTAAACCCGTAAAACCGTAATGTCATGGAAATCAACAAAGAAACATCCTACAAAGGCTTTGTATTGAACGGCTTTTTCGCCCTCGTGTTCGCCATCGCTCTGATGGCGTCGGTCGTTTACTTCTTCTATAGGGCCAGCAGCGACGCATCCTTTGGTATCCTCGGCATGCTTGTATTCTTCTTGACGATTCTTTGCATCAACGGTTTCGTGAAATTGGAGCCGAACGAGGCCGTCGCCCTCGTGTTCTTCGGCAAATACCGGGGGACCTTCTCCCGGGATGGCTTCTATTGGGTCAATCCTTTCATGAGCAAGAAGAAAGTGAGCCTGCGCGCCCGCAACCTGAATCCCGAACCCATCAAGGTCAATGACAAGGTGGGTAATCCCGTCCTGATCGGCATGGTGCTGGTGTGGAAGCTCGAGGATACCTACAAGGCCCTCTTCGAGATCGACAGCCAGTCGCTGGCGCCGGTTTCGTCCAACGGCAAGAGCAGTACCGCCCGGTATCTGTCCCAGGCCTTCGAGAACTTCGTCCGGGTCCAGAGCGACGCGGCCCTGCGCCAGGTGGCGGGCTGCTACGCCTATGACAATGCCGACACGGCCGACGAACTCACCCTCCGCAGCAACGCCGACGAAATCAACGAGCAGCTCGTGAGCACGCTGAACGAGCGCCTGTCGATGGCCGGCATCCACGTGACCGAAGCCCGCATCAACTATCTGGCCTATGCGCCGGAAATCGCCGCCGTCATGCTCCGCCGCCAGCAGGCCGACGCCATCATCGCCGCCCGCGAAAAGATTGTCGACGGTGCCGTGTCGATGGTCAAGATGGCGCTGGACAAGCTCAAGGATGAAGGCGTCGTGGACCTGGACGAGGAGCGCAAGGCCGCCATGGTCAGCAATCTCCTGGTCGTCCTGTGCGGCGACGAACCCGCCCAGCCGGTCGTGAACTCCGGAAGCCTGTATTGATATGGCCAAGGAAAAGGATGCAGTGAAAAGCTTCGTCCTGCGGATCGACGCCGCGACGATGGAAGCCTTGGAACGCTGGGCTGCGGACGAGTTCCGCAGCACCAACGGCCAGCTGCAGTGGATCATCCACGAGGCTCTGCAGAAGAGCGGACGGTTGAAGGGTGGCGATAAATGACGAAAGAGGCCCGGAGCAATTCCGGGCCTCTTCTATTTCAGCAGAAGCGATTACCGTTCGTTGGTGGGGATTCCGCTGACGCTGGTCTCGT
>JAEEGI010003161.1_pt1 | contig 39428 bp, 23 predicted proteins | sample 8958751 | NCBI WGS metagenome assembly JAEEGI01 (sample SAMN16246545, study PRJNA631951) | gut metagenome | biome: gut microbiome; feature: rumen; material: KS-attached | host: Bos | place: Iran: Karaj | collected 2018-10 | reverse complement strand
TTAAGAATTAAGAATTAAGAATTAAGAGAATATGAAGACAAGAAACATTATATTCTATATATTCGGTCTCCTCGCTCTCTGCTCGTGCGATGACATGTTCACACCGGCTGACGAGAACAATCGACAGATGGAAGACCTGGCCAAGGAGTCATCGTATGCCCACGGTCTGCTGATCTACGGCTACGACCGTCTTCCTTATATCACAACGACCCAGACAGACGTAGCTACAGACGATGCTGTCACCAACCAGAAGAACAGCGCTTACCTGAATATGGCTACCGGTACATGGGCATCTGACAACAACCCGATGTCTCAGTGGGACGCTTGTAAGGATGGTATCCAGTATATCAACAGCTTCTTACAGATTGCTGAGAAGAGTACCTGGGCTCCCAGTGCAGCTTCCAAGCAGCGGATGTTCATCGATCGTCTGAAAGGTGAGGCTTTCGGCCTCCGTGCCATCCTCTATTACTACCTACTCCAGGCTCATGGCGGCTATGCTGACGATGGCAAGCTCTATGGTGTACCCCTGCTGACGACTCCTGAAGACGGTAGCTCCGACTTCAACCAGCCGCGTGCCCTGTTCTCAGATTGTGTGAAGCAGTGCTTTGCCGATTGCGACAGTGCTATGGCTCTGCTCCCTCAGGAGTATAAGGACATAGAGAGCGAGAGTGAGATCCCTGCCAAGTATCTGGCTCTGGGTGCCAACTTCTCCGGTTTCAACCTCGTCTTCGGCGACAAGGCCAGAGGTCTTGTCTCTGCCAAGATTGCTGAGGCTGTCAAGGCTCAGGTAGCCCTTCTCGCTGCTAGCCCTGCCTTCCGCGATCAGAGTGGTGTGACCTCTGCCGAGGCTGCTACCCTTTGCGCCAATGTGCTTAAGCGCATCGGTGGATTAGAGGGATTCGATGCAACAGGCAACATCTGGTACAAGAACAAGAGCAAGCTGGAGCCCAGTGCTTCTGAAATGCCGGAGATCCTGTGGCGTGAAGACCGTCACAAGAATGCCGACCAGGAAAGAGATAACTTCCCGCCGACGCTCTATGGCAGTGGCCGTGTGAATCCTTCCCAGAACCTTGTCGACGCCTTCCCCATGCGTAACGGTCTTCCTATCACTGATGCCAAGTCTGGCTACGATCCCAAGAATCCGTATGCAGGCCGTGACCCGCGTCTTGAAGATGACATCCTCTTTAACGGTACCATCTTCAGAAAGGCTGAGATCATCACAGGTACCTATCCTAATGACAAGAACGAGACTGATGACAACATCAACAGCATCAGCACCTCTACGCGTACAGGCTATTACATGAAGAAGCTTCTCCGCGACGATGTCAGCCCGCTGTCCAGCTCGCTCATCGAGCAGCAGCACATCTATCCCCGCATCCGTTACACCGAGATCTTCCTGGCATACGCCGAAGCAGCCAACGACGCCTGGGGACCGAAGGCTGACCCGACGGGTGTAGGCTTCACGGCTTACGACGTCATCAAGGCCATCCGCACGCGTGCCGGACTTGCTACCAACGAGATTGGTCTGCCTCTCGCCGAGGGCGACGTCTATCTTGAAGAGTGTGCTGGCGACAAGGGCAAGATGACCAACCTGATCCGCAACGAGCGTCGCATTGAGCTCTGCTTCGAGAACAAGCGTTTCTGGGACCTCCGTCGTTGGCAGATGCCGCTTAACGAAACGGTAAAGGGTGTCAAGATTGACCGCAACGAAGAGACAGGTGTACTCACCTACACCGTTATCGACGTTGAGGAGCGTAAATATGACAGCTCTTACCAGTGGTACGGACCCATCCCCAAGGGTGAGGTGCTTAAGTGGAGCAACCTCTTACAAAACAAGGGATGGAAGTAATATTTGGAATTAGAAATTAGAAATTAGAAATTATGATTACTAAAAACATTATAAAGGCAGGGATGTTGCTGTTGGGAGTGCTTACACTCGCATCGTGCTATAACTCAGATCAGGAGTTCCCGGACTATGAAGGAGGTACGACAGCCTACTTCGCCTATCAGTTCCCGATACGTACCCTCGTACTTGGTAACGACATCTACGACAACGCGCTCGACAATGAGCACAAGTGCCGTATCTGGGCTACTATGGGTGGTGCGTATAGTGGACGTAATGCCGTCGTAGACATCAAAGTCGACCCGACGCTTTGCGACAACCTCTGGTTTGTGGATGCTGGTGGAAACCCTGCATTCAACGTGACACCGATGCCGACAGACTACTATCAGCTGCTTTCTAACACCATTCCTTACAATGGTGACACTCGCGGCTATGTAGAGGTGCAGTTCACTGACAAGTTCTTCAGCGATCCCAAGGCCATTGAGAACACCTATGTCATTCCTCTGGTAATGACGGGCGTCAGCGGCATTGACCGCATTCTCACCGGCAAGCCCCGTGAGGGCCTCACCCCGTCGCGTACCAATACGGAGGACTGGGATGTGCTGGCCAAAGACTATGTGCTCTACCTCGTGAAATATATGAACCCCTGGCAGGGAAAATATATCCGCCGCGGTGTTGACAATGTGACGGAAAAGGGCAAGACCACCACGATTGTCCGTAAGGATTTCTCACTCATCAACACGGATGCTGAGCGTTACACGGAGAACCCCGTCAATGCCAACGACGAAGTCTGTGGCATCACGACGAAGAGCATGACGCAGGCCATCTTCCCCGTGTCGTTCAAGACCTCTGGTGCTTCCATCACTTGTAACCTCATCCTGACCTTCAACGGCAACCAGTGCACCATCTCTACCGATGATGAGAACGTGACGGCCACCGGCTCTGGCGAATTCATCGTCAAGGGTACTGAGAAGCCGGAATACAAGGACTATCAGTGGGGTACCAGCAATGGACAGCCCGTTCAGCGTGACATTCTCCGTCTGGCCTACAATGTCAAGTTCGACAACAGCGATATCCAGGTGTCTACCACCGATACACTCGTTGTCCAGACTCGTGAGGCTAACAAGAGAGAGACCTTCACACCAAAATACGTGAAATAATTGAGAATTGAGAATTGAAAATTGAGAATTATGAATACACTGTTTAGAAACATCTCTCTCTTGTTGGCAGCAGGCGCATTGGTGGTGTCTTGTGCTGACTATAATGAGACTAACAATTTCAGTGCTGATCCTGATCCTTCTTACGTGGAGCCTTACAAGGACCTGAACGCTGTGAAGTCCTATATCAACAGGGAGCAATATCCGAACCTGACTCTCGGCGCCATGCTCAAGGTGTCAGAGTTCAACAAGCAGGAACTGGCTCATGCAGCAGCCATGACCAATTTCGACAATGTGGCTTTCGGTACCTCCTTGATGTCAGGAGCCATCATCAACGAGAAAGGTGTGATGAACTTCCTGGATATGAAGGACCTGCTGGATCATGTGCAGGAAATCGGTGGTGAGGTATTCGGCAGTCCTATTGCTGCCAATGCCAATCAGGCCGACGCCTGGTTGAATATGCTTACGGCACCTATTGAAATCGCGGTGGATCCTATTCATGACAAGACGGTGGACTACACCACTATGGAGGAGTTCACGGGTACAGCGTTAAGAGGTAAACCCAAAATCGTCAAGAATTACGATGGCAACAAGAATGCGCTGAGCATTCCCAAAAAATCGGAAGTTTACATCGTGGAAGACTTCCCTGTCGATCCGTTGGGTTCTTATACCATCACTTTCTGGGCCAAGGTTGACAAGGACGAGACCGTGATCTGTACTTTCGCCGACAACAAGATTATGGAGGGTGACAAGGACAAGAAGTTCGCTATCAAGGCTGGCAAATGGCAGAAGGTTGTCATTGAGTCGGTCAAGCCTGCAGAAAATTGCACAGATGGTTACCTGCTGCTTGAGGGTAACTTGAACTCTATCCTCTATATCCAGAAGGTGGAGGTGATCCACATGCCTGATAACCACCGTCCGCAGACCGCTCAGGAGAAAAAGGACACTATCAACTATGCTCTTAATGCCTGGTGCGATGGTCTGATGAAGATCAATGCTGGCCGTATCAAGTCGTTTGACCTCATCGACGAGGCTATTGATCCTAAAGCTGAGCTTGAAAGCGGTATGCTTGACCTCAAGCATTCTACCGATAAGATTTTCTGGCAGGACATTCTTGGCAGCGAGAACTATGCCCCAGTAATATCGAAGGTGGCTAAGGCATCCTACGAGAAATTTGAGGGTGATCCCGCTCAGCTGAAGTTCTTCATCAGCGAGACAGGCCTTGAAGACCAAAAGAAGTTTGAGAGTCTCAAGTACTGGATCAATATCTGGGATAAGAACGGCGCCAAGATCGATGGTATCAATGCCAAGCTGAATCTCACCTATAGCGAGGATAAGGCTACGCAGGATGCCAATGTGGCTACGCTGAACAAGCTCTTCGAGAACCTGGCAGCTACTGGTAAGCTGATCCGTCTCTCTAACTTCGACATCAAGTATCAGGATGCAGAAGGTGCCAATGTCTCAGCAAGCGATATTAAGGACGCTCAGCGTCAGCAGTTGGCCGACTACTATGCCTACGTCATCAAGAGCTATATGACCAAGATTCCGCACGATAAGCAGGCTGGCATCTGTAAGGGTAATATGGCTGACACGAGCGATCCCGTCGGTCTCTGGGCTGTTGACAGCAAGAGCAAGGACTGGGTACGCACAGCCACCTATAAGGCATTCTGCGATGCCCTCAGCGGACAGTAATGAACTAATATATTTTTTTATTAACTAACTCTTTTATTATTAATCTAAATTATTTCTATTATGAAGAAATTATTTACACTTTTTGCTTTCCTGGCAGTGTTCATGGGAGCAAAGGCAGAGTGGGTGACCGATTACTCGATCGACTACTCAACTCTCAGTGATTTTCCATTCTATGTAATGGGTTATGCTCCATCAATTGTTGATGGTGTGATGGTTGACAATCCTGTTCCTTATCGTAAGCTCTGGAGAGGCGATGAGAGTGATTATCCTGGTGATGATGGCATGACCGAAGTTACCGTCAATGGTGCTACATTCAAGTATCAGTCTCTTGATGCTAATCCTTGGCGTCAGTATTTCATTGCAGACAACATTCCCACCGAGATTGATGGCTCTTATACTGTTAAGGCTATGGTAAGGGCTTCAGAACAAGTCACCATCAATGTCAACATGGGTTGGAGTTGGAGTGCGGACCCTGTTAGTGCTTCTGTAACTATCGGTACAGAATGGGCTGAGGTAGAATGGGAGTACAGCGGTATTGGCGGCAATTCTTGTAACCTTGTAGCTCAGCCTGGTACTACAGAGGCTGTGATTGAATGGAAGAGTCTTACCGTTTCTCACAATCAGAAGGAAACAAAACCCATTGAGTGGGTTGAACTGATTTCAAATGGTGATGCAAGTAAATCATGGGCAGAGCTCGGTCTCGCTGACGTAGCATTTACCGATGTTGAAAACACCACTAAGGTTTGTGCATGGGGTAAGGTAAATCAGGGTGATCCTACTCCTGCTAAAATCGAAGACAACGTCTTTGTCGTACATGCAACTGATTGTCCAAATCCAACAGTTGATGATTCTGCATGGGACAACCAGTTCTGGATTATGTCTTCAAAGGAATTGAAGGTTGGTATGCAGTACAAGGTTCATTTCAAATACAAGGCTTCACAGGCTGCAAAGACAAATACGCAAGAACACTCTATTCAACCGTCTGATTACCTCCATTGGGCAGCATTAGGTGACGTTACTTTCTCCGATCAATGGCAGGAGTATGATAATACAGTGACAATTCAGGCACCGTCGGCACAAGGACCCGCTTATTCTACCGTTTATTCTTTTGCTTTCAATCTGAATGCAGAGATTAAGACTGCTACTGACTTCTATTTTGATGACCTCTCAATTCAGGAAATGAAGCTTGACGAGGGTTACTTCGTAGCTGGTTGTAATACCGACGAGGGTCTTGAATATGACTTGGCCAATGCTATCCCATTTGAAGGAGCGGGTACAGACCTCGTAGCTACTGTTGGTGCCAAGGGCGCTTATGTCAATGAGATTATGATTTCTACCATTCGTGGTAACGATGCTGCCTTCAAAGCTAACACGTTGAAGCCTGATGGCGCTATCACTAATGATCCCGATAATTGGATGGACTACAAACCGTCTAGCCTTGCTAAGCTGAAGCTCCCCGGAAGTGGTATCTGGAAGGTTTACCTTGACCTCAAATATTCATCTATGGCATTTGAGATGATCGAGGGTACCATTAATGAGCCTATCGACGTCGTGACAAATAACGAAGTGATTACTATCAATGGTAAGGAACGCGTAGACATGCAGGATAATTGGAATGGACAAACCGGTGAGCTTGAGGTTAAAGAAGAAGCTGATAATAACCCCAATGATGAACATGGTGTAGGCGGTGAAGGTCATACCGGCCAGGCTTGGGACAACCAGTTCTGGATTGTTGCTAACCGCGAACTTGCCAAGGGTGAGGTAACGCACCTGAAGTTCAAGTATAAGGCTTCTAAGGAGGCTAAGACTACTACTCAGTGCCATAAGGATCCCGGTGGTTACTTGCATTGGGCTGCTATCGGTGATGTAGTCTTCACCACTGAGTGGCAGGAGTTCGACAATGACTTCACTGTTCCCAATGAGGCTGACGGCATGAAGAGTATCGCATTCAATATGGCCGAAATCAAGGAGGCTTGCGTCTATGAGTTGAAGGACTTCGAGTGGTACCTGAGCGATGGTGTTGCTGAAGGCAAGACCTGGGAGAACCTGATCAATGGAACTGGTAAGTCTAACTTCTTTATTAAGGAAGGTGCCGGCACAGAACCGTATGCTGCAGGCATTACCAATGTTGTTGACAACAAGAAGGCTTCTGCCGTAATCTATAACCTCTCTGGCCAGCGTGTATCTAAGGATTACAAGGGCATTGTGGTTAGCAATGGCAGAAAGTATATTGCAAAGTAAATATCCCCATTTACCCCATGGGTAATTTTTAGAACTTTACATGTGAAAGTCTCGGGCTCGTGAGAGTCCGAGACCTTTTTTAATGAACAAATCTATACATCTATACACTTTTCATTATAATCTATTGGAAATAAGCCAGTTAACTCAGTGTATAGATTGGTGTATAGATGACCAACTATACACTATAGTTGTAAACGGGTATAAGAAATCCTTTCGCATCATTCCGATATCTGTTTCCACTTGTTTCGATGGCGGAAACAACTTGTTTCTCCCATGGAAACAACCTGTTTCCAATGTGGAAACAACTCGTTTCTAATACGGGGACACCTCGAAACTGCCATCGCTGTCTGGCGAAGGAGGCATCCAAATTGCTGTGTTGAAGTGAACTTTCATGGAGAAAAACTCAATTATTTTTGGCTTTTCATTCGTTTATTCTTATCTTTGCAAACGATTATGGGAACGATAGCGGAGAATGCCATTCAGCAGTTGCAGCAGCAGCGCCTGTTGCTACAGCTGGAGTATCAGACGGAGAAGGAAGCCTATCGGCAGCAGACCGAGAGCATCGGTGTGGCGCGGAAGGTGAAGCGGGGTGATGCCTGGTGGCCGCTGCGTGTGGGCAAGAGCTACTACAACTCGCTGAACCAGTTGGCTGTCGAGGTGTTCCGTACGGCGGACACCGACGTGGAGCATAACTTCGAGTTTGGCAGGCCAGTCGTCTTTTTCTCGTTAGTCGATGGCGATGACAAGGCCGCTATCCGCTATTTCAAGTTTACGGGTACCGTCAGCTATGTCGATGGTGACCGGATGGTGGTGACAGTGCCGGACAATGCGCCCCTCATCGATTTGCAAAGCACGGAGCAGGTTGGTGTGCAGCTGTCGTTCGACGAGACCAGCTATCGGATGATGATGGATGCCCTGGACAGAACCATGCGGAGTAAGGGCCGTCTGGCCTATCTGCGCGACTTGTTCTATTCGCACCAGAAAGCCGAAACCTTCGTCTTCCAGCCCATGCACTTCCCCTATCTGAATGCCACTCAGGAGCAGGCCGTCAACGAGGTGCTGCGTGCCAAGGATGTGGCCATCGTCCACGGTCCTCCAGGTACAGGCAAGACCACTACGCTGGTGGAAGCTATCCGTGAGACACTGATGCGCGAGAGTCAGGTGCTGGTATGTGCGCAGAGCAATATGGCTGTCGACTGGATTAGCGAAAAGCTCGTCGACAGAGGCATCAATGTCCTGCGTATCGGCAATCCCACCCGTGTCAACGACAAGATGCTGTCGTTTACCTACGAGCGCCGCTTCGAGGCCCATCCCGACTATCCGCAGCTGTGGGCACTGCGCAAGGCCATCCGGGAACTGCGTAGCCACCGTCGGTTGTCCGACGGGTATCACCAGAAGCTGGAGAGCCTGAAGAGCCGGGCCACGGAGCTGGAGATACGCATCAATAGCGAGCTCTTTGGCGAGGCTCGCGTCATTGCTTCCACGCTGGTGGGCTCCGCCCATCGTCTGTTGGACGGTCAGAAGTTCGGTACGCTCTTTGTGGACGAAGCTGCCCAGGCTTTAGAGGCCGCTTGCTGGATTCCCATGCGGCGTGTCAGCAGAGTGGTGCTGGCTGGCGACCATTGTCAGCTACCCCCAACGGTGAAGAGCATTGCTGCCTTGAAGGCAGGATTAGGAAAAACACTGATGGAGCGTATCGTGGAGAACCATCCGGAGGCGGTGACGCTGTTGAAGATACAGTATCGCATGAATGACGACATCATGCGTTTCTCCAGCGACTACTTCTATCATGGTCTGGTTGAGAGTGCCCCCGAGGTCCGCTTCCGGGGTATCCTGGACCTGGATAGGGCGATGGAATGGAGGGATGCTTCGCAAATGAGGAATGAGAAATTAGAAATGAGAAATGAGGAAGGCGGAGATTATAAGGAAGAATTTGTGGGTGAGAGTTTTGGAAGAATAAATAAGGCAGAGGCCGAGTTGACACTGGATACCCTGCAGCAGTATTTCGAACGTATCGGCAAGCAGCGGCTGTTGGATGAGCGCATTGACGTGGGCATTATTTCGCCTTATCGTGCCCAGGTGCAGTATCTGCGTCGCCTGCTGATGAAGCGTGAGTTCTTCAAGCCCTTCCGCCGTCACATCAGCGTCAATACCGTTGATGGCTTCCAGGGACAGGAGCGCGACGTCATCGTCATTTCCATGGTGCGTTCCAACGACGAGGGACAGATTGGCTTTCTCCGCGACCTGCGTCGCATGAACGTCGCCATCACCCGGGCTCGTATGAAAGTCATCATCCTCGGCGACCGTCAGACACTCTGCCAACACCCCTTTTATCGCCGTCTTTGGCAGTATATAGCCCATCTAAGAGACTAATGCTACATACGGGAAAGTAGTTGTAACATGTGACAATGTTTGTGTCGGAATAAAGCAGTACCTTTGCGTCGGCTTTTTAAAAGAGTGTCATACTACAACCAATTTTGATATGAAAAGAATCCTTTTTCTCGTTCTGATGGCTTGCACGTCGCTGGCGATGAATGCCCAGAATCCTTACCTGCCGCTGTGGGAACATCTGCCCGATGGCGAACCCCGTGTATTTGAAGACCCCGACCAGCCAGGCAAGTTCCGTGCCTATATCATCGGCTCGCACGATGTGACCTATACCGCCTATTGCGGTCCTGATATCCGCATGTGGTCGGCACCTGTCGAGGATCTCAGCCAGTGGCGAGACGAAGGCCCAATCTTTACGTGGTTTGTCAGTGGACAATGGGACACCATGTTTGCCCCCGATCTTGTGGAAACAGTCGATAAGTCGACGGGAAAGAAGACTTATTGGCTCTATCCCCACAGCCGTGGCTGGCGCCGTGTACCGATGGTGTGTAAGGGCGACCGTCCCAATGGTCCCTTCACGCCTGTCAACCTGACGGAAGACGGTACCCAGTGTCTGCCGGGCTCGCTGATTGACTTCGACCCCTCGGTGTTCATTGAGACCATTACCGACAAGAAGGACAAGGACTACGGAAAAGGCTATCGTGCCTATGTGTTCTATGGTTTCCAGCATTCTACAGCTTGCGAACTCGACCAGAACACGATGTATTCGAAGCGTGAGAGTACGGAGCTCATCGACCCCTTCATCCCTGCCAGCAGTCGCGATGGCAAACTGCTCGACAAGGAAGGCAGCGAATATAAGGCCCTCTACAAGGGACAGAACCCGCTGGACTTCAATTTCTTTGAAGCCTCCAGCATTCGTCAGGTGGGTAACAAGTACGTCATGGTGTTCTCGGGCTATAGTGGCAAAGAATACGGTCTTGGCAATACCAACTCTGCCCTGCGCTATGCCTTTGGCGACTCTCCGCTGGGTCCCTGGCGCTCGGGTGGCGTGCTCGTCGACTCACGTGGTATCGTGCTCAACGAAGACGGCTCCAAACTGATTGAGACCAATGCAGGCCATAACACACACGGCTCTCTGCAGCAAATCAACGGCCAGTGGTACGTCTTCTACCATCGTCCCCCCCGTGGCTTCGGCTTTGCCCGTCAGGCGATGGTGGCTCCCGTGAAGATTACGTGGGACAAGAAACCTGTTGCCAAGGGTGGTACCGTAAAGATTACGGCTTACGACCCCTATACCAAGGATAACGTCTGGACGGCCAAGGCTGCTGACGGCAATGAATATACTGGCGCTGAGGTGACCAGCGAGGGCTTCCAGATTTTCGGTCTGCCTCCTTATAACTACTATTCTGCCGGTTTGGCCTGTTTCATGACTGGTGGCACGAATAGCAACGAATGGATGCAGGACAACTTCGACGTATGGAATAATTCGATGGACCTCGCCGGCATCACCAATGGTGGCATCGTCGGCTTCAAGTATTTCGGCTTTGGCGGTCTGGCTCAGGACACTAAGGGCTGTAAGGCCTTCGAAGGTATCAAGAAGGGTGATAATGCCACCATTAGCCTTCACTTAACAGTCAGTGGCAGAGGAGCTTTCAAGATTCATGTCAAGCTCGATGATCCCTGGAAGGGTCAGGAGGTTGCCGTGTTCGCCATCCCCGAAGACTATCCCATGAAGGAGATGCCTGTCACCATCACCCAACCCGTTCCTGCTCTTGAGGGTCTGACAGGCAAGCATGCCATCTATCTGGTGGCAGAGGGACCTGAGATTCAGAAAAAAGAACAGCGTCCGCAGTGGGGTCGTCCCCGTCAGCCCCAGCGTCCGGAGGGTCTCTTTGACCTTCACGGCATCGGCTTCGGCAAGAATGGCGCAAATGCAAAGCCAGACCTTGTGCCGATGGTGTCCATCATCGCTGATGGTCAGGAGCTCACTATTCCCCGCGACCCCATTCGCAGTACCAATGCCAATGGCTATACAGACCTGACCCGCTATCAGGTTTATGCTCCGCTGAAGGCTGACTCGAAGCTGGAAGCCACGACGACCCATCCTAAAGATGTACATATCGTGGTTAGCCCAGTCGTTGATGGTCGTGCTACGGTAAAAGCCACCTACAAGGGCAAGGAAAAGATCTTTCTGATAAATTAAAGATGAAAGATGAAAAATGAAAGATTATAATTAAAATGATATCAAAACTATGACAATGAAAAAAAGAATCAAAATCTGTCTGTTGCTGGTGGCTGTGTTGCTGCCTGCAACATCGTTTGCCCAGTTGTCGAGCAATCCCGACAAGTTCCTGGGTAACATCACTACTGGTAACAACAATATGGACTTTAATGGGTTCAAATTCTCCGACTATTGGAATCAAGTGACACCAGAGAACGCTACTAAATGGCAAAGTGTTGAAGGCACTCGTGGACAGTACAACTGGGGAGGAGCAGACAATGCTTACAAATATGCACAGAACCATAATTTCCCCTTTAAGTTCCATTGTTTTGTATGGGGATCACAATATCCAGGCTGGATCAAGGATCTCACACCATCAGAACGCTATAAAGCCATTGAGGAATGGATGGATGCTGCCAAGGAACACTATCCCGATCTGCAGCTGATTGACGTAGTGAACGAGGCTATGAAAGGGCATCAAAACGACACATATTTGATGCAAGAAGCCTTAGGAGGCGATGGAAAAACTGGCTACGACTGGCTGATTAAAGCCTTTGAAATGGTTCATGAGCGCTGGCCGAATGCCATTCTTATCTATAATGACTATAATGTATTGCAGTGGGGCGTCGATGAGTTTATAGGCTTGGTTGGCACCTTGCGTGATGCCGGTGCACCCATTGACGCTTATGGATGTCAGGCACACAGCTTCACTCTGAACAACTGCTCACAGAGTACCCTTAAGAATAACATGTCCACAATCCAGAAGGGGTTGAAGATGCCCATGTACGTCTCGGAATACGATATCAATTTCCCCAGTGATGCCGACCAGGAAAGGAAATACAAAGAACAGATCCCAGTTTTTTGGGAGGCCGACTACGTTGCCGGTGTTACCCTATGGGGCTGGTTCGTTGGAAACACGTGGGAAGAAAACACGGGTCTTATCAAAAACAAACAGGAACGCTCAGCTCTGAAATGGTTGCGTGAGTATATGGCAACTGATGCTGCCAAGAATGCCAAGAGCCCCTACCCCGGCATGAAGAAAGAGGCCTCTATCTTTATCCGTCCCGCTTCAATGAAGGTAGCAAGAAATGGCGATGTATTACCCATCACGGTACGTGCCTATATGGCTACCAAAACCATCGAGAAGGTCGATCTTTATGTGGATGATGAGCTGATAGCCACCATGACCGATGCTCCTTATAAGACAGAATATACCACGAGTTCACCGGGTTGGAAAACGACGAAGGCTGTGGTAACCACTACTGACGGTGCCACCTATGAGCGCTATGGCCGCTTCCAGGTTCTCAACTCCACCAAGAAGCGTGCACCATATCCTGAGACCGTTCCTCAGTTGCCGGGCACTATCAACATTGCAGAATATGATGAAGGCGCTTCCGGAGTGACATATAACAATGCTTCGCGCACCAGCAACTCCATGAAAGATGGCCAGTGGATGGACTATACCGTAGATGTTGCCGAGGAGGGTTTGTATTCATTTGATGCCGAGATAGCATCCAGCTCCAACAACGGCATTTTCCACTTGGCAGAATTTGGAGACGAGAATCTTGACTATCTCACCGAATATGTCAGCGTGCCCAAGACGGGTGGCTCCAGCAACTATAAGATGTTGCATGGTAAGATGCTGATACCTTTGACAGCGGGTCGCCACGTCATATCAGTAATGATAGACAAAGGAAGCTTCAACTTCAAGAGCCTCTCGTTTAGCCGCTATGAGGAAGGTCAGGGTACATGTATGGTGAAAGCCTTCTATGAGAGCTATGGCGTTGGTGACTATATCCTGCTCGAAGGTAAGTACTCGGCAAGAAACAGCACTATCAAGGAGGTGAGGTATTATGCCAACAACCTCTATATAGGCACAGCGACTGAGGCACCATATACTATCTACTTTGTACCTGAAGCGATGGATACGTATGCCATTAAGGCCATTCTTGTCAATGCCGAAGGACAGGAGAAAGAGTCGAAGGAGCGCAGCTTGGTCGTTGACAGTCCTACGCCGACAGCAATCAGTACGGTTACTGTCACGAAGGATGCTTCCGATAACCGTACGTACAACCTGATGGGTGTGCCTGTTGATGAAGGCAATCTGTGCCCAGGTATCTATATCAGGAACGGACGTAAGTTCGTAGTCAAATAAGACATCAACTTATTACATCTATTCATAATGAGAGGGGCAGCCTCAAGGGGCTGTCCTCTCTCTTTTTACCCAGTTTTTAAGCCAAAGAGCGTAAAAAAGCAAGAAAGTATCAGCATTGGGCAAAATAATGTCATAATAGTTTCAAAGAATATTCGTACCTTTGCAGCGGTTTATTGTACTAATATTATCTAACTTAAATAAAACAAGCTTATGAAGAAGATTTTTACTTTAATTGCAATGGCTCTCGTGGCCATGAGTGTGAACGCAAAGCAGGCTATCGACTTTACACAGATTGAGGGCTTTTCCTATGGTCAGCCTTTTACACTTGGAGGTTGGGACTGGAAAGGTGTAACGCTTGCTCAGGGCGAACCTGTAAAGGACGAAGAAGCAAAGACTGCTGACGATTCAAACGTTATCTACTTTGATGCCAGTGCATGGGATTATGTTGTCGTGAAGTATTCGAGTAGCACTGCCGACATCTCTCTGATTGCCCAGTACAAGTGTCTGGGAACTATCGGCCAGTGGGGAACTGAATTCGCACAGGGACAGTCAACCATTAATGCTTCTACTGAACCTTCCTATGCCGCTCTGGCTCTTGATGCAGATCAGAAGAAGACTGTTAACCAGATTGCCATTCAAGGTGGTAATAATGGTGGTACTATCACTATCGAAGAGGTTTATTTTGCTACTGCTGACGAATGGGAAGCCGTCAAACCAGCTCCTGCTCAGACCAAGAGTATATTAGCCAGCTTTAGTGGTACTGCAAATGATGACGGTTCCAAGACAATTACTCCGACAAAGGCTTGGGATTGGATTGGTGCATGGCTTGGCTCATTTGATGCCAGCTACTTTGACTATTTAGTGGTTGAGCTAACAGCTCCTGTTGCATTCTCCGTCAAAGGCGTTGCGCAGTATGTGGCCAATGATGTATCAGACTCTGAGGGTTTTGTTCAGCCTGGCTCGCTGATGGTTGCCATTCCATTGGATGCAGCAGGAAAGGCTGCCATATCACAGGTTGCTTTACAGCCTGCAGAGGCATCTGATTTCACAGTGAAGGATGTTTATTTCGCCACCCAGAAGTTTATTGACGAGATTCCTGAGCCCGAAACCCAAGAGGTTGCTCTGAGTGGCCTTTCTCCTTGGGAAGACAGAGCAACATTCGATGCCGCTACTGGCGTACTGACCATTACCGGTGATCCTGATGGTGGTGCCGGTTGGTGGCAGGGCGACAAGGACTTCAGCGGCTTCGACAATTTCGTTGTTGAGCTGGCGAGCACTACAGCAGGTGGCGGTGTCTCTGTTCAGTATGTTGCTGAGGCTGCAGAAGCACCTTCTCATCGTGCCAATGCTACATCTGATGTCACTTTCGGCGTAGGTGCTACATGTGTGGTTGTTCCCCTTAATGCAGCCTATAAGGATCATGTCCAGCAGATGTGGATTCAGGGTGACAAGGGCGCAAGCTACACCATTCAGAAGGTTTATTTTGCAAAGGCAAGCGCTACTCCTGAGGCCAATATCGGCACTATTACCGGCATCGCCACTGTCAACGCTGCCCTGCAGCAGAACGGTGTCCGCTATAACCTCGCTGGTCAGAAGGTAGATGCTTCTTACAAGGGTGTGGTCATTGAGAATGGCAAGAAGATGATGGTGAAATAAACCATCGGTTTCTACATCTATTGATATAGAGTGGCAGTCCGAAATGGGCTGCCCTCTTTTCTTTTGTGGCATTTGTTTCAATTTCGAAAGTCTCTGATACATAGCAAAAGGTGGAATGAGTGTTTTTTATATACCTTTGCACCCGAAATGCGAAGTGAACATACTTAGACTGAATCAAAATCAATAATTAACAAACAAAACAATGAGAAAACTTTTACTTACATGTATGTTATCGCTGGGTTTTATGCTCAGTGCCAATGCTGAAGTGGATCCCAACTTCCATGTCTATATCTGTTTCGGTCAGTCGAACATGGAGGGCAATGCCCAATGGGAGTCACAGGATGTTGGAAATGTAGATGAGCGTTTCCAGATGCTGGCAACCTGCAACTTCAGTAGTCCTAATCGTAAGTTGGGCAAATGGTACAAGGCCACTTGTCCTATTGTCAGCCCTGTGGGAAAGCTGGGTCCTACGGACTATTTTGGTCGTACAATGGTGGCCAATCTGCCAGATCATAAGATTGGTGTCATTGCTGTAGCTATGGGCGGTAGTCCTATTGAGATGTTCGACAAGGACAAGTATCTGAAAAAGTATCAAGATAACTACAACGAGTGGTGGGCTCAGATAGCCAGAAATTACTACGGCGAGAACCCTTACGGCCGTATCATTGAGATGGCCAAAAAGGCTCAGGAGGTCGGTGTCATCAAAGGCATCTTGTTGCATCAGGGCTGTTCTAACTGTGGTGACCCCAATTGGCCGAATATGGTGAAGAAAATCTATGAGGACATGTTGGAAGACCTTGGTTTGCAGGCTGCCGATGTTCCCTTGTTTGTTGGTGAGGTAGAATATAAAGGCGATGCACCCAAGAGTGGTGGCTGTGAAGGTCATAATGTACAGGTAGACCGCATGCCCAGCGTCGTTCCTACATCTTATGTGGTATCGGCCAAAGGTCTGCCCGGCAATGGTCAGGATCCTTGGCATTTCTCGGCAGAGGGCTATCGTGTGTTAGGTAAGCGCTATGCCCAGCAGGCACTGAGAGTGATCTATAATATTGATCCGGAGTATGAAGATCCTTATTTACCCACGACACCCAAAGAACCAGATCAGAGCTTTGCTGCGCTGACGGACATGGCTGGCACGCCTTTCGCCATTGTCAACGAGTCTGAAGGTAAGGCTTTATACTGCCCGTATGGACAGATATTAGGCTATGCCGAATACGATAAGGCATTTAAAGAGACCAATACCGGCTATTTCTTTAAGTTGCAGAAGAGCAGTGGTGGTTTCCGCCTTCGTCTTATTACACCTGAAGGAAATAATTATCAGGTGGGCGGTGCTGACGCTTATCTGAACTCTCAGGATGTTAATGGCGATTGTTGCTTTATCGGCGGTCTGAACGGCCAGAATGGTCAGGCAATTGCCAAGGGTGCCGTTTGGAGTATGGAGTATGTGGAGGGCAAGGGCTTCTCTGTCAAGAATGTCGGCACGGGCAAGTATCTGAAGGATGCAACGTCGCCTGCCAAGTATGACGAGCCCACCTATTTCACCTTCTGTACTCTGAAGGAGAAGACCACTACAGGCATTGAGACGTTGAACGTTGAACGTTTAATGTTGAACAATAACCAGTGGTATTCATTAGACGGTCGCCAGCTGAGTGGTAAGCCTTCGCAGCCGGGTATCTATATCCAAGGTGGTCGTAAATATGTGATTAAGTAACGCCGAGGCGTTATATGATACATCAGATAAAGTTCGCGAGACATGGTATAACGATTGTCTCGCGGATTTTTTGTACCTTTGCCGAGAATTATATAACTAACCAAAACGATGAAGGTTTTAGTAATGATGTGCATGACAGCACTTTTAGCAGGATGTACTGCTGTAACAGAGATTGATATGGAACAACAAGTGAATGAGCTCTACGGCAAAATGTCGCAGGAAGAGCGCATTGCCCAGTTGAGGAGTATGTATATGGATGAACTCTTCGACGATGAGGGGCATTTGGATACCGTCAAGTGTCGAGAGCTGATACCTAATGGCATCGGCCACTTCTCACAGTTTTGTATGCAACAACCCAGAGACCCCAATGAATTGCGTGACCGTGTGGCTGCTGTTCAGGACTGGTTGATACACAACACACCCAATGGTATTCCTGCCTTGATGCACGAAGAGGTGCTGACAGGTATCAATACACTGGGAGCCACCATCTATCCCCAGCAGATTGGCCAGGCTTGTTCGTTTAATCCTGAACTGGCTGAGCTGAAGACGCGCCAAACCAGCACGGCTCTGCGCAAGATGGGAGGTATTCTGGCACTCTCTCCAATGGTCGACGTGTGCCGTAATCCTTCGTTCAACCGTTTGGAGGAGTCGTATGGCGAGGATGGATACCTGTCGGCAGTAATGGGTGTCGCCTTCGTCAAGGGTTTGCAGCAAGACGACCTGAAGAAGGGTGTCGGTGCCTGTTCAAAGCATTATCTGGGTTATGGCGGTGGTGGCGATGCCGACGAGAAAGAGCTGATGGAAGAGATTCTGATGCCCCATGAGGCCATGATTCGTCTGGCTGGCAGCAAATGTGTGATGCCGGGCTATCATGCAATGAAGGCCTCCCCCAGCCCCTCCGAAGGAGGGGAGACAATCCCCCCATCCCCCAGCCCCTCCGAAGGAGGGGAGACCAATTGCGTAGCTAACAGTTGGATATTGCAGGATATTCTGCGTGACTATGTGGGTTTCGATGGTATGGTGGTCAGCGATTATACGGCTATCGACCAGTTGCCTGCTCCCCTTGGTTTTCCCAAGGACCAGAAGTGGGATGTTGTACAAAAGGCTGCTGCTGCCATCAATGCCGGCAATGATGTCGACTTCCCCTTTGGTGCCAACTACAAGTATCTTCAGGAGGCCATCGACAGCGGGCTGGTAAAGACCGAGGCTTTTGAGCGTGCAGTGAAGAGCGTGCTGCGCTATAAGTTCCGTGCCGGTATGTTCGATAAGGACGCCTACCTGTATAGCACAGAGAAGATACAGCTCGATACGCCTGAAGAGCGTCAGACGGCCTATGACATCGCTACACAGAGCATCGTGTTGCTGAAGAACGACAGTATCTTGCCATTGGATTTGGCAAATCTCAAATCTCAAACTTCAAATCTCAAAGTTTTACTGACTGGTCCCAATGCCAACTCCATGTGGGCTATGTGTGGTGACTATACCTATCCGGCTATGTCGTATTTCTGGAAGATGAAGGAAGATATAGCCAAACGTGACAATCCCCATATCGTTAAAATGCTTGATGGAATGAACAATCGCAAACCTGAAGGCGTGGAAATCCTTTATTCCCGTGGATGCGATTGGACGGAAGAGATAGAGACGAAGTTTACTGCCAGTGGTGACGAGCGAGCCTGGGAATACTATCTCCTGCACCGTAAGGTGGACTCTGGTGAGAAGGCTGACAAAGAAGAAGCCCTGAAAATGGCTGAACAGGCAGATGTCATTATTGCCGCTGTTGGAGAGAATGTGATGCTCTGTGGCGAAAACCGTGACCGTCAGGGACTCCGCCTGCCTGGCAAACAAGAGCAATATGTCGAAGAGCTGATCAATACCGGCAAACCCGTCGTGTTGGTGATGTTTGGTGGCAGGGCACAGGTTATCAGTGGCCTTGCAGAACGTTGTGCTGCTGTTATCCAAGCCTGGTATCCGGGCGAGGAGGGTGGCAATGCCGTTGCCGATATTCTTTATGGAAAAGTGTCGCCGTCGGCCAAGCTCTCCGTCAGCTATCCGAGTGAAGAGCTTAACGAGCCCATCTGCTACAACCAATTGTCAAATGATCAATTGTCAAATAGTAAAATCCAATGGCCCTTCGGCTACGGTCTGAGCTACACCACATTCGAATACAAGCATTTGCTTGTCGACAAGGATGTGTCGACTGATGACGAATATGTCAATGTGTCGTTTGAGGTCAAGAACACAGGCAAGGTGGCTGCTGACGAGGTGGCTCAGGTGTATATCTCTCCCAACGACGATACTCCTCTCCGACCTATCCAGCTGCAAGGCTTTGCCCGTGTCTCGTTGGAGCCAGGCCAGTCGAAGACGATACGCGTCAGGCTCTCGACAGAGCAGTTTGGCTTTTATAGCCATGAAGGTCAGCGCCAGTGGAATATCCAGCCAGGCAGCTATACGGTCAAGGTGGGAGCCTCCTCGGCCGACATCCGTTTGCAGCAGAAGGTAACCTTCAAGGGCAATGCTGTCAGCAAGCCCCTTCGCAGTGTCTATTTTTCAAAAACAATTATATCTGACTAATTACTTATTATGAAAAAGATTTTTATCGTTGCATGTGCGCTGTGTGCTCAGTTGATGAGCATGGCACAGCCTGCTGGAGGCTTTGGTGGCTTCCAAATGCCAGAAGTGAAACTGGAAACAAGTCAGTCGTGGAAGGATGTCAACTATGCCGGTGACGACCAGGCATACCATACCTGCGACATCTATCTGCCCCGGGTAGAGAAGGAGGCTTATCCCGTCGTTATACATGTCTATGGCAGTGCTTGGTTCTCAAATAGTAGCAAGGGTATGGCCGATCTGGGCACTATCGTCAAGGCGTTGTTGGATGCCGGTTATGCCGTCGTGTGCCCGAACCACCGTTCCAGCATGGATGCCAAATGGCCTGCCCAGATTCATGACATCAAGGCTGTAGTACGCTTCATTCGTGGTAAAGCCGAGACGTATAAGTTTGACACATCATTTATTGCTACCAGCGGCTTCTCTTCCGGTGGCCATCTGGCTTCCATCACAGCTACTACCAGCGGCAAGAAGCAGGCCAAGATTGGCACGTTCGAGATTGACCTTGAGGGCAGCGTGGGTAACTATACCAACGAGAGCAGTGTGGTGAATGCTGCCTGTGACTGGTCTGGTCCTATCGACTTGACAGCTATGGACTGCGGTGAGAGCATGAAGATGGGCGAGAACTCTCCCGAAGATGTGCTGCTCGACTCAAAGCTCGCCAAGGAGCCAGAGAAGTATATGAGTCTGAGTGCTACCACTTATGTCGACAAGAACGACCCGCCCGTCATTATCTTCCATGGTGAGAAGGATAATGTGGTACCCTGCTGTCAAGGTAAGAAGTTCTTCGAAACACTGCAAGCAGCTGGAGTAAAGACCGAGGCCACCTTCGTGCCTGAAGGTGGACATGGTATGGGTATGTACAGTGAGGAAAACCTGCAGAAAATGGTCACTTTCCTCAACGCTGCTCGTCAGACTGCCGTACCTGTTGGCTTGAAACAGCGTGTTATCGAGGATGGTGGCACGGGAGTCTATAAGGCCATCATGAAGGAAGAGTCGACATTGCCCGAACACACTATCTTTGTGCCCCAAGACCTGACACAGTTTAACAGCAACAAGCTTCTGCCCGTGCTGGTATGGGGCAATGGTGCCTGTGCCAACTCACCGTTCGAGCATATGAATTTCCTGAATGAGATAGCCTCGCATGGATATATTGTGCTGGCTACGGGTAATATCCCCATGACCGACGAGTGGTACAAAGGTCCTATGTCGAGAAGCGAACAGCAGATTGAGAGCATCGACTGGATTCTGGCTCAGAACGAAGATCCCGCTTCGCCTTATTTCCAGAAGGTTGACACCAAGAACATTTGTGTGGCAGGTATGTCATGTGGTGGTCTGCAGACTCTTTTCAACTGTGCAGATCCCCGCATCACTTCCCTCATGATTTGCAACAGTGGACTTTTCAACCAGCAAAATGCTGGACAGGCCGTCGGTGGCATGCCGATGCCCCAGAAGGATAAGCTGAAAGAGATTCATACTCCCATTATCTATATCCTCGGTGGTGAGTCCGATATCGCCTATGGCAATGGTATGGATGACTTCGGTCGCATCAAACACGTGCCAGCCTGTGCTGCCAACTTCCCTGTAGGACATGGTGGCACCTATCGTGAGCCTCATGGCGGTGAGTTCACTGTTGTGGCTTTGGCTTGGCTCGATTGGCAGCTGAAGCAGGACGATGAGGCCGCTAAGATGTTTGTGGGCGACAACTGTCAGCTTCCTAAGCGTAAGGACTGGACCCTTCAGAAGAATGACCTGTTCAAGCAATTAAAGTAATACCGCGATAACTTACCCATGAAACGAAACCTATTGTCAATAACCTTTATGTGCTGTGCCATCCTTAATGGGGTGGCACAGACATTGCCATATCAAAATACTGCACTCACTGCTCACGAACGGGCTAAAGACCTGTGTTCGCGCCTGACTCTTGACGAGAAGGCCATGTTGATGCTCGACGAGAGTCCGGCTATTCCTCGTTTAGGTATCAAGAAGTTTTTCTGGTGGAGTGAAGCTCTGCACGGTGCTGCCAACATGGATCACGTGACGGTGTTCCCAGAGCCTGTGGCCATGGCCGCCTCGTTTAATCCCAATCTGTTGTATAAGGTCTTTGATGTGGCTTCCACTGAGTTCCGTGCTCAATATAATGAGCGTATGCAGCGTGGGTCGGGTGAGGATGAGAAATTCCACAGCCTCAGTGTGTGGACGCCCAATGTCAACATCTTCCGTGACCCCAGATGGGGCAGAGGACAGGAAACATACGGTGAAGACCCCTATTTGACCAGTGTCATGGGGGATCAGGTGGTGCGTGGTTTGCAAGGACCTGAGAATTCCAAGTATCGCAAGTTGTGGGCTTGTGCCAAGCACTATGCCGTACATAGCGGGCCGGAATATACCCGTCATAGTGCCAACCTTACGAATGTCTCTCCTCGTGATTTTTGGGAGACCTATATGCCTGCCTTCAAAAAACTGGTGCAGGACAGCAAGGTGCGTGAGGTGATGTGTGCCTATCAGCGTCTTGACGACGACCCATGTTGCGGTTCACAGCGTCTGTTGCAGACCATTTTGCGTGATGAGTGGGGCTTTCAGTATCTGGTAGTCAGCGACTGTGGTGCTGTCTCAGACTTCTATGAGTCGCACAAGTCTTCTTCTTCTCCCATCCATGCTTCTGCCAAGGCAACCATTGCCGGCACTGACGTGGAGTGTGGTTATGGCTATGCTTACAAGAGTATTCCTGAGGCAGTGAAACGAGGACTCATCACGGAAGCAGAAGTCGACAAACATGTCATCCGCCTATTGGAAGGTCGTTTCGACCTCGGCGAGATGGATGACCCTTCATTGGTGGAGTGGTCGAAGATTCCCTATTCCAAGATGTCGTGTAAGGAACATGCCAACATTGCCCTCGACATGGCTCGTCAAACTCTTGTTCTGCTACAGAATAAGGGTGGTATCCTCCCCCTGAAGAAAAACAGCGAGAAAATTGCCGTTATTGGTCCCAATGCCGACAATGCTCCCATGATGTGGGGTAACTATAATGGTATGCCAAATCATACTGTTACCATTCTTGATGGCATCTGTAAAAAATTAAAGATTAAAAATGAAAGATTAAACAATAACTCCAAGCTGTTCTATGCTGCAGGTTGTGACTTAACCTACGACAAGGTGATGGATTGTCTGCTGGCTTCACAGTGCAGCTTCCAGGGTAAGAAAGGTATGAAGGGCACGTTCTGGAACAACCGTAAGATGGAAGGGAAGCCTGTCACTACGCAGTATTATACCACACCTTTGGCAGTCACTACCGCAGGTATGCACAATTTTGCCCCAGGTGTTCAGCTTGAAGACTTCTCTGCCAAGTACGAGACCGTCTTCACACCAAAGAAGGCTGGTGAATATGTTGTGAACGTGGATGGCTGTGGCCATTTTGAGCTTTATATCGATGGCGAGCGTAAATTTATGCACCATATCTGGCGTACTACGCCTAACCGAGTGGCTATTCAGGCTGAGGCGGGGAAGAGTTATAACATCGAAGTACGGTTCTCGCATATCCATACCTATAATGCCAATCTGAAGATTAACATTGCCAAAGAGTTGCCAATCGACTACCAGCAGACCATTGCCAAACTTGAAGGTATTGATAAGGTTGTCTTTGTCGGTGGTATTTCTGCAGCTCTCGAAGGTGAGGAGATGCCTGTCGAGATAGAAGGTTTTAAAGGTGGCGACCGTACTAGCATTGAACTGCCAAAGGTGCAGCGTGACTTCCTCAAGGCACTAAAGGCTGCCGGCAAGCAGGTCATCTTCGTCAATTGTTCCGGTTCAGCCATTGCCCTGACTCCTGAAACGGAGAGTTGTGATGCCATCGTACAAGTATGGTATGCTGGTCAGGAGGGTGGTACTGCTATTGCCGACGTGCTCTTCGGTGACTACAACCCAAGTGGAAAACTGCCAGTCACATTCTATCGGAATGATGCCCAGCTGCCAGACTATGAGGACTATAGCATGAAAGGCCGTACCTATCGTTATTTCAATGATCCGTTGTTTGCCTTCGGTTATGGACTTTCCTACACCTCGTTTGAAATGAGAAATGAGAAATTAGAAATTAGAAATGACGGCAGTGGAACATTTACTGTTGACGTAGCGAACACAGGAAAATACGATGGTACGGAGATAGTACAGCTCTACATTCGTAACCTCAACGATGCCGAGGGTCCCTTGAAGTCGTTACGCGGTTTCCAACGTGTTGCTGTCAAGGCAGGTCAGACTGCTACAGCTACCATCCAGCTCACTCCGGAAAGTTTTGAGTTCTGGGATGCCGAGAGCAATACCATGCGTTCGAAGCCTGGTCAGTACGAAGTACTTTATGGCAGCAGTTCCCGCGACGAGGATCTGAGGAAGTTAATAGTCACGATTCAATAAAAATATGAATAAAAAGAATGTAAAGTCACACCCAGACCACAGGTCAAAGACTATAAAGCAACATGCTGAACAAAAGCCGGATAAATTATGGCTGTTGGAAAAGTATTCGACAGCCGTCGTCTGGGGGTTGGCATTGGTAGCCATCGCTGTTGTACTGTTAGCCTGTGAGTATCACGTAATGTGGAAGATTCAAGAACAGAACCTGTTTCTTAATACGCCACTGTTCTTCCGACAGCTGATGGTAGTGCCCGGAGGACTGCTGACCTATATCGGTTGTTTCTTGACACAGTTTCTGTACTACCCCTTGTTGGGTGTGACCATCATGGTCGTCCTGTGGTGGTTGCTGATGGAATTGATGCGCAGCACTTTCAGGGTCAGCAAGCGATGGACCCCCTTGCTGTTAGTACCGGTGGCTATGCTGCTGATGGCGAATGTGGAAATGGGCTACTGGATATACCCCATCAAATTGAGGGGATGGTACTTTGATGCCACAATAGGGACATTGGCTGTCGTTGCATCACTATGGGTCTACCGCCTGTTGTTCCGATACAGGATGTGGCGCAGAGTATGGCTGTTGTCGACAGCTGTCGTGGGGTATCCGCTACTAGGCACATACGCTCTGGCAGCTACTGTGCTGGCGGGACTGTGGTGCTGGCGGTTAGACAATGACCGTTGGCAGTCGGTGGTAGACAGCATCTTGGCCGTGCTGATGGTCGTGGCTGTACCTCTGCTATGTTACCACTTTGTGTATTATCAGACGAACCTCGTGAATCTCTGGTGGACTGCGCTGCCTATCTTCAAGATTCTGGAGGCATATCCTGAATACTATGTACCTTACGGACTATTGGGGGCATGTCTGGTCGTACTCACTGTGGGACGATGGAATCAGACGTCTATTCAGGGTAAACATCCAAAGTGGCAGATAGGTTTTGTCGTGGTCATACTGGTAGCAACAGTGGCTGCTGTATGGAAGACTTGGATGAAGGATGAGAATTTCCATCGTGAGGCAGCCATGCAACACTATGTGGAAGAGACACGATGGGAGGAGGTGTTGGAAGAGGCTGCCAAGCAACAGGACATCCCGACCAGGGCCATTGTGATGATGAGGAACCTGGCACTGTCGCGACTGGGACGGCAGGGTGATGAAATGTACCAATATGTCAACGGCTCGAAAAAACCAGCTTCGCCCTTTGCTCCCCCGGCATCGATGATTGTCGGTGACATGATATACTACCACTACGGTATGCTGAACGACTGCCACCATATGTGTATAGAGGGAGGCGTGGAGTTTGGCTGGCGTGTGCAGCACCTGAAATATATGGCGCGATGCGGATTGTTAGCGGGCGAGAAGAACGTGATGTATAAATATACGGGACTGTTGAAACACACGTTGTTTTATGGTTCATGGGCACAGCACATGGAACAACTGCAGCAACAGCCTAAGCTGAAGAGCGAGGACCGGGAGACCGGTGCTGTCACACACATGCTGCAATACCCCGATGCCGTCGGTGCAGACCATGGCTATGCAGAGAAATACTTGATGAACCATTTGGCAAAGTTGGACAGTGACGACCCATTTTTCCAGGAACAGTGTCTGCTGGCGACGCTATGGACGAAAAACAGCCGACAGTTCTGGCCTCGTTTTGCTAATTATTTGAAGCAGCATCCCGGAGAGTCTGTGCCACGCTACTATAGAGAGGCTGCCTATCTCTATTCTGTGATAGAAGAGCAGGCTCCATTCCAAGTGCAGGTCGACGATATGATGAAGAGAACCTTGGATGGTTTCCTGAAACTTGTCCAGCAGTTTGACGACAGGGATATCAGGGAGGCTCGCGAGGCATTGTTTCCGCTGTATGGCGATACGTACTACTATGAATATTTTCTGATGGATGACTTGGCATACCTTTGAGAAGTGAAGAGTTAAGAGAAAAGAATTATGAGATATATAATATGGATATTGTCAATAGTGACAATGATGACCGCCTGCGGGCCCCAGATTCCAAAGGACTATATGTCATCGGATAAGCAGCCCGATATTTACCCTGACTACAAAGGAGTGACGGTGCCCGTCAATATGGCACCATTGACCTTTGAGATGAGTCGGGGAGCCGAACGAATGGCTGCATGCTTCACCGCAGATGGCGAGGAACTGGTGTGTGAGGATGGTAAGATACAGCCAGGACAAGATGACTGGCAGCGACTCGTGACCCATGCCGCAGGCAAACGAATCGCTGTGGAGGTGTATGCCTGTTACGACGGTCAGTGGACGAAGTACAAGCCATTTGATATCTATGTGTCGAAGGACAGTATTGACTCCTACCTGAGCTATCGCCTTATCTCACCGTCGTATGTGAGCTATGAGGAGCTGACCATTAGTCAGCGTTGTCTTGAAAACTATGACGAAAGCGTCATCTATGACAATATCCTATGCTGTGAGGAGGGTAACGGACAGTGTATCAACTGTCATAACTATCAGCAATATAACCCCGGGCGCATGCAGTTTCATGCCCGTCAGAACTTGGGGGGTACCGTCATTGCCTACGATGGGAAATTTAGGAAAGTGAATATGCGAAATGACTCCATCCTCTCTGCCGGTGTCTATCCTGCATGGCATCCTTGGCTGAAACTGATTGTCTATTCCACCAACAATACCGGCCAGATATTCCATGTGACAAACCCCAATAAGATAGAAGTCTTTGACTCAGAGAGCGACCTGATAGCATACGATGTGGAGCGTAACGAGGTGACGAATCTGGAGAATGACACGACGGAACTGGAAGTTTTTCCCGCTTGGGCTCCCGACGGTAAGACGCTGTATTACTGTAGTGCACATCTGGAATATACCACTTCGGAACATGGCAAGGAGATTATCCAACGGCGCCAGGAGGTGAAGTACAACATCTACCGTAAGAGTTTCAATCCGGAGACGATGACATTCGGTGAGCGTGAACTGGTGTTCGATGCGATGTCGCATGATATGAGTGCTACGTTACCGAGAGTGTCGCCTGATGGTCGCTGGCTGTTATTCACGATGGGCAAGTATGGCGTGTTCCACATCTGGCATCATGATGCTGACCTTTGGATGCTCGACCTTCAGACAGGTGGGGCACGACCCGCGAAAGAAATCAACTCGTCCGATACGGAGAGTTATCATTCATGGTCGAGCAATGGCAAATGGGTGGTATTCAGCAGTCGCCGTGACGATGGCACCTATACCCGTCCTTTCTTTGCCCATATTGATAAGAACGGTCATTTTACGAAGCCTTTTGAACTGCCCTGCGCCGATCCCGACTACCATCGTCAGTTTATGAAGTGCTATAATATTCCCGAATTCATGAAAGGACCGGTCACAATCAGACCACAGGACTTTGCTGATGTCTTGAAGAAAGACGGCGAGCCCGTCAAGTATGTTCAACGCTTATCAAAATAACAATGAAACGACAACTTATTATCACGCTCCTCATGTTAGTAGGAGTCACCTTAACCGCTGTGGCCAAACCAGTCACGTCACCCAATGGTAAACTGAAAGTGGTGACAAAAGAACGTACGCTTATTGTCAACTATCAGGGAAAGGAAACCCTGAAAATGGATGTGAATGGCGGAGGTAAGGCTTTGAAATGGACATTCACAAAAACCGTCAAGGACGATTATCGGATGTTGACGGGAAAACGTCTGCATTGCACTAATGAGGCCAACGAATACCAATCAGATGGTATAACGTTACGTATTTATAACGACGGTATTGCACTGCGTGGTGCCGATGTGACCTACCACATCGCCGAAGGGACACGGCGCTGGATACAGCAGTGGACAGAGGCCTACGAGGGCTTTTTCCCTTTGACGACGACCTATAAGGTGGCTCCTATCCCTTCTTTTAGTGGGGTGTCTAAATCTGCCGAGGGCTGGAACAACCGCTGGGGCTATCCAGCATTGATTGAAGCCCGGGAGAAAGTGTTTGCCCTTATTACTGAAGCCAACGTCGAACGTGGTCAGAGTGCATCGTGCCTCTATAACGAGGGTGAACTCTACCGTGTTGTTCCTGCGGAACGTATCGCCGGAAATACCAGCGAGCACTCTCCTTGGCGCGTTGTCATCATTGGCGGACTGAAAGATATCGTGGAGTCAACACTGGTGACTGATGTCAGCGACACGTGCCGGCTTCAGGACATCAGCTGGATACAGCCGGGAGTGGTCTCGTGGATCTACTGGGCCTACAATCATGGTTCTAACGACTACAATATCATCAAAAAGTATGTCGATATGGCTGTCTCGTTGCAGCTGCCATACGTGCTCATCGATGCAGAGTGGGATGACATGGATAAGGTGGCGTCTAATGAAGGAAAGACTATCGAGGATGCTGTGGCATATGCAAAATCGAAGGGCGTAAAACCGCTTATTTGGTACAATTCATCAGTAGGTTGGGTCGATGGTGCCCCTGGTCCGAAGTTCCGTCTGAATAATCCCGAAGACCGCGAACGTGAATTTGCATGGTGTGAGAAGATTGGTGTGGCTGGTGTGAAGATTGACTTTTTCTCTGGTGACAATCAGAAGAATATGGACTATTGCATCGATCTGCTGGAGTGTGCTGCGCGCCACCACCTGCTGGTTAACTTCCACGGAGCGCCTATTCCTCGTGGCTGGCAGCGCACTTATCCTAATCTGTTGACTACCGAGGGTGTCTATGGTGCTGAGTGGTATAATAATGTGCCGACATTCACCGATAAGGCCGCCTCGCACAATGCCACCCTGCCTTTCACCCGTAACGTCATCGGTCCCATGGACTATACGCCCTGTACGTTCAGCGACTCACAGCATCCACATATCACCACCCATGCTCATGAGCTGGCTTTGACGGTGCTCTATGAGAGCGGTTTGCAGCATTTGGCAGACCGCCCAGAGAGTTACCTTTCTCAGCCCCAAGAGGTGCAGGATTTCCTGTCTGATCTGCCGAATGTATGGGACGAGACACGCTATGTCGCTGGCTATCCGGGCGAGAGTGCCGTACTGGCACGTCGCTTTGGTACGACGTGGTATGTGGCTGGTATTAATGGCACTGACAAAGAGATGTCTGTCCCTATGTCACTTGACTTCATCGGTCGGGGTGATGTGACGCTCTTTCTGGATGGTGCCCCATGGTCCATCAGACAGGAGCTGACTGTTCCCAAGAGCGTCAGTCTTCGTCCTCGTGGCGGTTTTGTGATGGTGGTACGCCCCAAAACTGACGTGTTGCCGTTAGTATATGATGTAGAAAATACGGGTGCTGCTTTTGCCAAACCAGAATTACCTGCTGCCAATCTATTGCCCGTACAGCATGGACTGCCCGATGCCCTGAAGGGCGTGAATAGTTTTTCTGACTGGTCGAAACGCCGTAGCGAGATTGCAGCCCAAATTCAGCACTACGGCATTGGTGAAAAACCTGCTGTCAGCAACGAACAGGTGAAGGCCCGTATGGATGGTGATACACTCATCGTCGACGTTACTGTGAATGGGGAGACACTGACCTTGCGCTCTGTGATAGAATATCCCAAGACTGGTCAGGCTCCATATCCGGTCATGATAGGTACCAGTGGTATTGCCTTGCCTAAGGCACTATTCGAAGACCGTCCTATTGCCCGTATGGTATATCGTGAAAAACAAGTCAACGACTATGGTCAGTGGGGCCAGCACCACGAGCGTGGCGAGCATAACTTTGATCGTCTCTACCCGCATCTGAAGGACAATGGTGCTTATAGTGAGTGGGCGTGGGGCCTGAGTCGTCTCATCGATGGCCTGCAACAGTTAGGCCCAGAGGTGACAAAGATTGATACTCGCCATATTGGTGTTACCGGTTGTTCGTATGCCGGAAAGATGGCGCTCTACTGTGGTGCCTTCGACGAACGCGTGGCTTTGGTTATCGCTCAGGAGCCCGGTGGCGGTGGTGCTGCTGCGTGGCGTGCCTCACATGAGTTGACGCTGGCAGGTAAGAATCTGGAAGATATTGACAAGACCGACTATCATTGGTTCTTGGAAAGTCAGAAGGAGAATTTCCACGGCGACAGCGTTTATCAGTTGCCTTACGACCAGCATGAGCTTTGTGCATTGGTCTTTCCCCGTGCCTTGCTACTGTTGGGCAACCCCGACTACGAGTGGCTGGCAGACGGCTCTATGCTTGTTTCTGCCCGTGCTGCCCGTGATGTGTGGCGCCGCTTCGGTGCTGAAGACCGCATGGGCTGGAGCATCGTCGATGGTCATGGCCATTGCCAGCTGCCCCAGAGCCAGTATCCTGAGGTACAGGCATTCATCGACAAATTCCTCTTAGGACGTGATGCCGACACTCGCAATATCCGCATTGTGAACATCAAAGGAAGCAAGAATAATAACTAAAACAAATCGATGACAATGAAAAAGATTCTGACTACTTTAACATTGATGCTCATGAGCCTTTGGGCTATGGCACAGGGTGTCAGTCCCCTCGACGTGTTGAAGGCCGATCCAAGAAAGGCCTATGGTACTGATTATCCATACGAGTTCACCACGGTGAAGCTGACGAAGTCGCCGAAGGGCTACAAGCCGTTTTACATCAGCCACTACGGACGACATGGCTCGCGCTACTACTGGAACACATTCTTGTATAAGGAGCTGGACAGTCTGCTGACCACTGCACACCGTAATCAGCAGTTGACGGCTGAGGGCGAGGCCTTCTATCAGAAATTCGAAGCAGCCAAGGACGAACTGAATGCTGGGGCTACTGAGCTGAGCGACCTGGGATGGGAGCAGCATCAGCGCATAGCACGAACCATGTACAACAGCTTCCCTGAGGTGTTCAAGAAGGGTGGCAACGTGCTGGCCATATCGTCACTCGTAGGACGCTGTGTCATCAGTATGTCGGGCTTCTGCCAGGAGCTGGTGCAGTGTAATCCAAAGATAGAGATTCGCGAACAGTCGTCGCGTAAGACGCTGGATGGTGTAAAACCTGACGACAGACAGAACCCCGTCAAGCACAATTTCCCCCATCACAAGCCACGCTATGAGAAGAACCGCGATAAGTTCAAGGGTGACGATACGCTGCGTGACAAAATCCTCAGCCGTACCTTTACCAGCATAGAGGGACTGCCGGGTAAGCCGCACCACATTGGCAGCAACCTCATCAACCTCTACACGTCGCTGCCCAGTATCGGACATGAGGGCATGATGGGTAATATCGTGACTGACGAGGAGATTGCCAGCCAGTGGGAAGAAAGTAATCTGGGTACTTACTCGTGGCTGTTCCCTGACCAATATGTCATGATACCCATTCTGCAGGACATCATCCGTAAGGCCGATGCTGTATTAGATGGCAGCAGCGACCATATTGCCGACCTGCGCTTTGGTCACGACAGTTGTCTGGGACCGTTGACCATTCTGTTAGGTATCAACGGGGCAGACCTTGATCCAGAAGACCCTTACGAGGTCAAGAACTGCTACCAGAACTGGGAGACATGCAAGGCTTGTAACCTGCAGTTAGTGTTCTATCGCAGCAAGAAAGCCGGTGCTCCCATTCTCGTGAAGTGCCTGCTCAACGGTTTGGAATCACGTTTGCCAGTGCCTACCGACTGCTATCCTTACTATAAGTGGTCGGACTTCCGCCAGTTCTATACCAATCGCATCAACAACGTCAACTGATACCCTACCCAATCTCTCAGAAGGTCTTTATATACTGGGGGTGCGCTGGGTAGAGTGTAGGCTTGCTTCTGAAGAAAGCCTCTCGTGCTTGGCACGGAAGCCTGTCTTGGGGGGGCACGACAGCCTTTCGCAAAAAGGCACATCCCGCCTCATCCGAAGGCACTTCCCGCCTCGTCGGAAAGCACTTCCTGGGCAGGCCGAAGGCACATCCTACCCCGTCCGCTCCGTGCGGCCAACTCGCCTGCTCCGTGCAGCTGCCCCGTCTGCTCCGTGCAGACGAGCACATCCTCCTGTCCTTTTCATCGACCAAAGCGAAAATAGTTCTGCAATTTTTTGGTGGTTATGGAATTATTGCTTATCTTTGCAACGGTTCAGCAACGAAATCTAAATTTACAGATTAATACTTGACGAAGATGCCTAAAATACTATTATACGTAACAGCAAAGATTATCTGGCAATTTCTGTTTTGGAATACTGACTACAATGAGAACCGAGCTCATGTACATGTGGGTAAACGCGGAACAGAACGCTTATGCAAGATTTGGCTGGAGCCTGTGGTAGAGTTGGCACAGCAAGGCGACTTAACGGATGCCCAAACAAGAGAAATCATGGCAATAGCCAGTGAATATCGCGAGAAGCTACTTCATCAATGGAACCTTTTTAAGGAAGGCAAACGGGTAAGGATGATTACGGTAAAGAAAACAAAAAAGAAATAGATATGTATACGAAAGAAGGATATTGGAATGTTAAGCCGAGGATTAAAAGGCTTTCCTTCCCCAAGCGTGGAAAATTCCAGGTAGATTTGCAGGACGGCCGTTCTGTTACAATGCCCATTTCTGCTTTCCCTTCGTTGAAGCGAGTTCCAGCGAAGGAGCGTGAGAACTGGTACCTTATGGGTGGTGGAGTCACTTGGGATTCCTGCTCTGAAGTTATTCACATCGAACAAATATTGGGCAACTATCTGAATTATGCCCACGAACAAGTTTAAGATATAATAATGTGTAACCCTCAAAAACTGAAGATGCCACCTATCGAACGAGCAGAAGTATATCGCTGACGTTATCGCAATGTCTTGTAAATTAGGCACTTTGTGGCAAGAGGGCGACTTCTGTACACGTCAGAAACTGCAAAAACTTGTTTATCCAGACGGTATTCTGTACGATAAGCATTTGGGCAGTTATCGAACAGAAAACGAGAATGAGGTGTTCCGTATATTCCGCAGTATCTCAACAGGTTACATCGTAGACAAAGAAAAAGCGGCAAGTGAAAACTCTCACTTGTCGCCTTCTGTCGGGATGAGGCGACTCGAACGCCCGACCCCTACGTCCCGAACGTAGTGCGCTACCAACTGCGCTACATCCCGATTTTACCCACTTTCGCAGGCTGATTTTTTAAAAATCGACTGCAAAGGTACGGCATTTTTTTAAATTCCGTGCACTTTTGAAGGAAAAAAATACAAAAAGATGAGTTTTTGTTTTGTTTTATACGTGTTTCTTCGTATCTTTGCAGGCAAAACTAATCTAAAATGAAGCAAATCGTCCTTGCTATATTATGCACATTGCTGTCGTTGACCATTATGGCTCAACGTGCCATTGTGGTGCAGAAGGACGATGTACAGAGTCTGTTGGAAGCCATCGCAGAGGCCAATCAGCTAAATGCTGACACCAACGCAGAACGCTTGTTTATCCTTATTCCCGACGGCTACTATGACTTGGGCGAGACAACGTTGACACGCATTTCGGGCCATAATATTGCACTGGTGGGGCAAAGCATAGAAGGCACCATTATCCGCAATAAGCCTGACGTCAAGACGGAAAGCATCAGCAAGACAGCCGTCTTCCAGAACCGGGGAACAAACAACTACTATCAGGACTTGACGCTGAAGAACGACTTGGACTACTATGCTTCTGAGCCTGACGGACGTGCTGTGACGCTACAGGACAAAGGTACGCGCACCATCTGCAACCGAGTGCGTATGCTGTCGTTTCAGGACACCTACTACAGCGACAACGAAAAGTGCCAGAACTATATGCGAGACACTGAGATTCACGGCACCATCGACTTCATCTGCGGAGCCGGTGACGTGTGGTTTGACCGCTGCAAGATCGTGACTAAGAAGCGAACACTTGATGGTAGCGGCACGGACATCATCACGGCTACCCGCACGTCGGACACACCGTGGGGTTACGTGTTCCACCGATGTACCATAGAGAACGACACGTCGATGTTCAACTACGGTCGTTCGTGGCATACCAATCCCCGTTGTGTATGGCTCTATACGACGCTGCTGACCCCGGAAAAGCTTGTTGCGACGCGTTTTGACGCCGAAGGCATGAAGATCTCCAGCAACTATTTTAAGGAATATGGCACGATGGATGGCGAGGGCCGGAACATCACCCCCCAGACAAATGTGGTGACTTTTACACTCCGCGACCATACCCAGCCCTTCGAAGCAGAGACCATCATGACACGCGAGGAGGCCAAAGCCTATACGGTGCAGCGGATCTTTGGCGACTGGCGGCCAGAAAAGGTGCTAAGGAAGCTGGAGAAACAGAGCCTGAAGCTGAAGAAGCAATACTTTGAAGTTGAAAAATGAAAGATGAAAAATTAAAAATTAAAGATTAAAGATTAAAGATTAAGATGAGAAGGTGGGTCTTATTGGCTATTGGGTGCTGGATGTTAGGTGTTAGCTTTGCCCAACAGGTGATAACGGTGCAAAAGGGCGATGCCCAGAGTCTGCTGGACGCTGTGGCACAGGCCAACAAGCTGAATGCCAAAGATGATGCCCAGCCGCTATTCATCCTTATTCCCAACGGTGTCTATGACTTAGGCGACAAGGTGCTGACCAAGATTACAGGCCATCACATTGCCATGATAGGCCAGAGCATGGAGGGTACCATCATCCGCAACCGTCCAGACTTCAAAAACGAAGGACTCAGCAAAACGGCCGTCTTCCAGAATCGCGGCAAGGACAACTACTTCCAGGATCTGACACTACAGAATGCCCTCGACTACTATGCTGCCGGTTCTGCCGGCCGTGCCGTCACCTTGCACGACAAAGGGACACGTACCATCTGCAACCGCGTGCGCCTGCTGTCATATCAGGACACATACTACAGCGACAACAGCAAGTGTCAGCTGTATTTCCAGGATTCAGAGATACATGGCACCGTGGACTTCATCTGTGGCGAGGGCGACGTCTGGTTCGAATGCTGCCGTATCGTGACAGAGAAGCGCACGCAGGATGCTTCCGGAGGACGAAACGTGATTGCTGCCCCCAAGACGTCGGATACCAAGTGGGGATACATCTTCCATCGCTGTACGGTGGAAAATATCGTCTCAAACTTCGAATACGCCCGAGGGTGGAACGGTGCGCCCCACTGCATTTGGCTGCACACCACCCTACTCTCGCCCGAAAAGCTGAACCCCACCCGTTTCGACTATCGTGGCATGCGTACCGTGCAGAACGATTTCAAGGAATATGGTACGATGGATGCCAGCGGCAAGGACATCACACCGAAAACAAATGTCGTCAAGTTTGAGTTGCGCGACAAGGAAGGAAACGTGACGGAACAGAACGCCGTAGAAACCATTCTGACCCCAGATCAGGCCAAAGGATACACCGTCAAGACCGTCTTCGGCGACTGGCGGCCACAACGGGTGTTGCGGAAGACAGAAAAGCAAGCCCGAAAACTCATGAAGCGCCTATAGCAGGCGCTTCAATTCGTTAATCTCGTCTTCTGTCGTAGCCCACGAGGTGACAAAACGACAGATGGTGCGATGGCCACCTGCCTGCCCCCAATGGGTAAACTCCATCTTCGTGGCCAGTTCGTCGACCTTCGCATCAGGCAGAATGACAAACTGCTGATTGGTGGGCGAGTCAAGCCAGAACTCATAGCCCTTCTCCTTGAAAACAGCCTTCATGCGCATCGCCATATCGATGGCGTGGTGCGATAACTGCATATACAGGTTATCAGTAAACAGCGCCTCGAACTGCAGACCTATCAGTGCTCCCTTGGCAATGACAGCACCATGCTGCTTCTGAATGCTGAAGAAATGCTTATGCGCAGGACGGTTGGTGAAGACGACAGCCTCTCCACACCACGCACCAATCTTCGTGCCACCAATATAGAAGACATCACAATGGCGTGCCAGCCAAGGCATGGTGATGTCACAACCCTCGGCAGCAAGACCATAGCCCAGTCGGGCACCATCGACATACAGAGGAATCTCGTAACGCCGGCACACCTGATAGATGTCATCCAGCTCATGAGCGGTATAGATAGTACCCAGCTCAGTAGGGAAGGTGATATACACCAGTCCCGGATACACGGCATGGGCGTTGTTGCCATCATGCATGAAGTCATCCAGATACTTGTCAAGCACACGTGCCTCCATCTTGCCTTCATGCTGGGGAAGCGTAATGATTTTGTGCTCCGTAAACTCCACAGCACCAGCCTCGTGGACGTTGATGTGTCCTGTGTCGACACAGATGACCCCCTCGTACTGGTAGAGCATCGAGTCGATGGTGGTGGCGTTGGCCTGCGTACCACCAGTCAGAAAGAATATCTGTGCATCAGGCATGCCGATGGCCTCGCGGATACGGTCTTTGGCACGCTCCGAAAAGGCGTCGAACCCGTATGGTGTGGGCTTCGCAGCATTATACTTCATGAGGTTTTCCAACACCTTCGGATGTGCCCCGTTGTTGTAGTCGCATTCAAATGATATCATACTGTTTATTCTTGGTTTGAAATAATGCTTTCATCTTTGCTCTTTCAATTTCGCAATTTTATCCGTTGCCGTTTTTCTCCGTCATATATTTCCAGTAACGGCGAGGCATATCGCTAAGCTGCTTCTTAGGATTCATGCGCTCCTTGATACAGATGGCCTTGAAGTAGGTGCGCCAGAGGTCCTGGAACAGCTGGTCGTTGTCACTCAGGATGTCGTCATCCATTTTCCCGCTCGACAAATTGAACGGCACAGAGGCTTCGTCCTCGAAAGTGACGCGCATAACGGTTTTTCCGTCATAATAGTAGCCATAGTGCCGCTTGGCGTCATAGATGAGCCACTGCTGGTCGTTGAAACGGTCACTAAAATGGTCGGTGATGAGTGGCAGCACGTTGTGATCGGGCGATACGACACCCAGATAGGTGCCATCTTTGGCTTTTTGGAAACGGATGAACTGCTTCATGCGCAGCTGCTCGTGGAGCACACGGCGACAGGTATTCCTCACCGTCAGCACGTCCTCGTCTGATGCATTATGCGATATGTCGCGCTTCTGCCGGAATACCTTACAAATCATGTTGAACAGCGGCTGGTTCAGTGCCCTTTCTTCCGAGAGCCAGCTGATGGTAATCATATGCAGACCCTCTTTCGAGAGATGCTTCTCCAGTCCTTTCCACACCCGCTCCGCCTTCTCTGCATCCGTCGACACCCGATACAGCTCATCTGCAAACAGCGGCAACTGTTCCCCCTCTGCCAACAGCGTCACATCCTTCTGCTTGCGGAAGAAGCTGTCGAACACCGCTGTCAACAGTCCGTCGAGGGTATTATCGAATAGATAGACGAGCATGCGTATTCATTTCATTAGTATAGTTCGTTGTCTTCTTTAAAGTCGAGCGTGAGTTGTTGCTCAGCAGCAGTGCGTTTCTGCTGGGCCCTGGAGAGAAGCAGAGGACGGAGGCGCTCTGGGCGCAGTTCGTTGATGCTGATGATGGGTTGTGAAAAGGCAGAGGTGAGTTCGCCACAGGTGATAAAATACTTCGCCTTCTTCATCACCACACCCATCTTCTTGAGGTGGTATGACGTGATGCGGTTGAAGCGGCGCGAGTTGACGATGAGCACGGCACTCTTGACGCCGATGCCAGGCACGCGAAGGATGTCTTCGTAGGATGCTTTGTTGATGTCGACAGGGAAGAATTCCGGATGGCGCAGGGCCCAGCCGAGTTTGGGATCGACATCAAGGTCGAGGTGGGTGTGCTTGTCATCTACAATCTCATCGACCTTAAAGTGGTAGAAGCGCATGAGCCAGTCGGCCTGATACAAACGGTTCTCACGTACCAGTGGAGGCTGCTTCAAGACAGGCAGACGCGGGTCGTAGGTATTCACGCTGACGTAGCCGGAGTAGTAGACGCGACGCATGGAGGGCTGCTGATACATGGCATTGGACATTTTCAAAATGTCCAAATCGCTCTCCTTTGTCGCTCCTACAATCATCTGCGTCGACTGACCAGCAGGTACAAAGCGGGGGGCATAGCGGAACTTCTTCCTATCCTCTTTATTCTCCAACACACCCTGTTGAATCTGCGACATCGGCAGAAAAATGCTCTGGTGGTCTTTCTCGGGTGCCAAGGCCTTCAGCGATTCCTCCTTGGGAATCTCGATGTTTACGCTCATGCGGTCGGCATAGCGGCCAGCTTCCTGTAGCTGTTCCTGACTGGCACCAGGGATAGTCTTCAGATGGATATAGCCGTTAAAGCGGTGGATGGTGCGCAGGTCACGCACGATGGCGGTGAGTCGTTCCATCGTATAGTCAGGATTGCGCACAACACCGCTCGACAGGAAGAGCCCCTCGATATAGTTGCGACGATAGAACTCCATCGTGATTTCCTCGAGTTCGGAGACGCTGAGTGTTGCGCGTTTGATGTCATTGGTGCGACGGTTGATGCAGTAGGCACAGTCGTACATGCAATAGTTAGTCAACATCACCTTCAGTAACGAGATACAACGTCCGTCGTCAGCAAACGAGTGACAGATGCCTACGCCACCAACGGTATTGCCCACCATACCCTTCTTGCCGGAGCGCACAGTGCCACTCGACGAGCACGACACGTCGTACTTCGCCGACTCTGCGAGAATTCGCAGCTTCTCCATGGTCTTCTCGGTCAGCATGTGCGCAAAAGCTATTATAAGGACATCATTTCAAGCTTTGTAACCACTGCACCATGTCCTGCAGGACTTCAGGCGAGATGGTTTCCTCTATCTGCCCATACTCGGCAGGCAGACCAGTAGTACAATGTTGGAAGAGGTGGTTGAGCCCAGGATATTCTTTGATGAGATTCTTATCAGCCGCAGGGAGCAGGCGACGGATGCCTTCGAGGTTCTGCGACGAGATGACCTGACAGTCACGGTCGCCATTAAGGGCAAAGACAGGGCAAGTGGTCTGACGGATGTTCTCGGACGGGTCGTAGTCGATAAACCACTTAAGCCAAGGTAGCTTTTGGACTTCCTCCTGTTGACGATAGCCCTCAACGGTCAGAGTGTCAGGCAGTCCGGAAAGACTCAGAATGCGGTTTCCCTGAGCAGCCAACAGTGTGTCACCCTTGACGCCAGGGCCAGCCAGGGAGACGATGAAATCGACCTTTTTTTGAGCACCAAGCATAAAAGCAATCAAGCCGCCCTCACTATGTCCGAGGATGCCGACCTTGGAAAAAGCCTCGCGACTGCGCAGATAATCAACTCCTGCCAAGGCGTCGCGCATGAAGTCTTCGGAGGTTGCATTCTTGACTTCGCCACCCACCGACTTGCCTGTGTCGCGATCGTCGTAGCGCAAAGTGGCGATACCGTGACGAGCCAGATAGTCGGCAATGACCAGGAATGGTTTGTGGTCGAAGATTTCCTCATCACGGTTCTGCTGACCACTGCCTGATACCAGTAGCAACACTTTAGGCTTTTGTTTCTTGTCGTAACCCACGGGCCACGTCAGTGTGCCAGCCAATGTGGCAACGTCGGTGACATTGGGAAACATCACCTCTTCCGTCTCGTAAGGG
>JAEEGI010003159.1_pt1 | contig 39437 bp, 30 predicted proteins | sample 8958751 | NCBI WGS metagenome assembly JAEEGI01 (sample SAMN16246545, study PRJNA631951) | gut metagenome | biome: gut microbiome; feature: rumen; material: KS-attached | host: Bos | place: Iran: Karaj | collected 2018-10 | reverse complement strand
CAAATATTCGGATGAGGAAATAATGGATATGGATGAGAACAACCTACGACGAGCCATCCTGTCGCGCTTGTGCAAGAATATCAACCACAAGTACATGAATGGCATCAACTGCATCTATATGAATTTCTGTCGAAACGAGGCATGACATATAAAACAAACACCCCGCCAATCGGCGGGGTGAGTTGTTTATTTAGCGAAGCGCTCGGCTTGCTCGCGAATCAATTCCGTATCGTTGAAGTAGTCGATACGCATTGCCTTGCGAACCTCGTCCATCGTCTGGGCACCGACCTCGCGCGCCTGTTCAGTACCCTTCTTCAGGATATTGTAGATCTCGGGGATGTCCTTCTCGAACTCCGCACGACGAGCACGCATCGGCTCCAGAAACTTATTGAGCACCTGATTGAGGAACTTCTTGCACTTCATGTCGCCCAGACCACCACGACGGTAGTGATCCTTCAACTCGTCAAGGTTCTGATAATCAGGCCAGAACTCCTTGAAGTCATCATCGCAGGAGAAGGCATCAAGATAAGTGAAGACGGCGTTGCCTTCCACATGACCTGGATCGTTTAGATTGATGTGCTCAGGATCGGTGTACATCGAACGAACCTTCTGCCAAACGTCATCGGCAGAATCAGAGAGGTAGATACAGTTGCCAAGCGACTTCGACATCTTCTCCTTACCGTCAGTACCCGGCAGACGACGAGCCGTCAGGTTCTCAGGCAACAGGATATTCGGCTCGACAAGTACCGGCGCATATACCTGATTGAAACGGCGCGCCAGTTCGCGCGTCACTTCCAGCATCGGCTCCTGATCCTCACCGGCAGGAACGGTCGTAGCCTTGAACAAGGTGATGTCGGCAGCCTGGGAAACCGGGTAGCAGAAGAATCCGAGGGGGATACTCTCGCCCTCGAAGCCACGCATCTTGACCTCAGTCTTCACCGTCGGGTTGCGTTGTACACGGCTCACGCTGACGAGGTTCATCAGATAAGTGGTCAGTTCGGCAAGCTCAGGAATCTGGCTCTGGATGAAGAGCACGCACTTCTCAGGATCGAGACCAGCAGCCAGATAGTCGAGCGCCACCTCGATGATGTTCTGACGAATCTTCTCGGGGTTATCGGCATTATCAGTCAAAGCCTGCACATCGGCCATAAACACAAACATACGATCATAGTCGCCCGCGTTCTGCAACTGGACACGACGGCGCAAGGAGCCAACATAATGTCCGAGATGAAGTTTACCTGTTGGGCGGTCACCAGTAAGAATTACTTTTCCCATGTTATTTTCAAGTCTTAATTTTAAATTTTGGGCACAAAGGTACAAATAATTATTCAATAATCAGCGATTTGCACAGAATTTTTCGCCGATGGCAAAACCCTCCTCGTAGAGCGCCTCGAGTTTATGAACATCCCGACAGATACGGTCAACATCCATCGGGCGCTCCGGACGGATACAGATCACCTCGCCCCAATCCTCCATGCGTTCGATAAGATCGAGCTGCCTGTTATACTCCTCCACCCTACGGCTCAGCGCCACCCGCAGACGAGGATAATCCTTATAGAAAAGCTTGGGCACCTTGATATCAGGTTCACTTGAACGAAATCCCTTATTACGGGTGAGTATCACCACGTTAGGAGAATAGCCCTTATCGACGGAACGCACCACAGGAATGGAGTCTACGATGCCGCCGTCGAGCATGGGGATACCATCGACATAGGTAATCTGTGACACGTAAGGCAACGAGCTTGAAGCCTTGACGATGGCCGTCATCCGCTGGGCATCCTCCTTCTCTGAGAGATACTCGGCACGACCCGTCAGACAGTTCGTCGTCACCATCTCAAACGTCGCAGGATTCTGACGATACGTCTCAAAATCGAAAGGCAAGATCTCTTTGGGGAAACGTTCATAGAGGATATCCGGATCAAAGATGCTGCCCTGGGTGAGCAGATTCTTCAGCGAGATATAGCCATACTTCTGGAGCATGTCGATATTGGAATAGCGCGCACGACGAGGTTGACGGCTCATATACGACAGTCCGTTACAGGCTCCGGCAGAGACTGCAACGACATAAGGGAAGTAGAGCTCGTGCTTCATAAAAGCATCGAGCACCCCAGAGGTAAACACACCACGCATGCCGCCTCCCTCTAAAACCAGCCCTGTTTTTCTGCCTATCTGCATAAATATTGCAAAAATTTGCTGCAAAGATAATGCTTTTTAATAAATAATATGTACCTTTGCGGACAAATCGACTAATAATAACGCTATTTTTTGATACATGTTCAATAAAGAAACCTATATCAGACGCCGTTCTGAACTGAAAAAGTTGGTTGGCAACGGCGTGATCATTCTTTTTGGCAACAACGAAGCGCCAGCGAATTATCCTGCCAACGGCTATGCGCCAATGCGTCAGGACTCATCGTTTCTCTACTATTTCGGCCAGCATCGTGACGGACTGGTTGGTGTCATCGACATCGACAACGACGAGGAGCTGCTCATAGGCGACGATATCGACGTTGAAGATATTGTCTGGATGGGCTATACCCCTTCGGTAGCCGACCTCGCTGCAGAGGTGGGTGTCAGCAAGACCGCTCCGATGAAAGAGCTGAAGGCGCTGTGCAACGAGGCATTACGTCAGAAGCGCCCCGTCCATTTCCTGCCACCTTACCGATTCGACACAAAGATCCAGATCATGGATCTGCTGGGTATCCATCCCTCGCAGCAGAAGGAAGCCGCCTCGCTGCAGCTGATCAAGGCTGTGGTAAAGATGCGCGCCACGAAGGAACCTCAGGAGATTGAGGCCATCGAGCGTGCCTGCGATGTGGGTTATGCGATGCATACCACAGCCCAGCTGCTGATTCGTCCGGGCATTACCGAACGTTTTGTAGGTGGACAGGTCGACGGTGTGGCCCGCAGTCTGGCTCAGGGCGTCAGCTTTGCCACCATCTTCACCCAGCACGGGGAAATCATGCACGGCAACCCCTCTGACGCCAAACTTGAGGAAGGACGTCTGGCACTCTGCGACGCTGGTTGCGAACTCAACGACTATTGTTCCGACAACACGCGTACGATGCCCGTCAGCGGTAAGTTCTCGCAACGCCAGTTGGAGATATACACCATCGTTGAAGCCTGTCACGACTATGTGCTCGAAGTGGCCAAGCCCGGTGTGAAATATGCCGATGTGCACTTTGCCGTCTGCCGTCTGATGACGGAACGTCTGAAAGAACTCGGACTGATGAAGGGCGATACCGACGAAGCCGTAGCAGCCGGTGCCCATGCGATGTTCCTGCCTCATGGACTGGGACACATGATGGGTATGGACGTACACGATATGGAAGGTCTCGGACAAATCTATGTCGGCTTCGACGAGGAGACACGTCCGAATCTGGAGCAGTTTGGTACAAACTGTCTGCGTATGGGCCGACGCCTGGAGGAAGGATTCGTTGTCACCGACGAACCAGGCATCTACTTCATCCCCCACCTTATCAACCTCTGGCGGAAGGAAGGCCATTGTGCTGAGTTCCTGAACTTCGACAAGCTCGAGACTTATAAGGACTTTGGCGGTATCCGTATCGAGGACGACCTGCTGATCACGAAGGACGGCTGTCGCTTCTTGGGCAAGCAACGTATCCCCTACCACCCGGATGAACTCGAAGCATTTATGGCTGACAACCAGAAATAACAAGGTATAATGGAAAAATTGTCAAATCGTAAAATAATAAAATTGTAAAATGAAGAAGATTCTAACAATCGCACTTGTGGCCATGATGACCCTTAGTGCCTCGGCTGCCAAGAAGAAGGCACCCGCAAAAGACGCTAACAAGCCTGTCTTTACCACCATTAAAGAGAACCCCATCACCAGCGTAAAGGATCAGAACCGCAGCGGCACCTGCTGGGACTACTCTACCCTCTCATTCTTCGAGGCCGAGATCCTGAAGGCCACAGGCAAGACCTATGACCTCTGCGAGAGCTTCGTAGCCAACAAGACTTATCTGGAGCGTGCCATCCAGGTTGTACGCTATCATGGCGACTGCCAGTTTGCTCAGGGCGGCTCTTCAGAAGACGTTCTTCAGACCCTGAAGACCCACGGTATCTGTCCCGAAGATGCCATGCCTTTCCCCGGCTCTCTCTACGGCGACTCTCTGAACAACTTCAACGAGTTCTTCAGCGTACTAGAGCCTTACGTGGCTGCTGTTGCCAAGAGCAACGCCAAGAAAATCAGCAACGCCTGGAAGACCGGTATGCAGGGAATCCTCGATGCTTATCTGGGCAAATGTCCTGAGAAGTTCACCTACGAGGGCAAGGAGTATACTCCAAAGAGCTTCATGGCCTCACTCGGCATCAACCTCGACGACTATGTCTCTATCACCAGCTATACCCACCATCCCTTCTACACAGCTTTTGCTGTAGAGGTTCAGGACAACTGGCGTTTCCCGCTGAGTTACAACTTGCCTATGGACGAGATGATGCAGGTCATCGACAACGCGGTTGAGAATGGCTACACGATTGCTTGGGGCGGTGACGTGTCAGAGGACGGTTTCACCCGTCAGGGTTTGGCTTATGCCGTCGACAGCAAGAAGACACAGCAGAGCCTGCAGGGCAGCGATATGGCCAAGTGGCTGAAGATGACCGCTACCAAGAAGCGCGACGTCATCGACTCTCTGGGTTGCACCGTTCCCGAGATCGTTGCTACACAGGAACTGCGCCAGGAGCGTTTCGACAACTGGGAGCTTACCGATGATCACGGCATGCTGATCTACGGTACGGCCAAAGACCAGAACGGCAAGGAGTACTACATGGTAAAGAATTCATGGGGCGAGACAGGCGAATACAAGGGCACTTGGTACATGACCAAGACCTTCATCGCAGCCAACACGATGGACTTCCTCATCAACAAGAACGCTATCCCTGCAGAAATCCGCAAGAAGCTCGGAATCTGAGCCAATATAATATAAAATAGGTAAAAAAGGGCATAATCTGTTAAATTTTAGACAGATTATGCCTTTTTTTCATTTTTTATTATTACCTTTGGGCGCTATATTGCCGTAATAGTGCCTTTTAAGGTCTTCAGAAACGGCCGTTACAGTCACCAAAGCGACCACTAATCGACAAAGTCGCTTTTCCAGAGAAAAGAATAAAAAAATAAATATATTAATGCATTTCAAATGGAATTACGAACCACCTACATCAGAACAACAGACGGCGGCTAAGGAGCTGGGAGAGAAGATCGGCATGAGTCCGATCCTCGCAAACCTGCTCATTCAGCGGGGCATCAAGACGGAGAGCGCAGCCAAGCGGTTCTTCCGTCCTATGCTAAACGAGCTGATAGACCCGTTCCTGATGAACGACATGGACATGGCGGTTGACCGACTCAACGACGCGATGGGGCGCAAAGAGCGCATCATGGTCTATGGCGACTACGATGTTGATGGATGTACGGCGGTAGCTTTGGTGTACAAGTTTCTGCAGCAGTTCTATTCCCATATTGAATACTATATTCCCGACCGTTACGATGAGGGCTATGGTATCAGTATCAAGGCTTTGGACTATGCAGCGGAAAAAGGTATTAAACTGATCATTGTGCTTGACTGTGGCGTAAAGGCAATCAAGGAGATAGCTTACGCCAAGTCTTTGGGCATCGACTTTATCGTGTGTGATCATCACGTGCCGGATGATGAATTGCCACCCGCTGTGGCCATCCTCAACCCGAAGCGTGAGGATTCCACCTACCCTTTCAAGCATCTCTGTGGTTGTGGTGTGGGCTTTAAGTTCATGCAGGCCTTCGCCAAGAACAACGGTATTCCCTTCTCACGGCTCATCCCCCTGCTCGACTTATGTGCAGTTAGTATTGCGGCCGACATTGTGCCCATCATGGGCGAGAACCGCATCCTGGCCTATCACGGTCTGAAGCTTCTGAACGCAACACCATCGGTGGGACTGAAGTCGATTATCGAGATCTGTGGCCTTACGGGGCGCGAGATTACGATGAGCGACATCGTTTTCAAGATCGGGCCACGCATCAATGCCTCAGGACGCATGCAGAACGGTACCGAGGCTGTCGATCTGCTTGTGGAACGCGATTTCGAGAAGGCGCTTGCCGAGGCGAACCACATCAACGAGTATAACGAGCAACGCAAGGATGTAGACAAGCAGATGACCGAGGAGGCCAACCAGATTGTGGAGAAGCTGGAGAGTCAGAAGCATCATGCCAGTATCGTGCTCTACGATGAAAACTGGAAAAAAGGCGTCATCGGTATCGTTGCCTCCCGTCTGACTGAACTCTACTACCGCCCGACTGTTGTGCTTACGAAGTTCAACGGTATCGCAACGGGTTCTGCACGCAGCGTGGCGGGCTATGATGTTTACGATGCCATCAAGAGTTGTCGCGATTTGCTGGAGAATTTCGGCGGCCATACTTATGCCGTAGGCCTGTCTCTGAAGATAGAGAACATCCCTGAGTTCCGTCGGCGCTTCCAGAAATATGTCACAGAACATATCCAGCCCGAACAGACAGAGGCTACGCTCGACATCAATGCGGTCATCGACTTCAAGGATGTGACGAAGAAGCTCCACAACGACCTGAAGAAGTTTGCACCCCACGGACCCGATAATCCCAAACCACTTTTCTGCACGCGGAATGTCTACGACTACGGTACCTCGAAGGTGGTAGGCCGCCAGCAGGAGCATATCAAGCTTGAGTTGGTTGACTCCAAGTCGAGCAACGTGCTCAACGGCATAGCCTTCGGACAGAGCGAATCAGCCCGCTTCATCAAGTCGAAGCGCTCGTTCGATATCGTCTATACCATCGAGGACAATATCTACAAGCGTAGCGAAGTGCAGTTGCAGATTGAGGATATCAAGCCGTCGGAAGAGTGAATTACCAGTCACTTTTAAAACAATATTGGGGCTACGATGATTTCCGCGGTATTCAGCGTGAGATCATCGAGTCTATTGGCAGCGGACACGACACGCTGGGACTGATGCCCACAGGTGGCGGTAAGTCTATCACGTTCCAGGTGCCTGCCCTTGCCCAGGAAGGCACATGCATTGTCATCACCCCGCTGATTGCCCTGATGAAGGATCAGGTAGACCACCTTCTGCGTCGGGGTATCCGGGCTGCAGCCATCTATTCGGGGCTCACCCACGAGGAGATTATCGTCACCCTGGAGAACTGCATCTTCGGCAATGTCCGCATTCTCTATGTCTCGCCCGAGCGACTTTCTTCGGAACTATTCCAGACGAAGCTCCGCCACATGCGCGTCAGTTTCATAACGGTCGACGAAGCCCATTGTATCTCGCAATGGGGCTATGATTTCCGTCCGTCGTATCTGGAGATAGCCAAGATCCGCAAACTGGTACCCGATGCGCCCGTCCTGGCACTTACAGCGACGGCGACTCCTGCTGTGGTCAAGGACATACAGGATAAACTGACGTTGAAGACAGAGAGGACATTTAATGTCTTCCGCATGAGTTTCGAGCGTACGAACCTCACCTATGTAGTCCGGCATACGACCGACAAGCGCAAGGAACTGATCCATATCCTCAGTAGCGTGAAGGGAACGGCTATCGTCTATGCACGCAGTCGCCGGCGTACCAAGGAGTTCAGCGAGATGCTCAACGAGGCAGGCATCCCCGCCACCTTCTACCATGCAGGACTCGATACGACGGTGAAAGACGAGCGCCAGCAGGCTTGGCAGCACGACCAGGTGAGGGTGATGGTGTCAACAAACGCCTTCGGTATGGGCATCGACAAGCCCGATGTACGACTCGTGATCCATATCGACTGTCCCGACAGCATCGAGGCCTATTTCCAGGAGGCTGGCCGAGCAGGGCGTGACGGTTTCAAAGCCTATGCCGTATTGCTCTATAATGATGCTGACGAACGCAAACTCGAAAAGCGCATCGCCGACACCTTCCCGGAGAAAGACTATATCCGGCAAGTATATGAGCATCTGGCCTACTTCTATCAGATCGGTGTGGGTTCGGGCTACAACCACACGTTTGAATTCAACATCGACAAGTTCTGTCATACCTTCCGCCACTTCCCCATACAGGTAGATTCGGCCCTAAAGATACTGAACCGTGCAGGCTATATAGAGTATACTGAAGAGCAGGACAACCAGGCCCGCGTGATGTTCACCATCGGACGTAATGACCTCTACCGTCTTGAGAATACCTCTCCCAACGAAGAGAAGATTATCACAGCCCTACTACGCAACTATGGCGGACTCTTCACAGACTACAATTACATCGACGAGAGCTTTATCGCTTCGCAGACCCAACTCGAGCCCCATCAGGTCTACATGACGCTGAAAGGTCTGAGCCAGCGCCACATCCTCCATTTCATTCCCCAGAAGAAGACGCCCTATATCCGCTATACACAACGACGCGAGGATATGGAGCATATCATGCTGCCGCCTGCAGTCTACGAAGAGCGCAAAAAGCAGTATGAAGAGCGCATCCACGCCATCATCAAATATGCCACCAACGACCAGGTATGCCGCAGCCGCCAGCTGTTGCGCTACTTTGGCGAGGACGACAGCCACGATTGCCACCTTTGTGATGTCTGTCTGGCTCATCGGCCTGAAGGGAAGGTAACCGAAGCCCGCTTTACGAATGCGATGGAACAGATTCTTGCGCGTCTTGACGACGGGAAGCCCCACCCCATTACAGACTTACGCGACATCCAGTTGCCTACCGACGAACTGGATGCCGCGCTCGAATATCTCTTACAAGAGGAACTGATCCGTCAAGACGACGGACTCCTCACTAGACACTAAAAATCTAGCTTCAGCTGGCGGTTGTCCTCCTTATCATGCTCATGACAATAGCTGCTGCCGTCGAAGCAATGGGTGCAGAGTCTGCACTTGGGCAGTCCGATAGCCTCTACGAGATCCTCCAGACGAGCGAACTTCAGCGACGTCAGTCCCAGGCGCTTGGCTATCTCATCCACCATCCGCTTATACTCGGGTGAATCAGTCTGAGCATATTTATCCAGATTCTTCTTATCGTCGCCCTCAAAGTCCTTGATGATACGACGCGTAATCAATTCCATGTCGCTCTTGGATGACGTGAAGCCGATAAACGGGCATCCATACACCAGCGGCGGACACGAGATACGACAATGTACCTCCTTGGCACCATACTCGAAGAAAGTCCTCACGTTATCCTTCAACTGCGTACCACGCACGATGGAGTCATCGCAGAACACGACGCGCTGATCCTTCAGAAGCGAGGGATTCGGTATCAGTTTCATCTTTGCCACCAAGGCTCTGCGCTCCTGATTACCAGGTGTGAACGAGCGGGGCCATGTCGGCGTGTATTTCAGTACCGAACGTTTGTAGGGCACGCCCTTACCTTCCGCATAACCCAGAGCCATACCGACACCCGAGTCTGGAACACCGCAAACGCTGTCTACTTCGGCATCATCGTTCTCGCCCATCTTCTTACCGTTGGCCTCACGAACTGCCTCCACGTTGATACCATTATAGTCAGAAGCGGGGAAACCATAGTACACCCAGAGGAACGAGCAGATCTGCTCACGCTTCCAGGGCTCCTGCAGCACCTCCACGCTATCGGCTGTCAGATATACAATCTCGCCGGGACCCAAATCTCTCAGACGATGATATTCCAGATTCGGAAAACTGGTCGTCTCGCTCGAAACGGCACAAGCCCCCTCTTTCCTTCCGATGACGATAGGCGTGCGTCCGAGGAAGTCGCGGGCTGCGATGATGCCTTTCTCCGTCAGGATAAGCATCGAGCACGAGCCCTCGATTTTCTTATATACCAGATTGATACCTTCCACGAACGTGCGCCCCATATTGATGAGTAGCGCCACGAGTTCAGTCTGGTTGATGGTGTTGGCAGAATACTCGCTAAAGTGCATCCTGCGGTCGAGCAGTTCCTGGGCGATTTCCTCGATGTTATTGATTTTCGCCACCGTCACCACGGCATAGCGGCCCAGATGTGAGTTTACGAGGATAGGCTGCGGATCTGTATCGCTGATGACCCCGATGCCCTGATTGCCGGAGAACGAGTCGAGTTCATCCTCAAACTTCGAGCGGAAATAGTCGCGCTCCAGATTATGGATCTTTCGGCTAAAGCCTTTCTCCTGATCAAAGGTTACGAGACCAGCACGACGCGTTCCCAAGTGTGAGTTGTAGTCTGTGCCGTAAAACAAATCATTAACGCAGTTTTTTGTAGAAATGGTTCCAAAGAATCCTCCCATACGTGTTATCCTTAATCTTTTATACCTTATTTAAAATAATAGAGGAACGAAGAGATACCCTCAAGTGCAGGTTTACGCTGTCCCTCAATCTCGATTTTGAAATCAATCTCTACCTTACAGATGCCGCGCAAGTTCTGGATATTGTGCAGTTTGGCGGTCATCCTGATGCGCGAACCAGTTACTACAGGCTGGCCGAAGCGCATTTTGTCCATGCCATAGTTCACGAGCATGCGGATGTTGTTCACCTCGATGATCTGCTGCCACAGATAGGGCAATACCGAGAGTGTCAGATAGCCGTGAGCGATGGTGCTGTGATACTGGCTTTCTTCCTTGGCACGCTCCACATCGACGTGAATCCACTGATGGTCGAGCGTAGCCTCAGCGAAGAGGTTAATACGGTCCTGGTCGATTTGCAGCCAGTCCGACACACCTAGTTTCTGTCCCAGATGGGCTGCGAATTCATCATACGAATTGATTACTAATTTTGCCATACAAGTTATTTAAAATGAATTGCGGAGGTGCGCTACGCACCCCCGCAATCTCATATTGTTTATACGTCTTGGTTCTCAGGACGAAGCTTGCGCACGGTCTCGCCTGCGCGCCACATCTCCTGGTTGCGCATAGCCTCAAGTTCTTTCTCCAGACCTGCGCGGTAGTCGGGCTTCGAGTTGGCGTCGATGGTGATCTGTGCCTCATTACCCGTCTGTACAGAATAGTACAGCCACTCCATCACAGGCTTGATGGCATCGTGGAAACGGGGAGCCCAGTCAAGTGCACCGCGCTGAGCGGTTGTCGAGCAGTTGGCGTACATCCAGTCCATACCCTTCGCACCGAAGAGCGGGCCAAGGCTCTGAGTCAGCTCCTCTACGGTCTCGTTGAAAGCCTCCGAGGGAGAGTGTCCGTGCTCGCGGAGCACCTCGTATTGTGCGAGCAGCAAGCCCTGGATGGCACCCATCAGCGAACCGCGCTCACCAGTCAGGTCAGAAGTGGCCTCGCGCTGGAAGGTTGTCTCAAACATATAGCCGGCACCGATACCGATACCGAAGGCCAGCGTCTTATCCTTTGCCTTGCCAGTAGCATCCTGGTAAATGGCATAAGAGCAGTTCAGACCGCGACCCTCGCAGAACATCGTGCGGAGGCTGGTACCTGAACCCTTAGGAGCCACCATGATCACGTCGACATCCTTCGGGGGAATCACGCCCGTGCGGTCGCTCCAGTTGATAGCGAAGCCATGAGAGTAATACAGGGTCTTACCCGGCTTCAGATATTGCTTGATGGTAGGCCATTGCTGGATCTGACCAGCATCAGAGAGCAACATGCAGAGGATGGTACCTTTCTCGGCTGCCTCCTCGATAGAGAACAGCGTCTTACCAGGCACCCAACCGTCGGCCACAGCCTTGTCGTAGGTCTTACCCTGACGCTGACCGACGATGACGTTGAAACCGTTGTCGCGCAGGTTGCAGGCCTGTCCGGGACCCTGAACGCCATAACCGATGACGGCGATCACCTCATTCTTCAATACTTCACGTGCTTTCTCAAGAGAGAACTCTTTGCTGGTGACTACAGTCTCCATTACGCCACCAAAATTCATTTCTGCCATAATAGCTTGTTGTTTAATTGTTATACATATCCCTTATGTACTATGCCTGCCCTACCCGAGAGCCGGACGTTTGGTGTCCACCACCGTTTTTTCAGTCCACTCAGCGCTTACTCGAAGCCCCGACAAGGGGTTAACTTTAGAAATCGGTTGCAAAATTACAAATTTGCCCCGACATTGCCAAATTATATTTCATCTTTTATTCAAAAAAAGCATCGAAACAAAAAAATATGCTTACCTTTGCAGCACCAATCATAGCATTCTAACTTATTAATACTATTTTAAGATGAAAAGAATCTTCTTTCTGACGATGCTGGTGGCCCAGGTCTGTCTGGCTCCGGCGCAGTACAAGTACTCGTGGCAGAATCCGCAACTGCCGACTGCCGAACGCGTGGAAAACCTCATTTCCATGCTCACGCCCGAAGAGAAAGTCGGCCTGATGATGAACAAGAGTATCTCCGTCGACCGTCTCGGCATTCCTTCTTACAACTGGTGGAGCGAAGCCTGTCATGGCGTGCGCCAGGGCGGATATACGGTCTTCCCCCAGCCTATCGGTATGGCAGCAGCCTTCAGCGAGCAACTGGTCTACGACGTGTTTTCGGCCGTGAGCGACGAGGCACGCGCCAACTGGAACCGTACTGACCACAACGACCCCAAGTTGTTCAATGTCCCCATGGGCGTGATCTATTATCCGGGCAATCCGGAGCTCACCTTCTGGTGCCCTAACGTCAACATCTTCCGTGATCCCCGCTGGGGGCGCGGCCAGGAGACCTGCGGCGAGGATCCCTACATGAACGCCGTACTGGGCGTACAGACCGTCCTCGGCATGCAGGGCAACGACAGCCGCTATTTCAAGACCCATGCCTGCGCCAAGCACTATGCCGTCCACAGCGGCCCCGAGCCTTTGCGCCACTCCATGAACGTCGAACCCACCAACCGCGACCTGTGGGAGACTTATCTTCCGGCATTCAAGGCACTCGTCAAGAAGGCCAACGTGCGTGAGGTGATGTGCGCCTACCAGCGTTTCGAGGGCAAGCCCTGCTGTACGAGCGACCGCCTGCTGATTGATATCCTGCGCAACAAGTGGGGTTACGACGGCCTTGTCGTGACCGACTGCGATGCCATCAACAATTTCTTTAACAAAGGTCAGCATGAGACTCATCCTGACGGTCTTTCCGCCTCCGTTGATGCGGTACTCAACGGCACGGATCTGGAATGCGGTAAGGTATTCATGGTACTGACTGAGGCTATGCAAAAGGGACTCATCAAAGAGAGCGACCTCGACCAGCACCTGCGCAAGACGCTTACAGGCCGTTTCGAACTCGGCATGTTCGATCCCGCCGACATGCTCCCTTGGGCCAAGCTCGGCCCCGAAGTGATCAGCAACGAGCAGTTTGATGCCCTTGCCACCCAGGCAGCCCGCGAGTCGATGGTGCTGTTGAAGAACAATGGCATCCTGCCGCTCTCCAAGAATGTGAAGACCATCGCCGTACTCGGACCGAACGCCGACGATGCCGCCATGCTCAACGGCAATTACGGCGGTACGCCTACCGAGGCTCACACCCACTCTCTCCTCGCAGGCATCAAGGCTGCCGTCCCCAATGCCAGCATCATCTATCACAAGGCCTGCGAACTGAACGATGAGTACACCACCATCCACCACCTGCCCGACTTCAACGAGGGCCGGGGTGCCAAGGTGGAATTCTGGAATAACGCCACGATGGAAGGTACGCCCGTGAAGACCGACTATTACAACGAGCTCAACTTCTCCACCTTCGGCGCCTGGGGCTTTGCCGACGGCGTGAGTCGCGATACCCTTTCCGTCCGCATCAGCGGCCAGTACAAGGCCACCTTCACAGGCGAGATGAAATACACGCTGACGACCGATAACGGCTATACCCTCCGCGTCAACGGCAAGGTGGTCGAAAAGGCCGAGGGAGGCATGCGTCGCGGGTTCGGCTTCGGCCGCAAGGTGGAATACAAGTCGTTCCCCGTCAAGGCTGGCGAGACCTACGACATCGTCATCGAATACGGTCACGACCACGGCCAGTTCGCCCTGCTGCGCGGTGATATCTGCGAACGAATCCTCGTCGACTTCACCGACCTCGCCAAGGAAGTGAGTGCTGCTGACGCCATCATTATCATCGGTGGTATTTCCGCACAGATGGAAGGCGAAGGAGGCGACAAGGCCGACATCAATCTGCCCAAGGTGCAGCAGATGTTCCTGAAGGCCATGCACGCTACGGGCCGTCCCGTGGTGTTCGTCAACTGCTCCGGTTCAGCCATCGCTTTCGGCGGCATCGAGGATCAGTATGACGCCCTCCTGCAAGCCTGGTATGCTGGCCAGGGCGGTGCCAAGGCGCTGGCCGAAGTGCTCTTCGGCGACTATAACCCCGGCGGCAAGCTGCCCGTGACGTTCTACGCCTCAAACGACGACCTGCCCGACTTCCTCGACTACCGCATGGAGAACCGCACCTACCGCTATTTCCGCGGAAAGGCCCTCTACCCCTTCGGCTACGGACTCTCCTACACCACATTCTCCATCGGCAAGGGACAGCTCTCAGCCTCGACGATGAACAAAGACGGCAAGGTCACCCTCACCGTTCCCGTCACCAATACCGGCAAGCGCGAAGGCACAGAGACGGTTCAGGTCTACGTCAAGGCCCTCGACTATCCCGATGCGCCCATCAAGAGTCTGAAGGGTTTCCAGAAGCTCTCCCTGAAGGCTGGCGAAACCGCTACTGCCACCATCACCCTCGACGGCGAGGCCTTCGAATACTACGACGAGTCGATCGACGAGCTCTCCACGCGCCCCGGTCGCTACCAAATACTCTACGGCAACTCCTCGCAGGAGAAGGATCTGAAGATGATTTCCCTCTTCGTGAAATAAATCGAAAAAGGCTCGCAAGTTCTGCGGGCCTTTATTCTTATCTGTTCTATTGTCTGAATGTCACCTTACTGCGACACGTCTCTATCAGTTCGCCTGTCGCCTGGTCGGTTTTGCAGATCCTGACACAATATTCGTTCTCCCCCGTCTGCTGGCGGTAGAAGCCCAGCTGGTCGCCCGCATGCGCCTCTGCCACATAGGCAATCTCGAAACGCTTGATCTGGTGCTCTCGATACCAGTCGATAGGCCACAGGTCGAGCACGTGCTCGATATACTTCACCGAGTTGATATGGCCGTTGATGTCCACATCATTATAATAGGTGTCGATCGTGCGCACCAGTTCGGCGTCATTGTCCATCTTCACGCGGCCACCCTTGTCGATCGGACACTCCTTGTCCTTGACGATCCAGTTGTTGATGGCCCCGTTGTCGATTGAGAGGATATCCGTCGGCTGACGGCTCTCCGTGTCGATCATCGCCCAGATGGAGCGCCCGAAGCCATACACCTTCCCGTCGCGGCCCACCACGCGGAAGTTACGGCTCGTGAAGTAGCGCATCGCACTCTCCACCCATGTTTCCACATCGAACTTCATGTACTGCCGGGGCATCTCCTCCATCTCAATCGCCAGACGCGAGAGTACCCATGAACGCTGGATCGACATCAGATACTGCATGCCGAATCCCCGGGCCGTCGAGTGAAAGTCAGCAGCATTCAGCATGTGATTTCCCAGATGCCCCATGAAAAGCCGTCCGCTGAAATCACAATGGAACGGCTCCGCCATAAATTCGTATATTCCTATTTTCTCCATAAGCGGCTGCAAAGTTACGATCTTTTTCGCTGATAACCAAATAAAAGCAGGAAGATATTATAATCACAATCAATTATATAACTATTTCACCTGAAATCAAGAATCCTCATCAAAATTGACGAGGACTCTTATTATTTCTTATGAAGTTCTTTCAGGCGGCGGTGATAGGCCTTGCGGAGTTTGCGCACGGCCTTGTCGCGAATCTGACGGACACGCTCGCGCTTCAGATCCATATCCTCAGCAATCTCGGCCATCGTCTCGTGCTCCTGCCCGATGCCGAAGAAGGCGTTCACCACCCTACTCTCGCGCTGGTCGAGCGAACCGAGGGCAAACTCGATGGCGGCCTCGACTGCTTCGGAGTGGACACGCTCATCGGCCAAAGGGGCATCCTGATTGACGAGTACGGAGAGGAGACTCATGTTGGCACGGTGGCCTAAGGGAGCATCAACGGAAAGCGGCATGCTCTGCTGACGGGCAACCACCTCGTCCTTCACGTCACGGGGTACCTGATAGAGCCCTGCCTGCTGCTCGATGGCTTTCTCGATCTGCTGGCGCACATGTACGACGGCGAAATTGACGAAACGCACGCCCTTGGAGGCATCGAAACGCGCAGCAGCCTTCATCAGGCCGATATTGCCTTCGCTGACAAGGTCTTCCATCGCCACGCCCCGCCCTTTATACTGACGGGCTACGGTCACCACGAAGCGCAGGTTGGCCTCTACGAGTTTAGAGAGTGCGCGGTCATCGCCTTGCCTGATACGTTCTGAGAGCTGACGCTCCTCCTCATCGGAGAGCAGGGCGCCCTTGCCGATCTCATCCAAATAGATATTAAGTGCCGAATCTTCCATAATCATAATAATTTGCGGGCAAAGATACAAAGAAGATTTGAGATATGCAAGAAATATAAAAAAATCCTGCTCGAAAGCGAACTTTCAGCAGGATTCATTTGCATTCTTTGTGATTCCGGCGGGATTCAAACCCACAACCTTCTGATCCGTAGTCAGATGCTCTATTCAGTTGAGCTACGGAACCATTTTTCCGTTTGCGGGTGCAAAGGTACGAACTATTTCTGAACTGACCAAATCTTTTTGCGATTTTTTTTGCAAAAACTGCAAAAATCACACAATTACCCGTGTTTTGTGGTAGTTTTCGCGGAATTCCGAGGGGCTACAGCCCTTACGCTTCTTGAAAATGCGATTGAAATTGCTGAGGTTGTTGAAGCCGCAGCTGAAGGCAATCTCTGCTACGGAATGGGTACTGTCGACCAGCATGCGGCTGGCAAAGCCCAGTCGGTGGTCGATGATATACTCGCTGAGGTTGCGCCCGGTATGCAGTTTGAAGAAACGGCTGAAGGCCGAGGCGCTCATGCCTGCGATATCGGCCACCTGCGTGAGGCGTATATCCTCACGATAATGCTGGTCGATGAAGCTCTTGACTTTCTGGACGCGGCGGCTGTCGCTGGTGATCTCCACCTTGGCAAAGCTGGAAGAAGCCAGCGGACGGGCCTCGAACTTGGACAACTCGTAGAGAATCGTGAGGAACTGGGTGAAGGCGTAAAAGCCGTCCTTGAGACTACTCAGGGTATCGATCATCTGATAGACGCGGATAATGGCCTCCATCGGAAAACAGAGCCCCTTCTGTGCCTCGACCATCATCTTCTTCATCGAATTGAAAGGATTGCGCGAGAAGATGCTCGAGTTGTTGAAATCGATATCGAACTGAACGGTGACCTCGCGGATATCTTCGCTCTGGCAGGTGTTCTGTTCCCAGACGTGTTCCAGATCGGGGCTCGTGATAAGCACCAGATCGTAATCGCCTATCACCTCGTTGGAATCACCCACGATACGACGCACCCCGGCTGCATGCTCAACGAAGTTCAGCTCGTAGACCTGATGGTTATGGATGGGGTAAGTAAACTCTTTCTTGCGACGATCGGCAATGTAGAGCACGTCCTTGCCCATCAGGGGAGATATCTCGTGGATGACCTTCGACTCCATCAGATTTTAAGTTCCTTGAGGATCTCCGACATCCGCTGCATGTTCTTGATGCGCATCGGCACAAGCGGCAGGCGGAGCACATTCTGAATGAAACCCATCTCGGAGAGCATCGCCTTGACACCGGCAGGATTGCCGTCGACGAAGAGCAGCGAGAAAAGGTCGGTAAAGCGGTGGTGGATGGTGCGGGCAGGATCGTATTCGCCACGCATCTGCAGGCGGATCATACGCGAGAACTCCTTGGGCAGCGCATTGCCGATCACGCTGATGACACCCACGGCACCACAGCTGACCATCGGGAACGTCAGCGAGTCGTCGCCGGAGATCACATCAAAATCGGCGGGCTTGTTCTTGATAATCTCATCCACCTGCTCGAGATTGCCGCTGGCTTCCTTGATGGCGACGATATTCTGGCAGTCGCGGGCCAGGCGGACGGTGGTGGCAGCCTGCATATTCACGCCGGTGCGGCCTGGCACATTATAGAGCACCACGGGCAACGGGGTTGCTGCTGCTATCGCCTTGAAATGCTGGTAAAGACCTTCCTGGGAGGGCTTGTTGTAATATGGGCATACGCTCAGAACACCATCTATGCCACGGAAATCACCATTCTTCAGATCTTCAACGACAGCCGCCGTGTTATAGCCGCCACATCCCATCAGGATGGGTACACGCCCTTGCACTTTGTCGACAACGAGATCCTTGATCTGCTGTTTCTCCTCGGCAGTCAGCGTCGGCGTTTCGCCCGTAGTAGCAAGAATGCAGAAGAAGTCTGCACCATTATTCAACTGGTAATCGACCAGGCGGAGGATCGCTTCATAGTCAACCGAACCATCGTCCTTGAAAGGGGTAATCAGCGCGATACCAAGGCCCTTAAAAATATTATGCACCATAAATCCAATTCTAAATCGGGCGCAAAGTTACAAAAATAACCGCAGATTTTGCAGATTCGACATAATATTTTTTCTTTTTTTCTGTATCTTCAGCAAAATCTGCGGTTTTATGCAGAATCTATTCAGCTTTGAAGAGGTCCTTGATGCCGCCGAGCGAACCGAGGAGGTTGGTAGCCTCATAAGGCAGATAGACGGTCTTCGTCTTATCACCCTCGGCGAGTTCCTGCATCATCTGGATATACTTCTGGGCCAGGAGATAGTTGGCGGGATTGGTGGATTTGCCGACAGCCTCGGAGATGAGCTCGATGGCCTTCGCCTCGGCTTCTGCCTTGCGGATACGTGCCTGAGCCTCACCCTCAGCCTGAAGGATGGCCTGCTGCTTGGCAGCCTCGGCCTTGTTGACGATGGCCGTCTTCTCACCCTCAGAAGCAAGGATCTCAGCAGCCTTCTGACCCTCGGAGGTCAGAATCTGGGCACGCTTGTTACGTTCGGCCTGCATCTGCTTCTCCATCGCCGTCAGGACAGAGTCGGGAGGCGTGATGTCCTGCAGTTCCACGCGGTTCACCTTGACGCCCCACTTGTCGGTTGCATCGTCGAGCACGGCAGAGAGTTTCTTGTTGATGGTATCTCGCGAGGTGAGCGTCTCGTCGAGTTCCAGTTCGCCGATAATGTTACGCAGGGTTGTCTGTGTCAGTTTCTCGATGGCGTTGGGCAGGTTGTTGATCTCATAGGTAGCCTTGAACGGATCGACAATCTGGAAATAGAGCAGCGCATTGATCTCGGTCTGCACATTATCCTTCGTAATCACATTCTGCTTCGGGAAGTCGTAGACCTGTTCACGCAGGTCGATCGTCGTGGAATACATATAGCGCCCATGATGGAGCACGACAATCGACTTGGCGCGATCGATGAACGGGATAATGATGTTGATACCAGGCTTGAGCGTAGCGTAGTAACGGCCCAGACGCTCAACGATCTTGGTTTCCGACTGGGGAATAATCACAAGTGCCATTTTGGCGAAGATTACCACACAGATGATAATGGCAATCAGGATGAAAGTCATAATGTCCATAATTTAACTATTTGACGATTTATATTAGACGATTTCTACTGTGATGATAGTGCTTTGGCGATCGGTAACCCTCACATTCGCTCCCTCAGGGATATCGGCAGCACCCTGGGTAACGGCCTTCCAGACATCTCCATCGATCTGGACGCGGCCATAACCGCCAGCCTTTACCGTCTCTACCACCCTACCCTCACGACCGAGAAGTGCATCGGCATTGCTGACGCGGTTATCCTCGCCCTTGTGCAGGTAACGACGCGCAATAGGGCGGAACCAGAACAGGGAGATGACGGTGAAGAGCGCAAAGATAAACAACTGCCAGTAGCCGTTAAGCCCGACGGCGGCAGCGACGGCAGCAACTACCGCTCCAACCGAAAAACAAATGATAAAGCAGTCGCCCGCCATGAGTTCAAGAATCAGGCAAGCGATGGCGATGATGGCCCATACCTGCCACAGATTTTGTGCTAAATATTCTATCATAATGGTCATAAGTTTACTATTTTCGAGCAAAAATACAACAAAAAAACAAACTCTGCAAGAAAAAAAGACAATAAGCGGCGAAATAAAACGTTATTTAACCAAATGGAATTTCGAATGCTCCGATATATCATGATGTCGTTTGCCGTGTTGATGAGCACGGCAGCACTAGCCGACGGCTTCACCCTGAAGGGCAAAGTGACCGACGAAGAGAGTAATGCTTTGGAACTTGTCACCGTGTCGTGCCTGTCGCAAGGAAAGGTCACGATGACAAATCTGAAAGGTGAATTCAGTCTCGACCTGCAATCGGCAGACTCGGTAGAAGTCAGATTCTCGATGGTCGGCTACGGAGTCAGGAAGCGTGTGTTCCGCCATCCCAAGGGAAAGATGACGGTACAGATCGTGATGTACCCCATGGAGGCCCTGCAGGAGATAACCGTTACAGAACGGCGCAGGCAGACGGGACAGACGGAACAGCTGGACGTGAACAGCCTCAAACTGACACCCTCGACCACCGGTAATGCCGTAGAGGAATTGATACAGCAGCAGGCTGGCGTCAGCTCGCATAACGAACTCTCCAGCCAGTATAACGTCCGCGGCGGATCGTTCGACGAGAACTCTGTCTATATAAATAATGTGGAAGTTTATCGCCCTCTTCTGATCAGCAGCGGCCAGCAGGAAGGACTCTCGATCATCAATCCCGACATGGTGGAGAAGATCGGTTTCTCAACGGGCGGATTCGAAGCGAAATATGGCGACAAGATGTCGTCGGCACTCGACATCACGTATCGGCGCGTCAGAGGATTTGAAGCCTCAGCAACAGCCTCCCTTCTGGGAGCCAGCGGCTATCTGGGCGTCGGCAACAAGAAGTTCTCCATGAGTCACGGCCTGCGCTACAAGACGAACAGATATCTGCTCGGTTCCCTAGAAACTACTGGAGAGTATAAGCCTAATTTCCTTGATTATCAGACCTATATCAGTTATACACCTAACAAAAGATGGACGATAGACTTCATCGGCAACATCTCCGAGAACCACTATAACTTCAAGCCTGAAGACCGTGAGACCAGTTTCGGAACGCTGGAGGATGTAAAGTCATTTAAGGTGTATTTCGACGGCGAGGAAAAAGACCTGTTCCGCACGCTCTTCGGCACGGCCAGCATTACGCGCCACTTCGGCGATTCTACCAACATAAAATTCCTGACATCAGCCTTCCATTCGAAAGAGAAGGAAACATATGACATCATGGGGCAATACTGGCTCGACGACACGCAGACACAAGAGAACCTCGGCGTGGGAACCTATATGGAACATGAGCGCAACTATCTGACTGCCGACGTAGTGAGTTTCAAACTGATCGGCACGCACAGGACCCGTCATCACGACATCGAGGCCGGCATCACCTATAAGACGGAACACGTCAAAGAGAATTCGAAAGAATACGAAATGCGCGACTCCAGCGGCTACTCCATCCCCCATACGGCAGACCGGCTGGATCTGATCTACACGCTGGCCGCCAACAACGATATCAAAAGCCATCGGATAGAAGGCTACGTACAGGATACCTATCGTTTCTCGAAAGGCGACACCTATTATACATTAAACTATGGCGTCAGACTCTCCAACTGGTCGTTCAACAAAGAGACCATCGTCTCGCCCAGAGCCTCAATATCCATCGTGCCGGCTTTCAACAACAACTGTACTTTCCGCTTTGCAACGGGTCTGTATTATCAGGCACCCTTCTACAAGGAAATGCGCGACACGATTACCAGAAACGGCATCACGACAGCCGTGCTCAACGAGAACATCAAGAGTCAGCGTTCCCTGCAGTTTATCGGTGCCTTCGACTATCGTTTCAAGATGCTGAACCGATCATTCAAGTTCTCTGCAGAAGCCTATTACAAGGCCCTGTCGAACCTTATCCCCTATAATGTGCAGAACATGAAGGTGACCTACTACGGCGAGAACCAATGTTCGGGCTATGCCACAGGACTCGACATGAAACTATACGGAGAGTTTGTGCCCGGTACTGACTCGTGGCTGACATTCTCGCTGATGAGTACCCGCGAGAAGATGAACGGCAAATGGGTGCCGATGCCTACAGACCAGCGTTGGGCCATCAATCTGCATTTCACAGACTACTTCCCTGGTACCGACCGTTGGACTATGACGCTTCGTCTGGCTTTCGCTGACGGACTGCCCTTCGGTGCACCCCACAGAGGACTGGAAGTCGTACAGTTCCGGGCACCTGCTTACAAGCGTGCCGACATCGGCATGAGCTTCCGGGCTATCAAGAACGGAAAAGGCATCAAAAACCTCTGGCTAGGCGTTGACTGTCTCAATCTGTTTGGCATTTCAAACGTCAATAGTTATTACTGGGTAACCGACGTCACAAACAAGCAATGGGCGGTGCCAAACTACCTAACAGGTAGGCAAATTAACGGCAAGATTAAGCTAGAATGGTGAAATTTGGTTAAAAATACATAAATCAGACGTGAAATGTACTTGTTTTTCTATTTAATAGCGTATATTTGCACAAATTTTTAGTTATTTAAGTAAGTATTTGGATTAAAAGACACCTATTGAATATGAAAAAAATCTTTTTGTTATCTTTAACCGCAATGGTTTTCGGTGGTTGCACACATGATTTCAGCAACTACGAAACACCGATTGACGTAAGCTCTTTGCAAGACAAAGATCCTAACGCTGTGACAAAAGAAGATATCCAAGCCAACGTGGCCAGTATCTTCGGTAACATCGATCCCGAACAGGACTGGAACCTATTGACAACAGGCACTGTCTCGATTAAGGCCAATGCTCCATTGTCAGACATTGCTAAGGTTCAACTCTTAACAGAATCACCTTTCTTGAATAACAATACAAAAGTATTGAATGAGGCAGAAGCCAAATTCGGTGATATCGTGACTCTGACCTATGATGCTCCAAATGGCTATGACAAGTTGATTGCAGCTTGCGTAAGCAGTAGTGGTGAATATTACATTCAGGTATTCACACCAGGAACAGAAAACGTGTCCTTTGGATCAGAGAAAGCAAAGACCCGCGCTACAGCAAGTGATGTTCCAAGTTTTACTACGCTTAAGTTGAAAGCTCCAAAACCGTCTTTCAATGCCCAGCGAGCAGCAGAAGGAGCATCCGTTAAAATTGGCAACAAGGTGTATACGGAATGGAATAATTCCAAGTGGAATGATGAAGTTTGGGAACTGGATGACAATCAGACATTTGATAACGGATGGAAACTTGACAGTGAAGCGAAAATAGGTCATATGTACCGCGATATCAGTGGTTTTGAGGATGGTGAGTTGGATAACGTAAAAGCTATCGTCAATACTTTACTTGTAAAATATGAAGACCCAAACTCCAAAACCAGGCGCAACAACATTGAAGCAATCCGTACTAGCGAGAAATTCCGGACAGACATGAATTACGTTACAACAGACGGTGTTAACCCTGTCACGCTAATCCCCATCCAAGGTTACACCGATGATTTTAAGCGAGACAATATTTATTATTACTATTATCGACCAGAGGACATTCCGGCTGATATGAGTGAGGTTGACTATATCAAGCAGTTACCCAAATTCAAGGCTATCATGTTCATGCGCGTCCAGACCACAAATGAAAAAAATGCTGGAGCTTTCTATAGAAGACAAGAGTTCCTTCTGCCTTTCTACAAGAATGCACCTGTGGAAGGTGTAAATGAGGCAAGTGCCATCTTCCCTGAAGGTTATAAAATTGGTTTCTTGAACAGAAAATGCAATCCTGATGGTAGAAGTAGGTCTATGCCAAATGAATATAAAGAAGAAAAAGTAGGATGTACTTATAGTGATGGACGCTTGAACTATGAGATAAACCATATCCCCGATTTTAGTACTTCAGTGACCTTGGGTATGACATGGACAGATCCGCGAATTGCGATCTTTACTGCAAACGACAAGACATACATGACCTTTGAAGATGGAGCTGACTGTAATTTCAGTGATATGATTATTGAAATTGGTAGTGGCATCAAGAAGGTGGAAGAGCATTATGACATTGACTACCTTTCATATATGATGTGCTTCGAAGACAGTCCTATTGCAGACTACGACATGAACGACGTAGTGTTGAAATTTGAGCGTCTGGGTCTGACAAAAGTAAAGGTAACATTATTGGCCTGTGGTGCTTATGACGAACTCTATCTTAGAGGCCTGGAAGGCTCAACTCTCAATGGTGACAAAGAAATCCATGCCTTGTTTAATGTTCCTGTACAAACGTTTATTAACACAGATGGTAATACTGAGTTGGATCCAATCTCTGATGAATTCCCAATCAATGCTACTCAGCGTTTGTCGGACTTTGTAGAAAAAATATATGTGTATGACGCCACTAAGGGACGTGAAATCACACTTGCAGGAAAGGGCACTGATCCTCACGCCATTGTTATACCTGGCGACTTCCAATATCCATTAGAAAAGAAATGCATTAACTCTGCCTATCCACTATTCAACAACTGGGCAGGAAATGCAGAGCAAGATAGATTTTGGTTCAGAAATGCTATTGAGCAATATATCTACAAGAAATAGAAATTTGCAATTGAATGTAAAGTATAAACGAGGAGATTGTTGCACATTGATTGGCAACAATCTCTTTTTTTATATAAAAAAAGCAAAATTAAGGCGATATTTCGTATATCTTTTGTAACTTTGCACACATTATTTAAATATGTATTATTATACTAAAATTCAAACAATATGAAGATTTCCCACATTGAGCACCTGGGCATTGCCGTCCAGAGCATCGAGGAGAGCCTGCCGTATTTCACTAACGTGCTGGGCTTGGAGTGTTATGCAACAGAAGTAGTAGAGGATCAGAAAGTGAAGACCGCCTTCCTTCGCTGCGGCGAGGTAAAACTGGAGCTTCTTGAGCCGACATCACCTGAGAGCACCATCCAGAAGTGGCTCGACAAGGGTAACAAGGGTGTACACCACGTTGCTTTCTGCGTTGAAGACGGTGTAGCCAAAGGTCTGGCTGAAGTATCAGAGAAGGGTGTTCGTCTGATTGACGAGAAACCGCGTAAGGGCGCTGAGGGGCTTAACATTGCCTTCCTGCATCCGAAATCAACCTGTGGAATCCTCACAGAGCTGTGTGAGCACCCAGAGTAAGAATAGAAGATTTTAAGAATTGAATAATTGAAATAAAGCAATGAGTAAGCAATTAGAAAAGATCAAGCAACTCATCGAGAAGCGCGAACAGGCACGTCTCGGTGGTGGTGAGAAAGCCATTCAGAAACAGCACGAGCGTGGCAAATACACAGCCCGTGAGCGTATCGAGATGCTGCTCGACGAAGGTTCGTTCGAAGAGTATGACATGTTTAAGGAGCATCGCTGCCATAACTTCGGTATGGAGAAGAAGCAGTTCCTTGGCGACGGTGTCGTTGCTGGTTCTGGTACCATCGACGGTCGTCTTGTTTTCATCTTTGCACAGGACTTTACAGTACATGCAGGCTCACTCTCTGAGACCATGAGCCAGAAGATCTGTAAGGTGATGGATATGGCCATGAAGATGGGTGCTCCCTGTATCGGTATCAACGACTCGGGTGGTGCACGTATCCAGGAGGGTATCAACGCCCTGGCAGGCTATGCAGAGATTTTCGAGCGCAACATTCTCGCTTCGGGTGTGATTCCACAGATTTCAGGTATCTTCGGTCCCTGCGCAGGTGGTGCCGTTTACTCCCCTGCCCTCACCGACTTCACGCTGATGATGGAAGGCACTTCGTACATGTTCCTGACGGGTCCGAAGGTAGTAAAGACCGTTACTGGTGAGGATATCGACCAGGAGCACCTTGGTGGCGCCTCTGTACATGCTACGAAGTCGGGTGTTACCCACTTCACCGCCAAGACAGAGGAAGAAGGTATCCAGATGCTGAAGACGCTGTTGAGCTATATCCCATCAAACAATATGGAGACAGCTCCTCGCAAGCAATGCACAGACCCCATCAATCGTATGGAGGACAGTCTGAACGAGATTATCCCCGAGAACCCCAACGAGGCATACGATATGTACAAGGTTATCGCAGCCATTACCGACGATGGTGAGTTCTTCGAGGTTCAGCCTAAGTTTGCAAAGAACATCATCGTAGGTTTCGCCCGCTTCAACGGCCAGAGCGTAGGTATCGTAGCCAACCAGCCTAACTGCTATGCTGGTGTGCTCGACGTCAATGCTTCTCGTAAGGGTGCCCGTTTCGTTCGTTTCTGCGACGCCTTCAATATTCCTATCGTATCGCTCGTTGACGTTCCAGGATTCCTGCCTGGTACTGGTCAGGAGTACAACGCCGTCATTCTGCACGGAGCTCAGTTGCTCTATGCATACGGAGAGGCTACCGTACCCAAGATCACCGTCACCCTGCGCAAGTCTTACGGTGGTTCCCACATCGTGATGGGTTCTAAGCAGCTCCACACCGACCTGAACTATGCATGGCCTTCTGCCGAGATTGCCGTAATGGGTGCCTCTGGTGCTGCAGCCGTGCTCTATGCTAAGGAGGCTAAGGCCAAGAAGGAAGCTGGTGAGGACGTGAAAGCATTCATCGCCGAGAAGGAGGATGAGTACAACGAGCTCTTCGCTAATCCTTATCAGGCAGCCAAGTATGGCTATATCGATGACGTGATCGAGCCTCGTAACACCCGATTCCGCATCTGTCGCGGTCTGGCTCAGCTCGCTACCAAGCGCGATGCCCTGCCCGCCAAGAAGCATGGCAATATTCCTATGTAATTCAGAATGTTTATGAACAACGAAGTATATGCTGCGATTGCCATGGCTCTTCATGAGCATCTGGGCAATAATGTCCATGATGTAGAGACTGGCATCATTACAATCAACGCGCACCCCACTCAATGGAATGGATACGCGCAAACATTCACTCAACATCCATAAAGCACATGAAAGAATACAAATATACCATCAACGGTAATAAGTACGAGGTTGTCGTAGGCGACATTACTGATAACATCGCTACGCTGACTGTAAACGGAGAAGAGTATACGGTAGAAATGGAAAAGCAGGCCGAGCCCGAGAAGAAGAAGCCCGTTGTGAAGGCTGTTGCTCCTACTGCCAGCGACGATGCTCCTGCAGCTTCAAAAGCTGGTGTGAATAAAGCCAATGCCATCAAAGCTCCGCTTCCTGGTGTGATTACCGATATTCTTGTAGCAGAAGGTGACGAAGTGAAAGCCGGCGATACCGTTGTCGTTCTGGAGGCTATGAAGATGGCCAATAACCTGACAGCTGAAAAGGACGGAAAGGTAACAGCCGTATGCGTAAAGATTGGCGAAAGTGTGATGGAAGATGACGCTCTTATTGTGATAGAGTAGTTCAAACAACCTTCAAACAAAGCCAAAAGGTCTATAACAAAAGCAGGATACTTTATGTGTCCTGCTTTTTATTTTCTCACAATCGTTTAACCCTCATTTTGTAAATATTTGTATTATATTCAATCGTCATCACCCTCGGCAGTCCTTTGAGATAGGGTGAAAGCGCCAATGCCACATGGCCCATCGTACGACGGAGATTGATTTCCACACAAGGATGCAGCAGGAAACCGTTCTGATCACCACGCGCAACAATCATCATATCAACCCCAAAAGGACCCTTGTATCTACCCTTAAACAACGTACCAGTCAAGCGTATAAGATTCTGTTGAACAGAATTTATCAAATCCATTGGGATATAACGCGTTAGCCATTCCATTTTCTCATCCTCATACATTAGGAGATTACCCGAATAGGCTCCATTGGATGTATGGAACAACGACAGTCCCAAATACGACACATCTCCTTGGCCATCTGATTCAAATTCCATACCGAAATCTTTCACCTTATCATAGTAAGGTTCCAACATAATCGCACCTTGTTTCTCTATGACGCGTTGCACCCATCCTTCGTCTGTTTTTTTTATCATCGAATTCAAGAAGCGAACACCACGTCCGCTACTACTCCAAGGAGCTTTTACGACAATTGTTCCCAAACGGTCTATGGCCTCATGAATCGCAGCGACAGAATCCGTCATCTCGGCTTGGCCAACCAGACCATCGCCTTGTAAATGTTCCAATATCCTCATCGCATGCTGACGATGGGAGAGCTGGCGGATCTCCCCAATCTCACTTTCGGAAGGCAGTACCTTCTCGTCGATGCCATAACGAATGAGAAAGGCACGGACGGCAAGATCCCACCCCCAGACGTCAACGTCAGATATCCGGAGATTCCCCAACTGCTCTTTGGTGATGAACCGCATAAAAGGACGATGCGTCAGCAATCTGAATTTTCTTTCTGCCTCATCAGCATGCTCCACCAGAACAACATCATCAGCCTCAGCCCACAATGCAGGAATGAAGCCGAGGTCAGCCCGCAACTGTCGGCCGGCATGAGGGGCTGTAAAATTACTCAGATTTGCAGCCAAAGCCAAGTCATGCTCAGGGTTAAAAACATGTAATTTCATCATTCAGAATGCAAAGATACACATTTTTTTTCAGTTCTCAACAAAAATATTTTGTAATATCAGATTTTTACTATACTTTTGCACATTATAAACTAGAAAAATAGATTTATGGCTGTAAAAATTCTAAGTGTCGACGACGAAAATGACCTCGAGTTGCTCTTGACACAATATTTCAGGAGGAAGATCCGCAAGGGAGAATACGAGTTCTCTTTTGCTCATAATGGACTTGAAGCGCTGACGATGCTTCTGAAGAACAAGGATTATGACATTATCCTTTCAGACATTAACATGCCTGAGATGGACGGTCTCACCCTTCTGACAAAAATTAACGAGATGCGCAACCCGGCGTTGAAATGTATCATGGTTTCGGCATACGGCGATATGGGGAATATCCGCCAGGCAATGAACAATGGCGCATTCGACTTTGCCACTAAACCTATTGATCTGGACGATCTCAGTCTGACAATAGAAAAGGCAATAGAGCAGATCAAGTACATCCGTGAGATGCAGAGTAATAGCGAGCAGCTGGAATCGCTGAAAGGCGATCTGGCCATCGCGCGAGAGATCCAGCACGCCATTCTGCCACGTATCTTCCCGCCTTTCCCAGAGAACGATGGTCAGATCGACATCGCAGCCTCTATGGAAGCTGCAAAGGACGTAGGAGGCGACTTCTACGATTTCTTCCGCATCGACGAGCGCCGCATCGGATTCGTCATCGCCGACGTGAGCGGTAAGGGCATTCCTGCTGCAATCTTTATGGCTGTAAGCCGTACGCTGATGAGGGCTACAGGTATTCGAGGCGGTAGTACCAACGAATGTATGGGCTATACAAACGACTTGCTGACTAAGGAGTCGGTGGAATGTATGTTTGTAACCGTTTTCTATGGCATCTACGATCTTGAGACTGGTGAGATAAGCTATTGTAATGCAGCCCATAATCCTCCCTACATATTGAAACGCGACGGTTCCGTAGAGGCTTTGCCCATGTCAAAAGATCCGATGGTGGGCGCGATCGAGGGACTGACCTATCACGAAGAGAAGATGAAGCTTGAGCCGGGCGACACGCTATTTATGTTTACCGACGGCGTTACCGAGGCTATGAATACGGTCTTCGAGGAGTTTGGGGAGTCGCGGCTGGAAGCCACGCTAAAGGGCTGTTCTGGTAAAAGCTGCCAGGAGATGATAGACGCCGTATCTTCCGATGTCAAGGCATTCGTCGGTAATGCCGAACAAAGCGATGACATCACGATGCTGGTTTTAAAGAGGCTCTAACCAATTCGATACGCTTGTGAAAAAGAAGGATCGCTTAGTCTTTGCCATCATCAGTTTGGTTTTGTTTACCACTACTGTCATAGGCATGCTTGGCTGGTTTTTTGCCGAGAAGCAAAACAGAAGTCTAAAATCACAACTGGTAACACTTCAACGACAGGAAAAACGCTCTGCCGTATTAAGAAGTGTCAGTAAGCAGATGGAAGAGATTGCCGTTCAGCAGAAAGAGATCTCTGATGAACAACGTGAAGAAGCACTCCTTCAGACGAAGCTGGCTAATGAGTTACGGGAACGTTCGGAAACAGAACGTCAGAACGCTATCCTTGCCCAGGAAAATGCCATGAAGTCAGAAATGCATGCACTCGAGGCATACGACCAGGCCGAACATGAGCGACAACTTGCCGAAGTCCAGCGCATCAAGGCCGAGTATTCCAAACGAGTCACCGATACGCTTACTTACATGACGCTGGGTCGTTCCCTCGGTTTGCAGGCAATCACACAGTTTCAGGCAGGAAATACGAATCTGGGGAATCTGCTGAGTTACGCTTCTTATCTCTTCACCCGAAGATATAACGGCGATTTGTACTATCCTTCTGTTTATCAGGCACTCTCGATATCAAGTACGAATCAGAATCAATGGACGAAGCTTGAAGGGTCTGCCATGGGATTGGACATTAATGATGCCAATAAAATAGTAACTGTCAGCAACTATGGCGAGATATTACAACATGTGCAGAATGATAACAATCTGAAGACAACCGTATTGTACAAGAACAGCGCCTATGATTTCCGAGATGTCTATTATAGCCCAAAGGGTACCGTCTATGCACTTAGTCGTACTGGCCACCTGATAGTTAAAGCGCCTCACAGCACAGAGATTATCGAGTTGAAAGGTATGACACATCCCTTAAAGCTCACTCAACTTCGTGACAAAACGCTCATTATCGCAGAAAACGCCATTGCCCTCTTTGATACAGATAAGAACAAAGTGCTTTCAACCAAAAAGTTAGATTATCACATCACATGTTCAGGTAGAGCTGACTCCCTCCCTGTTCTCTTTGACAACAAAGGCAGAATGCATCAAGTAAAGGGCATGGACGACATTATTACAAGGAAGATTCCTGTACCCGGGAATCTGACAGCTTATACTGTCTCCAACTCTACACATTACCAGGCATTCGGCATGAGCGACGGTACTATTTTCGTAGTAGACAAGGACAAAAATGTGCGCCGGCTTGTGGGTCACCAGTCGCGTATCTCCAAACTCAAGATTAGAAAAAACAGACTTTATTCTTCCAGTTATGACGGTACGCTGAACTTATGGGTTCTTGATAGTCAGAAGTTGGAGCCTATTACCCTATATAAAAGCAACAACTGGATAACCCACTTCATCTACGACAAGTCCCGGAATAATATTTGGATTGGCGATGCTAAAGGAAACATCATAAAAGTGCTGATCTCTATCCCCTCTATGGCAGAGATCATTAAGAAGAAGCTGAAAAGAGATTTCACACCAACCGAGTGGAAATACTATATCGGGCAGGACATGCCTTATGAATCATTCTTATTCAAAAAGAAGGAGGCCAAGCCATGAAGAGATTGTTAGTTTCCCTCATCGCATGTATCCAAGTCTGCATCGTTGCAGCCCAAGGTGTTCCTTTTATTAAGTGCTACTCAGGGGATGACTATAATGCCAACGACATCAATTTCGACATCAAGTCGGGGACAAACGGCATGGTGGTCTCTGCCAATTTCGAAGGTTTACTCTTTTATAACAATTCCGAATGGGACGTGCTCCACACGACTGAAAACGCACGAATCACAGTTGTCTACAACGATGATAATGATACCATTTGGGCTGGTGGCTACAATTTCTTCGGTAAGATCAAGGCAGATGAAAAGGGAAGTTTATATCTCCAAAGAGTAGGCCGTTCTAATCTGTTTCGCGGTGAAGTGGTAGAAATCTGGGAGAAAGACGGCCTCTTGCATTTTGTCGTTAACAACGGAAAGATATTTCAGGTAAAAAACAATCAGGTTTATCTCAGCAAGGATATCAGTAAAGATTTCGTTCCGATAGGTTTAATGGACATCATTGATACCGACTCGCTCGACGATCAAGGTAAGGTCGCCATTTTGCATGATGTCACACAGGAGGAGCCTTTGAATGACAGTCTGTCTGTATTGGTAAAGAAAGGACATGGCTTAACCGTCATTAATCAGCATGGAAAGGAGCTGTACACCATCACAGAGAAAAACGGGCTGCTGACAAACAATGTATCTTGGGTTTCTTACGATGGTCATGGCACCCTATGGGGCGCCTCTGAAAACGGAATCTTTGCTGTGGCCATACCTTCTGCCTATTCACAGTTCTCTACCCTTGAAGGACTCAGAGGCGATGTCTTGAGTATTACTGAATATAAAGGGAAGATCTATGCAGGAACCAGTAATGGACTGTTCAGCCTTGAAGGACGGACATTCTCAATCGTAGCAGACATTAATCATGCCTGCTGGCAACTTTTGGAAACTTCAAAAGGACTGGCAGCCGCTACATCCAATGGCACTTACATCATATCGCCGAATGGATATTCCAGGCAGTTGTCAACCGCTGGTACATTTTGTATGTTTGACGATGGAGGCCAGTTATATACAGGAGAAAATGATGCTGTATATCTGACGGATTTAAATACCTACAATCGTACGAAAGTGTGTGATCTGGAACGTGTGAAGAAGATCATCAAAGGAGGACACGGAACATTCTGGCTTCAAAACATGTATGGAGAAATCAGGTATAAGACAGTCAACGACAAGACCTTTAAACTTTACAAGAACACCCAGAAAGACGAAATAGTCACTACACTTGTACAGACAAAAGACAATGTATTTGTAGTGAATGCTGAAAAAGACAAACCGTTCCCATATCCATTGTTTTCATATACCGACGCTTATGGAGTTACATGGTTGACGAATGCTGAAGGAAAAGGCCTTTACAGATGGAAAAACGGTAAACGGCTGACGGACTATGACGAGTTGCTCTACCCCTTGGCCAAAGTATCCATTCGCTCTGTCTTTCTAAGAGGCAACGAGATGTGGATTGGAGGCGATAATGGATTGACTGTCATCAGGACTGACATAAAAGACCCCACGCTGAATACGACTCCCCGGCTGATCATTCGTAATATTACGCTCGACAATGACAGCGTCTTATGGGGAGGTTATGGAGATATGCCTGAGAGACTGCCGGATATCAACAGCAACGACCGTAACCTGCGCATCACCTACTCGCTCGATTTTGAGGCCATCGTGGGTGAAACCGTCTACCGTTACAAGCTGAACAATGGTTCATGGAGTCCCTGGGCTGACGACCATGACGTCGATTTTACGAACTTGAACTATGGTTCGTATGCTTTTAGTGTTCAGGCACGCGATGCATTCGGACGCGAGAGTGAAATCACAACTATCTATTTCCGCATCCAGTATCCTTTCTTCATGCGATGGTATATGAACATCTTGTATATCGTATTTATTGGTGCCATCATCTACTTAATAGCCCAGATGCGTCTACGCCGTTTGAAGAAAGAGAAAGACCTGTTGGAGAAGATTGTCGAAGAACGTACTGCAGAAGTGAAGAGCGCCCAGAAGAAACTGATCAAGCAGGAAAAGATGGCTACTGTCGGTAAACTGACGCAGGGACTTATCGACCGTATTCTCAATCCGCTGAACTACATCAACAACTTCTCGAAACTTTCGGAAGGACTTGTAAAAGACATTGAAGATAATATCGATGACGAGAAAGACCACATGGATCCTGAGAACTATGAGGATACCAAGGATGTACTTAGCATGCTGGCCGGCAATCTGCGGAAAGTAGGAGAACACGGACAAAACACCTCCCGCACGCTGAAGGCGATGGAAGAGATGCTGAAAGACCGTACAGGCGGTATCGTGAAGGTCGATGTCACGCAGATCTTCAAACAAAATGAAGAGATGGTGAACACCTATTATGCAAAGGAAATCAGCACGTATCATATAAAGACCATCTTCGAGTATGCCGACCAGCCCGTCTACATCATGGCTAATCCGGATCTTCTCAGCAAAGTCTTCATGAGTCTGTTGGGAAATAGTTTCTATGCCGTTTGCAAAAAAGCCCAGAAGGATACTTTCGAGCCGGAAGTATCCATGAGAGCAACTGTAGCCGGCGGACAGCTTCGCATTGTCATACACGATACGGGCATCGGTATCGAAGAGACCATTATCGATAAGATCTTCGACCCGTTCTTCACCACAAAGACCACCGGTGAGGCATCAGGTATTGGTCTCTATCTCAGTCATGATATCATTCAGAACTATGGTGGAGAAATTACTGTCAGTTCCAAAAAGAACGAATATTCAGAGTTCGCCATTATTTTACACACTATAAAAGAATAAGGGTATGCAACAGCAAATCGAACAACTCAAGGATCAGCTGAAGAAACAAGAGAAGCTGGCATCGCTGGGAGTACTGAGTGCAGGTATTGCCCATGAAATTCAGAACCCCTTGAATTTTGTAATCAATTTCAGCAAGATCTCCGACAAACTGCTGGAAGATCTCATAGATATATTAGATGATTACAAGGATAAACTGTCCGACGATGATCGTGATGAAATCGATGACATCGTTGCCGACCTGAAAGAAAATATGTGTAAAATCACCGAGCACGGTGAACGCGCCATCGATATCGTCAGGGGCATCTTGCTTGTCTCGCGTGGCAAGCAGGACGAATATATCCCAACTGATATCAGTAAGATTGTCAAGGAGTTCTTCTGGTTGTCGTTCCACGCTATGCGTGCTAACCACAAAGACTTCCACATCACGGTCCACGAACATTACGATGCCGGCATTCCTGAAATGAAGGTTATTCCTCAAGACTTAAGCCGGGCAGTCATCAATGTGACCAACAATGCGTTCTATGCTGTCTGGAAGAAGTCACAGTCCTCTCCCGAAGGCTATAATCCAGAAGTCTCAGTGAGCGTCGGTTTCAACGATGCGGAGGTGTACATCACTATAGCCGATAATGGCGAAGGAATGACCGATGAGGTAAAACAGCGCCTTTACGAGAATTTCTTCACCACCAAACCAGCAGGACAAGGTACGGGTCTCGGAATGGGTATTACCCGTGATATTATCGAGAACAAGCATCAAGGCAAGATCACGTTTGAGTCAGTCGAAGGCGAAGGCTCGAAGTTCGTATTTATTTTACCCGTCAAGAAATGAGCATCAGAAGACTATACACCATTTTACTGCTGTGTGCCCTGCATGTATGTTCCCTCCATGCACAGGATGATGAATCGCGCCAACTACTCAACGAGGCAGAAGAAGCCTACCAGATTGGCAAGGTTGAGGAAGCCAGAAAGTTGCTCGTTAGCCGCGTTCAGAATATGAGCAGTGCACAAAGACTTCGCGGCTATCGCTTACTGACACTCTGCTATCTCGCACTCGAACAACCCGAAGAGGCAAAAAAATACGCAGCCAATGTGCTCAGGGAGAACCCTTATTACAGTCCTACGGTGGATTATCCCCCACGTTTCATCGATATGATCAATGAGATTAAGCAGGGACTTGTCAACACCATTACCACAGCTTCGAGCCAGGCAGAGTCACTTGCCGAGGTACCTGTGCCCGCCACGCTGATCACAGAGGAGATGATACGTAACTGCGGAGGGCAGAATCTTCAGGAAGTCCTCGCCGCATACGTCCCAGGCATGAATATCATTGACTGCAACAATGACATCAACATCGCCATGCGTGGTATCTACAGCACCGGACAGGAGAAAATACTCATCATGCTCAATGGCCATCGATTGAACAGTTACTGCACCAATATCGCATCGCCAGATTTTAGCCTCAGCTTGGAGAAGATCAAACAGATTGAAGTGCTGCGAGGTCCTGCCTCGTCACTCTATGGCGGTGTTGCGTTGACAGCTGTCGTCAACCTAATCACGAAACAGGGAGCAGATGTTGACGGTGTTAAGATTAAAGGTGGTATCGGAAACTACGGACAGTTACGTGGTGATTTTATCTTCGGAAAACGCTATTTCGACCTGGATGTCCTTGTATGGGGAAACCTTTACGGTAACAAAGGACAGATGATGGATCCACCCGATTATCTAAAAGAAGACAACTTTCATGTGCCTTATGATACGATAACCATTGGACGAATAGGCAACAAACCATCGTTCGATTTCGGTGTTCAGTTGAAATACAAAGATCTGCAGTTACTCTATGACACCCATTTCTCTGAGGCTATCGCACCATTCAGCATGAGTACAATAGCCAATTCATACAACCACGACAGATATAGGAAGATTAACGGCTATTCACCTAGTTTCGCATCAAAGTCACATCACGTCGACCTGAGTTACGGCAGGAAGCTGGGAAATGTCGACCTGAAAGGTACCGTCACCTACGATAACAGCGATCTTATACACTACCAAGTTGTCTCCGACGATCCATTACCACAATTGGGAGCGATTCTCTCAATAAATTCTTTCGATAATCTTTCTCTTAATCCGTTTAATAATCCCGGACTTTTCAGGTTCATCAGCGGAACTGAGCAGAACATAGGAGGACAACTGAAAGGTGACTACAATTATATCAATACCCATAACCACAAAGGCACACTGACCTTCGGTGCAGAATATTCGTATTTCCAACTTGATGACATACGCTACACGCTAGGATACGACTTTATGCAATTAAGGCAGGAATTACCTATGATTTCAGAAGAAGGTAAGGGTCAAGAAAACAGCTATAATGGATTCATACAGCTGAAGCACAAATGGCACTCGTTCATCCTTAATGCCGGCCTTCGCTATGACCATAAGAGACGTGCCGACGGCGTAAAACTGGATGAATTCTCGCCACGTGCTGCACTCATCCTCCTCCAGCCAAAATGGAATCTTAAACTCAGTTATTCAAAGTCTTTCGTTGATGCACCGTATATGTATCGGAAGATCGACCAACTGTTACCTTTACTCGTCAATTCCAGTTTAATAAAGGATGATCTTTCGGGTATTCAACTTTCACCAGAGTTCGTTCATTCCATACAGCTCACCTTTTCCTCCCTTCAGTGGGCAAAAGGATTGAATTTTGAAATCAACGGATTCTATAACAAAGCAGATAATCTTATTCAGACGCACACAGTGGAACACTATAATGAAGGAATAAACAAGACCGTAGGTATAGAGTTTATGGGCAATTATCGCCAAAAGAACTTTACCGCCGACTTGAACCTTACATGGATACACACGATTAGCGCCAATGTTACCATCAGGCAAATTGACAGCAACAACAACACACCTGCCATTGCATCTAATCTGGTACTCAGCTGGAAACCTATTCCAAACCTCAACCTTCACTCCCACATCCTGTTTGAAAGCAAGCAGACATCCTATAACCTTGATTTCAGAAAACTACTTACGTTAACCAGCTCTGACAAAGCACCTACAGATCCGAGTAATCTTGGGGATGTGAAAGAAGAGAAAAGCGTAGAAGATTTGATGGCAGCATTAGGAGAATATTTAGTCTTTAGCAAAGAAATGCCTGCTCGGGCTATTGTCAACATCGGTGCCGAGTATCAGCTAGACAGACTGTCCTTTGGATTCAATGTGCGCAACCTCTTTAATACGCGTTATTACCGTAGCGGTATGAACACGAGTTTGGTACCTCAGAAAGGATGTTGGTTTATATTCGACGTAGCTTACAAGTTCTGATATTGCAAAAAAAGAGAAAAAAAGACCCTTTTTATAAAGATTTTGCTATTTAGAGTTTGCAATTTGCAGATTATTTAGTAACTTTGCAGCTGTTTTAAAACAAATCAACAGGAATGGAAGCTTTTTTCAGGACTCACAGATACCTTGTCGAGCATACCAATGCACCAGTACGACGCACCCTGATGGATGAGATCGACTGGAGCGACCGTATGATAGGTATAAAAGGTACGCGAGGTATCGGTAAGACCACTTTCCTGCTGCAATATGCCAAAGAGCATTTTGATGTACTCGACAAACAGTGCCTGTATATCAATATGAACAATTTCTTTTTTCAGGGTCAGGGAATCGCCGAATTTGCAGGCAGTTTCTACAAACACGGCGGGCGTGTGCTGCTGATCGACCAGGTGTTCAAACACCCTAACTGGAGCAGTGAGTTGCGCAAGTGCTATGACCTCTACCCTAACCTGAAGATCGTCTTTACCGGTTCCAGCGTGATGCGCCTGAAGGACGAGAATCCTGAGCTCAATGGCATTGTAAAGTCCTACAATCTGCGCGGCTTCTCCTTCCGCGAGTTCATCAATCTGCTTACCGGCAATACGTTTCGTCCCTATGGCCTCGAAGAGATACTGAAGGACCACGAACATATCATCAAGCAGATTCTGCCGAAGGTTTCGCCTAACCGTTTCTTCCAGGATTATATCCACCACGGTTTCTATCCTTTTTTCCAGGAACACCGCAACTACAGCGAGAACCTGCTGAAGACAATGAATATGATGACCGAAGTGGATATCCTGCTCATCAAGCAGATTGAACTGAAATATCTCACGAAGATCAAGAAACTATTCTACCAGATTGCCGAAGAGGGGCCTGGCAAGGCACCCAACGTGAGCAAACTGGCACAAGATATCGAGACCAGCCGTGCTACGGTGATGAACTACATCAAGTATCTTACTGATGCACGCCTGTTGAATCTCATCTACCCCGCAGGGCAGGAATTCCCCAAGAAGCCTGCCAAGATTATGCTCCACAATTCAAACCTTATGTATGCCATCTATCCGATTCAGGTGGATAAGCAGGAGGCGATGGAGACTTTCTTCGTTAATTCGCTGTGGAAAGACCACAAGGTAAATACTGGTTTGCGCGACTGCAACTTCCTCGTCGATGAGAAGCTGAAGTTCCGTATTGTCGATGCAAAGTCACAAGGCAAACAGCGTCTACAGCCCGATGTCATCTATGCACGGTATAACACCGAAATCGGGAAAGGCAACCAGATTCCCCTATGGTTACTAGGCTTCCTATATTAAAACAAGTAATAATTAACACATAGTTAGTAATTCATTTATATTCTAAACAAATGGCTAAAGAAAAGAAATTTATCACCTGTGATGGTAACGAGGCTGCAGCTCACGTGAGCTATATGTTCTCGGAGGTAGCTGCTATCTACCCCATCACCCCGTCTTCGCCCATGGCGGAGCATGTTGACGAGTGGGCTGCCCGTGGTCGTAAGAACCTCTGGGGTCAGAACGTCTCAGTACAGGAAATGCAGTCAGAGGCTGGTGCCGCTGGTGCCGTTCACGGTTCTCTGCAGGCTGGTGCATTGACCACCACCTTCACTGCTTCTCAGGGTCTGCTCCTGATGATTCCTAACATGTACAAGATTGCCGGTGAGCTGATTCCTTGCGTATTCGACGTTTCTGCCCGTACGCTGGCTTCTCACTCTCTCTGTATCTTCGGTGACCATCAGGACGTGATGGCTTGCCGCCAGACTGGTTTCGCTATGCTCTGCGAAGGTTCTGTACAGGAGGTAATGGATATGACCGCTGCTGCTCACCTGGCAACACTCGAGACCTGCGTACCTTTCGTTAACTTCTTCGACGGTTTCCGCACCTCTCACGAGTATCACAAGATTGAGCTGCTCGACCAGGAGGATGTCCGTCCGCTCGTTAAAGAAGAGTACATCAAGCGCTTCCGCGATCGTGCCATGTCTCCTG
>JAEEGI010003158.1_pt1 | contig 39437 bp, 36 predicted proteins | sample 8958751 | NCBI WGS metagenome assembly JAEEGI01 (sample SAMN16246545, study PRJNA631951) | gut metagenome | biome: gut microbiome; feature: rumen; material: KS-attached | host: Bos | place: Iran: Karaj | collected 2018-10 | reverse complement strand
CTGAGTATCCGGAGATACCGGTGACGAGCGAGTTCCCCATCACGAAGGGAACCCGGGTACGCGTGGTACGGGGGCCTCTAAAAGGTATTGAAGGAGAAGTGGAAGAAACCCCGAACGGGGTTCAACTGATTGTCGCTATCCAGTCGCTGATCTGCACGCGGATTACGATCGGGAGGGGGGATGTGGTCGCTATAGAGGGTAATGAAACTAATGTTCCAACGATATGAAACGGTTAGTTCTTGCTTTTTTCTCTTTGGTTTGCCCGATCCTACTCGCCTCGTGTCAGGAAAAGATTGAGTGGGTCATTGATATCCAGACTGATAACCCCGGTCCGGAAGGAGAAGTAGAAGAGATTATCGTGAAACAGCCAGGATTCGAGGAAATCATTGCCCTAACAGCGCAACACCGCACCCCTCATCCACAGGGAGGTGATAGTTGGGGAAGCTTTTTCTTTCAGTTTGTCACCAATAACTCTCTCGTACGTGTCTATGACCTCTCCACAAAGACGCTGGTCCAAACGGTTAATATTGGCAGCTCCGAACGAGGATTCGTCCCCAGCTGCCATTGCAATACGGTCTGCTTCGGGAATGAATACTATGATGCTGAAGATATTTTCCCGCTTATCTATGTCTCAACTGGCTATGCCGCAGGAGGCTATACTGGTGCTCTGGTTTATCGTATTACACAGCATAACGATCTCTTTTTCATAACTCTTGTACAAACCATCAGATTTCCTGTCGATAAGTCCTCATGGACAGAATTCATTCCTGGAGATGATGGGATCGCCTATCTTTGCTACACGACTGAAAGAGTGGTCTTCAAAGTTACTTTGCCCAAGTTAAAAGATGGCGATGTTACAATCACCCGGGATGACGCTATTGAGGCCTATCAGTTCTCGCAGCCGCCCGATTGGATGTCCACATCTAGAAACCAGGACCGCCTATTCCTCAACGGTAAAATCCTTTATATCTCCGGCGTTCCTCAATCTGGTGAAGCAAGCGTCTTCGTCGTCCTAAATCTAGAAACCTTGGAACGAGAGACCATCATCGATTTCAAAAAAATCGGACTCACTCAGGAGCCCGAAAGTCTTTTTATTTGGCAGGGAGACCTTTATGTGGCTTTTGTCGATAAAATCGTCAAACTGGTAAACTTTATAGATATCCCTTGAACTTGCGCCAGACGAACTGGCTGACGCGCGAGAAGGGAGACCAGATGATTTCGCGGGGGAAGTAGCGGAGGTTGGAGAAGACGCGGTTGTTTTTGCGGCGGAAACGGGCCCATGGGGTTTCCCCGTCATAGGTGTAATTCCGCTTGTCCATGACGCCAAAGTTACCCATGGCGATGATGTCGTTCACCAGTTTTCCACCAAGTTTTCTGTCTGGAGCACACAGAAGATACTCGTCCTCCAAACCGAAGTTATACTGGACACAGGTCATCACGCAGGCCGTGAAACGCTTCATCCCCAAGCGCTTGAGCGTCTTCATCACAGGTCCCCGGTCCTCGGGAGCCAATGCTTTCAAGATGTAGTAGTAATCCATCATCTGCCGCAGGCCGATGCCGCCTTCCATATAGTGGCGGAACATATGGGCCATGCAGAAAACGGCGTCGAAACGGAGATCCGGATAGGTGATGGACACATCGTCCCGGAAGGGTGCGTTCTTGTCGAAAAAGCGCTGCAGGCGGGCATTCGAGAAGGGATTGTACATCTTGCTCGGGTGGAAATGGATCTCCACCTCGGTGTCTAGGAACACACCTGCCTTGGCTTCCTGATAAATGATGTCGTAAACGGGGTAATCTGCATCCCGGAAGGCATTGATGATGGCATCCCTGTCCCCTTTCACCCAAAGGTCGATATCTCCGCACATGCGCCGTTCCGGATGGGGGTAGAGATGGGCTAGACCGGTTCCTTTGAGGACGCAACCGCGGAGACCAAGGCGGGTCAGGATTTCCCCCAACTCTCGCACATGGTCCTCATGGACGTGGTAAATGCGGCCGATCTTGGCCGTCTGCTCATCCCATTCCATCAGGATTTCCGGCGGCGGCAACTGCTCCTCCGGAAGCCGATGGACGGCATCATTCAAGACGCCCACCAGCGCCTGCTGGCGGGCCATCATGAACAATCTGCCCCATACCTTCCCGGTCGGGGCCTCGGCAAAAGCCTTTTCCCGACCGACAGCGATGAGCAGCAGATTCCTGAATGGATGCATGAATTATCTGCGATCGTCCCAACCGAAAGGATGGTGGGACAAAGGGAGTTTAGCAAGCGGATGATAGTCCCCTACCAGGCCGATGGGCGTAGCATTGCGGATCTGGCTGACGATTTCGATGCAAGGACGTGCTTCGCCGATCCGGAAACCTTCACCGGACAGGATCTTGCGGTAGCTCTCGGTATGGAGTTCTGTGAAACCCTGTGAGAATTCAAACTCGTTGCCGTCGATGTTGAGTGTCCGATAGGTACGTTTTTCGCCCTGAACGGCGTTCTCCGGCAGGCAATCGGCATTGATACTCAGGAAATAGCGCACACGCGCCTTCTTGAGCCCGAGATAACCCGCTACGCGGTCAAAACTCATAACATGAACGATGTTCTCCTGCACGGGACCGAAGATCCATTGAAGCATGTCATAAAAGTGGACACCGATGTTGGTAGCGATACCGCCGCTCTTGTGGACATCACCCTTCCAGGAGGTGTAATACCACTTGCCCCGGGAGGTGATGTACGTGAGGTCGACGTCATACACCTTGTCCGCCGGGCCTTCATCCACCTTTTTCTTGAGGGCGACGATGGCCTCGTGGAGACGGAGTTGGAGGATGTTGTAGGCCTTGTGGCCGGTTTCCTCTTCGACCTTTTCCAATGCGTCGATGTTGTAGGGATTCAGCACTACCGGCTTCTCGCAGATGACGTCGCAGCCCAGGCGGAGGCCATAGCGGATGAAAGCATCGTGCGTATAGTTAGGGGTGCAGATGCTCATCCAGTCGAGCGGATTCTCGCTCTGCTTCTGCTTGGAGCAAAAGCGGTCAAAGAGCTCATGCTCCGTGAAGAAGGAACAATCCGGGAAGAAACTGTCCAGCCGACCGACGCTGTCGAACTTGTCATACGCCGCCAGTAGGTTGTTTCCGGTATCCTTGATCGCCTTTAAATGACGGGGGGCGATGTAACCCGCCGCCCCGATCAATGCAAAGTTTGCCATGCGCTATGCTTCTTTCTCTTCCTCCTCGGATTCCTTCTCGTCGTGCTTGTGATGATGTTTGTGGTGTTTATGCTTCTTGCCACTCTTCTCATCATCGTTGCCATAGCCGTAACCATAACCATAGCCGTAGCCATAACCATAGCCATAGCCATAGCCATAACCGTAACCATAGCCATAGCCATAACCATAGCCGCCGTAGCCCTTGTGTCTCTTAAGCTGAATACCGTTCAGGATAATCATCATGTTCGGGAACTGCTTGGTATCCTTCAGTTCCTGGAGGTCAGGCAGCATTCGCTTGTCAACAAGACTGGAACGGAGAATGAACACGCTCACATCGGCGAAACGGCGCAGGATGGTGGCATCGGCCACGATACCCGCAGGAACGGCATCGATGAGGATGATGTCATAGCGCTCCTTCAGGATGGCCATCAAATCATCAAGACGCTTGCTGGAGATAAGTTCAGCCGGGTTGGGAGGCAGCGGACCTGACAAAATCGTGTCCACGCCGGGGGCGAATACATCGTGTGTAATGATACTCTCCCAATCATCGGTCTTTCCGGAAAGATAGTTCGAGAATCCTTCTTTCCTCCGGGAAGAAATATTGTGCGTCAATGTTCCTTTACGAAGGTCCAAATCCAGCAGGATAACCTTCTTATCCACCTGAGCGAGGCTGGCAGCCAGGTTCGTGGTGATGAAAGTCTTACCGGACCCTGCCATCAGAGACAGGAACAAATACGTCGTGGATTTCTGACCAGGTACTCGGGTGAAATCGACATTGCTTCGCAGGATACGGAAAGCCTCTGTAAGTGCATCTCGTCCCTTATCGGTCACCACGAGATTACGCTCATCCTTCTTGTCCTTGTTCGGAATCTCACCCAGCACAGGGATATTGGTATAAGCTTCCACATCCTTGCGGTAGCGGACCTTGGTGTCGAGAATACGACGGAGTGCAAAAATGGCAACTGGAATCAGCAAACCAATCAGGATACCGAGAAGGACATTCTTCCTCGTGTTAGGTGAAACAGGAGATCCATTGACACGAGCCTTGTCAATCACCTTGGCATTGCCTTCAATGGAAGGCTGGCTGATCAGTAATTCTTCGCGTTTACTGAGAAGCGTAAGGTAAAGCTGTTCCTTGATGCCCTGGACACGGGAAAGGTTATCGATATAAAGTTGTCCCCCAGGAACCTGACGTATCCGCTCATTCGCCCGATCGCCGATGGCTTGGACGCTTCCCATCTTCTGCCGGATCGCTCCGATATAGGTGGAGAGCAACTGGTTCAAGTTGCTCTTGAGGGAAGCCTGTTCCAGTCGCATATCCTGGACAATCGGGTTATTGGTCGTACCGGACTCTTTGTATTTGTCCAGTTTGAGGACCAACTCATTGAAACGAGCGATCGTAGCCTTGATATTCTCATCTTCAATATTGATGGTGACCGGGAAAAGCTTATTCTCCGTATTCGAATTGGTCAGTTCCATCAGGTACTGGGCGTGAGAGATCTGAGCCTGAAGACGCTCGACTTCTTCGGAAGATTCAATGCTCTGGGTCAGATAGGCCTGACCGTAGTCCTGAATATTGAGCAACTGATTGTCCCGTTTGAAGGAAGCAATCTGGGACTCCTGTGCACCAAGGTCGCGGTCCAACTGGGTGATACGGGTATTGATATAATCCGAGGTCTGTTGGATAATATTCCGTTTTTCAACGATGGTGTTCTCGTTGTAAACGGCGACCATCTCATTGAGGATATCAGCAGCCCGTCTCGGGGAGGTATCTTCAAGATACAGGTTGATGATTCCGTCGGAAGTGCTGTTCCGTTCAACAACTACCTTGTGACGATAATAGTCCGCAACATCAATGATACTCCGATGAGAAACCGTAATAGGGTTGTCATAGTAAAGTTCCCGCAGTGCCCAGGTCGGATGTACAGCAACACGACCGAGGCTGGTAGTTACTGTATCCCGAAGACGTCCTTTGATCGGCTCATCCTCGCCAATCTGGATAAGGATAGTCGAATCCTTGTCGACCGTAACGAACAAGGTCGCATAATCGGTTTCGTTCAGGTCCAGGAGTTTTACGTCGATGGGAGACTCCTTGTATAAATCCTTGACACGCTTGACCAGTTTCGTCTGGTACTTGTAAGTCATTCCCAAATCAAGACGCTTAGCGACTTCCAACATCGGAGTCTCGGACTGGAGAACGATAATCTCGTCATTGATGGCATTCATCGTTACCGCGACCCGGCGATTGGTGATGTTCTCGAGCATGGAGGCACCGTTGTCCAAGCGATTCCGAGTAATGGAACTGATCTGAATCTTGGAATGGCTTTCGTAGATGCGATCCGCCCGGTCGCTGAAATAATAGGCAAGCACACCGGCCACAAGAGCGCAAAGGATGAGCCAGTGAAGGTTCCTTAATAAGGTAAAGAAGATGTCTTTCCCTGAAAGGGAATTGGCATCTTTTTTCTCAAGGAAAGAGAGATCTGTATCTTGATTAGTGGTGGCCATAAACTATGGGTTGGAAAGACTTAATTATTACTTTTTGAATAAAGACGATAAGTCACATACAAAGAGGTGATACTAACCAAGGTAGAGAAAGTCGAGACGATCGGTGTCCATAAACTATATGACTCCATAAAGTTGCGATAGCTGGTATTCTGCGTGATGATGAAATCATTTTGCTGAAGCATGAAGAACGGGTCACGGAAGACCTTGGAAGAACGAGGATCCAGATAGCGCGTCACTATCTTTCCATCGACTTCGCGCATAACGGCGATCTTTTGGCGATTCGTATAGATATTCAAATCACCAGAAAGAGCAAGGGCCTCCAGGAAAGTACAACGCTCGTTGGGAATGGTAATTGCCTTTCCACCATTGGATCCCAGGAAGAAAACCTTGAAGTCCCGGAAACGAACCATGACGTACGGATCACTAATGTATCCCCCGGCAATAAGCAGATTCTGTACCTTTTCCTGCAACTGTAAGCGAGTAAGTCCCGCTGCATGGATTGTTCCAAGAACGGGCAATTCAATATCGCCATTTTGATCCACCAAGTATGCAAGATTTTGCTGGTTGCCTCTAACAGCTATTTGAGCAGCGCTATAAATATTAAAAGGCTTGGCCAGGTCACTGTCAAAGCAGGAAATGATTACATCCAGTTCATCATAAGGGCTGATAACGGCCTCAAACTTGTTCTCTAATTCAATCTGTGTCCCATGCTTCATATCCTGGAGATAAGCAACCTTCCTATTAGATACACAGGAAACTGCTGACACAGATGCCAGCGCAATGACGATACCCGTCCGAAGAATCCTCTTGCTATTCATAGTCAAAGACATTTTAATTCAACTTACAAAGATAAATATTTTATTTTAACTTATCCACAATCCGGGGGCAAGCTTTTCCATCCCCGTAAGGATTGACGGCATGACTCATCGCCTCATAGTGCTGCTGATTGTCCAATAAGGCAGAGACTTCGCTCACAATCTTATTGTAGTCTGTACCCACCAAACGTACCGTCCCGGCCTCCAATGCCTCTGGCCGTTCGGTGGTATCACGCATCACAAGGACTGGCTTTCCCAGTCCAGGAGCTTCCTCTTGAATACCGCCGGAATCCGTGAGTACGATATAACTCCGGGACATCAGATAAACGAAATCCAGATAATCCAGCGGCTCGATGAAGAAGAGATTCCATCCATTGTCATTTATAGCTACCCTCTTGTCATTTCGAGCTTGTCGAGAAATCTCACTCCCGAAAACCTCCCCGACAGCTTTCCGCACATTTGGATTCAGATGCATCGGATACACGAAATCCACCTCAGGATACTTGAGTGCCAGATCCCGAATCGCCGTGCAAATGTTGATAAATCCCTCTCCGAAATTCTCCCGACGATGGCCAGTGATCAATACCAGGCGCCTGTCTCCTCGGGGAAGCGATGCAACTGAAGGATCTTTCGGCAAATATCCTTTCTTCATCACATTCTCAACCACCCAATGCAGTGCATCGATGACGGTATTCCCCGTCACCGTAATCTTCTCCGGTGCAACCCCTTCGTCCAAAAGGTTCTGGCGGCTGAGCGGTGTCGGAGCAAAGTCGAATGTCGCTATCCGACCCGTAATCTGCCGGTTCATCTCTTCAGGCCAAGGGCTAAAAATGTTGCGCGTGCGGAGGCCTGCTTCCACATGGCCGACGGGAATCTGGCGATAGAATGCTGCCATCGCCGCAGCCATAGAGGTAGTAGTATCTCCATGAACAAGGACGACATCCGGCTTCACCTCATCCAACACATCACGCATTCCAAGGAGCACGCGGGAAGTCACGTCGTACAGATCCTGACCCTGCTTCATGATATTCAGGTCAAAATCCGGCTTTACATCGAAAATCTGCAAGACCTGGTCCAGCATTTCCCGATGTTGCCCCGTCACGCAGACCAAGGTTTCAAACGCTTCCGGATGCTTCTGGAACTCCTTGACCAAAGGGCACATCTTAATGGCCTCCGGGCGAGTTCCGAAAACAAGCATGATTCTATTCATACAAATTCCATTAGATTCCCGGTCAAGCCGGGAATGACAATTCGTCATGGCCGGCCACGACCGGCCATCTCGCTAAATATGATACACCCCTTCTAGCGGGCATATATTATGGCAATCCAAAATTACCTTGCCTTTCAGCTTGTCCCAGCACCCCTTAATCTGATCGTGCTTCACCATCACAACAACCATATCGACGTCATTCAGGAAGGCATCAAAGTCATGGTACTGGTTCTTCACGATGTCTTTCTCAATCAGCGGGTCGTAGACCTTTAGCGGCTCGGCCAGGTGACGCTCCTGGCACTCAATCAGTTGCAGCGTCGGACTCTCGCGTACATCGTCGACATTCTCCTTATAAGTAAGCCCATACAAGCCCACGCGACGGCTATCCGTGATACCGTTCTCCTTCATTATCTCATGAATCCGATTCAGCACAAAAGCGGGCTGACCATCGTTCGTCTTCATGGACTCGTCAATGACTTTGGCAAGACTAGGATAGTCCCCTACTAAGAACCACGGGTCCACGCTGATGCAGTGACCGCCGACACCGGGGCCAGGCTGCAGTATATTCACCCGTGGGTGCATGTTGCAAATGCGGATAATCTCGTACACATCCATATTGTCGTGCCGACAGATGCGTGCCAGTTCATTGGCAAAGGCGATATTCACGGCCCGGAAGGTATTCTCAACGACCTTCGTCATTTCGGCCGTCCGGATGTCAGTAACCACGATTTCGCCCTGACAGAAACTGGCATAGCAGGCCTTGACCTTCTCCCCCATCGCTTTGTCATCAGCGCCGATCGTGCGGTTGTTGTGCAGGAGTTCATAGACCATATTGCCCGGGATGATGCGCTCGGGGGCATGGACCAGGTTCACCTGTTTGCCGCTCTCGGCGATGACAGGACGGACGGACTTGTCGATGGTTCCGGGAGAGATTGTGGACTCAATAACGACTGTGGCCCCACCTGGACAAACAGAAAGCACCTGCTTTACCGCAGCTACCACATAGAAAGGATCCACTTTCTTGGAGAACTTGTCATACGGAGTAGGGACGGAGACGATATACATGTCCGTCTTCTGGTATTCCGTGGTAAAGCGGATTCCGCCCTTCACTGCTGCCGCGAACAGCTCGTCCAAGCCGTCTTCCTTGAAGGTCGTCTTGCCCGCATTGAGCGTTGCAACGAGTTCTTTATTGTAATCCGTTCCTACGACTTCATGTCCATGGGAAGCCAGCATCAGCGCTGTTGGAAGGCCGATATAGCCGAGGCCGATAACGTTAATCATCTATTTGAATTGATTTTGTATGTCCGGATTCTCCCTGAAAGCCTTTTTACTTTGGGGATAATCTTCTATAAACCACGTCAGGAAAGATGCAAAATCTATCTTCTCCGACAGCATCTTTGCTCGTCTTCCCTGAAAAACCGAACGTCGGCCTTCTATCTCAATCAAGGATCCCACGACGTCATACAGTTTATCAACTTCATTCGTTTTGATTCCGAATCCAAGATGATAAACATCTTCCAATTCCCGTAAATAGCCAATTCGTCCCACAAAATCGTTAAATCTGACGAATGGAACACCCAACACTCCGGCTTCGGCTGCCATTGTCTGGCTATCTCCAAGATACAATTCTGCGAAAGCCATCACATGGTGCATATCAATTGGTTTGATGTGGATACGGTAAGGCTCAAATTGTGGCTCCAGTTCCCGTTCTGAAGAGATAAATACTCTTCCATACGGTTTCAATATCTCGATCAGATGTTGCGCAATAGCCGTGCTGATACCTTTGATTCCAGTATCATGGTGTGCCTTGAGTTTTGCAAATCGGATGAGGAAATAGGGGCTGTCCGTAGAAAAGTACTTCTCGACAACTGAACGATCAGGCGTAAAGTGATGCGGATGCAAATAGGCTAACTCATGGTAGCTATCATACTTGATGGACTTCGTATTCCACTTGCCATTGTCACAAACAACGGGAGTCAGGATTTCATCAGCCCAAGGATAACTAAGCTTGGCGTATTTCGGAACAACCGCAGCATCGTCCTCATTGATGTTGATGACCGGAATATGGCGGAGCTTTCCAATCCAAGAATTCTCCACACTGGTACCAGTAAGGATATCCGGCTTGAACTTCGCACAAAACGCATTGAGCCGCCAGGCCCTTTTGACAGTTCCCCAAAGGATTCCGAGTTTCGTATCCTTTCGTCCTTCTTTCAGAATATTGTGATACGGAAATCCTGCATTGTCCAGCAAATCCTGAAGAACATCCTTTTTTTTAATCAGGATTTCTACCGTATGACCATTCTCCTTCAACCGGGGAATGACATTCTTGTAATTATAGAAATGGGCCGGATGGCCCATATAGACGAGAATCTTCATACAAAAAGAATCAGTGGTTGGCTTCATCCAATGCTTTTCGCAACGCATGAATATAGCCATGACCATATTTGATGCAAGGCTCCATATAATTCCCTTCGCCCCATTCGTTCCAGGACTTCAGAAATACTGTCTTGTTGTTCTCCTTCTGATTGACCAGGGCAAAAGCTTCCTTGCAATGCAAATAAAACTGTTCAGGGGACGCATCATCAAGGATTAATGCTCCAGCCTCTCGGCGAGGGGTATTGTCCCAGTTTGGAATAAGAAGAGGGATGATCGCCTCCTCCTGATAACAAGGCATTATCAGTTTTTGACGAATCTTCGCATAGGAAAAACGATTCAGTGGGATCGACATCATGCGGGATAAAAAACTCCTTGCAAATGTAGAAAGTTTACGAGCCATCCGGCTCGTACCGATGGAGGAAATGTTATAAAGCCCACTTACAATCGATTCTTTGCACAACTTGAAAGACGGATGGCTCATCCTTGCATAATCATCAGCATATCCAATGAAATGGAAAGGAGGAATACCCTCTTTTGTGGCCAACTCCTGCCATCTGTCCATGAATGATTGTGCATCGGGCATTACATCAATATGATATAGGACGAAGACCAATTCGCCGTCTATCTTAAAATATCGCCTATCCTTAAAGCAATCCAACAGAGAGTAAAAATGGGAATCGATATCTTCAATGCCAGGATAGGTCTGCAGCAAAAGCGGTTTATTGTCCAGCGTATTCGTCGAAGAATTCCAGGTCTTTTTGAACCACGAGTGATTGGCCCAGCACAAACAGAAAGGGAAATCTGGCTCTTTTGTTCGGAGAACCTCTTTCATCGGCATATCCAGCATCTCCTTTCCATTCCCAAACCAATAATGATAATAGCAGAAGGCAGAGATGCCGGCTTCTCGGGCCAAATCCGCCTGGGCTTGACGGACTTGGGGCAACCTCAAGTCGTAGTAACCCAGATCGGCCGGAACTTTGGGCTGATAATGCCCCTTGAACAACGGCTTTGCCTTGCCCACATTGGTCCATTCGGTAAATCCTGCCCCGTACCACTCGTTGTTCTCCGGTGTTGGATAGTACTGAGGAAGGTAAAACGCGATAACCTCTATTCCCTTCTGATTCATTTGTTTATTCTCTTTCTTTTGGACAACACCGAATGGTAGATGGTCAGCAGGGATTCTGCCACCTGCGGGTTGTCCAACCTCAGTTCGGAAATCCTTCTCCGGCCATCACTTCTTTCTCCATTATGGAGGATCAACTCAATTCTTGACGCAATCTCCCGGGCATCGAAACCGGTCGTGTATGAATTTCGAACTCCTTCCAGTAATTGAGGTATATCTGCGACACCTGTTGCCACAATCGGGCAATTACACGCCAAGGCTTCTTTGACAACTTGCGGAGAGCCTTCACTCTTGGTCGGCAACAAAAACAAATCACATCCACACAGGAGTTTGTTGACTTCACTACGGCTAAAACCTTTCATCTCGATCAGGTTGACCGGGAAAGGGAGTAAATCTATCGCCGCTTTTGCCAGCGGATAGTTCTTCCGGTCATTGGAGAAAGAGCCACCAAAAAGGATATTCGGTCGATCTTCCGGCAATCCCATCTCACGTATCGCTGTTCGCTTTTCCATAAGCGAAAGTTGATTCATGTCAATCCCACAAGGAAGAATGCTGTATCCCTCCGGAATAAACAAAAGCTTGTCGTGAATATGCTGGGCAACGAAAATATTATTAGCACTGAAACGAGCCGCCAAACTGGAGATAATCTTTCCCTTGGTTGTCAGTGTTTCGCCATTATGGAAAGTAATGACTACAGGAACAACCCGTTGAAGTACACTTAAGGCGCCACAAAAGCCATAGTGCGCATGGAGAAGATCAATCTCCTTATCTTTGATATCCTGCTTCAGTCTTGAAAGAGATGATAAATACCCCTTTACTCCTTTCCCCTTGACAGCAAAGAAGAAGACACGAACGCCCAGATCGGCCAATGCATCACCTTGTTCCTTTACAAAGGTGTATTCTTGACTACCAGACACGGCATTGCCGCTATGCACGAGCATGACATTCATTAGATGACCCCTCGTCCTTTAAGTTTAAATCCGTTCCAAAAAAGGATAACCAAGAATTCAAATATTAAAAAATAATCAAAAAGCTTAGCATCACGTCGGTTTCTTATACTAGAAATCCCTAATGCAGCGAAAATCATCTCGATTGGAACAACAGGATGATGAAATCGACCTGAATGCAAAAAAGAACTCATCGCAAGTACCATCAAGTATCCGGCAAGAAACGCGAGTAAAGTGATACTGTATCGCCACTTCTTACGTTTAATGAGAATGAAGAATGAAAAAACAACGAAAAAGGAAAGCACATTCTTCAAATAGTAACCGCCATTCTGCAACTGTTGGATATTCTGCCCTTCAATTTCGACCATGGTTGGCAATGGAATTGTTAAAGCAAATGGAGCCAAAACAACTTTATTCAAATTGCTCACCAATTTATTGCCACCTAATCTTTCTGCACGATAATCATAATTCTGCCCAGTAGATTCTATCTGACTAAACAATACTTCTCTCTGTTGAAGAAGGGTTCCACCAAAAACCGTTAGAGCGGCTAAAATCAAAACCGAAATAAACGCTACTCGACGCGTGTGTTGAATTAGCCTCTCAGAAGAAAGAATGACGGCACAGACAAAAGTCAAAACTACCACCCATGCCAATGCTATTCGCAAAAAGGATACAAGAAGAGCAAGCAAAATAAACGCGATGAGATTCCAACTGGTAAACTTCCTGTCCCGAATCAACAGATCTCCCTTTTCCAAAGCCCACATAGTAAGCATTACCATTAAAGATTCTTTCATGGTAACTGCCGAATAGAAAGACATCATGGGTATCAGCAAAACGAAAAAAGAGGAAAGACGAGCAACTTTATCTCCAAAATTCCGATAAGCTATCCGATATGTGAGCACGACGGTCCAAGCATCAAAAAAAGCATTAGGGAAACGACTCAAAAGAATGCTATTACCGGTCAAAATATTCCACAATGCAAGAAATGCCGGATACCCCGCGTCGTCAACACTGCCCTGTCTAACATATTCCAGATAAGGAGATATATCGCCCTGAAGGATCATCTCTTTTAACCAGATAGCCTCGTCGAAATAAGCCCATGAATCCATCGTTGTGCCTACTGGTTGTTCCCAAGGAGTGTTCCAAACAGACATCGTGAAAGCATAGTATCCAAATATCCAGATGAAGCGGAGAAGCAACGTATATGCAAACAATTTATTCTCAAAACTTTTGGGAGACAAAAGAGCCCATTGCCTCTCCCAATATGTTGAAAGGCCATAAAACAACAGTACTTCCGTGATACCCGCCACAGCCCAATACCAAGGCATGAAATTACCGAGATAGAGGACACCAACAAAAACAAGTGATACGCCATAAACGACAACCACTCTTTTTAGGAAATAATCATTTAGAGTTTGCATGATAAAGGAATCAACTTCTATTCAAATCTTTTCTTCTAAGAATGGTGTCGTACACCTTACTAATACGATCCGAGATAACTTCCCAACGATAACTATTTGCTGTAATCCGACATTTGTCAGACATCTTATGCCAATCAAAACCCGGGGACATGAGTAATAAAATGGAATCCGCAACACTATCGATGTCGCCATAATCTGAAAGGATTCCCGTTTCATGGTCAAACACGACATAAGGAATGCCTCCAACATTCGTGGCTACAACCGGTAAACCCGCAGCCATAGCTTCAGCAAATACAATACCTTGCGACTCTTCTTGAGAGTGTAACGCGAAAATATGAGCGCTGGAATAAAGCTCTTGCAACTCTTCTTTTAAAACATTAATTTTGAATACAATCCTATCTTTACAAGGAAGTGTGGCTATAAGATTGACTATTTCATTGCCGTATTCTACATCATTAAGGACTCCACATAAAACCAGTTGTATATCTTTCATTTGGTCCGCCGCCTTTGCAAACGCTTTAATCAACAGCAAATGGCCCTTACGTCGAGAAATACTGCCTACCGACAAAATGGTCCGAGAATCTGCTGAACCCGCCACATGGAAAAAAGAGGCATCTATTCCTTGCGGTATTACCGTCATCCGCGGCCTATTTCGTAACAAATATCTTTTGATGGCTTCTTTGACATATCCTGTATCCACAATAATGTCTTCAAGACTGGACAACAATCTTCTTTCATAGAAGGTCTGTGTTAAGAGTTGATATATGCTTTTTGGCGAAAAGTTATTACTGAGGGCTTTTTGTTTCTCAACATGAAGCAGGCCATGCACAGTAAGAGCCAAGGGAATCGACAGACGTTTCAACTCTCTGAAAACAAAATAGCTAAAGCGCCCCGTTCCATGGATATGGCAGATAGATGGTCGAATGGTACGGATGGTAGCGACAATGTCCTTAATTCTTTTGACACAATCCTTCTGGTGTGAGCCTGGATTCCGAAAACGAAAAATCGTAACATTGCAATACTCTTCAATGGAATCCGCGATACCGATTCTAGGAATGTCTATTACATAAACATGAGTATTCTTGCTCTGTTCCTGCACCAGCCCATACACTGATGCCTCGACACCTCCCCGGATGAGCGTAGGGTCAAGTGGATATTGTCCAATTTGAAGAATACTAGATAGAACTATCATTTGTGAAAAAGCTTAATAAGCAGACAAGCCAAACCTGGGAAACGATTGATAATCTCTATTTTTCTACGGGCACGTTTACTGGCATTATAAGATGTCAGAGGAAGTACATTCATCTTTTTTATCTCCGATAGATAACGCTTTCTTTGGGGATACAGACTGGTTCCCAATGTAGTGAAAATGGAAACAACCGTATGTGCAATCATCCCCTCATGCCACTGCTTATCCTCCATTTTACCTGCCTGGTCTTTCAAAAGACCGATCAAAGTCATCTGCCCATTGATGACCTTTTCCGCGTTGCCTTGAGTTATGGATCCTTCCCTTACCAAGTAATAGTATACCAAAAGATCAATCTCAGAAACCCGCTGTGCTTTTTCCAGAACGCGCGGAGTCCATTCGGTATCCTCGAAAATGATTCCCGGTCGGAAATAAAGTCCGTTCGTGGTCAATAATTCTTTTCGAATCATAAATTGACATGCATAGCACTCGTTTCCAAATCGATGAACCAAAAAATCATGGCCTTTAAAGACGCCTTTAGTCAAAGAGCGGGAAACAACAGAAGAGGGTTGATCTCCCTCCTTGATTCGCGTGTACTTAAAGCGAAGAATATCCAGATTAGCTTCCTCGATAGCATCAACCAGCACTCCGAATACATTTTGTTGTAGAAAATCATCCGAATCAACAAATAACACATACTTCCCACATGCCGCGCTTAAACCAACATTCCGGGCCACACTCAATCCTTGATTCGCTTGGTGAATGACGGATATATTTGATCCGTTGGAAGCAAAGGTATCACAAATTCTCCCGCTATTGTCCGTAGACCCATCATCTACGAGGATAATCTCATAAAAATCCGGGCGAATATCTTGTGAAAGAATACTCTTGAGACACTTCTCAAGATATCTTTCCACATTGTAAACCGGAACAATAACACTAAGGATCAGTGCCATTTCTGAATTCGATTGCCTTTCTGCGACCATTTCTCCACTTTAAACAGACAACGTTCCAAAAACCAAATCACCTTATAAGCCCAAGGGTGCCTTTTCAGTCGCCTCATTTGTTCAATGGGGAAGGACCATTGGTCATAATCCGCCAGAATAGTGATCGGAAAAAGCTCTACCAAGACCTTTTCACGCTCCTCCTTATCTAGTTTTTTATTCTTTTCACTAATGCCATTCATATCGAATAGAGTAACGTCCAAATCTGTGTAGTACGGTTTTTCTCCACCGAAAATAATGGCCTGCAAAAACCACTTCCAATCGGATACAATCCGGAGGGATTCATCATACAAACCATACTTGTCAAACAAATCCCTATGGATGTACGTCGGAGAGTGATTCAGAGTTCCATTATAAAAACCCAAGAAGGTAATGCGATGCCCGGTAAAGCTTTTGTCTCGAAGGATGCCGCCAGGCATAATTTTCAGCATATTCCCATAAAGAATGGAAGGATGCCCCGCATGCTCTATAGCCTTATACATCTTCTCAACAACATCATCCAAAGCTAGACAATCACCACTATTTAAAAATTGACAATACTCCCCACATGCCATTCCTATACCTTTATTCATGGCATTGTAAATACCTTGATCAGGTTCGGATATCCACTTTAACCGAGGGCCGAACAAGCCGGAATACTTTCGTATCACATCAACGCTTCCATCTGTACTTGCGCCATCTACAATAATATATTCAAAGTCTGTAATAGTCTGTGAAAAAACGCTTTGGATTGTCTTCTCCAAGCCTTTTTCATTATTCCGGTTGATGGAAACGATAGTTAGCAAACAAGGATTGCTCATGACCATTTGTCAATGAAACTCCAAATAGGTTGCATTAGAAGCCGCCGAAGACAATCAAAGAACAAGATAACAATAACTGTCAGCATAGCCAAAAAAGCAAGAATGACAAAACCAGCAAACAAACCGTAATGGTTTTTCGACATATCAATAAGGTTGCCAGCAAGGCCATACAAAACATTTTCTCCCAAATAAGTAGAGGAGTGGAGAATATATACACTTAAACAACCTTTGGCCATGTAGTTGACGACATTAGATTTAATCTCCAATGACAACCAAAAACAAAGGAAGGCAATAGCAGAAACAACTATTACCGGATTATTATAACCCCATGGGTACCAATGTGGGATATAGGTTTTCCGTGAAACAATAGTGATTGTTCCCCAAAGCAGGGAGGTAAAAATGTAAATAGCCAGGCTAGCCCATCTATAACTCTTTATTGACGATTCACTAACATGTTGCCTGAGAAAACCGCCGATCACGTATAAAAAGACAAACTGGGCAGTCGTAAAGCCTGTTAAATTGAAGACGCTATTATGCCAGTAGTATCCTAAATATAAATTGATAATAGAAAACAACAAGAGTATGAGAGCATATTCTTTTTTTGTAAGTTGATGGAGACCTCGATTAATCAAAGGGGCCATCATATACAAGGCAATGTAGCACTGAATAAACCAATATTTGGAATGCGAGAAGCATAGTAATGTATTCTTCAACACTATGAGAGTAAAGTACTGGCCATTGAATACCACTGAGGCAAATAGGTCGATTAATCCATAAAACAAAAGGATCAAATAAATATTCATCAAACCCCGCCACTTGAATTCAATACCGAAATAACCGGAAATAAGGATGAAGCAGTTGACGGCAGAATAGAGGAAACCATTGACAAACGCAGCTGAACTTGTCTCCAAACTGACAGAATCACCATAAAAAAGGTCACGGAATGCAACATGCACAATAAAATGGTGCATGACGATAAATAGCATTAAAACGATCCTCAGTAATTCAATATTTGATTTCCGCATATAGAAATCGGAATCTCAATATTATTCTAGAGTTCGGGATTAAATCGTCTTTCGTGGAGCGGGATCAATGTCGAAAAGCTTGTTGACTCCACCTTATCAAAACGGAGTGGTCTCCGATAAAAAAGAATCCACATCCGCCCAATGACGGGCAACCGCTTCCAATTCACGTTCATCTCCTTCCCACCATTTCCGCCTGAGTAGTTTCTCTATGGTCGCAGTGTCAAAACGATAATGCTTTACAGAAGCTGGGACTCCAACTGCAATGGCATAAGGTGGAATATCTTTAGTTACTACTGCCCCAGCTCCTATGATTGCTCCATCCCCAATCGCTACGCCATCAAGGATTGTTACGTTAGCTCCAATGAATACATCATTGCCAATCAATGATAAAGCAAATTCATCCACTTTCTCTTCTTCGCAGAGCGTTAATCCATTCTGTTTAGCTTTAGAGAAAAACATGGGTGAAGTACTTATCCCCTTGGTGGGATGAATACCTAATCCACAACAAAAATTAGGGCCTATAGAACAGAATTTTCCAATAGTACAATTTGAGACATTACTATTCTTCGCAATATAGGTGTAATCCCCTAAAGATACATTGTGAAGAGAAAAGGGTGGATAAGCCCTAGCAGATTTCCCTAATGAAGAATTGACGAACTCCGATCTAACCAAAGAAAAACCACATGTTCGTCCTTGAGGGATCATCGGTTCAGAAAGAAACCATCCTAGCAGTTTCTGGAGGTAATACTTTATACCAATCATTATAAATGCAAAATCTTCTTAACTTTTTGAACCCATAAACTCCGGTATCGTTTACTATACCAATGACCAGAATAAAAAACACGTATTATCCTTGCAGCCTTCCTATTCTCTTTTATTTGAACTCTTCGAACACAAATGAAATCAGCAGGATTCTCTATATCAAACTTGTCCATCGTCCCACAATTAGAACCAGAACTGTCGAAACCAATATTATTGGTCAAAGACGTATTAGGATACAAAGACAAGCCCCCCATCCTCAAAAGTACAGAATGCCATTTGATGAACCAAGTATACATTGTACCTCGTTTATTCTCCTCAAGTTGTCTTTGTAAATAATTCCCACCAAATTTGTTAAATGTCTTCCAATCCTTGCTCCAATAATCGTAGAGTTCATCGATATCGTTGCTAAAATGATTCCATGCTCTTTTCCATGTGCCCCAGCCGCCACCAGGATAAGGAACTTCATAGAAAAACGTCTCGGGTAGAGTCTCTTTATGCGGGTACATATACCCGGAAATATGCATTACTTGATTATCACTTTCATACAAATCCAAAGCCTGGTTCATATATCGCAAAAAACCTCTTGATGTTATAACATCATCTTCCAAAGTAATCACTCGGCCATACTCATTTACGATATCTGTCACGGCGCCGATTATGTTATTGGCGAGCCCATAATTAACCTCGCGCTCAATGACATGAATCGTATGAAATCCTCTGGCAGATTTAGCGACTATTCTGTTATTTGCAATTAACATTGTTTGTTCCTCTGGCGCTCCCGTTTTGGCTCCATCACAATAAATATAAAGATCACTATCACTTGCAAGATCATTTTCAGATAATGCAAACAACGTCTTGCTTAAATGATCTGGACGATTGTAGGAAAAAACAATAACTGGAGCGAGCATATTAGAACAATCGAGTCAATAATGAATCCGCGAGCATCGAGTTATAAAACACGCTCTCGGCATGTATGGTGCTATAAGTATACTCACTGCACATTTCTTTAATGAATACCCAAGGCGGCTCAAAACCCCTTTTAGCCCCATGCAAAATATAATCCGGGACAATACCTTTTAGGCATTCTTTATAGAACTGCTTCGGATTCTCGTTTTGGTATTTCATATCTACGGGAAGAGATGAAACAAAATCAACAATCTTAAAATCAAGCAGCGGCGAACGGACTTCAACAGAATTCGCCATGCCTAACCGATCTGAAAGATATAAGCAAAGATTACACAAAAACTTGGAGAACAAATAGTCATAGACAGTATCGATAGTGGAATCGTTAGGAAAAGAATAGTGGACATCAATCTTTTGAAAAGAAACTCTTTCCTCTCTCATGGTAACATAAGCAGAATGTGCAAATGCCCTATAATCATCAAATGTCCACGAAACCGGTGGCGCATCATCTAACTTTACAGTGGGGTAACCAGCAAACAGAATGTTCTTCCAGTTCTTAATTGCAAATTTGGCGAAATCTCTTTTCTTATTATTCCATGGGAAAAAAGACATATGATCCCTATGTAATCTGATAGACTTCGCAAGAGTATTGAACCACGGATATCCATAAAAGAGTTCGTCTCCACCAATCCCAGATAAAAGAACAGTAAATCCCAACTCTTTCGCTTTTTTGTACAAAGCATATTGAGACATCGCAGAAACATCAGAAACAGGCTCATCAATATACTGGACATACTCTTCAAATATCGATTTGAAATCGTTTACATCCAATTCAACATCATGATAAATCAATCCTTTCTCTTGTGAGAAACGTTTCGCAATGCTTCGCTCATCTTGAGCATGGCTTCCTTTATAGCCGGCTGAAATAACATGAATGTCCTTCCCGGTTTCTTTAGCCATCGCTGCTATGGCACTGCTATCTACACCGCCACTTAAAAGAATAGCCACGGGGACATCACTCTGAAGACAATTAACTACAGATTCTCGAAAAAGTCGGAGTACTTCTGCCTTAGCTTCCAAAACACTTCCTTCAAAAACGGGGGTGTGCCTATGCTCCCAGTAGATATGACTCGATAATCCACACTCATCAACAACAACAAATTCACCCGCTCTGAGTCTTTTTATTTGTTCAACAAAAGTTTGCTGGGACTCAATCGGATAGTTGAAGCGGATGGCCTCAGCTAAAGCATGTGCATTAAGTTGCGGCTTTTCAACATAATACCTCAATATAGCCTTCAACTCCGTAGAAAAGACAAAACCTGTTTTCAATTGAGAATAGTAGAGTGTCTTCTCTCCAACTCTGTCTCTTGCCGCAAAAAGACGCTTGTGTTTAACGTCATAAAGGCAAAAGGCGAACATGCCCCTAAGATGCTTTAAGCAATCTGTTCCAAATAAGTCATATAAATACAGGATCGGCTCACAATCAGAATCCGTTGAAAAGCGATACCCCTTGGCAGATAAATCGGTCTTAAGTTGCTTATAATTATAAATCTCCCCATTGCAAATAAGTATTAATGAGCCATCTGAAGATAATAACGGCTGGGCACCTTTGTCAAGATCAATAATGCTTAATCTTTTATGAGCAAGAGCACATGTAGAATCGTTCCAATACCCTTCACCATCAGGCCCTCGATAAGCCATCTCACGGTTCATTTTAACAAGATTATTACGATCCTCATCAGTTATTTCCGTGAACCGATATATTGCAGAAATGCCACACATTCTATGTCTATTTAAGAATTCTTCTAAGCCCCCTCAGAAAACTACGGATAACAGGGAATGACACCAGCCATTCAAATTCTCTCATCGTGTCCCTATACTTTTTATCTTCTTCATAATCTGGAATGACGTGTGGAAGTATTCCCTCTCTCAAGATTGTCCTCATTTCTTCAGCATAGCGTTCTGAATTTGATTCCACAGATGAGATTCCATGATTGTCGTAATTAGTTATAACAGTATCTATCGCTATACTAGTAGCGTCACCAAAAATAATGGACTTATACCAAAAGGCTATATCAGCATTATAACGAAAACTCTCATCATATAATCCATAGCGCTTGAAAAGATCTCGCTTGATAAATGTGGACTGATGAGGAAGGCCAACCGTATATAGTGTTTTCAAAGTAATATTGGGTAGAAAAGGTGATATCCATACAATGGTATCTCCGTCAACAACATTGCATCTTGCATTGATAATCTCGGCCGCAGGTTTATAATCAAAAACTCTTTTTACACAATCGCCATCCACAAAAGTATCCCCACTATTAAGGAATAACAAATAATCTCCATGAGCCATTCTTATTCCTTTATTCATGGCATTATAAACACCTGTATCTGCCTCAGAAATCCATGTGTTATCAAAAGGGCAGCTATTGATTAACTCTTTAATTACGTCGACGGACGTATCCGAGGACAATCCGTCGACAATAATGTATTCAATATCAGCAAATGACTGCTGAAAAACTGAACGCATGGTCTTGCGCAGCCCTCCGGCATTGTTTTTATTTATTGTAATAATGGTGAGAGTCATTGTTTGATACCTGTCAAAAGACATAAGAGAGAATTCACCTTTCTATTATAAAGGATTCTAGTAATAGGGCTTTTAAACAAAAATTTATGTCTATCTAAAAAACGGTGAATTCTTCCTCTCATCCTCTCATTCCCCCATTTCAATTTCATACACTGATAACCCCTATAGAACCGGTCATCTTCCCATAACCATTCATAACCCCGTTTAATCTCTTCACGTGTTAATGGATAGTTTTCTCTATTGGTAATAATGTGGGAATCCTGCCGGTTCGTTTTTAGTGTTACTTGCTGAGACAAGTGCTTAACTTCCGATGATGTAACTACAACATTAGGAATAGCGAAAGACCTTAATGTTTGAAGTTCGTCATCGTCAGCATAATAGAAATCAAAAGACTCATCAAATGGGCCGATGGTATCGAACACGATTCTCTCCCACAGAAAGCACCATGCGGCAAAATGTTTTTTATTATCCCACCCAATGTAATAGTCCGTAGAACTGGGTAAAACTTCCTCTTTCATTAAAGGGTAGCTACGGTCCAATGGGGAAAAACAGGTAAACTCCGGATGATCATCCTTTACTCTTCGAATAGCTGTATACCACCCATGAGTGAAGACTATATCATTATTGCAGAATGCGATTATGTCACCTGAAGACTCCCGTACTCCAATATTTAAAAAACGATGGAAATTAAACTGATCCCTAGGGATGATAACTCGAATCCTTTCATCATATGCCCATAAACTGTTCTTGTTACTCTCTAACAGCAAAACTTCCAATTGTCCATCACTCCAGTTTTCTGACGAGAATAAAGATTCAAAACAACGGACATTCATCCGATAGATATCCTCATCTACTGTGTACGATAAAACTATAACAGATAATCTACTAGAGTTATTTATCTGACCCACCATCCTATTTCTTTACGCTTATGACTCTTGTAATAAAGATCTTCTTCCGTTTCTTCTAATTGATACCAAGGTAGATGCCTCATCTGATAAGGATAGGGCAAACGTAATGTGAAATCATCCTCATGATATGCCGCACTTGCATATGGTGTATACATTGCAAATGTGGTATCAACATCGGCAACGTAACAACCATACTTTACTCTTTTAAAGAATCTCTCTTCATTGTCTAACACTTCCTTTTTGAGTGGATAGTCATCAGGAATATCGTCTATCCTGAGCGATGCCGCTATCTTGTCCACCCGGGGATGCCTTTTTAAAATCTTTAGCATCTGATAGAGGATATCGTCAGGACAATAATCCGAAAAAACCAAATCGGGATCGGAGTACACATAATAATCATTGCGGTATTTTTCTATCAACCCAGAACTCCACAAAGCTGTATGACCATAATTCTGATCCAGAAAGATGACGGGAATACTACATTCTTTTGAATAATACTCCAATAAGGGAGGATATGTCGAAGCGTTATCGAGAATGAGCATATTACTGTATCCTTTTTCTTGTAAAGAATCAATCATATGCCTCAAATACTCTAAACGATTAAAGTTGCAAATAATGATTGGAATGGACTTAAAATTATGCTCGTTGAATTCAGATAAGAAACTTATGAAAACCTTTCTAATCCAATCCTTTCCCCGCTTAAAATGGCGTGCTATGCCATTTACCCATTTATATAAACTAGACTTCACCTTTCTCAAAGAATAACAGAAACTATTTCTTTACGAGGCGACTTATACATTTGAAAGGCCACAAGACAGCACTCCCAATCCTAAATGAATAAGTTGACCTTAACCTTTTAATCTCAGTTTCATATGACAATCGCTCTGACTCCATCTTAAAATAGTCTCGCAAAATCCGTGGGGGAACAACTTCTTCCAGTACTTTTTTTCGTTCGCTTGCACACAACTCCTTATTGACACTTCCAATCCCATGGGCATCAAAAACAGAGACAGGGACATCGATGAACTTTACTGAGGCACCATTTAATCCAACTGAGCACAAAAAAAACTTCCAGTCTGAAACGATGCGCAAAGCCTCATCATATTCTCCATATTTTCCAAACAACTCCTTCCGAATAAAAGAACAGCCAGAATGATGGATAGTATCGAAAATGAATGTACCTAACGTTACTTCTCCATCATGTTTATCCTCTATGATTCTATCTCCATGATCCACAAGTAAGTAACCATAGACGACATCCTCATGAAAACCGAAAGAGAAAACGTTCTCTAAAGTACTCGGACTTTGCAAATAATCTCCACTATTCAAAAATAGTAAATACTCACCCGAGGCTTTCCTTATCCCCTTATTCATGGCGTTATAAATCCCTTTATCTGGCTCACTGACCCAATAGCTAAAACTGGAAGAGTACCGTTCTATTAAGTCCTTACTGCCATCAGTAGAAGCGCCATCAATAAGAATCCACTCAAAGTCCTTGAAAGATTGAGAAATAACGCTATCAATAGTCTTTTGTAGCCCGGGAAGATTATTATAATTAATCGTAATTATGGAAAGCTTTTTTTTCATTGTAGCAAGAGCAAACCATTGTTTGTATACATCAAGGAATTTCCCGTTGGTGAAATAAAATCTGAAAGAATCAGTTTTATAGCACGAGGAATAATAACAAAATAATGTACATTTGGACGCGTTACTTCAATCTGAAGAAGGAATTCTCCATTTGTCATATTATCAGGTAAAGTAATCATAGCAGAAATACGAACACTTCCCTTTGAATACTTCGGAATAACTGTCTTCATCAAAGCAGGCGCATACTTGCATAACAAGACGTTTTCTTTGTCAAACACCTTCGCTTCTATCGTAATTGGAGAATCCACCAACAATTCTGCATCAATATCAATAGTAACTAATCTATTAGGATAAGGTAAATACAAAACCCCACTATGTTTGCCATTAACTAACACATTCTTTAAAATAATGTCATCTGACAACACTTTGGCTTTAGAAATAATGGTTCCATCATCAATAATCTTATCTTGTTTCAAATAAAGATTAACTGCCTCATCAATTACTCCATCATAACTAATCTCACCATTTTCAAGGAACATCCCTCTTCTGCACAAAGCTTTCAAAGACGCCATGTTATGACTAACGAACAAAACAGTCCTCCCTTCTCCCTGGCTGATATTCTGCATCTTGCCAATCGCCTTTCTCTGGAATTCGGCATCACCCACAGCAAGCACCTCATCTACAACTAGGATATCCGGATCGAAATGGGCAGCAACGGCAAAACCCAATCTAACCATCATCCCTGATGAATACCTCTTAACGGGAGTATCAATATACCGTTCACAACCCGAAAACGCAATAATCTCATCCAAATTCCTAGAAATATCATTTTTAGTCATCCCCAAGATAGCGCCATTCATATATATGTTCTCCCTTCCTGTCAACTCAGGGTGAAAGCCAGTGCCGACCTCCAGAAGAGCACCAATCCTGCCACGGGCACGGATAGTCCCCACAGTCGGCCCAGTAACCTTGGAAAGAAGCTTCAGCAAAGTACTTTTACCAGCGCCATTTTTCCCGATGATTCCTACGACATCGCCCTGTTCGATCTTGAAATCTATATCGCGCAACGCCCAAACATATTCACTTTTTCCGGCAACAGTCCTATCATTCGTGTCGCCGATTTTAAGATAAGGGTCCTCTTTTTTGAGGACGGACGTTTGCCACCAACGGTTTAAATCATGGGAGAGGGTTTTCGTTGATACTAAACCTAATCTATATTGTTTTCCAACATGATTGAATTCAATTGCTGTTGCCATAAGAATCATCTAAGTACATTAATGTTCATCTGCCTTTCAAATACATGGCTCCCATCACGAAAGGATGTGCAAGAAAAACAACAAATGGGCACGATATAACAGTCTTGACCTTCCAATCGGCTATCTGCATCGCAAAGTCTTTAAGCTCTTGATCCTGTCTTAGCAAGGCATAAAACTGCTTCTTTTCATTAAAGGGAAGCTTCAAAATAGATTTAAACGACTTATTGACCCTCCATTGCACCCATTCAGCGACTAAGGGTTGAAATCGAGGATCAAATTGTGAAGAAACGTCACGAATTGCACGCCCAAGTATGTATGAAAAGGATACTACCTTGGTTGCAGTTCCTGGAGAATGCATGTCGGATGTCTGATTATCTGTGCGATAATAATAATAACAATCCGAAATCCCCTTTGTACGTTGCGCAACATTCAACGCTTGAATGGTATGAATGACATCACCTCCCCACAAATCATTGAACCACAGCCCGTTTTCTAATAAGAAAGTTCTCTTATACAATCTATTCCATGGATAGGTGACATCTCTGCTGCCGGAAATGACATCATCTATTCCAGTCGTGATATCGGACGTATCTATACGCTTCATCCAATGGCCACCATTATCCATTATTGACCAATGCAGAATATCCAAATCACTTTTTTCGCACTCCTCTATCAACTCTCGCAAGCAATAATCCCGAATATAATCATCTGAATCAATGAACCAGACATACTCCCCAACCGCTGCTACTAATCCGGTATTTCTCGCGGCACCCAATTTCTTATTAGTTTCATGTCGGATTAACCTTAGGTTTTTATGATTTGACTGTGCGGCGAGAACTATTTCTTCGGAGTTATCTGGCGAGCAGTCATCTACACAGATGACTTCATACTCAGTCTCGGGAATATTCTGTCGATAGATGCTATCCAGGCATTCTCCAATATATTTCTCTACACCATAGAAAGGTATGACCAATGAAAGCCTAATCATGCTTGCTCGGCATAAAACTCGACGTGTGACAAGTGAAATGAAATCTTTTCAGGACATTTCGTCCAATCGCCATATCGATCTTTCAACACAAAATCAGGATCATGAGGAGCAGGGAATATCACCCCATTGAAAACCACCTCTGAGAAAGGCAAATACTTTTCCAAAGGGATAAAATACTGGTCGGTGTCAGGAGACTTGCGGAAGTAAGGTTTTTTGGGAGTTATGGCATGAAATAACCCCAAAAAGCACGTCGAAATACCACAAATAATAGCTTTCCCAAGTTCGAATAAACTATTCCCTTTACGAAATTTTCGCCAATGTGATTGCGTGTGCCCTTTTGCCAAAAAGAGCGACCTGGCAAATCGATTATTTCTCTCAATTCGCCCTTTAAACAAATCTGCAGAGATTCCTTGGTAATTCAAATTCTCTGTGAAACCATCTTCCACTGCTTTGGAGAACAAGTAACGAACTTTAGAGAAAGAATAAAAATAAGAAGGATCTGACTCTTTGTCATGAAGTATATACTTTGGGGGAAGTTCACGGCGCAAAGCAGCAGAAGCTTTTTCATAATCATCTTCAAGGACGACAAAATCAAAATCGTCATCCCAAGGTATAAAGCCACCATGACGGACGGCACCTAACAAAGTGCCATACTCCACGACAAAGCGGATGCCGTTTCGATTGAAGATATCCTTAATGACAACAGCCATCTCGAACTCAATTTCCTGAAGCCTCTTGAGAATTTCATTCCCTTGAGGGAACTCAAATTGAATATTATCGATGCCTTTCTTCTCCATTATTTGAAACAATAACCTCCGCTGACTTCAATTATACTCCCGTTTACAAACGCATTATTAATGCAGAATCTCACGGCATCAGCAATCTCTTCAGGTTCCGCAAATCGTTTAATCGCAGTCTTATTGTAAATATTATTCCGAATCTCCTGTGACTTATATTTCTGCCACTCAGTCTCAACGAAACCGGGAGCGATAGCATTGACAGTCGTGCCTGTATCTTCAAAAAACTTGACTAGGTTCTTAGCAAGGGACAGAACCGCCGCCTTCGTCACACCATATGACAGAGAAACGCTATGGGGAAGGATACCCATTAAAGAGCCGGTAAACACAATCCGAGAGCCATACGGAATAAAGTCGAACAGATCACGAATCAGATACACATTACTGTTGACATTCATCTGCATTACTCTTTCCCAGTCTTCTTCATCAATATCCTTCAGATTCTTTCTCAATGTCATACCAGCATTACAGATGATGCAGTCAATATGTACCTTCTCGCGCATCTTCATGGCAAAATCGTGCATCTCCTGCTTGCTTGCCTGATCTACCCATAGAATCTCGAAAGCATCACTTACCTTACTCAATCTCTCTAGACAAGGCTGAACTGATTCTTCGTCGTAAGCATAAGTAACCGTCACATGGTATCCTTCCTTTAACAACATTTCTGCAGTTGCAAGACCAATCCCGCGGGTTGCACCTGTAACAATCGCATTTTTCATTTCACAACGTCAGGATTAGGTTGATGGTCTATCTGTCGAATAGTCACATGGTATCGATCAAGAATCGTCTTCTTAATCTCAGTAGTAGAAGCACCCTCTCCTCTAGGGAAATAAAAAACAGACACACCCAATTCCTTCAAGTAGTCGTACTTCCCAACCCAATCATCTCCGACGACGAATACATCTATATTCAATCTCTTTACGATTTCAGTATGGTCAAGCGTCTTCTGGGGTATCACAATATCTGGATACTTCAAAGCCTTAATGATTGCGATTCGTTCTTCGAAAGGAATGATCGGCAGATTCTTGTAACTGGCCACCAATTCATCGGTGCTGACGCCAACAATCAAAGTATCGCCCAAACCTCGGGCATATTCAATCATCTTGAGATGGTTGGAATGGAACATATCGAAAGTTCCTGACGTGTACACTACGACTTTGTTGCTGTACATGACTTCTACTGTTTTTTGAAAAGCCTATTTACCAATTTTCTTACTCTCCTACGATTGCGTCGGTATTCATACTGGAGATAAAAGGGAAGCCCCACCGCTTTTACTGCACGGCGTTTCATGGACGCAACAAGACCCGAATCAACAGCATGAAACCTCAACATATGGGCATAAATCATATGGACCCGATCGAGAACACCTTTATTTGTTACCTCGGATAGTTCCTGCCCAATCTCTGGAAGTGCATGTATGGCAGAATGAATCTGAACAACTGCGTCAAAACTCGTCTGATACTCAGAGCAATACCTTTTGGCCAAACTACTCATAGCACTTTCATCCCGCACTTTATACTTATAGACTGGTGCTGTATTGAAACAAGTTCTCCCATTCGATGCACACACATATTGAACGAGGAATAGTGTATCTTCCTTGATTTTTATGGTATAATCAAATCGGAGATGATGACTCTGAATGATACTCGAACGAAACATCCACATCCACATGTATCCCAAGTATGAATAATAAAAGGGACGATTGTTAGATATGGTCAGTAACGTATCCTCTTTGGATAAGGTTATTGATCTTCGTTCATTAATAATTTCAAGAATTTCCCCATTAGGTCCAAACCGTTCATACCCTCCACCTATGATATCCACATCGTCACATATTCCATCAACTAGGGACTGCAACCCACCTGGAAAAAGTTCATCATCAGAATCCACAAAATAAATCCATTCTCCTCCAGCATTGTCCAACCCAAGGTTCCGAGCTGAACTTACGCCCCCATTATCTTTATGATATACGCTTATGCGATTATCCTTGTTAGCATAAACATCACATATAATTCCACTTCCATCCGTACTTCCATCGTCAACTAGCAGTAACTCAAAATCGGTAAAACTCTGAGTCAGAATACTGTCAATACATGTCTCAAGATAAGACATCGTATTATAGACAGGAACAATAATAGAGATTCTAGGCATCATTGATCCAACGACCATGCTACTCGATGAACAATCTACTTTCTTACTAATCAGAGCAATGAAGGAGCATGTGTCCGACACGGTTTACACCGTATCCATAAAACTCTTCTGCACCTTGTTGAATACCACGATACCTGCGACAAGAAGCACGATCATGAACACAAAACTATAGATCAGCCAGCGCCAGCCCACAAATTCACCACACCCTAGGAAACCATATTTGAAAGTCTCAATGATAGGAGTGACTGGATTCAGGCACATGAGTTTATGAACAGGAATTCCATTCCAACTCATGCTGTTAGTCTGACTCAATGGATAGACGATTGGAGTTGCATACATCCAAAGGGAAACTAAAAAAGAGAATAACACCTGCAGATCGCGGTACTTGGTAGTCATTGAGGAAATGATTGTACCGAAACCCAGAGCCAGACCGGCCATCATGATAACCAAAACTGGAAAAAGAAAGGCATACCCGGTCAAATGCGCCTGGCAGGAAGAATCCACGAAATGATAAACAATGAAAACTATCACAAAGAAACCGAACTGAATGAAAAAGCGCAGCAGGTTACTGAGCACATCCGAAATCGGCATTACCAACCGGGGGAAATAAACTTTTCCGAAAATGCCCGAATTACTGACGAATGTATTGGAGGTCTTGGTCAGACAATCCGAGAAGTAATTCCACATGCAAGTACCAGCCAGATAAAACAACGGCCTAGGAACGCCATCCGTAGGTATTCCCGCGATGCCGCCGAAGACGATCATGTACATAATGACCGTGAGAGCCGGCTGAACGACAAACCAGACAGGGCCCAGGATGGTCTGCTTGTACTGGGTGATGATATTCCGTTTGACAAATAAGGAGCAAAGGTCTCTGTAAGCCCAAAGCTCTTTGAAATCGACAGCGAATAGTTTGTCCTTTGGTTTAATGACAATGTCCCACTTCTCTTCTGCCATATTCTTAATGCGATCTCTTATGCTTAAACAAAATATTGCCTACCGTCCCCCAGAAATACCGCCAATCAGTGGCAAAGGGACGTTTGTGATAGGCTTCGATATACCTTTTCTCCGAAACCTGGACATCCTCCAAGGTTTCAGGGGTCTTTTCATCGTAATAAAACGGGGGTAGGAGCCCCGGCTTCACACTAATGTGTAACTTTTGCATCTCGTCAGTATACATGCCAAAATACTGCCGACTCAGCGGCCGTACGCCCACAAGTTTCATCTGCCCCTTCAGGACATTGATGAGCATCGGAAATTCATCCAGCCAACTCTTGCGAAGCAAATGCCCCCAATGATTGACTCGGTAATCATGCGCGAACTTCCCGCCCTTCTGCAATCCCTCATGCTCAAGGATATACGGCTGCAAATACTCGGAATATGGAAACATCGTCCGAAATTTGTACACCCCAATCATGTTCCCATGATAACCGACCCGGCTCAATTTCACCAAAGCACCATAAGTCGGGTCATCATCCCAAATGGGCTTGCGGAACTTCTGGCCCAAGATAAAGTATTCCCCCTTATGAAAACGTTCATCCACAACCTCAAAACCAGCCCGATACATCCGGCCTAGCAATTCCACGCGGCTATAGCAACGATTTTTCCCTTTCGTCACCCACATATAGAACCAGCGAGTCACCTTTAAACGAGCGCAGAACCGGTGCCAGAAATAATGCAGGACATAAATGACCTTGCCGATGAAACCTGGATGCGAATGAAGGATAATCTCCTTCTTCAATCCAGAAGTCCGAGAATGACACAACAGATACCCTCCGTCCACCATCGTCTCGTTCGCCTTGTTCAGGAAGGTGTTTAGGTGACGGATGCGGGTTAGGCCCATCTTGTTGATGATGAGCCGGGGATGATGCCCTCTGAGTGTGTCAAGTGCATTTCCGTCATCGGTATTGACGATGAAAGTACTCTCGCCGAACTCCTCATGGTGCTCATCCAGCCAGGCCATGCTCGATCGCAAGTCCATGGATTCCGTAGCGGCAAAAATCCTTTTCAGATCCTCATTCCCGATCAGATGATCCTCAAACTTTGCCCCTGTTTCCACACCAGTTTCCGAGTAGTCCTTCGGAATGAACTCTTCCTCATGCTGGATCTCGACCCAGGGTTTCTTGCGCTTGAAAAGGCTCATCGCAGGGCTTTAAAGATTGCGTTACAGACAGTCTGAATATCTTCGTCAGTCATATACGGATGCAAAGGTAGCGACAGCACTCGTTCGCAAAGGCTGGTGGCTACAGGGCAGAGATTCCCGGTCAAGCCGGGAATGGCGGTATGGTCACCCAGAATGACGTTCCCACCGTCACCCCCGACCCGATCAGGGGTCTTGGCAAACGCCGTCTGGAGATGCAGAGGTTTCGGGTAATAAACCATCGCAGGAATACCTTCAGCCTTTAACGCAGCCTGAACAGCGTCACGCTCCTCCCGGGATGCAAAACGAACAGTATACTGCGCCCAACTGGATCGGTAGCCCGCCGGAATAACCGGCGTTGACAACCCGTGCAGGAGTTCCGTATAACGAGCAGCGATCTTATTCACCGCATCCAACTCATACTCAGCAAACGCCTTGAGTTTTACCTGCAAGACCGCAGCCTGAACCGTATCCAACCGGGAATTCAGGCCGATTCGCACGTTGTCATACTTAAACGTTCCTTTCCCATGCACACGGTATGAAGCGATGAGCGCAGCCCATTCATCATTGTCCGTAAACACAGCTCCACCGTCTCCATAGCAGCCCAGCGGCTTGGCAGGGAAGAACGACGTTGTCGCGATATCTCCGAATGAGCAGGCACGCTTCCCCTCAACGGTTCCTCCGAAACCCTGTGCACCGTCCTCAAGGATCAAGAGCCCATATTTGCCAGCAATAGCCCTTATCGCCTGATAATCGGCCGGCAGACCAAAGAGGTCCACGGCGACAACAACACGCGGGCGTAAACGTCCTTCAGTCAACACCTGCTTCACGGCACGCTCCAAATCAGCAGCATCGATATTGAACGTTTCTTCGCAAACATCCACGAAAACGGGCTCTGCACCCTCTAGAGGAACAACCTCGGCCGAAGAGAAGAAAGTGAAGTCGGGAACAAAGACCGCGTCTCCAGGACCTATGCCCCAGGCCTTAAGTGCAAGAGTAAGCGCATCAGTACCATTCGCGCAGGTCAGACAGTGGTTAACACCCACATATTCCGCCAACTGCTGTTCCAACTCCCGCACCTGCGGGCCCATGATATAGGCGCCCGACGCCACCGCATCCAAGACGGCCCGATCCATTTCCTCACGGAGAACCTGATATTGTTTCTTGAGATCTCTGAACTCCATAGATTCTTTCGCTACGCTCAGAATGACAGGTTGAAGTACGGCTTCGCCCTTGCTCGCCCTATTAAAAAGCAAGCAAGTTGTTGATTATGAGAGTCCTTCGTCGGTCTTGCGACCTCCTCGGAATGACAACGAATGTCATTCCGAGCGAAGCGAAGGAATCTACTCAGCTTTCTCGAGGTTCTCCCCGATCAGCCTGTACTTTCTCCCGCACGTGCATACGAGACTGTCGTCCAAACGACGACCACACTCGCACACCCACCCTATCTGCCTGGCCGGTACCCCAGCCATCAAAGCATAATCCTTTACGTCTTTCGTCACAACGGCACCGGCAGCGATCAAAGCACTGCGCCCTACCGTATGTCCGCACACTATCGTACAATTCGCGCCGAGGGAAGCTCCCTCGCGCACGCGCGTACGCGCGTAAACTCCGTGCACCGGGAAGTGCGCCCGCGGAGTATTTACATTCGTAAAAACGCAGGAAGGCCCACAGAAGACATTGTCTTCAAGCTCAACGCCTTCGTAAATAGAAACATTGTTCTGGATCCGGACACCATTCCCAATGCGGACATTGTTACCAACATTCACATTCTGGCCCAGGGAACAATTGTTACCTATGACAGCCCCGCGCTGGATATGGCAGAAATGCCAAACTTTCGTCTCGGCGCCAATCTGGACGCCGTCATCCACGTAACTGCTCTCGTGAACGAAAAAGTCTTGCACTGCCCTACTTCTCCATCGTTTTTATCCAATCATAGCCGGGGCACAACACCCCGGCTATGATGGAAATATAACAGGCTAGTCTACAGTCAATTACTCCTTGATGGAGGTAATCATGGTGCAACGGCTGAGTTCCTTCATGTTGTAAAACATGTAGTCAACACCGCCCTTGAAGTCCTTGACCAGCTGATCCGGGTTCACACCGAACTCGTTGACGAGCGCATTGTACACGGCATTGGCACGGTTCTCGGAAAGCATGAGGTTGTGAGCCGGGGTAGCAGTCTGCTTATCAGCGTAACCGCAAACCAGATACTTGGTGTTCGGGGTGCTCTTAATCAGGTCAGCAACAGCATTGATGTTGATGAGCTCCTTCTTAGAGATGTCCCAACGGTCCACGATGAAGTTGATGTGGAACCACACCTCGGGAACCTCGGCAACCGGCACAGGCTTGTCAATATACTCCTTCTCCTTGATGATCTTCTCGATAGTCTCCTTGTCGTACTGGTACACGGAAGTACGCTCGGCGAGACGCCACTTGCTGGCTTCCTTGCCCAGGTTGCAGGTCAGGCCCAGGGTAGCGCCGAACATGCCATCGAACTTGTGGTTGGCCAGCCAGTGGGCCTTGGTGGGCTCACCCGTATAAACCTCACCATCTAAAGCGTCACCGATGAGTGCGCCGCGGATGTTGAGCAGGAGGCTAACCTGATCGGAGAGGCGGAAAGTATTCATGAGACCGGCATTGAAGGTCGCATCGGCAACAGTGCCAGAATCAGCGAAACCGAAAACGGCACCACCACCGGCATAAGCGTCAATGACGAAGAAACGATCCGGTTTGAAACCGCCGAAGATATTCATCAAATTGGCGTGTGCGAGAGCGAAGACATTCAGATAACTGCCTTTCTGGAGCGCAAGCTTCTCATAATCATACTTGCTGTTAGCCTTCGTATAATACTCCACCTTGTCAGGACGGAAGTTGGCAAGGGAATAAGCCTTCTTGAAGTCACCACTACCAGGAGTGGTCTGATACAGACCCTTGAACGGAGCCCAGTTCACACCAAGGCCAACACCGAAGCTCGGAGAGGCCCACTTGGTCAGATAGAGGTCGATGGCCGGGAAAACGAACATCTCAGGAACCTTCTTGGCGACCTTCCAGTCGTTGTCACCATAGTACATCTGGGTACCGAGGCCAGCGCTGAGCTGCCAGTTCTTCCAGAAACCGTTGGTGAAAACAGAGTTCTTCTCCATAACCGTCGTCGTAACCACCTTACCGTTCTCGGTCGGGGTCTCTTCCACGATGGTGATGGTGTTCTCATCCTCAGTACGGGTCACTTTGACATCCTGAGCAAAAAGGCTGGCCGGAGCGATGAACGCGGCCGCAGCAATCAGAACAAATAATTTTTTCATATTATAAACAAAAAATAGATTACAATTCCACACTATCTTTCAAGTAGCAAAGATAAGGCACTTTTTTCAAGTTTGCAAATAAAAAAGCAACTTCTCATCAGGGAAAAACCATTTACCATTGCATAAAACCAATATAATAAATGTAGCGAGGAATCATCCCCGCTACATCACATCTTAACTTTAAGTTCCTTTAGAAAGTTTCAACTTTAGAACTCTTAAAGTGCTCAACATCCGCTTCACCTGCTTCACTGGTAGCAAAGTGATTAATCATGACAGCCTCAGCATGCTTAACAACACCTGATTTCTCTTTATTGGTGAATGAGAAAGGATTCACCGGGACAGAAGATGTTGTCTGCATTTTTTCAGCTCCAGTTGTCTCGTAAGACCAAGCCCAATCATCCTCAATAACTAGATAAACCCAGTTTGGATCCAGATTCAGCAAAGTCTTGGTAATCCTGTTAGTACCATCAGCACCCTTATTGGTCAAGATTACCTTGGAGAAATTTTTCCAACCTCTAGCCTTATATGGATCGGTCTCACCAGCAGCAGGTTCAGTTTCATTCGGTTCAGGTTTTCCTAAAGCATTATAAACAATATGACCCTCAGCATCTTTCTTAGGTGCAATCTTCATAATCTTGAACGTGGCACTCTCACCATGGCGCAGACCAGTTTTAGTTATCAGAATATTGATAGGCAATTGCTTCTCAGGAAGATAGAAATGGTTCTTACACTCATACTCGCCAGTATCTGGATTCAAAACATAAACACCAGAATCTTCTCCATTAGTCATGGTGTCACCACCGGTAACACCATCTTTTGCTTCAACAACAAAAGAAATAACAAGCTTCCTACCGGCAGTGAAATCCTTCGAACGATCGGACGGGTCCGGAATTCGAATTCCTACCCAGTTACCATCGCCCAGACCAACAGCGGTATCATCCTTACTAAAATCAAAACCTGTAACACCTATAGTGTCTTTCTGAATTGTTTTACCGTTTTCAGTATAGGACTTTTTGCCAAATTCAACTTCGATATCAGACTTATCGTATTCAGCATCTTCCGCCCAACTATCACCAGTCCTGCTTATCTTCATTACTTTATAAGATATCTGAGAAGCAGTCATATCGGCAGGAAGCGTGAAAGAACTCGCTACCACATCACGAACCTCGGTACTAGCTCCAACCTGCTCCTCCGAACTTCCGGAAGCCTCTGCTAGAGTAGCAAATATGGACTCCAAGCCTTCCTGAGAATCAGCAGTAAAATAGTACTCGTTCAAGTTGCCCTCCTTATCGGTATCAGTATTACGAGCCCCTAAAGAAGTAGAAGTAGGATTAGATGCAGGTGTCGCAACGGCATCAGGATAATTAGAAGAGACGCCATTCATATAAGTTCTAATTGAGTTGGTCTCTTCGTCAAAAATACCTACTGTGTAAACTTTAATACCTTTGTCTTTAATTTGCTTAGCAACATTGACAGGACGATGGTAATCAGTGTTATTATCATCATCATAAGGAACACCATCTGTAAACAGAACAACAGTCTTTTTACTATTTTCAGAAAGACCATTATTCGGGTCATTAAACAAACTCAACGCCTGCTCAAGGCCGCGCCTAGCCTGCGTGCCACCACCGGGAACCAGGTCGTTAACAATACTAGTTAGCGATGCTGCTCCCTCTTCAGAAAGAGTAGTAAAGTCAGCTATAGTAGAAACGTTATTAAAAAGAATCTGATTTGCTTGATTACTATAATAAATAGACTGATCATTCTGCAATCCAAACTTAACAATGGCAATCTTATTGTCATATCCAACTGGTAATTTCGCACTATTCTTCTGGAGCTTATCGATAAAACTTGTAACAGAAGACTTTAAAGCATCCATACGGGTTCCTTTATATAATACTCCTGTGTATAAAGTAGCACTAGAAGACGTCTTTGCCCTTGTATTATTGAGCAAATTACCAAAATCGTTTTCTCCACTTACGTTATTATAATCACCAAAACTATATGTTTGAGGCGAGCCATTAGAAGAATACAAGATGTATTTCTGATAATAATCTCCCCAATAACTTGTCTCTAATCTATAGAAATATAAAAAATAATAGGTTGTATTGCCTGATCGACCTTTTGCTCTATAGACAGGATAGTAATTATTCCCATTCTTATAATAATATGTATTGTTACCAAAACTATCATATGAATAGGAGGTACTAGGAAGGGCAACTGGTGTGCCAAGAGGATCATCCATAGAACCGGAGACATCAAGTACCAACACAATATCAGACGTTACAGGTTCAGTAGCTGAGGACCCACCGTTAGCATTAATCTCGAGTTCGACTTCATATTTCCCACTCGAATTGGTTGTTACTGTTTTCTTGGTAGTAATACCGTTTTCAGTGACGGACTGGGCGGGAACAGACACAGAAAAGGCCGTAAGAGCAAGTCCGATCAAGACATTTTTGATAGTATGTTTCATAATTGGTTTCTTTTAATGATTGTGCTGTTACTCTTCTGCCTTGATTTCCTTACCTGTAACATAACTCCATGCTTCCTGCCAGGAACCAAAAGCAGCCCCTGTAGGACTCTCCGGATTCGTAGTACCAATCGCCTGCACGACAACTTCCATGACTAGATGAACCCCAGTTGCCTGAACACGTCCTACCGTGCCTGCTTTTTCAATCCAGATTGTAGGGATGGCACTTTCCGGCAAAGTATAGCTCTGGAACAAGGCTTTTGTTCCTGCCAGTTTATCACCAGCTCCGATAATCTCAGGATAATAGAAGTAACTTCCCGTTCCAAGAACCCAAGGATTCTCACCACAAGGCCTTCCGTTTTTGAAAGTCTCCTCATCAAAATACTTGGAATACATCGGCTCCTCGCGATACCAAGGTGTAACCATGTCGTTTACATTTCCACCCTTCTCTGTCGCTTCGGCTTCATCTTTATACTTGTAACCGACAAGGATGTTACCCTCCTCGTCATACCAGTTACCTACGAGCATCATACGGACAAACTCGTCAACATTTCCGGTGTTGGTCACGTGCAGATTATTTTTTTCCATTCCTTCCATTTGATCGAAGATATCGACATCGACATCAGAAGGCTTAAGCGTGTAGGGGCGAAGCTGACCGGCTTTCCAATCGGCATATTCGCCATAGGTTATGGAGCCATCCGTATTCTTTGTCTGCTTTCTGGTCATGTCACCAAACTTGATTGTATGGGTGATAACACCCGCACCATCCTTACCAGAGGTGTCCGGAGTCTTCACGACAAAAGTAACCTTCAGGGTGGTAGCCGTAGTCAACGTCTGAGGAATGAACCAAAACGTCAACGAACCATCCTCGTCATTAAGATTATGGTCGGCTGCAGCGCTTGTCCAGGAAGCACCAAACTTGGAGTCTCCCTTTTGATAATCAACAGTCCCATCACCAGAGGTAACCGTAATCTTACCCTCGTCGTCAGTGGTGTACTTATAATCAGGATTATCGAACAATTGGGTAAAGGTCTTACCATTATCCTTAGCAACCCAAGAAATCGAAGGAGTGCTGGTAAAATCAATCGTACAATCACCCGTGTCCTTCAACCCGGTAATCTCAACCTGGGTGATGATGGTATGCGTCGTATTAGTGTTGCTATGACCAGAACGGAACTTAACGCCCGTAAGTGCATGCTGCATCAAAACAGGAGCTCCGTTTTCGAGATAGCCCTCGTGATCTTCCTTGCTCAAAGAAGTATAAGAGAAGAGAATATCCTTCTGCGAAGAACCGGACAAAGGAGAGACATAATGGAAATCAATTTTCTTATCAGCATACTCCAAATCCGTGACATTGGAATCGGAAACCGGCATCCGGAAATAGAAATCAACCTTTGATTTTTTGTCATCAGGCCAAGGGCTACTCTGATAATTATGGTGATAACGCCAGCCTTCGCCAAGTGTCTCGTCTTTGTTGATATATTTGTCCATAACAGCAAACGTAGCATCTCCGTTAGATTTCCAACCTTGGGAGAAAACCCCCATTTCGGGGTAGATGGTCCCGACATTGACCGTATAGGCTGGAACGCCTCTCGTAGAAGGAATAGGGTTCAACTCCTCGATGGTCTCCTCAAGGAACAATTCTTCCCCATTAGCTGCCGTACCAAACGGAATGGTAACACCCTTGACCGGCGCAGGGACATCAGCCGAAGTCCTGGTTGCCACACCAGACATGACGAATGAAAGCTCATTCTCTCCAAAGGTGGGATTATCGAAAGACTTCTCCCGTTCGCAGGAGGAGAACATCACGGTCGCGATAACCGCCATAACGATGTAAATCTTCTTCATAACTTTCAGTCTTTCAGGGTTAAGATTCAAAGTAGAAAACCTCATCGGCTGCATCACCGACACCCTTCAGCGGGTCCTTGGGATCATTCATGTTCTCCCACTCATTCACCTGCACGTTGAAGCGCACAGTAC
>JAEEGI010003152.1_pt1 | contig 39501 bp, 36 predicted proteins | sample 8958751 | NCBI WGS metagenome assembly JAEEGI01 (sample SAMN16246545, study PRJNA631951) | gut metagenome | biome: gut microbiome; feature: rumen; material: KS-attached | host: Bos | place: Iran: Karaj | collected 2018-10 | reverse complement strand
CACTTGGTTGAAGATGACGCGACCCACAGTGGTCTCGACGAGCTTCGTAACAAGCTTGTCCTCTTCGCGCACTTTAACGCGCACCTTGATGATGGCGTGCATGTCGGCACGACCTTCATTGTGAGCGATAATCACCTCTTCCGGAGAATAGAACGACATGCCCTCACCTTTCACAGGATGCTCAGGCGTGCTCTTACGCGGCTTGGTGATGTAGTACAGACCCAAAACCATGTCCTGCGAAGGCAGCGTGATAGGAGCGCCATTCGAGGGGTTCAGGATGTTGTGTGAAGCCAGCATCAGAATCTGGGCTTCAAGCACTGCGGCGTTGCCCAACGGTACGTGGACAGCCATCTGGTCACCGTCGAAGTCAGCGTTGAATGCCGTACACACCAAGGGGTGCAGACGGATTGCCTTACCTTCGATAAGCTTCGGCTGGAAGGCCTGGATACCCAGACGGTGCAGCGTAGGAGCACGGTTCAGCAGGATCGGGTGACCCTTCAGGATGTTTTCGAGGATGTCCCACACGACGGGATCCTTGCGGTCGACAATCTTCTTGGCCGATTTCACGGTCTTTACGATGCCGCGCTCGATAAGCTTGCGGATCACGAACGGCTTGAACAGTTCAGCGGCCATATCCTTAGGCAGACCGCATTCGTTCATGTTCAGGTCGGGACCAACCACGATAACGGAACGGCCAGAGTAGTCGACACGTTTACCGAGCAGGTTCTGACGGAAACGACCTTGCTTACCTTTCAAGCTGTCGCTCAACGACTTCAGCGGACGGTTCGAGTCGGTCTTCACCGCGCTCGACTTGCGCGAATTGTCGAACAACGAGTCGACGGCCTCTTGCAGCATACGTTTCTCATTACGCATGATGACGTCAGGTGCGTTGATCTCGATCAAACGCTTCAGACGATTATTACGGATGATGACACGACGATAGAGGTCGTTCAAGTCGGAAGTGGCAAAGCGGCCGCCATCCAGCGGGACGAGGGGACGCAGCTCCGGAGGAATCACCGGCACCACTTTCACAATCATCCACTCAGGACGGTTCTCGATGTGCGTGTTAGCCTCGCGGAAAGCCTCAAACACTTGCAGGCGCTTCAGCAGTTCCTGCTTCTTCTGTTGGGCCTTCACCTCGTTGGCTTCGGCACGCAGACGGTTGGCTTCCTCATCGATATTCAGACGGGCCAGCAGGTCATAGATAGCCTCGGCACCCATCTTGGCGATGAACTTGTTCGGGTCGTCTTCAGGCAGATACTGGTTCTCGATCGGAATCATCTCCATGAGGTCGAGATACTCTTCCTCGGTGAGGAATTCCAACTTCGTGACCTTACGGCCTTCGTTGTCGTTCGGAATCTCCTTGCCTTCCAAGATACCGCCTTGGATCACCACATAACGTTCGTAATAGATGATGGAGTCGAGCTTCTTGGTAGGAATACCAAGCAGAGCACCAATCTTGTTGGGCAGCGAACGGAAATACCAGATGTGGGCGACGGGCACCACCAATGAGATGTGACCCATACGCTCACGTCTGACCTTCTTCTCCGTCACCTCCACACCGCAATGGTCGCAGATGATGTTCTTGTAACGGATTCTCTTATACTTACCGCAGTGGCATTCCCAGTCCTTCACGGGACCGAAGATGCGCTCGCAGAACAGACCATCGCGTTCGGGTTTATAAGTACGGTAGTTGATGGTTTCCGGTTTCAACACCTCTCCGTGTGAACGGGCAAGGATCGATTCCGGCGAAGCCAAACTCACCGTTATGCTAGCGAAGTTGCTATTGACTATATTGTTAGTTGCCATATTTCTGTTTGTTTTATCCTAGCATTATTAAACTCAATTCAAGACTTTGCCTTCCTTGTCCTTGAAGGTGATCTCCAAGCCCAATCCACGCAGTTCGTGGATCAATACGTTGAAGGACTCAGGAATACCAGGGATAGGCATATTGTCACCCTTAACGATGGCTTCATAAGCCTTGGCGCGACCGTTCACATCGTCAGACTTCACGGTCAGGATTTCCTGAAGCACATTGCTGGCTCCGAAAGCTTCCAGTGCCCAGACCTCCATTTCACCGAAACGCTGACCACCGAACTGAGCCTTACCGCCCAGAGGCTGTTGCGTAATCAGTGAGTATGGTCCGATGGAACGGGCATGCATCTTGTCGTCAACCATGTGATGCAGCTTCAGCATGTAGATGTAACCCACAGTGGCAGGTTGGTCGAAAGGCTCACCTGTCTCACCGTCGTAGAGTTGCATGCGACCGTTGTCAGGCAGACCAGCCTTACGCATATACTGGTTGATCTCTTCCAGAGTGGCACCGTCGAAGATAGGCGTAGCGAACTTCAAGCCGAGTTCGTGACCAGCCCAACCCAAAACGGTCTCATAGATCTGACCCAGGTTCATACGCGAAGGCACGCCCAACGGGTTCAGCACGATGTCGACCGGAGTACCGTCGGCGAGGAATGGCATATCCTCGGCACGAACGATCTTCGAAACGATACCCTTGTTACCGTGACGACCGGCCATCTTATCACCAATCATCAGCTTGCGCTTCTTGGCAACATAGACCTTGGCCATCTGAACGATACCGTTCGGCAATTCGTCACCAACACTGGCGACATACTTCTCACGGTTGAACTTACCTTCGATCTCCTTATACTTCACCGTATAGTTGTCGATGATAGCACCCACCATCTTGTTGATCTTGTCGTCCAACGTCCACTTGTTGGGGTTGACCGACAGATAATCAATCTCATAAAGTGCTTTGGCCGTAAACTTTGCTTTCTTGGCAATCAGGGTCTCCTTGAAATTATTCTGGACACCCGTCGAGGTATGGCCACTCAGCAAAGTCATCAGTTTCTCAACCAACACATCCTTCAAGGCAGCCAACTCCTTGTTGCAGGCGGCATCGATGCGAGCGATGTCCTCCTTGTCCTTGGCACGGGCCTTGCGGTCCTTTTGCAGACGCGAGAAGAGGCGCTTTCCGATGACCACGCCTTTCATCGAAGGACCAGCCTTCAGTGAGGCGTTCTTCACATCACCGGCCTTGTCGCCAAAGATAGCGCGGAGCAGCTTCTCTTCAGGAGTGGGATCCGATTCGCCCTTAGGCGTGATCTTACCGACCAAGATGTCACCTTCCTTGACTTCGGCACCCACACGGATGATACCATGTTCGTCCAAGTCCTTGGTGGCTTCGGTGCTCACGTTCGGGATGTCGTTGGTCAGCTCTTCCAAACCACGCTTGGTGTCGCGCACCTCAAGGGTGAACTCCTCGATGTGGATGGAGGTGAACAGATCTTCCTTCACGATGCGTTCCGAAATCACGATGGCATCCTCATAGTTGTAACCCTTCCAAGGCATGAAAGCCACTTTCAGGTTACGACCCAGAGCCAAATCGCCGTTTTGGGTGGCATAGCCTTCCGTCAGGATCTGACCGAAGGTGACATGGTCGCCACGACGCACGATAGGCTTGATATTGATGCTGGTGTTCTGGTTGGTACGGGCATACTTCGTGAGATAATAGGTCTTCACATCGTCGTCGAAGCTGACCAGACGTTGTTCGTCCGTGCGGTCATATCTGATCGTGATCTTCTTAGAGTCAACGAAAATGACCTCGCCTTCGCCTTCGGCAGTGATAAGAACGCGTGAATCCTTGGCAACAGAGCGTTCAATACCGGTGCCCACGATAGGACTTTCGGGATTCATCAACGGGACAGCCTGACGCATCATGTTCGAACCCATCAAAGCACGGTTAGCGTCGTCGTGCTCCAGGAACGGGATCAAAGATGCGGCGATAGAAGCGATCTGGTTGGGACCGACATCCATCAAATTGATTTCTTCAGGCGAAACGATAGGATAATCGGCGATATAACGCGCCTTGATTTCCTTATCGGTAAATCTTCCATCCTTGTCGACAGGTGTGGTGGCCTGGGCAATGATCTTATCCTCTTCAAGCTCGGCGGTAAGATAAACAGGCTCCTTCTTGAAGTCGACAACGCCATCTTTCACCTCGCGGTAAGGCGTCTCGATGAAGCCCAAGTTGTTGATCTTAGCAAACACGCAGAGCGAGGAGATCAGACCGATGTTAGGACCTTCAGGGGTCTCAATCGTACACAGACGGCCGTAGTGCGTGTAGTGAACGTCACGCACCTCGAAACCGGCACGGTCGCGCGACAGACCGCCAGGACCCAAAGCGGAGATACGACGCTTATGCGTGATTTCCGACAGCGGGTTGGTCTGGTCCATGAACTGCGACAGCTGGTTGGTGCCAAAGAACGAGTTGATGACCGACGACAGTGTCTTGGCGTTGATCAGGTCAATAGGCGTAAACACTTCGTTGTCGCGCACGTTCATGCGTTCACGGATGGTACGGGCCATACGGGCAAGGCCGACGCCGAACTGGGCTTGCAGCTGCTCACCCACGGTACGGATACGACGGTTGCTCAAGTGGTCGATATCATCGATCTCGGCCTTGCTGCTCAGCAGTTCGACCAAATACTTGATGATGGCGATGATGTCTTCCTTGGTCAGGACTTTGACATCCTCGGGGATGGAAAGGTTGAGTTTGCGGTTGATACGATAACGACCAACCAAACCCAAATCATATCTCTTGTCGGAGAAGAAGAGCTTGTCGATGATGCCACGGGCCGTTTCCTCATCGGGCGGCTCGGCGTTACGCAACTGGCGATAGATATATTCGACAGCCTCTTTCTCGGAGTTACAAGTATCTTTTTCCAAGGTCTTGAAAATGACGGAATAGTCAGAGACTCTGTCATTCTCATCGCGCTCGGCTTCACGGTGCAGCAGGATGGTCTTCACGCCGCTGTCGAGGATGGGCTGGATGTGTTCGTCTTCAAGAACCACGTCACGGTCGATGATAACCACGTTACGTTCGATGGAGACGCACTCGCCGGTATCCTCATTCACGAAGTCTTCGGTATAAGTGTGAAGCACACGGGCTGCGAGTTTACGGCCCAACACACGTTTCAATCCAGCCTTCGAAACCTTCACTTCCTCAGCGAGGTTGAAGATGTCGAGGATGTCCTTATCGCTTTCGTAGCCGATGGCACGCAACAAGGTGGTGATGGGCAATTTCTTTTTACGGTCGATGTAGGCATACATGACGTTGTTGATGTCGGTCGAGAACTCCATCCAAGAACCCTTGAACGGGATGATACGGGCCGAATACAACATAGTTCCGTTGGCATGCTGGCTCTGACCGAAGAACACACCGGGTGAGCGGTGCAACTGAGAGACCACGACACGCTCGGCACCGTTGATCACGAAGGTGCCGCGAGGCGTCATATAGGGAATCATGCCCAGATACACATCTTGCACGACGGTCTCAAAGTCTTCATGTTCCTCATCGTTGCAGGAAAGTCTGAGCTTTGCCTTCAGAGGAACGCTATAGGTAAGGCCACGTTCGATGCACTCCTCAATGCTATAGCGGGGAGCGTCGATGTAGTAGTCAAGAAATTCGAGTGTAAAATTGCCTCGGGCGTCGGTGATGGGGAAATTCTCGGCAAAGACCTTGTAGAGGCCTTCGTTTTTCCTGTTGTCGGGATTGGTCTCCAATTGGAAGAAATCCTGGAACGACTGAAGCTGAATATCCAGAAAATCAGGATATTCGAAAGACTTCTTGATAGACGCGAAGCTAATTCTTTCAGTTGATTTTGTTGCCAAGGTATTATTGTTTTTAAGTGATGTAATGAGAAAGACGAACAAACTAAAAGAGGAATTTTCGCATAAAGCGAAAAATCGGCACAAACCTCAGCCCCTATCGGGACTGAGGTTGAATGCCGTTATTACGGGATATGAATCCTTATTTCACTTCCACTTCTGCACCGGCCTCTTCGAGTTGAGCCTTCAGTGCATTAGCTTCGTCTTTGCTCACGCCTTCCTTCAGGGCCTTAGGAGCTGCGTCAACGAGTTCCTTGGCTTCCTTCAGACCGAGGCTGGTGAGTTCCTTCACCAACTTCACGACTGCCAGCTTCTGAGCACCAGCGCTCTTCAGGATGACATCGAAAGAAGTCTTTTCTTCAGCAGCGGCAGCGGCGCCACCAGCAGCAGGAGCAGCAACAGCAACAGCGGCGGCTGCAGGTTCGATACCGTATTCTTCTTTCAGGATGTTAGCGAGTTCGTTCACTTCCTTCACGGTAAGATTCACTAATTGTTCAGCAAAAGCTTTAAGATCTGCCATTTTACTAATTATTTTAAATTGTTAATACTTGCTTTTAATGATTTTGAATGATTCTCATTCGGTTTATTATTCTGGTCTATCAGACAAGGTTTCGAGAATACCGCTCAGCTTGTTGCCACCGGACTGCAGGCCGCTGATGATGTTCTTCATCGGCGATTGCAGCAGAGCGATAACATCGGCGATGAGGTCGTTCTTCGACTTCACGTTGCACAGGGCATCGATCATATCGTCGCCAATGTAGCAGCACTCTTCGATGTAGGCGCCCTTCAGGATGGGGCGGTCGCTGGTCTTACGGAAACTCTTGATCAGCTTGGCGGGAGCGTTGCCGGTCTCGCAAAGCATCAGCGCAGTTGATCCTTTCAGAACGTCGTACAGGCCTTCATAGTCCTTCTCCATCTGCTGCATAGCCTTATGGAGCAAAGCGTTCTTCACAACGATCATTTTCACACCACTATTGAAGCACTGTCTTCTCAGCTGGCTCGTCTTCTCGGCGTTGAGGTCGGAGACGTCGGTCAGGTAGAAGTTGGGGCAGGCTTTCAATTCACTCAGGATGGAGTCGATGAGGACTTGTTTATCTTCTTTTCTCATTTCAACAAATTCCTTTCAATTTAGTTTGACACTGATTTGACATCGATCTGCACACCCGGGCTCATCGTGCTAGAGATATAAATGCTCTTCACATACGTACCTTTAGCAGCGGCTGGTTTCAACTTGATAACGGTTTGGATCAGCTCCTTGGCGTTATCAAAAATCTGTTCGGGAGAGAAGCTCACTTTAGCGACTCCAGCAGCAATGATACCGTATTTGTCGACCTTGAAGTCGATCTTACCGGCCTTTACTTCTTGAACAGCCTTTGCGACATCCATCGTAACAGTACCTGTCTTGGGGTTCGGCATCAAGCCGCGAGGACCGAGGATACGGCCCAGGGCACCCACCTTAGGCATGATGTTAGGAGTGGTGATCACAATGTCAATATCGGTCCAACCGTCTTTAATCTTCTGGATGTACTCATCCAGACCGACGTAATCAGCACCTGCGTCTAAAGCTTCCTGAGCCTTGTCCGGGTTACATAGAACCAGAACGCGGACGACTTTACCAGTACCGTGGGGCAGCGTGACAGAACCGCGGACCATTTGATTGGCCTTACGGGGGTCAACACCCAAACGGATGTTCAAGTCAACCGAAGCATCGAACTTGCTGTAGGTGATCTGTTTTACGATATTAACTGCTTCATTCAAGGAGTAACTCTTGCTTTTGTCGAACTTAGCTAAAGCTTCTTTCCTCTGTTTGGATACTTTTGACATTTAACTAACTTTTTTTTGTTCTACAAATGCATGAAAGATCTTAGTCTTTCTTTAAAGGTGATTCGCCGGTTATCTTCACGCCCATGCTGCGTGCCGTACCAGCCACCATTGACATGGCGGACTCGACGGTAAAGCAATTCATGTCCTTCATCTTGTTGGTGGCGATTTCTCGCACTTGGTCCCAAGTCAACGAACCGACTTTCGTACGGTTAGGTTCCTTGGAGCCGCCTTTGATCTTCGCAGCCTCAATGATGGAGACAGCCACGGGAGAAGCCTTCACGATGAAATCGAAAGACTTGTCCTTGTAAACAGTGATAATGACGGGCAAAACCTTGCCAGCCTGATCCTGCGTACGGGCATTGAACTGCTTGCAGAATTCCATGATGTTCACACCCTTCGAACCCAGAGCGGGACCAACGGGCGGGGCGGGATTCGCAGCTCCTCCTTTGATTTGCAATTTAATTAATCCGCTTACTTCTTTTGCCATTTCTTTAATCCTTATAAGTGTATTTAGGCAACAATTTAACTTGCATAAACCGACTTAACTCTCCAACTTCACCTGGAAGAAACTCAGTTCCAACGGGGTCTTACGGCCAAAGATCTTAACAGCCACCTTCAGTTTCTTCTTTTCCTCGTTCACCTCTTCGATGACACCTTGGAAAGTGCTGAAAGGACCGTCGTTGACGATGACCGACTGGCCCACCATGAACGTGACATCGCTGCCAGCGCCCATGCCTTGGAGCTCATCAACCTTGCCGAGAATACGCTTCACCTCTTGCGGGCGCAGCGGACAAGGCTCACCAGCAGTGCCCAGGAAGCCGAGCACATTAGGAACGTCCTTGATGACATGAACGACCTCGCCCACCAAGACAGCCTCCACAAGCACATAGCCCGGCAGGTAGTTGCGCTCTTTGCACACCTTCTTGCCGTTCTTGACTTCGAAGTACTTCTCGGTCGGGATCAAGATAGTAGAAATAAGGTCTTGCAGATTCAGCCTCTTGATTTCGGATTCAAGGTATTCCTTTACCTTTTTCTCCTTACCAGACATGGCCTTCACCACATACCATTTCTTCTCGTTCGTGTCACTCATCTTCCACTCTAATTAAAAAGTCAGCCAATAAATGCTCATCAAGATTCAACCAATCTATCAGAACAGTCTATAAAACGCTTCTAACAGATTTTTGAATGAAATGTCCATCAGAAAAACCACCAAGGCGATTATTAGGGAAGCAATGGACACAACCCAAACGCTACTTCTCAACTCAGGCCAAGTAGGCCAAGTGACCTTCTCTTTGAGTTCAGTGTAGCACTCTTTAATGTAGTTTATAATTTTCATCTCTATTGAACCTTAATAAAAAGCACGGGCGGAAAGGCTCGAACTCTCGACACTCGGTTTTGGAGACCGATGCTCTACCAACTGAGCTACGCCCGTAGAATAAGGGTGGGTGTTGCCCCACCCTTACATAATTAATTGTCCGTTAATCAATCGTCGATGATCTCGATCACCTGACCGGAACCAACGGTACGGCCACCTTCACGGATAGCGAAGCGGAGACCCTTGTCCATGGCGATGTCGGCAATCAACTTAACGTCGATGGTGACGTGGTCGCCAGGCATGACCATTTCCATACCTTCGGGTAGGGTGATTTCACCGGTAACGTCGGTGGTTCTGAAGTAGAACTGAGGACGATACTTGTTACGGAACGGGGTGTGACGGCCACCTTCTTCTTTGCTCAGGACGTAGACCTGACCCTTGAAGTGGTGGTAAGGCTTCACCGAACCGGGCTTGGCAATAACCATACCACGGCGGATTTCGTCCTTGTCGATACCGCGGAGCAACAGACCAGCGTTATCGCCAGCTTCACCTTCGTCCAAAATCTTGCGGAACATTTCCACACCGGTAACGACCGACTTCAGCTTCTCAGCACCCATACCGAGGATATCAACGGGGTCACCAACGTGGATGACGCCAGTCTCGATACGACCGGTAGCAACGGTACCACGGCCAGTGATGGAGAACACGTCCTCGATAGGCATCAGGAACGGTTTATCAACGGCACGCTGAGGCTCAGGAATCCAAGTGTCGCAAGCGTCCATCAGTTCGTCGATGGCGGGAGTCCACTTCGGGTCATCGTTCAGAGCACCCAGAGCAGAGCCACGGATGATAGGCGTATTGTCGGCATCGAATTCGTACTTGCCAAGGAGGTCGCGGATTTCCATCTCAACCAACTCCAGCAACTCTTCATCGTCAACAAGGTCGCACTTGTTCAGGAACACCACGAGGCGCGGCACACCAACCTGACGGGCGAGCAGGATGTGCTCACGGGTTTGAGGCATGGGACCGTCGGTGGCGGCGACAACGATGATAGCACCGTCCATCTGAGCAGCACCGGTAACCATGTTCTTCACATAGTCAGCGTGGCCGGGGCAGTCGACGTGAGCGTAGTGACGCTTCTCAGTCTGATACTCGACGTGAGCGGTGTTGATGGTGATACCTCTCTCCTTCTCTTCCGGAGCGGAGTCGATGGAGTCGAAGCTCTTGATCTCTGACAGACCCTTCTTTGCAAGGTGCAGGGTGATAGCAGCGGTCAAAGTGGTCTTACCGTGGTCAACGTGGCCAATAGTACCAATGTTGACGTGCGGTTTAGTTCTTTCGAATTTTTCTTTTGCCATTTTACTTTTCTATTTAAGGTTATAAACTCTTATCCATAAAAAATCGAGCCGATGGGGAGAATTGAACTCCCGACCCCTTCCTTACCAAGGAAGTGCTCTACCGCTGAGCTACATCGGCTTGTCTGTTCATCTGAGCGGAAGACGGGGCTCGAACCCGCCACCTAAAGCTTGGAAGGCTTTCGCTCTGCCAAATGAGCTACTTCCGCTTGACTTGTGGGGGAAGGTGGACTCGAACCACCGAACGGATACCCGGACAGATTTACAGTCTGTTGCAATTGCCACTATGCGACTCCCCCAGTGCTAACTGAGCCGGTAGACGGACTCGAACCGCCGACAGGCTGATTACAAATCAGCTACTCTACCAACTGAGTTATACCGGCATGATGTGAAAGAACTGTCGGCTTCTTTTTGCCGCCCTTTTCTCCGCGAAAAGGTGTGCAAAAATAGATACTTTTCTTGAATTGACAATGCGTTTTCTTCTTTTTTTTCGAAAAAATTTCTCTGATATTTGCTATTTAATTGATATTCAATTATTTAAATCAACATGTTTTTCAAATAAAAAGGAAGCCGACCTGGTGTTTTCAGGCCGGCTTTCGTGTTTAACAAGGTTTTTCGGAGTCTCCGAAGGGAATTATTTTACGCTTCTACCCTTGTATTTCTCAAGTTGTTTCTTCAGTGCGTCAATCGAAGTGTCGATGGACTCTTCGAAAGTCTTGCTCTGCTTGCTGGCAAACAGGTCGTCGCCACGCAACACCAGGCGGATGTCTGCGATCTTGTTTTCAGGTGTGTCGGTGTTGTCGAGTTTCAACGACACTTCTGCATTGATCACCTCGCTGTACTTAGCGCAAAGCTTTTCCACTTTCTGCGTGATGAAGTCTTCAAGTTTTTGGTCAGCCTTGAAGTGAACTGAATTGATCATGACTTTCATAATAAACTCCTTTCTTTTGGTCACCCTTTCGGGTGGGCTTGTTTATGAATTTTCTTAAGTTGTTCTATCGTGTTGTGGGCATAGATCTGCGTTGTGGCCAGGTCTTCATGCCCGAGCAGTTTCTGTATGGCCACAAGGTTGGCACCCTCGTCGAGCAGATGGGTGGCAAAGGTATGGCGCAGCACATGCGGGCTTTTCTGCTTCAACGTTGTCACACCCTCCAACAGATGATGCACCTTATTATATACATAATGCGGCGTCATCTCCTTCCCTTTGTCGTTCAGAAGCAGGCGATCGTCTTTTTCGGCGAACATCGCATCGCGCAATGCCTGATATTGTTCAATCATCTTCACCATCTGCCTTGATAACGGCACCAGACGGTCTTTATTGCGTTTGCCATGTATTTTAAGCACCAAGCCCGAACGGTCAACATCGCCGTCGCGAAGCCCACGTAATTCAGCCTGACGCATGCCGGTCTGGTAGAGCAATTCGAAAAGCAGTTGGTCGCGACGGCTGGCGAAATCATCACCTTCGCCAAACGACACCTTATTAATATCACTCTCGGTGACAAATTTGACCAAGGCCTTGGGCTGCTTCAATGCCTTGATGCCAGTCATGGGCGATTTCTCCATCAAGTTTTCGCGCAAGCAGTATTTATAGAAGGTGCGCAAAGCTGACGCCTTGCGGTTGATGCTCCTGTTGACCAGTCCCTTCTCTTTCAGAGCGACGATGTACGACTTCACCTGCGTTGTTTTCACTTGCGTCAGGTCCTCGACATCGTATTCTTCCTTCATATATTCAGCAAATTGACACACGTCTCTACGGTACGCTTCAACGGTCAGCGCCGAAAAACGTTTCTCCGCTTGAATGTATCCTATGAACTGGTCGATAAGCATAATAAAAAAAACTTCGCTGTAAAATTAGTAATAAATTACCAATTCACAGCGAAGTTTGCCTAAAAAAATTATTTTCCTAAGCGGGCGAATTACATATTCTCTTCAGCCTGACGGAGTTTCTGAACGTAAATGGCCTTCATCATCTGAGCACGCTTGATGACTGAGGGCTTGGTGAACTGCTGACGAGCGCGCAATTCTTTCACAACGCCGGTCTTCTCATACTTTCTCTTGTAACGCTTCAAAGCTCTGTCGATGCTTTCGCCTTCTTTAACAGGAACAATAATCATTTTAAAACACTTCCTTCTTTTAAATGGTTAGTACTAATTGAATTATTTTGAGGCCGCAAAAGTACAACTTTTTCTTTTTCCGTAACACAAAATTGAAAAATTTCTATTTTTGCAAGTGAAAAAACCTCAAAAACATAGCGTATGAAATTACTTACCATTGGCACAACCGAAATCATCCTCATCGTGATTCTTGTATTATTGCTGTTTGGCGGGCGCAAGATTCCGGAGCTGATGAAGGGCCTTGGCAAAGGCGTAAAGAGCTTCAAAGACGGCGTGAACGGCGTTGAAGAACCCGAGATCAAGGAAGACAAGGAAAAGAAGGAATGAGTGAGCGGGAGGTCAGCAGTTTCTGGGACCACTTGGATGTGCTTCGGAAAGTGCTGTTCCGCTGCTTGATTGCCTGGGCCATCGGGGCTGTGGCGGCATTTTGTTTCAAGGACATTCTGTTTCGCCTACTATTTGCCCCATCGACGGACGGTTTCGTCTCCTATCGTGGTTTGGCTTGGCTTTGCGCCAAAACAGGATGGCAATCGCTTTGTCCAGGCAGCTTTCAGGCTTCGTTCATCAACACGGAACTGGCGGCACAGTTCATGACGCACCTAAAAGTGGCGCTCTGGGCGGGACTCGTAGTGGTTTCGCCATACCTCATCGTGCAGCTTTATGGCTTCGTCGCGCCCGCCTTATACGACAAGGAGAAACGCCATGCCGCTCCTATTATTATATGGGGCTCATTGCTTTTCATCCTCGGCGTGCTGATGAACTACTTCATCATTTTCCCTTTCGCTTTCCGCTTCCTCTTCAATTACCAAGTCTATTCAGAGGTGTATAACCAGATTTCGCTTTCGTCCTACATCTCCAACCTGCTCATGCTTAGCCTGCTGATGGGCATTCTCTTCGAGATTCCCATCGTAAACTATCTCTTGGCGAAGGCTGGACTGTTGCAGGCCGACACGCTCAAGAAATACCGTCGTCACGCCATCGTGGGCATCGCCATCGTGGCCGCCGTCATCACCCCTACCGGTGACGCAGTGACACTGACGCTGGTAACCTTGCCCATTTATCTTCTATATGAAGCAAGTATACTCATTGTAAAAAAGACAAACTCAAAATCAATCTAATATGTTACGTAAAATCAGAATCTGCCTACAAGTGGTCATGATGACCTTAGTGACCTTGCTGCTACTTGGCATCGGTTTCCGGGTGCATCTTTGGGCGGGCTGGGTGGCCAAAATCCAGTTTTTGCCAGCCTTCCTTGCCTTCAACGCAGTTGTGGTGACTGCCATTATCTTAGTCACCATATTTTTCGGAAGAATTTATTGTAGTGTGGTTTGCCCCTTGGGCATCATGCAAGACATTTTTTCGTGGATTGGCGGCAAAGTGAAGAAAAACCGTTTCAGCTATGCCAAGGAAATCAAATGGCTGCGCTATGGCTTCTTTGCCGTTTTCGCCATCATGCTCATCATTGGTTTTGCGCCGCTGACGACCTTGTTTGCGCCCTACAGCGCCTACGGCCGCATCGTCAACAACTTGTTCAAGCCGCTGTATGACTTGCTGAACAACTGGCTGGCTGGCCTCGATGCTGCCAACGACCGCTACAACTTCACCGAGGTGCAAATCTGGACTCGTAGTGTGACGACCTTCATAATGGCCATCCTTACTTTAGTAATACTAGGCTTCCTCGCCTGGCGAAAAGGACGTCTCTATTGCAACACGATTTGTCCTGTGGGTACTTTCCTCAGCTTCTTCTCACGTTTCTCCCTGCTTCGTGTCCGCTTCGACAAGGACAAATGCAAGAATTGTGGCATGTGCGAGAAGAACTGCAAGGCACAAGCCATCGACTTCAAAGAAGGAAAAATCGATTATTCGCGCTGTGTGGTTTGCGGAGACTGCTTAGAAAAGTGCAAATTCGATGCGCTGAAATACGGCAGGGACTTGTCTGCTTTTAAAACCGAATCGAAGCCCGTTGACACGGAACGCCGTGCCTTCCTCGTAGGTGCAGCAGTAGCCGGCACTACAGCGGCAATGGCACAAACCGAGATGAAAGTGGATGGCGGCTTGGCCGTCATCGAAGACAAGAAGGCTCCTAAACGTCAAACACCCATCACACCTCCAGGTTCGGTCTCCATTCGTCATCTGGAAAAGCATTGCACGGCTTGCCAACTCTGCGTTTCGAGCTGCCCGAACAATGTGTTGCGTCCGTCAACTGACCTGTTACATTTCATGCAACCCACGATGTCGTTTGAGCGCGGCTATTGCCGTCCCGAATGCACACGTTGCAGCGAGGTCTGCCCTGCCGGTGCCATCAAGCCCATTTCCCGTGAGGAGAAGACAAATATCCATGTGGGGCATGCCGTGTGGATCAAGGACAATTGCGTGGTGTTGACCGACGGCGTCAGCTGCGGCAACTGCTCCCGTCATTGCCCGACGGGAGCCATCCAAATGGTTGACTACGATGGCCCGAACGGCACAGTGCAAGTGCCTGCCGTGGACGAGAACAAATGCATAGGCTGCGGTGCCTGCGAGCACCTCTGCCCTGCCCGACCGTTCAGCGCGATATACGTAGAAGGGAATGAGATGCATCATATGAATTGATAATTGATAATTGATAGTTGACAATTGACAATTGATAATTGATTATTATTTCAGGTTGTCATCACAATCTATCAACTCTAAACTCTAAACACTAAACTCTAAACTAAACAAAATGGATAGAAGAGAATTCTTAAAACATATAGGCGGCGCAGCGGTAGCGACTTCGGTGGTGCTTTCCGCCTGCAAAAACAACAACGGTGAAACGCCCATAGCCAAGGATGTCATCGACGGCCAAGGCGAGATGACCTACCGCACCAACCCCAATACCGGCGACAAGGTGTCGCTCTTGGGCTACGGCATGATGCGCCTGCCCATCGAAAACGGGGCTGATATGCGAAAAGACCCCAACGCCCGTGTCGACCAGGAAATGGTCAACGAGGAGGTGGACTATGCATTGGCGCATGGCGTCAATTACTTCGACACCGCCCCGGTTTACACAAGAGGCTATTCAGAGACTGCCACGGGCATCGCACTATCGCGCCACCCGCGCAACTCATATTACATCGCTACCAAGCTTTCTAATTTCAGTCCCACGACATGGAGTGAAGAGGCCTCGAAAGCCATGTTCGAGAACTCACTCGAGAAGCTACAGACCGATTACGTCGATTATCTGCTTATGCACAGTATCGGTGGCTCAGGCAAAGACATGACCAGCATGGAGATGTTCAATGCCCGCTTTATGGACAACGGCATCCTCGACTGGCTCGTGGAGCAGAAAAAGGTCGGTCGCATCCGCAACCTAGGCTTTTCGTTCCACGGCGACCCGAAACTGTTCGACACCATGATGCAATGGCATGATGAAGGTAAATACCATTGGGATTTCGTGCAAATCCAATTGAACTATGTGGACTGGAGCTTCGGCGAGATAGAAGGCGAAGGCGTCAACTCTTCTTACCTATACGAGGAGCTGCACCGTCGTGGCATCCCCGCAGTGATTATGGAGCCGCTGCTTGGTGGAGGCCTAGCCAAACAACCCGACCACATTGTGAAGCAGATGAAAGAACGCGAGCCTGAGACACCCGTCGCCCGCTGGGCCTTCCGCTTTGCCGGCACGCCCGAAGGCATCCTCACCGTGCTGAGCGGCATGACCTATATGGAGCATCTGCAACAAAACGTGGAGACTTACTCACCACTGCGACCCATCACCCCCGACGAGGACGAATTCCTCATGAGCGTTGCCGAGCAATTCATCAAGCTGAAGACCGTGCCTTGCACCGCCTGCAACTACTGCATGCCCTGCCCCTACAGATTGAACATTCCTGCTGTGTTTGCCTACTACAACGAGAGCATCACTCAAGGCAAGATGCCGACTGGCAATCGGGAAGCGAAAGCGTTTTGGGAAGCGAGGAAACGTTTCCTCATCGGCTACGACCGCAACATCCCGGCAATGCGTCAGGCAAGTCACTGTATCGGCTGCAACCAATGCACCGAGCACTGCCCACAGGAAATCAATATTCCAGAAGAGTTGCACCGCATCGATGAATATGTGGAGCAGCTTAAGCAAATGTAACGCAATAATGACAACAATTATCAAACAAATCAAAACAGAACCACAATGAAAAAACTATTTGTCATCACAGCTTTTGTTGCCGCCCTGCTTGTTGCAGAAAAAGCACAGGCGCAGCTAAACCTCCATGTGGATTATTCCCCCGAATTGATCAAGACCTATACGCCGACAGCCGACACAACACTGTTCTTCCATGGCTTTTCTTTCGGGCTGAGTTGGGAATTCATCCTGAACGATAATCTTAGCCTGACGGCCGGCGCACAGTATAGGATGAACATGAAAGACGATTCCGAACACATCTACCAAGGGACGCACTTCGTGCATCACGTGACTAGAGAGCAACAAAAGCTCGTCGACTTACCCATCCTGTTGAGGTATAAAATGGCTTTAGGCGACAATGGCACCTTCAGTCCTTTTGCAGGCCCCATGCTGAGCTATGGAATCAATGGAAAAACCACAGAGCAATGGCTATATCCCATAGACACGGAGATTAGCCATGAATGGTACGAAGGCACTGGATTCGCCTACCGTCCAAACAGCCAACTCAACGTGTATGCCATGGCTGGTGCGGAATTTGAATTCAAACAATTCACCATCACTGTGGGTGGGCGTTACGGATTCCTCAACCTCAACAAACGCAACACAGGCACTACAACCAAAGCTTACGGTTTCTTCCTCAGCTTTGGACACACTTTCTGAGCATACTCTCAGCGACCGCAGGTCGTCTTCTTATTCGTACCTCAATGCATTGATTGGGTCGGTGCGCGAGGCCTTCAGTGCGGGGAAGAAACCCGAGATAAGGCCAAGGATGGCGCATGACACGAAGGAAATGATCATCCACCCGACATTGACAACGTAGGGCAGCGACATGGCCAAGGAGACCACATAGGAAAGCAATAAGCCCAACATAAGGCCTATCACACCACCGATAAGGCTCAGGATGATACTCTCGGTGAGGAACTGCATCAAGATGGCTGAGTTCTTGGCACCGATCGACATACGAAGACCGATTTCCTTGGTGCGCTCCGTCACTGTGACGTACATGATGTTCATGATACCGATACAGCCTACCAGCAAGGAGATCAAGGCGATGGCGACCAAGACCGTCGTAATCATCCCCGTCATCGACGACATCATCTCCAGCATCTCCTGTTGGGTACGCACTTCAAAGTCGTCATTACCGCCTTCTGGTATCTTATGCGAAGCCCGCAAAATACTCTCTATCTCTTCCACAGCAGCCTCAGCCACGTCTTCAGAGGCGGCTGAGCAAACAATCTGTTGGATGTAATCGACGCCCAGCATACGCTTCTGTACGGTGCTGTATGGCATTACCACAAGATCGTCCTGGTCCATACCCATGCCGTTCTCGCCCCTTTCCTTCAGTGTTCCGATGACCTTAAACGGCATATTGCCCACGCGTATGGTCTTGCCGATGGGATCTTCGCCTGTGTCAAACAACTCTTCCACGATGGTCTGTCCTATCAAACCCACCTTGGCGTATTTCTTCACGTCTTCTTCAGTGAAGTTGACACCTGTTGCGATTTCGTATTTGCGGATTTCAAGATAATCCGGCGAACCGCCATACACGGTACCCGACCAGTTCTTGGAGCCATTGACCAACTGTCCACCGCTATTCACCACGGGGCTGACCATCGTCACGTTTTTGGCACCTTTGGCTATCAACTCACAGTCCCTCACCTTGAGCGACTGTACGTTGGACGAGCCCATGCTGACACCACCTCGCCTTTGGTTGGCACGCATCACCATGATAAGGTTGGTTCCCATGTCGGAAAGCTGGTTAGCGGTGCTCTGCTTCAAGCCTTCGCCCAAGTTGACTACAGCAATGACAGCAGCGATACCAATCACAATACCGAGCATGGAAAGAGCCGTGCGCGTCTTGTTGCGCAACAGGGCTTTCACCGATATTCTTATGAGATTCAGTATATCCATATCAATAATCGTTTTCTATCGGCAAGGCCGCAAGAGCCTCTGCTGCCGATTTGGTCACCACGGGCTCATCACGAAGGATGTGACCGTCGCGTAAGAATATCGTTCTACTTGTAAACACTGCAATATCCGACTCATGCGTCACGAAAGCGATGGTTTTCCCTTGTTCATGCAGACTTTGGAACAGGCTCATGATTTCGTATGAAGTACGCGTATCCAAGTTACCCGTGGCTTCGTCAGCCAACACGATGACGGGGTCGTTGACCAAGGCACGAGCGATGGCCACACGCTGCTGCTGGCCACCCGAAAGCTGGTTGGGCATGTGTCCCATACGGTCTTTCAAGCCTACCAGTTCCAAGGCATGTTGGGCCTTCTCGTGACGCTCACGATGCGACACCTCAGGATTATACACCAAAGGCAACTCCACATTTTCCAAAGCAGAGGTGCGCGGCAATAGATTATACGACTGAAACACGAAGCCAATCTTACGGTTACGGATATCCGACAACTCATTTTTCGAACGCTCACGCACCGAGATGCCGTCAATGAAGTATTCGCCAGCCGTGGGCTGGTCGAGGCAACCAAGGATGTTGAGCAAAGTGGACTTGCCGCTGCCCGACGAACCCATGATGCTCACGAACTCGCCCTGACAGATGTCGAACGACACACCTTTGAGGGCATGCACTTCCTCGCTGCCGACGACAAAGGTCCGCTTAAGATTCTCAACTCTGATGATGGATTGACGTTCGCTCATGGTCATTTTTTGTCGTTACCGCCATTGTTATTGTTCCTATTCCTACCGGGAGGGCCTGGCATAAATGGATTCTCGCCTTTCTTCACGGCTTTCTCCTTAGTGACAAATTGTGCCGACAACACCACTGAATCGCCAGCCCGCACACCCTGTTCGATGATTTTATATGCGCCGTCGCTCATGCCCACTTTGACCGGGCGCTGCATCATATCATTTCCGTTTTTGAGCCATACCACAGTATGATCAGCTTGCTTTTCACCTTCTTGCATCATAGGTCGTTCCGGACGTTGGCCTTCGGGTTTGTCGGCTTTGCGAATGGCCTTCAGCACTTGCTCATCGGGAGTGAAGTTGAAGGCCTCGGCGGGCACCGCCAATCCCGTCTGCTCCTCGGTAACGATGGTCACACTGGCCGTCATTCCCGGGAAAAGCTTTTGTTCCGGATTAGGTGCATCGATAATTACGGTGTAGGTCACCACATTGCTCGTGGTGGTGGGTTTCATTCGAATTTGGTTCACGGTGCCGTTAAACACTTCGTCCATATAGGCATCGACGGTGAAGGTCACCCTTTGTCCTTCTTTCACCTGCCCGATGTCGGCTTCGTCAACGTCGGCCTCCACCTGCATCTTGGTCAGGTCGTTGGCTAGCGTAAACAACGTAGGCGTGCTGAACGAAGCGGCCACCGTTTGGCCCACCTCCACAGCGCGGTCGAGGACAATGCCGTCGATAGGCGAATAAATCTCGGCATAGGCCAAGTCGACTCTTGCCTGGTCATAGGCCGCTTGGGCATTCTTTTTGCTCATTTGTGCCTGGGTATATGAGTTTTGTGCCTCTTGATAAGCGGCCAATGTGGCGGCGTTTGCCTCATACAGTTGCTTGGTACGCTCGTAGGTGAGTTTGGCATAATTCAGTTGGCTCTCAGCCGAGGTAAGGCTAGCCCTGGCACGACTTAAGCTCTGGTTGAGCGTCTGCTTGTCCAGTTCCGCCATCAGTTGGCCTTTCTTCACCACGTCGTTGAAATCCACGTAGATCTTCTCCACCTTGCCCGACACCTGCGTACCGACTTCGACCGTTTCCACTGGCTCGATGGTACCCGTCGCAGTGACCGTGTTCTCAACCGTATACTCCTCGACCACATGGGTACGGATAACCAACTCCTTGTTGGCCGATTTCGTGGCTTTCACAATCACCATCACTGCAATGGCCAAAACGACAATGCCAAGGATGATCCACCATATTCTTCTTTTCTTCTTCATAGTCATAGTGTTATTTGTTTACCCATATAAACATCCAGAATCTTCCGTTTCATCAACAAGGAATACTTGTTTTGAATGTAGGAATTGAGCGCATTAAGGTAATTGTTTTGTTGTTGCAGCAATTCAACCGTAGTAATGCTCCCGTATTGGTATTGGATGTTATAGGCATTAAAACTCTTGCCATAAGCCTCTTCCTTAAGATGCGAGACTTTGTATGCGTTGTATGCCGCAACCACATTCCGATAGGCTTGCACCACCGTCTGGCGCACCGAGAGGGCCGATTGCTCATAATCCAATTGGGCCTGCTCCAAGGCAATGCGACTCTTCTTCACATTGGCTTTCGTCTGTCCACGGCTGTAGATAGGGATGCTCATCGAGATGCCGGCCGACTCGGTTGGCGTGTTATACCATTTGTGGTTGCCGTCGCTGTCATATGAAAGCACACCCATGCCGACATTGGCATTGGCCGAGATGGACGGGAAATAATTACCGCGAGCCATGTCGACGTTCTTCTCAGCTAGGCGAATGTCATAATCGCCCAAGCGAAGGTCAGGCATGTATTCCATGGCCTGGCTGACGGCCTCTTCTTCTGTAGGCAAAGATGCTTTCAAATCATCGAGGTTGTCGGTATCAGGGGCTATGATCTCCAAATCGTCGGAAGGGTTCATCGATAGCAGCACCTTTAAATCCAACAAGTTGTTGTCGATGTTGATCCGGGTATCGACCACATTGTTCGAATCGCTAAAATACTGCGCTTCGAGCAGCAGCAAGTCGCTCTCGAGGATGGCGCCAACACGATAGCGGGTGCGGCCTTGTTTCACCTGTTCACGGCTGGTGGCAAGCACCTTCTGTTGGTAATTCAACAGTTCCTGATTGCCGAGTATGACCAGAAAGCTCTGCAATATCTGGGTGGCAAGTTGATTATCGTATCGCTCTAATTGCACCTCGTTGCGCTCCATATTGAGACGATTCTGTTCGATGGTGTTGTTGATGTTGCCACCTTGGTAAATCGTCACCGAAGAGCCCACACCCACGTTGCCCGATGTGGACCAACCATTCTCGTTATTATTGATACTTTGCCCCACCGAAGCGTTCAAGTTGGGGAGTCTTTGTTGCTTTGACTGCTCGTAGGTCGTCTCCAGCGACTGTCCCGTCAGCTCCATCGCCTTGCGTTCGTAACTGTTGGCCTGGGCAAAACGCAGGCAATCCCCCAATGAGAATCGGTAGGAATGGCTTTCCTGTGCCATTGCTGGAACCAACAACAAAAGCAGCAGCAACGATACGATTATTCTCTTTATAAGTGCCATATAGATTTATTCTTTCACAAAAGGCTTTAGGTCTTTGGCGGCATCGGCAGCAGTGATGCGCTTCCCACCATTGTCAAGGTCGATGAGGACATAACGATCATGGCCCATACCAAGTTCCTTCATGTACGAAAGCTGGCGATAGCCATGACGGCTCTCCATGCGTTCCAGCATATCATGGTGTTCCTCTTCGGTCATGGCATAAATGATGTCGACGCAAGCCTGGTCGATGGCCAAGATGTCGGTCGAGGAAAGAATGCCTACGTTGGGGGTAACCACGGGGGCGGCAGCAGTGCCTTCGCAGTCGCACGACACCGACATGTTACGCATCACATTGACATAAGTGACATGTTCGCCAAAGAAATCGATGGTGGCCTTGGTACTCTCGGTCATGCGCTCCATAAACTCCTCTTTGGCAATATCCCATTGGTTAGGCTGACCAGGAGTGGTATGTATCCAAGCCTTGCCGATGCGACCGTCGGCACAGCCAATACCGATGTTCTTATTGCTACCACCAAAGCCGCCTTGCGTATGTCCCTTGAAATGCGTCAGGGCGACGAGCGAGTTGTAGTTGGTCAAATGGCTGCCCACAGCCATCTTGTCGAACCACTTGCCTCCCTTGATAGGCAGGGTCACGGTGTCTTCCTCGTCGAGGATGTCGACAGGAGCAAATGTCCAGCCGTTGACTTTCAAGGTCTCACGATGTTGCTCGGTGGTATAGCGGTCGCCTTCGTAATAGGTATTCGTCTCGATGATGGAGGCATCTTTCAAGTCTTTTTCCATCAAGGCCTTTACCCATTCGCGAGGGATAATGTTGGGGCCATGTTGCTCACCAGTATGCACTTTGACGCCTACCTTGCCCTCTATCTTCCCGTTGACTTGTTCGTAAGCCTTGATAAGACCTTCGGCCGAAAGGTCGCGTGTGAAATAAACCACCGCTTCTTCGCCGGTGCGTTGTTCATAAGGCACATATTTGTTGCCATCTTTGCCAGGTTGTGGGTTTTGTTTCATAGTGTTGTTTTCTTCTTTTGGTTGGGCATTTCCGCAAGCCGCAAGGACTGCACAAAACGCCATCATAGTGAATACTCTTGTTATTTTCATGACTTGATTATTAAAAAGGCAAAAATAAACAAAATCTTCTTATAATCCGTTGTTACTTAACGCAAAAAATTGGCTCATATCAAGTCCCTCATGTTTCAACAATGCAATTTTGTTGTGCATCCCGCCTCCGTAACCCGTAAGATTGCCGTTGGCGCCTACCACCCTATGGCAAGGCACGATAATGCAGATGGGGTTCCATCCTACTGCTCCACCCACAGCCTGCGCCGACATTTTTTTCTGCTGTAAAGACAGTCCTTGGCGAGTTTCTTCAATACGTTTTGCTATACCACCATAGGTTACCGTTTGCCCGAATGGAATCTCACACATGATGTCCGACACCATTTTACGAAACGGCGTCAGGCCGTCCATACGATAGGTAGGAATGAAATCGGGCTGACGACCACTGAAATAGATGTCCAACCAACGGCAAACATCTGTGAACACGGCAGGGGGAATCGTTTCAGCAGAACCGAAAAAATCCAACAAATGTTTATCTTCATCTCTCGAGCCTTCAAACCATAGGCCAGTCAGTGCCTCGCCATCCGAACACATCACAAGGTCGTCGAAGCCTTGAGGCGTGCGATAATGTTGTATGTATTTCATTGCCACAAAAATACACAATCTTTATTTTGGCGGTTGCATATTTTTTTATTTTTGCAGAACAGAAATCCATTAAGCACTTCAAAAAAACAAACGCCATGAAAGCCATCGCATTACCTATTCTCCTCGGCATCATGACTGCCTGCGGACAACACAGCACACCAGCTGAGCCTTACGAAACCGACAGCTTCACCACAAAAAGCGGGAAAACCGTGAAGTTCCACGCTTTGGTACACGCCAGCATCCGAATCGAGTACGACGGAAAGGAAATCGAAATCGACCCTGTACACCAGTTGGGTGACCGTACTATTGACTATGCAGCCTTCCCTAAGGCCGACTATATCTTCGTGACGCACGAACACCACGACCACCTCGACACCGTGGCCATCGCTGCACTCACCAAGCCAGAAACCCAACTCATCACCAACCAAAGCTGCGCCGAGATGTTGGGCTATGGTACGGTTATGGCCAACGGCGACCGCCTCGTGCTAAATGACTGGCTGACCATTGAAGCCGTGCCCGCCTACAACACCACCGAAGGACATCAACAATTCCATCCCCAAGGTCGTGACAACGGTTTCATCCTTAACATCGACGGACTGAGGATTTACATCGCCGGCGACACTGAGGACATCCCCGAGATGGCCGAAATCAAGGACATAGACGTTGCTTTCCTGCCCTGCAACCAACCTTATACGATGACCACGGAACAACTGGTTCGTTCCGCTCGCATCATCAAACCCAAAGTGCTGTTCCCTTACCATTACGGACAGACGAACGTGGGGGGATTGGCCGAACAACTAAAAGACGATGGCGTGGAAGTCCGTATTAGGCACTACGAATAACAGCAATACCCACTATAAACAACGTCAGCCCGGCAGCATGCTGTCGGGCTGACGTGTTATTAAACACTAACGGTTTACTCTCCCAGCAAATGTTCAAACAAGAAGTTGTCAATCTTGTTGAAGAGGTGCATGCGGCATTCGCCGGTGCCGTATTCATAGCCACCATAAATGCCGTGGTTCTTGTTGGGATAAATCATCAGGTCAAATTGCTTGCCGTTCGAAATCATGGCCTTGATGAGTTCCATAGCGTTCTGGTAGTGGACATTGTCGTCGCCACTGCCGTGGCAGAGCAGGTAGTTGCCCTTAATCATTGCCGTGTTGTGGACGGGTGAATTGAGGTCGTAACCATCAGGGTTCTCCTGAGGCGTGCGCATGAAGCGCTCGGTGTAAACGTTGTCATAATAACGCCAATTTGTCACAGGAGCCACCGACACGGCCGTGCTGATGACATCCGCGCCCTTGGTGATGCCGTTGGCAGCCATGAAACCGCCATAGCTCCAGCCATAGATGCCGATTCTGCTTCCATCCACGTAAGGTTGCTTGGCCATATACTTTGCGAGGGTAATCATGTCCTCAGTTTCGTACTTACCCAGTTGCAGGTAGGTCATCTTCTTGAAGACTTCTCCCTGAGCACCACTACCACGGTTGTTGATGGACACGCTGATGATGCCATGCTGTGCCAGCAACTGCATCCACCAATAGTCGCTATCGGCCCATGAATTGTTGACCGTCTGATGGCCAGGACCACCGTATACATAAATCAACACAGGGTATTTCTTTGAGGGATCGAAGTCGGGAGGCAGGATCTGCCATGCGTCCACGTCGACTTGGGTGCCATCAGGCAAAGTGAAAGCTGGGTCGCTGATCTTCATGAGTTTCTTCTCGCCGAGATTGAAGGTCTTCAACTTTTCAGCGAACTCATGGTTGTCCTCCAACACACGCACCAACTTGCCCTTGTTGGTATAAAGCTCGAATTGGCGGGGCTGACTGATGGTGCTGTTTATATTAATAAGGTAGCTGAAGTCGTTGCTGAAAGTAGCGTTGTTGGTGCCCGGGCGACCAATCACCTCGCGCATCTGGCCTTTTAGGTTAACAGCATAGATCTGACGATCTACGGGAGTGTTCTTTGCAGCTTGGAAATACACTTCCTTGCCATCGAAGCCGTACACCGAAGTCACATCCCAAGGTCCATCGGTGAGTTGTTTCACCAAAGTGCCATCCAAGTTATAAAGATAGATGTGGTTATAGCCACTTCTCTCGGAAGTCATCAGGAAGCGCTTGCCGTCCTTGAGGAAATGCCAGTCGTCGGTAATGTCGATGTAGTAGTCGTTAGTCTCATCGTAAAATACACGACTCTTGCCCGTAGTGGCATCGGCAGCCAAAATCTCCAAATGGTTCTGATGGCGGTTGAGACGTTGGATGGCCAGCACATTGGCGTCTTTAGTCCAAGCGATGCGAGGCAAATAGATATCCGTTTCCTTACCTGTATCCATCTTCACGGTCTTACCACTTTCGAGGTCGTAGACATAAATCTCAACAATGGAATTGTCTTCACCAGCCTTGGGATACTTGAAGCTGTACCAGTCGGGATAGAGACCTTCGAACTCCTCCATCTGGAACTCGCGCACATTGCTCTCGTCGAACTTCATGAAAGCAATCTTCTTGCTGTCGGGCGACCAATAGAAACCTTGCGAGAAACTGAATTCCTCCTCATACACCCAGTCAGGAGCGCCATTGATAATATGGTTATATAGGCCGTCGTTCGTAAACTGCTTCTCCTCCCCTGTCTTCAGGTCCTTGATGAAAAGGTTGTTGTCGCGCATGAAGGCCACCTTGGATGCATCGGGCGAGAAAGTAGCCAGACGCTGCTTACCGTTCTTCGAAAGCGGCTGCAAGGTCTTGGTGGCGAAGTCGTATACATAATAATTGGCATGGAAGGAGTGACGATAGATGCTTTCCATATCAGTAAGGCACAACATCTTATCCTCATTCTCGCTCAACTCATAGTTCATCAAGCCGATAGGCAGTGAATCGGGATGCATAGTGAGGTCGGCGATACCAAATAAAGTCTTCTCCAATTTGCCCGTCTTGTAATTATAGATGTTGAGTTGGCCTTTCTCGAATGAGGCGTAGGTCTTGCCATCCTTCATCGAGTTCATGCCGCGCACACTCTTGGCATAGAATGTACCACGCTGATAAAGGTCTTCCAATTCAAAATTCTTCTTCTCTTGGGCCGAAGCCGACAGTGTTCCAAAAACAAGGAACAAACTGACTAATAAGTACTTGAACTTCATAACGAATAGATTTGATTGCACAAAGATAGAATTTTTTCAAAAAAAGGAAGAAAAAAACTTGTCAGTTTCGGAAAAAGCCGTATTTTTGCACCCGCATTTGGGACGGTAGCTCAGTTGGTTTAGAGCGCATGCTTGACAGGCATGAGGTCACAAGTTCGATCCTTGTTCGCCCCACACTAAAGACGCTGCAAAGCGTCTTTTCTATCAACGGGAGGGACGTTAGCCCAGTTGGTTTAGAGCGCTGCCTTCACACGGCAGAGGTCACTGGTTCGAGTCCAGTACGTCCCACCAGAAGCGAGCAAATAATTGCCCGCTTTTTTTATTTGCACATATCACACTAATTCCCTATCTTTGCCGTTCCAATTAAAACGAGCAATTAGTATTATTCAAACAGATATGATGCAACACAATATCGTACCCCAAGATTTGGCAAAGAAACTCTTTGCAGAAAGTGGTCTGCCGAGCATCGGAAGAGCCGGCATCCGTGAAATCAACAAGTTGGCCTTCGACCTCGAAGCTGCCAGCGGCAAGAAATTCATCCACATGGAGTTGGGCAACCCTGGTCTGCCCGCCGCCCGTGCTGGCGTGGAAGCCCAGATCAAGGCCTTGCAAAATGGCGTGGCCGCCAACTATCCGCCCATCGATGGCGCACCCGTTTTAAAGAAAGAGGCCTCGCGCTTCATCAAGAACTTCCTTGACCTCGATGTCGACCCCGCCAACTGTGTGCCTACTGTCGGTTCCATGCAGGGTGCCTTTGCCTCGTTCATGATTGCAGGTCATTCCGACGCTAAGAAAAACACCATGCTTTTCATCGATCCCGGTTTCCCCGTCCACAAGTTCCAAAACAAGGTGCTTGGCATCCCGATGGAGCATTTCGACATCTATGAATACCGTGGCGAGAAGCTGCGCGCCAAATTGGAAGAAGTGTTGAGCAAAGGCAACATCCACAGCCTGCTCTACTCCAACCCCAACAACCCGACTTGGGTGTGCCTCACCGACGAGGAGTTGCGCATCATCGGCGAACTGACCAACAAGTACAACGTCATCGTCATGGAAGACCTCGCCTATTTCGGCATGGACTTCCGCAAGGACTACAGCCATCCTGGCGAAGCCCCGTTCCAACCCACCGTGGGCAAATACACCGACTATTACATCCTGATGATTTCAAGCTCGAAAGCCTTCAGCTACGCCGGCGAGCGTTGCGCCATCCTTGGCATCAGCAACAAGCTGGCCCAACACCACTTCCCTGACCTGAAAGCTTTCTGCGGACAGGAAGTCTTCTTGCGCGCCATCCTCTTCGGCGCTCTTCACCCGCTCAGCTCAGGCACTTCACACTCGGCACAACATGCTTTGGCTGCCGTGCTGAAAGCCGTCAATGATGGTACCTACAACTATCGTGAGGACGTTTTGGAATATGGCCGCAAGGCAGAGCTGATGAAGAAAGCCTTCATTGAAAATGGCTTCTACATCACCTACGACGAGGACTGCGGCGAGCCCATCGCCGACGGCTTCTACTTCACCTATTGCTATCCTGGCTTCACGGGAGCCGACCTCGTGGAAGAAATGCTGTATTACGGTGTTTCTGGCATCTCGTTGGACACTTGCGGCAGCACCAAGCAAGGCGTCCGCGCCTGCACCTCGCTGATCCAAAGGGAAGAAATCCCGATTCTGGCGGAGAGATTGAAGGCCTTTGCCATGGATCACCCCGTGAAATAATCTAGTATAGGGACGCAACGCTTGCGTCCTTGAAAAAAACAGTAGAGACGCATGGCATTGCGTCTCTATTTTTTTATAGAGCAAGCAAAACCATCCGTTTTGTTTATAATCAATCTAAATTAACAACAAACCAAGAAATAAACCAAAAAGAAGAACAATGTTTGGGCAAAATTTCCTAATTTCGTGGCTCATTATTAATAGACACAACAATTTCTAAAAACTAATCAAATATGGCAAAATTCAGAGGAGCCATCGTAGTTGACACTGAGCGTTGTAAGGGTTGTGGTGTTTGCATCACGGCCTGCCCCTGCGGTGTCATCGAATTGGCAAAAGAAGTAAACGGAAAAGGTTACAATTACGCCTTCATGGCGAACCCCGAAGCCTGCATCGGCTGCGCTAGCTGCGGCATCACCTGCCCCGACGGCGTCATCAAGGTTTACAAGAAAGCCCTGTAATCAAAACCTATTGTCTAACAAATCAAAAAATCTTACATAATGGGAGAATTAAAATTGATGAAGGGTAACGAGGCATTGGCCGAAGCCGCCATCCGCTGCGGTGCTGATGCTTATTTCGGATATCCTATCACCCCCCAGTCGGAAGTGATCGAGTATCTGTCGGAACAGAACCCTTACGAACGCACCGGTATGGTCGTTCTTCAAGCAGAAAGTGAATTGGCAGCCATCAACATGGTGTATGCCGCTGGTGCAGCTGGCAAGCATGTCATGACCTCCTCCTCCAGCCCGGGCGTGTGCCTGAAGCAGGAAGGTTTGGCCTACATCGCAGGTGCTGAGGTGCCTTGCGTCTTCGCCGACGTCGTCCGTGGCGGCCCGGGTCTGGGTACCATCCAACCCTCACAGGCCGACTATTTCCAGAACACCAAGGGTGGTGGCAATGGCGACTATCGTAACATCGTCCTCGCTCCTGCCTCCGTCCAGGAAATGGCTGACTTCGTGCCGCTGGGCTTCGACCTCGCATTCAAGTATCGTATGGCAGTGTGCATCCTCTCCGACGGTGCCATCGGCCAGATGATGGAAAAGGTCGTCCTGCCCGAGCAGAAGGCCCGCCTCACCGAAGAGGAAATCAAAGCCAAGTATCCGTGGGCTCTCACCGGCCGCAAGCGTGGCACGCAACACCGCGTGATCACTTCCTTGGACCTCGACTCAGCCCGCATGGAAGAGCACAACCGTCACCTCCAACGCAAATACGACGAAGTGACCAAGAATGAAGTCCGCTACGAAATGATCGACTGCGACGATGCCGACTACGTGTTCGTCGCCTATGGCTCCAGCGCCCGTATCGCCCAGAAGTCGGTGCAACTCGGTCGTGCTGAAGGCCTGAAGGTCGGTCTGCTCCGTCCCATCACCCTGTGGCCCTACCCCACCCAAGCCATCCGCAACCTCATCGACAAGGGTGTCAAGGGATTCCTCTCAGTGGAATTGAGCTGTGGTCAGATGATCGAAGACGTGCTGCTGGCTTGCAATGGCCGCGCCAAGGCCGAACACTTTGGCCGCGTCGGTGGCATCATCCACACCCCGGAAGAAGTTCTCGAAGCTATGAAGAAACAAATTATAGGAGAATAAGACAATGGCAGAAATCACATTACAAGATATCATCCAGCCTGAAAACTTGGTTTACGAAAAATCAAAGCTGCTGACTGAAAAACCTTTCCACTACTGCCCCGGCTGCGGTCACGGCACTGTGCACCGCATCATCGCCGAAGTGCTCGAAGAACTTGGCGTTGACGACCGTACCATCGGTGTCTCCCCTGTGGGTTGCGCTGTTATGGCTTACGACTACTTCGATGTCGACTTCGTCGAGGCTGCCCACGGTCGCGCCCCAGCGTGCGCCACGGGTATCAAGCGCGTGTGGCCTGACAAGGTCGTGTTCTCCTATCAAGGTGATGGCGACCTCGCTGCCATCGGCACCTGCGAGACCATCCACACCTGCAACCGCGGTGAGAACATCACCATGATCTTCGTCAACAACGGTATCTACGGCATGACCGGTGGCCAAATGGCTCCTACCACCCTCGTGGGCATGAAGACCGCCACCACCCCTTACGGCCGTATGCCTCAGTGGCCCGACGGAACACCTAACAACGGTTTCCCGCTCCAAATCACCCAACTGCTGGCCCAGTTGCCCGGCACACGCTACGTCACCCGTCAAGCCGTGTTCAGCGCTGCCGCCGTACGTAACGCCAAGAAGGCCATCAAGAAGGCTTTCCAGAACCAGATTGAGAACAAGAACGGTGTCAACTTCGTTGAAATCGTTTCGAACTGCAACTCCAACTGGAAGATGAGCGCCGTTGACGCCAACAAGTGGTTGCAAGACAACATGCTGCCCGTCTATCCTTTGGGCGACCTCAAGGACAATTTCGAGCTGATTAAAAAATAAAATGACTACGGGACTATGAGACTGCGGGACTGCGAGACCCGAAGTCACGAAGTCCCGGAGTCCCGAAGTCAATTAAACCTAAAAACGACAAAGCAATGACAGAAGAAATTATTATAGCCGGTTTCGGCGGACAAGGTGTCTTGTCAATGGGTAAAATCCTTGCTTACAGTGGTATCATGCAGGACAAGGAAGTCAGCTGGATGCCTTCATACGGCCCGGAGATGCGTGGTGGTACGGCCAACGTGACCGTCATCGTCAGCGACGAGCGCGTGTGTTCCCCCATCCTCAACGCTTTCGACACTGCCGTCATTCTGAATCAGCAGTCACTCGACAAGTTTGAGGACAAAGTGAAACCCGGTGGCTACCTCATCTATGACCCCAACGGCATCACCCACAAACCCACCCGTAAGGACATCCACATCTACAGCATCGAAGGCGCACAACTCGCCTCCGATATGGGCAACAGCAAGGTGTTCAACATGATCATCCTCGGTGCCTTCCTGAAGGTGCGTCCCATCATCGACAACAAGAATGTCGAAGAGGGTCTGCGTCACTCCTTGCCGGAGCGCGCCCACAAACTCATCCCGCTGAACATGCAGGCCGTGCAGGTTGGCATGGATAACATCAAGGCTGAGAACTAAGCATCGGTCATCCGAAAAAGCGAAAGCCGCTGACTAGTCAGCGGCTATTTTTTGCATGTAATAGACACAAATAAGGGACGAGGTCTCTCGTCCCTTATTAGTTCAATAATCGAATTGATTACTTCAAACCATTCCAAGTGCCATAGATATTCTTGCACTGAGTGTAAAGAGCAGGGCAATTAAAGACTTTGAACATGTCAGAACCCATGGGCTGCCAAATCTCAACACTGCGTTGGAAGCTATCCCAACCACCGGGAGCTAAGATGTAGAGGTAATAAACCATACCATAACCCGTAAAGGAGGTTTCTTGAGGAGCGTTTGCCGAGCGGCACATCTCAAGTGTATAAGGCTCGGTAGGATTATAACCATTGTTCCAAGCGGCATTCTTCATGGTAACGGCCGGGAGGTAACGCTGGACGTACGGGTCACCTTCAGGACTGTAAGGAGAATAATTGAATTTGGTCTTCAGGATACGGATGATACCAGCGACAGTAGCATCACTGTTACAAATCAGGTTGAAGCATCTTTCACCGAGAGCAGCGTCACGAGCATAGATTTCCATAGCCATAGGAATCATGGCAGCAGTGCCTTGCATCGACTTACCCAAGAATTGGTTGTAAACAGCCTCAAACTCGGTGTAACCAGAAGGAATGTTGGTGAAAGTGACGAAAGCGGTCGGGGTTTGGAAAGTAGTGGCATTAAGATCAATTTCACCGTTCACAGTGTACACGTGGTCACCATAAGTCATGGTGTTACCATTGACGATAGCCTCGTGAGGAGTCTCGTTGATAAGATTGGCCCATGAATCACCAGATGTCGAGCCGCCCGGGTTAACGGGGTCGGGATTGACCGGATCAGGAGTAGGATTGACCGGATCAGGAGTCGGGTTCACGGGTTCATCCTTTTTGCAGGAAGAGAAGGTCATAAGACCGATGCCCAAGCAGGCAATCATGAGGACTTTGCCCCAGTTTTTGATTGATTTGTTCATAATGATTGGTATTAATGTTAGTAACTAGTTTGATACTTATTTCAGACCGCCCCAAGGACCATTTTGGAGGTTTCTGCACTGCGTGTAGGTGGAAGGGCAGTTAAACACCTTGTACATATCGGAACCATAGGCTTGGAAGATTTCAACGCCACGTTGGAAGGAATCCCAACCGCCAGGAGCCAAAATGTAAGCATAATAAACAGTACCGCCTGTCAAAGGAGCATCTTGGGTGCCATTGGGGCTAGCACACATTTCGACAGTGTAAGGTTCGATGGGCTTGTAACCATTGGTATAGGAAGCGCCTTTCAGCAAAGCTGCCGGCAAGTAACGCTGGACATACTGATCGTTTTCTGGACTGTACTGCGAATAGTTGAACTTGGTCTTCAAAATACGCACGATACCAGCCACGGTAGCATCGCTGTTGCAGAGCAAGTTAAAGCATCTCTCACCCGTTGAAGCGTCACGGGCATAGATTTCAATAGCCATAGGAATCATGGCAGCAGCGCCTTGGGGCGACTTGCCAAGGAGGTTGTTGTAGACCGCCTCAAACTCGGCATAGCCGGAAGGGACATTAGTAAAGGTGACATAAGCAGTAGGCGTATTGAAAACCGTCGAGGAGTAGTTGAATTGGCCATTGACGGTATAGACATGACTACCATAGGTCAAAGTGTTTCCATTTACTTGCACGTCATGCGAAGTCTCATTGACCAGGTTGGACCATGAATCACCAGAAGAGCTGCCGCCGCCTGAAATCTTTTCGCAGGAGGTAAAACCTACGAGAATAATGCTCATCAGAGCAACCATAAGTGATAAATTCTTCTTGTTCATGATGATTTGTTTTAATTAATAATATGTGAATAATTGCTATTTTGCATTACGATAGGGCAAAATTAAGAATAAAAAATGAAATATCTATAGGTAAATTTACCTATTTTTTCATTTTTCAATAAAAATATGGAGAAAAATGCTGACAGAAGGGCCATAAAAAAGAAGGCCGTCATTCGATGACGGCCTTCCAAAATCTATTGAAAAAACATTATTCTTTCACTTCTGTTTCTTCAGCGGTAGCCTCGACGGCAGCTTCAGCCTTGGGGGCAGCTTTCTTCGAACTACGGCGCGTGCTCTTGGCTTTGGAAGCCTTTTGACCTTCGTGGGTATAAACCTCATTGTAGTCGACGAGTTCCATCAAAGCCATCTCAGCGGCATCGCCCTTGCGGTTTTCGGGCATGCGGATGATGCGGGTGTAACCACCGGGACGGGAAGCCACTTTCGGACCCACCTCGCGGAACAGTTCGGTCACAGCGTACTTGTTTTGCAGGTAGGCAAAAACAATACGGCGGTTGCTCGAACCTGTTTCAGTTGTGGTGTTGTTCTCAGGCTTGGCCTTAGTAATCAGGGGCTCGATGTACATGCGAAGCGCCTTGGCCTTGGCAGTGGTGGTAATGATGCGTTTGTTAAGAATCAGCGATGAAGCCATGTTGGAGAGCATAGCCTTGCGGTGAGCGCTTTTTCTTCCCAAGTGATTGAAATTCTTATTGTGTCTCATCTTTCTTATTCCTTATCTAATTTATATTTGCTGACATTCATACCGAACTCAAGGCCTTTGCTTCTGACCAGTTCGTCAAGTTCGGTGAGCGACTTCTTACCGAAGTTGCGGAACTTGAGGAGGTCTTGCTTATTGAAGGCGACAAGTTCACCAAGCGTTTCAACCTCAGCAGCTTTCAAGCAGTTCAACGCGCGGACCGAGAGGTCGAGGTCGACAAGCTTGGTCTTGAGGAGCTGACGGATATGCAACGAGCCTTCATCAAAGTCTTCGGTGACTGCCTTCTCATCAGGAACGAGGTTGATGTTCTCGTCGGAGAAGAGCATGAAGTGATAGATGAGGATCTTTGCGGCTTCTTTCAAGGCATCTTTGGGATTGATGGAACCATCAGTGTCGATTTCGATGACCAACTTCTCATAGTCGGTTTTCTGTTCGACGCGCCAGTTTTCCACCTTATAGCTCACATTGCGGATGGGCGTATAAATGGAGTCTATGGCAATGGTGTCAACGGGGGCGCCGGCCACTTTGTTCTCGTCGGCAGGCACATAACCTCTACCCTTGTTGATGTTGAGCTCGATATTGAGCTTGACCGAGGGCTCAAGGTTGCAGATGACGAGATCAGGGTTCAGTACTTGGAAGGAGCAGAGATACTTGTTGATGTCACCAGCCTTGAATTGTTCTTGGCCGGTAATCGTAAAACTGACCTTCTCGTGAACTTCAGTGGGAACCACCTGCTTGAGGCGCACTTGCTTGAAATTCAAGACCATGTCGGCGACATCTTCAATAACGCCGTCGATGGAAGCAAACTCGTGGGTGACACCGTCGATATGGATAGAAGTGATAGCGAAGCCTTCAAGCGAAGACAGCAGGATTCTTCTAAGCGCATTACCAATGGTGATGCCGAAACCTGGTTCTAGAGGTCGAAACTCGAAAACGCCTTTGGTGTCGGAGCCTTCAACCATGATAACCTCATCGGGTTTTTGAAACGCTAATATTGCCATGTTTTTATTATTTACCAGGTTAACAATCAACAATTACTTAGAATACAATTCAACGATGAGCTGTTCGTTGATGTTCTCCGGGATCTCCTCGCGGGCCGGATAGTTCATGAACTTGCCGCACATCATGTTGGCGTCCCATTCCAGCCAGGCGAAATTGCTGCCTTGACGGCCTTCGAGGGAGTTGGTGATGACTTCCAAGCTCTTTGATTTCTCACGGACACCGACCATGTCACCAACCTTAACGAGATAAGAGGGAATGCTAAGGACGCTGCCGTTGACGACGATATGACGATGGTTCACGAGCTGACGAGCGGCAGCACGGGTGGGAGCAATGCCCAAGCGATACACCACATTGTCAAGGCGTGATTCCAGAAGTTGCATAAGGATGAGACCAGTAACGCCTTCCTTGCGGCGGGCATGCTCAAAGGTCTTGTGGAATTGTCTCTCGAGAACTCCGTAGGTATATTTTGCCTTTTGCTTCTCCTTCAGCTGGGTGCCGTATTCCGAGACTTTCTTTCTTCTGCTGTTGGCGCCATGCATTCCAGGAGGATAATTTCTCTTTTCGAAGTACTTATCTGAACCGAAAATAGGTTCACCGAACTTACGAGCGATCTTCGTTTTTGGACCTGTATATCTAGCCATAATTCTACGATTTTAATTGTTCAACTTACACTCTTCTACGTTTTGGAGGACGGCAGCCATTGTGAGGCAGCGGAGTGACGTCGACGATTTCGGTCACTTCAACGCCCATCGAATGGATGGCACGGATGGCGGATTCACGTCCTGAACCAGGTCCCTTCACATAAACTTTAACTTTGCGTAATCCCAAGTCATAGGCAGTCTTGGCGCACTCTTCAGCAGCCATCTGAGCAGCGTATGGTGTGTTCTTCTTTGAGCCTTTAAAGCCCATCTTACCTGCTGATGCCCAAGAAATGACTTGTCCTTCATTGTTGGTCAGAGAAACGATCACGTTGTTGAACGAAGCCTTCACGAAAGCCATGCCCGTTGCTTCGACCTTCACAACACGTTTCTTTGTAACTTTGTTGTTTTTTGCCATTTTTTAATTGTGTGGTTTTGTAATTTGATATGATCCAACTACTTATTACTTCGTAGCTTTCTTCTTGTTTGCAACAGTCTTCTTACGGCCCTTGCGGGTACGAGCGTTGTTCTTCGTGCTCTGTCCACGGACGGGAAGGCCGGCACGATGACGGACACCTCTGTAGCAACCGATATCCATCAAACGCTTAATGTTCATCTGAACTTCACCACGAAGCTCACCTTCGGTCTTGTACTGCTCAGCGATAATGTCGCGGACAGCCTTCTGCTCGTCGTCGGTCCAGTCTTGGACTTTCTTGGCAGGTTCGACACCGGCTTTGTTCAGGATTTCTTTGGACAGCGAACGTCCAATGCCGTAAATGTAGGTCAACGAGATTTCACCGGCTTTGTTGCTCGGGATATCTACACCAGCGATTCTTGCCATATTATCTTATTTCTTTAGTTTAAATTATCGACCAGAATTAACCCTGACGCTGATTCTCTTTAGGGTTCTTCTTATTAATCACATACACTCTGCCCTTACGCTTGACAATGATGCAGTCGGCAGATCTTTTCTTAACAGATGCTTGAACTTTCATTTCAATATGATTTTGTAGTTTGCTCTCTAGCTTTTGTACCTGAAGGTGATACGGCCCTTGGTCAGATCGTAGGGAGACATTTCCAGCTTGACTTTATCGCCAGGCAGGATCTTGATATAGTGCATGCGCATCTTGCCAGAGATGGTGGCGATAATCACCAAACCGTTCTCCAACTCGACGCGGAACATGGCGTTTCCCAACGCTTCCACTACCGTGCCTTCCTGTTCGATTGACATTTGTTTTACCATATTTTTTCCTTTCAAATACTATTTTGTTGTTACTCACTTCAGTCCTCCATTTTCGAGGACCCAGTTTTTCGGGCTGCAAAAGTACAAATTCTTTTCCAATTGCAGGATGTTTTTTCGTAAATTTATTCTCCCCTGCCCTTTCCAACCGGTTCCCTTACTCCGCTTCGGGGAACCTCCAGCAGAAATCCTGGTGGCTTCCCGAAGCGGTTGGGGACTGATTCTTACAATCACATTCTGCCGACGCGACCCTTGATACGACCAGTCTTAGTGAGACCGTCGTAGTGGTGCATCAAGAGGTGACTCTCAATCTGCTGCAAGGTGTCGAGGACGACGCCCACAAGAATCAGCAGCGAGGTTCCGCCATAGAAGTGAGAGAATCCAGTGGTGACGTTCATAAGCGATGCCACGATGGCAGGCATGATGGCCACAAGACCGAGGAAGATGGAACCCGGCAGGGTGATTCTCGACATAATGGTATCGAGATACTCGGCCGTCTTCTTGCCCGGCTTCACGCCAGGAATGAAACCACCGTTCTTCTTGATGTCTTCCGCCATTTGGTTGGTGTTCATCGTCACAGCCGTATAGAAATAGGTGAAGGCGATGATGAGGAGGAAGAACACAAGGTTATACCAGAAGCCGTTGATGTTGGTGAACGCAGCGGCAAATCCCGTCAGGGCATCCGACTGTCTGAAACCAGCGATGGTCACTGGCAGGAACATGATGGCCTGAGCGAAGATGATAGGCATAACGCCTGCAGCATTCACTTTCAACGGGATGTATTGGCGTGCACCGCCGTATTGACGATTGCCAACCACACGCTTGGCATACTGTACCGGAATCTTGCGCGTGCCTTGCACGAGGGCGATGGTACCCACCATCACGAAGAACAGCACGATGAGCTCGATGACCAAAATCAGCAAGCCTGTACCGCCTTGGTTGAAGCGGGCGCCGCACTCAGCGACGAAGGCACCGGGCAGACGGGCAATGATACCGATCATAATGATCAAGGAGATGCCATTGCCAATACCCTTGTCGGTGATCTTTTCGCCGAGCCACATAATGAACAGCGTACCGGCGACCAGAAGTATCACAGTCGAGATCCAGAAGAAGACACCCGGATCGTGCACTCCATCAAAGGGAGTCACGGCTGCTTTAGGCATTTGCACAAGCACATTCTTGATGTAACCCGGGGCTTGGATGACCACGATGAACACGGTCAGGTAACGCATGATCTGGTTCAGCTTCTTGCGACCGCTCTCACCTTCCTTCTGCAGGCGCTGGAAGTAAGGCACTGCCATGCCGAGCAGCTGGATGATGATGGATGCGGTGATGTAAGGCATGATACCGAGGGCAAACACCGAAGCATTGCCGAAAGCACCACCCGAGAACATGTTGAGCAGGCCGAGCAGACCGCTGTCGCTGCTGTTCTGGAGGGCCGACAATTGAGTCGGGTCGATGCCAGGAATCACGACGAACGAACCGAAGCGATAGATCAAGATGATGAGGATCGTGTAAAGGATGCGCTTGCGCAGCTCCTCAATCTTGAAGATATTCCTTATGGTTTCAAACAGTCTTTTCATTTCGTTTCGTATTTGTCGCAAGTGCCACCGACGGCCTCGATCATCTCTTTAGCCTTGGCAGAAAATGCGTGAGCCCTAACTTCCATTTTTGCAGTCAATTCACCCTTGGCAAGGATCTTGACGAGTTCCTTATTGTGGGTGACGCCGTTTTCGACGAGCACTTCAGGTGTAATCACCGTGATGCCCTTGTCAGCAAGCTTCTGCAAAGTTGAGAGGTTGACGGGGGTATACTCAATACGATTCATGTTCTTGAAACCGAACTTAGGAACCAAACGCTGGAGAGGCATTTGACCACCTTGGAAGCCGACTTTGCGCTTAGCGCCCGAACGGGCTTGAGCACCCTTGTGACCGCGCGTTGACGTGCCGCCTCTTCCTGAACCTTGGCCACGGCCTAATCTTTTCTTTTCCTTTGTAGAACCTTTTGCTGGTTTTAAATTACTTAAATCCATGATGATGTAGATTTGATAAGTTCAACAATTAGATTTCTTCGATCTTGAGGAGATGGGCGATTTTGTTCACCATGCCGGCCATGACGGGGTCGTCCATGTCGACCTCGACAGACTGGTGCATCTTTCTCAGTTTGAGTGACCTCAAAGTGTCCTTTTGATCTTGTGGTCTTCCGATACCACTTCTGACTTGGGTGATTCTTACTTTCTTCATCTTTTCAAAAGTTTTATCCGTTAAACACAGTATCCAAATCCACACCTCTCAATTGTGCGACAGTGTAAGCATCGCGCATTTTGGTCAGAGCGTCGAAAGTGGCCTTCACCACCGAGTGGGGGTTGGAAGAACCTTTCGACTTGGCCAACACGTTCTTCACGCCAACGCTCTCGAGGACGGCACGCATGGCACCACCGGCGATGACACCGGTACCAGGAGTAGCGGGTTGGATGTAGACGTAAGCGCCGCTGTACTTACCGTACTGCTCGTGGGGCAGCGTGCCGTTCAGAACGGGAACCTTCACCAGGTTCTTCTTGGCGTCATCAACGCCCTTCTGGATGGCAGCGGTGGCTTCCTTGGCCTTGCCAAGTCCGTAACCGACGACGCCGTTCTCATTGCCGACGACAACCAGTGCTGCGAAAGTGAAAGTACGACCACCTTTGGTCACCTTGGTGACGCGGTTGATGCTAACGAGACGTTCCTTGAACTCGATTTCGCTAGACTTTACTCTTTTTACATTAACTTCTGCCATGACAATTAGAATTTAAGTCCTCCATTACGAGCTGCGTCGGCCAGCGACTTCACTCTACCGTGATACAAATAACCATT
>JAEEGI010003151.1_pt1 | contig 39502 bp, 33 predicted proteins | sample 8958751 | NCBI WGS metagenome assembly JAEEGI01 (sample SAMN16246545, study PRJNA631951) | gut metagenome | biome: gut microbiome; feature: rumen; material: KS-attached | host: Bos | place: Iran: Karaj | collected 2018-10 | reverse complement strand
CTCAACCTTAGAAGCTGTATCAGTATCGAACATTCCGACTACATATATCTTTTTCTGCATTATAGCACTCCTATAATAAAACTTTTTTATTAGTTCAATTATAAACTAGAATACTGGTTATTTCAAGTTTACTAGCGGAACTATATGTTTTATTTAAATAAAACATTTTAATAAGTTCCGCTGTAAGTTTTGCTATGCAAAACTTACCACTATGAAGCATTTATGACTATGAAATCTGTTCCATTACTTTCTTTTCGTTATAGAACATCATTATAAATCCTCCGATTAAACAGCAGATTGATGCAACAAGTGCAACGATTCTGTAACCAAGAGGACTGCCGCCGGCTTGTTGTTCTACTGTTGTACCAGTTTCTACTGCGGCGGCAACAGCTTTTGATGCTCCAATTGTTGCAAGAGATGTAAACAAAAGCATTGCAAGAGATTGTCCCATCTTCATTGCAAAAGTTCTTGCAGCGTAGAACATTCCGCTTCTGGATTCTCCGGTTGTTTTTTCATCAGAAAGGGCGATGTCTGCAATAATTGTCTGTGGAATAATACCAAAGATTGCCTGTGGGAATGAGCCGAGTATTACAATAATTACAGCCTGAACATAAATCGGAATAAAACTGAGCTTTTCGCCCGAAAGTGCTGTAAATCCAAATGTGATTACAAATCCAATGAATGCGGCGATTAGAAGCTTTTTCTTTCCCCATTTTGCGGCCATTTTTGTTACAAAAGGATAGAAGGCCAGTGAAAGCAGGGTGAGTCCGCCAAACATATAGGTTGTCCAGGATTCCGGCAGCTGAAGAAGACTTGTTACAAAGAAGGGAAGTCCTGTCTGGAACATTGCAAGTCCAAAGAAGTAGATGATGTCTTGTCCTAAGAATACTCTGAAATCTTTATTTTTAAAGGTTTTTCCAAGTGAACTGAACATATTTGAACTTGTAGGCTTTGCTTCATAGTAATCTTTTTCATTTAAGCCAAAAGCTGGAACAAGCATACAGATTGTAGCAATTACAGAAAGAATCGCAAAGGTAATTCTCATGGCAGGAACTCTTGCCATACCGCCATTTATCATTATTCCCCAGATTATTGGTGCAGTGTAGCCTAAACAGGTTCCAACAATAAATGTAAGGGAAATGCACATAGAAAGTTTAAGTTTTTCTTCCTGATTATGTGGAAGCTCTGCAAGAAGTGATGTATACGGTGTGCAATAACAGGTAATAAGGAAATAATAGGCAAGTACAGTAACAAAAAGCCATACTGTATTTAATGCGCTTTCTTTTGGAATTGGTGCGCAGAATACAAGAATAAATACAAGTCCAAGAGGAATTGCAGACCATCTCATAAATGGAATTCTTCGTCCAAGTTTATGATTTAAGCTGTCTGACCAGTTTCCTATAAGAGGATCTGTGACGGCATCAAAAACTCGTCCAATGGCTGTTACAAGTCCAATTAAAGTGAGTATACCTAATACTACGCGGCCCTGTGGAACAAGAGAAATCATTCCATCATTTATTGCTTCTGCACTTGGCTGGTAAAAATACACAAGCCAGGAACCAATAAGCCCTGAGATGATTGACCAGCCCAATTGTCCTATGGCATAACACCACATTTTTCCTTTTGTTAAGCTTTTCATATTTCCTCCTGATTTTAATTGACCTTGAGTGCATCAAGTAACAATGTACTTAATAATTCAAGTTCCTGTTTACCACTAACAAGTTCATCCATCAAAAGCATGTCTCCACTTAAGCTAAGCTTCTGAGCAGAGGCAAAAAGTGTGTGCATTAGTGTAAAATATAATACATCTTGAGACTCTTTATACTTTGATTTTATAGATTTATCTTCAATTCCTTTGGAAATTGAAGCCGCAATAACATTTTTAGTAGATTCAATTGTTTTTTCATAATCCAGCAGCCTTTCTTTTTCCATTTTAATGCGAACTGCATACGAATCAAAAAAGTAGATATAACGCAAAAACTTAACCTGATTTTCGTACAGCTTGATAAACATTGAAAAAATGATTGAAAGCTGGTTAATTCCTGTTGCATTATTAAAGTTGTCTGTTAAAAGTTGAGGTAAAATAAATGATTTCTGTCTTTCCCAGGCCCAGATTGAAGTTTGAACAGCAATTTCTTCTTTTGTTTCAAAATATCGGTAAAGCGAAGCAACTCCAATTTCAGCTTTTGTAGCAATATCAGTCATTGTAACATTGTCTATACCTTTTTCTGCAAAAAGTTCAAAGGCACTCTCCAGAATCCGTGATATTCTGCTGTTTTTAAGGTTGTCTTTTTCTTCCTTGTATTTTTCTTTTGGTGTCATAATGGCTCCTTATAATTTGTTCTTGCTTATGTTTTGTCATTTTCAGACATGCTCTGATAATCTCACTACCTTATACGCGCCGTCGTAAATCTCCAGCTGTTTATTTTTTATGATGTTGCTGCACATTTTTTCAATTTCTTTTGGATTTTCTATAAGCTGTTTAATCATTTCGCTTGCAAAGGCAACTGTTTCACATTCCTGTGTACCGTCGCCAATTTCTGCAGAATGAATTGCTCCCCACATTTCGTGACCGCCAACGCGTCTTATAAAAAGCTTTGGCACCGGATAGAAGGCAAGCTCACTTGGTTTTGTAACAAGTACATCACAGGCACGCATAAGAAGATTAGTAATATAAACTGCTGCAAAAATATCCTTGTTGCAGAAAGCGTGAATACCAGTGCCTTCTTCGCCAGAAAGATTTGAAACAGCTTTTTCCGCAAAGAGCTTTTCTTCGTTCCAGTCATTAAAATGAGTTTCAGCTTCAGAAAGCTCCGGAATATCAGCTTTAAGCTTGTGCCAGACGTTTTCATAATCACCGCAGTTGATGTAAAGACAGGCTTTGTTGTTCTTAATGTACGGCATAAGTGTTCTGATTATTGCTGCAAAGAAATCTCCCTGTGCTCCGGCTCCACCGATTGTAAGCAGAAAACGGATTGGTTTGCCGTTTTTGCATCGTTCAATACGGTTTTTGCAGTCAGCTTCAATGTTTGAAACAAGCTCATCGTCAATGTAATGACCTGTATAAACAATATCCTTGTCAGTCATAGGATTGAGGATTTTGTTTTTGTCAAAGCCATGGAGTGTTTTGTAGCCCCAGTAAGTGTTGTATGTCTGTACTGCATGAATGGCACCTTCCGAAAGATGAAGTGCCATTGGCCAGTTATCAGGAATTGCATTGATTACGTTTTTCATTCCGGCATGAATTGCTGCCTGGCTTGGCCATACGTGAGTTGCTACAAGAGGGACATCCTTTGGTATATTCTTAAAAACAGAAGTCATAAGCTCTGCATTTTTCTGGTCGCCAACATTGTAGCTGAGCTTTTTAAAGCCTTCGTAATTAAGCGGTTCCCATACAAGCTTATTAAACAGCGGGATTTTCTGCGAAAGTCTTGAACCGGTTGAATATAAATCATTCTGATATGAGATGATTTTTGTACAGGTTGTTTCCGGCATTGAGTTTAAGTCGAGCCACAGGGGTGTGAACCCAAGCTTTTGTGCAGCACTTGCCATTGCCATTGAGATTCTGTAGTGACCAAAGCCCATTCGGATATTTCCGATGATGATTGGCTTAGATGGCAGCTCTGAAAGTTGTTTTGAAAAATCCGTAGGCTCTTTTGAAAGTCTGATGATTTTGACGCCTAAAGCTGGAGTAATTACTTCGTTGTCTTCGAGTGTAAGATAATAATTCTTGTTTCTGTCGTCACCGTATTTTCTGATAAACTGCTTCTGTTTGCGGATTGCCTTTTTTTCTACGCTGCGGCTGATTTTATTATTAAAGATTTCCATATCATTTCTCCTAAATATTTTGTGATAGCAGTTTTGCTTTGCAAAACTGCAAGCGAGAGCCGAATAAGTTTTCGGTATTCTCTAAGTAGAAGCTCTCGCTATTTCTCCTGAATCTCACAAATATGCTTGCTGCCTAAATCAATCTCACCTTCATATTTTCCACTACGGGTAAACAGCTTGTATCTGTCGGCAGCGGTCTGCTTTATTCCAAAATCTTCATCATCATATTTTTTGATTAAGCCAGTAATTTCTTTTGAAAGTGCAATTTCTTCCGGCGAAGTACAGTCAGCAGGATCATCTGAATACATAATCTGATTACCAAATAAAATTGCAGCAAGAGCAATCAGGCGCTTTTCATCATCAGTAAGAGAACAGTTATTTTTGCGGATAAATATAACGTCCGGGTCATTTACAAAAATGATTTTATTCCACAAAGCGTGACCAAGTGTGTCTTTTAAGTTCAGGTAGGCTTCATTTCTGCCGTTCCAGTTGAGGAATCGGAGCAGCTTGTTTTCCCAATGCTCGTAAGTGTCGCAGCCGATTCGTGAAAGAGGAAGGTCATTAAAGCTCATTTCAAACGGAGTACCGCAGCCAAGGTAAGCAACCGGTTTTCCTTCATCATTCTGTTTGCGGCGGGTAAGGAGCTTTATTGCATTTGCAAAGCTTTCATAAGCAGGATTCCAGTCATAATGATTTCCTACGTGCATTCCGGCATATAAAAAATCAAGCTTAACATAACGGAAGCCCCATTCATTTATGATTGTGTTCATAAGGTTGTCAAGGTATTCAAGAACATCAGGACGGCTCAGGTCAAGGCAGTAAAATGTTCCGTCAGCTCCCCAGCGTGGATTAAAGCCTGCTTTTACAAGATGCCCGTTTTTGTCGCGTAAAAGCCATTCTGGGTGTTCGTTAGCGCTTTTGCTTCTTAAATCAACAATAATCGGTGCAATCCATAAGCCGGGAACAAACTCTGCCAGCTCAATTTTTTCTGTGATTGATTTTAGCCCGTGCGGAAAAAGCTTTTCGTCAATTTCCCATGTGCCAAGCTGCTTTTCCCAGCCGTCATCAATCTGGAAAACTACATTTTTCTGGTTTGTTGTGTAATTTTCGCAAAGACTGATTATGTTTTCTGTTTTGGTAATGGAATCAAGGTCGCGCAGAATAAGCTCTTCGTTTATTTTTTCATAATGATTGTACCAGCTTTCCCAGCCGTAAAGACGTTTGCCAAGAAAATTAAGCTGGTCAAAACGCTGGGAATAATCTCCACCTTTTTCCGAGCTGCCGAAAATCTCTTTTAATTTATCCCGTACTTCAAAATAAGACGAAGCTGTAAAAACTTCAATTTTTGCCTGAAGTTCACCTTTTTTCCATTTTTTGTTTGTATCGCAAAGCTCAATGGAAACCGTATTTTCTTTTCTGTTGATAATGAATTGAACAGGAGGAAGCGGCTTATCCTGATTAACATTTCTGCTGTTTATATTTCCACAAGATACAAAAACAAGGTAAAAATCATCCCAGCGAAGGTATGTAAAGAATTGTCCGAGTACAATATTTTTGGAAGGTCTGGCTTTTGTACCCGGAAACTCAATGTAAGCGTTCCACTGTATTAGTATATGACAGTGAAGGGAAGGCTGTTTTTTTCCTGGTTCAATCTCAAAACCCGGATTCCAGGATTGCCAGCCGCCTAAGTTAATCCAGGCATTTTGTGCATCATTTTTTTCTGATTGTGTTAATTCAGATATGTTCAGAGTGTCTATTACGCTGTTCTGAACTGCGGTAAAGGTTTCTTCTGAATAATAAGTTTTCATTAAACACATCCTTTGTATTTGGTGTAGCAGAAAAATTATGACTGATAGGTAATATTTTACTATGATAGTGTTACTATCACTATAATAATGATAACATGGATTTAAGTGATGTCAAGCAATTTTTTTATAAATTATTGAGAAACTTTTCCAAGCTGGCCGCAGGCACCACCGATTTTTCTTCCACGGCGTGTACGTAACGTAACATTAAGTCCGGCTTTTTCAAGCAGCTGGACAAACCGTTTTGTTTCGTCTGAGGTTGGTTCTTCAAAAGGGAGATTTTTTACAGGATTCCACGGAATAAGGTTTATGTTTACATCCAAATCCTTTGCAAAGGAAATAAGGTTTTCTGCACTTGATTTATCTGTATTTTTACTATGAAGCAGGGCTGCTTCGAGTGTAACACGTTTTCCTGTTTTTTCTGAATAGTATTTAATTGCTTTTTTTAAGTTTTCAAGATTATTAGCCTGGGAACGGGAAACTGGCATGAGTTCCTTGCGTAATTCTTCGTTGGCAGTAGTAAGGGATACTGCAAGGCGCAGGTTAGGGCCCTTATCTGCCATTTCGTAAATACCGCTTACAATTCCGCAGGTAGATAAAGTTATTCTTTTTGATGAAAGCGCCCGTCCATCCTTATGACACAAAATCTCTACCGCCCGCCTTATGGCTTCAAGATTCTGCATAGGTTCTCCCATGCCCATAAAAACAATATTATCAAGCTTACCGGCTTCTTTTTCCAGAAATAGAAACTCTTCTACAATTTCTCCGGCAGTAAGATTTCTTGCAAGTCCGAGTGTTCCAGTCTGGCAGAATGCACACTTCATGGCACAACCGGCCTGGCACGAAACGCACGCAGTTTTACGACCTTCCTTGTCGGTAAGGAGAACTGTTTCTACAATGTTTCCGTCGCAGAGTTTTATCTGGAGTTTGATTGTACCGTCCGGGTCTTTTAAGGTTTGAAGGATTGATGAGGAGCGGAGCAGTGCAGTCTGTTCAAGCTGATTGCGCAGTTCAAGATTAAGATTTGTCATCTGCGAGAACGATTCTGCACCGTTTCCAATCCATTTAAAAATCTGTATGCCGCGAAACTTTTGCTGGAGATTTAGAGTTTCTACAATTTCTTGTGGCAGAAGACCAGTAAGTGGTGTTTTTTCCATAGAATTCTATAAATGGATTGCCGTGCCAGACACGGCAATGACAGTTTGTTCAGCTTTTATTTGTGTGGAAATGCCATAGCCTCAGGCTTGAACACTTCATCAAACTTTTCAGCTGTAAGGAAGCCTAAGCCAACGCAGGCTTCTTTAAGAGAAATGTTTTCATCAAAAGCCTTGTGAGCTGTTTTGGCAGCATTTTCATAACCGATGTACGGATTCAAAGCTGTAACAAGCATAAGAGAATTGTACAGGTTGTGGTGCATCTTTTCTTTATTTGCAGTAATTCCAACAGCACAATTCTTGTTAAAGCTCATCATAGCTTCTGCAAGGAGGCGGGCACTCTGGATAAAGTTATATGCAATTACAGGCATGAAAACGTTCAATTCAAAGTTGCCCTGGCTTGCTGCAAAACCGATGGCAGCGTCATTACCCATTACCTGAACGGCTACCATTGTTACGGCTTCACACTGGGTTGGGTTTACTTTTCCCGGCATGATTGAAGAACCAGGTTCGTTTTCCGGGATGTGGATTTCGCCAAGGCCATCGCGTGGGCCGCTTGCTAACCAGCGAACATCGTTTGCAATTTTGAGCATGTCTGCTGCGAGGGCTTTGATTGCTCCGTGTGCAAATACGAGTTCATCCTTGCTTGTAAGGGCGTGGAATTTATTGGGTGCTGTAACAAAGTTTTTTCCTGTGAGCTGGCTTACGCATTCTGCAACTTTTTTATCAAAACCTTTTGGTGCGTTGAGACCTGTACCAACTGCAGTACCACCAAGGGCAAGCTGCTTAAGGTATGGAAGTGAACTTGCTAGCATTTTTTTGTCCTGCTCAAGGGAAGTTCTCCATCCGCTGATTTCCTGTCCGAAAGAAACCGGAACTGCATCCTGAAGGTGAGTGCGTCCGCTCTTTACAATCTTCATGTTTTCTTTTTCGAGCTTTTTGAAGGTTGCAACAAGTGTGTCGATTGCAGGGAATAATTTATCTTCGATTGCACAAACTGCAGAAATGTGAAGTGCTGTAGGGAAGGTATCGTTTGATGACTGACTCATGTTGATGTCGTCGTTTGGATGACAGAGCTTGCTGCCAGCAATTTCGTTAGCGCGGTTTGCAATAACTTCGTTTGCGTTCATGTTGCTCTGTGTTCCGGAACCTGTCTGCCATACAACGAGAGGGAAGTGATCGTTCAACTTTCCGGAAATTACTTCGTCGCAGGCTTTTGAAATTGCCTTAAGCTTTTCTTTTGTCATCTTCTGTGGCTTAAGTTCATTGTTTGCCATAGCGGCTGCCTTTTTAAGATAACCAAAGGCTTTTGTAATTTCGCGAGGCATAGTTTCAATGCCTACACCAATTTCAAAGTTTTCGTGGCTTCTTTCTGTCTGAGCGCCCCAGTATTTATCTGCAGGTACTTTTACTTCTCCCATTGAGTCGTGTTCAATTTTGTATTCCATAATCTATATCCTCTTATAAAAAGATTGCCGCAGCAAGTGCGGCAATTACATTGTCATTATCGGGCTTGACCCGATAATCTATCTAAAACTTAAGCTGTCTGATTACATCCTTAAGGGCGTCTGCACTGTTTCTAAGAGCTGCAAGCTCATTATCAAGCAGAGGAACAGCAATTCGACCTTTAATACCGTTTCTACCAACTACAGCTGGAATTGAAAGACATACATCGCTGATTCCGTATTCGCCTTCGAGCAAAGAAGAAATTGTAAGAACAGAATCAACTTCGTAATTCAAAGCTTCGCAAAGTTTTGCAGTTGTAATACCAATAGCGTAATTTGTACATCCCTTTGCCTTAATGATGATTCCGCCTGACTTTCTGATATAGTCTTCAACATCATCCTTATTGAAAGCTTCAAGCTTAGCTCCATTATAAGCACCAGCATAGTGGTCAACTGGAATAGAACTGATGTTTGCAAGAGACCAAGGTACAAAGGAAGAATCACCATGCTCGCCAAATACGTAACCGTGGATATTTTCCTGAGCTACCTTGTAAGTTTCTGCAATTCTTGCACGGAATCTTGCTGTATCAAGCATAGTACCTGTACCAAAAACACGGTTAGCAGGGATTCCAGAAGTTTTAATAAACTGGTAGGTAAGAATATCTACAGGATTTGCAACTATAACGTAAAGTGCGTTTGGAGCAACCTTTGTAATCTGTGGGATAATTGTTTTAAGTATATCAACATTAATCTGAGCAAGGTCGAGTCGAGACTGTCCAGGCTTTCTTGCAACACCAGAAGTGATTACAACAATATTTGAGTTTTTAGCATCTTCATAATCACCATCATAAACAGAAACTGGTCCTACAAAAGGAGTTCCCTGACGAATATCCATTGCTTCGCCCATTGCACGATCCTTAGCAATATCAATCATAACAATTTCGGTTGCCAGCTGCTTTAATGTTAATGCAAAAGCAATTGTAGAACCTACCTGACCGGCACCAATAATAGTAATTTTACCTGACATATTAGTCTCCTATATTTTACGCATATTTATATGCAATTTTCCCAATAATATTATCTTTTAATATATACAATTTAATTGTTTTATGGAATAAGTTTCAGGAAAAAAGTTTTTTATGGAAAACAAAAAGTGCCTGTTTTTATTTGTAGTGATATAATATAAGTTATGAAAAGTTTGAAAAATACTGGAAATCAAATAAAGAGCGTAGTTATGTTAATGATGATGATTGGTGCGGTTTGTACTTCGTGTGCCACATTTAAATCGCAGAAGGCTGTAATTGAATTGGGTGGAAATCCTACAACGGGATATACCTGGAATTATCAGATTGAGGACGTAGCTGTGGTAAAGGTGGATGAAGAAATCCGTTATCTTGGCAAAAATGGTGTAGTAGGGGCGCCAAGCAAGTTTACGTATACAATTCATTCGCTCAAGGCTGGAAACACGAAGATTAAGTTTGAATATAAACGGCCATGGGAACAGACTCCGGCAGATAAAGTTGTGATTTATGAAGTAAGTGTTAATCAGAACGGCGAAATAGAAGTTAAGGAGATTGAATAATGGCTGATTTGAACAGAGAAAAAATTATTGTCAAAACAAGTATTTTTGGAATAATAGTAAATCTTTTTTTATCAGGCTTTAAGGCTTTTGTGGGATTTGTTTCCAATTCCATTGCAATTACGCTTGATGCTGTAAATAATTTATCCGACGCGCTTTCTTCAGTTGTAACAATAATAGGCGCAAAGCTTGCCGGAAAATCACCGAATAAAAAACATCCGCTGGGATATGGCAGAATTGAATATTTAAGCTCGATGATTGTTGCTGCTATCGTTTTGTACGCAGGTTTAACTTCGCTTGTTGAATCTGTAAAGAAAATCATTCATCCTGAAACTGCCGATTATTCTATACTTTCGCTTGTGATAATGAGTGTAGCAATAGTTGCCAAAATTGTACTTGGTCTTTATGTAAAACGAACAGGAAAAAAGGTAGATTCAGGTGCACTTATGGCTTCCGGACTGGATGCTCTTTTTGATGCAATTTTGTCAGGTTCTGTTTTGCTTTCTGCAATTGTATTTTTGGTATTTGGACTTTCGCTCGAAGCTTATGTTGGTGTTGTAATTTCCGGTTTTATCATAAAATCAGGAATTGAAATGCTTTGCGAAACCTTAGACGATATAATTGGAAAACGCACGGATTCAGATTTGAGCAGGCAGATAAAAAAACTTATAACGGAAGAAGCCGAAGTTCGCGGTGCTTACGATTTAATCATCAACAATTACGGCCCTAACAAGAATTATGCTTCTGTTCACATAGAGCTGCCCGATACAATGACAGTTGATGAAGTTGACCGTCTTACGCGCAGGCTGGAGGTTAAAGTTTATAAAGAGACAGGAATTGTTCTTACCGGAGTTGGAGTTTACTCATACAATACCAGTGATGACCAGGCCGCCCGAATCCGAAATGAAGTCCAGAAAATTGTTCTTTCCCACGATTGGGCTTTGCAGCTTCACGGTTTTTATGTTGATTTAAAAGCAAAATCAATCCGCTTTGATGTAGTCCTCAGCTTTGATATCAAACCTGCAGAAGCTATACCAATGCTATGCCAAGAAGTGCAAACCGCTTACCCGGATTATGTATTACAAATTGTCCCTGATTTAGATTTATCAGAATAAGAACGCTCTTTTTTTCCTAACTCACTTAAACTCAGCGGCAGAAGACAAAATGCGTTAAAAAATTGCACCGCAATTTTAGCATTTTGCGCCGCTTGATTTATCAAGCGCGAAGAACCCGTAGGGTTCGACTCCCTTAATTATACGCCTTTGTATAATAAAAAAGCCTCCTTATTCAGGAGGCTTGAGAGCGGCAGAAGGGAGTCGAACCCTCGTCATCAGCTTGGAAGGCTGAGATAATGAGCCGTTATATGACTGCCGCAAGCAATGAATATAATATATAGAACTGCACAAAAAATGTCAATATCTCAAACAGCTTTTTTTGTATTTTTTTTCACAACACCCCCATAACATTCATAACATCTCTCAACATTTTTCTTTAAGTTTCCCCCATATGATGGTATAATTAATTCTGTTTTTATTGCCCATAAAAAAGGAGGTTATTTTTTTATGGAAAAATTATTTAAACTAAGTGAAAGGAACACAACTGTCGGTAAGGAAATTATCGGTGGTGTAACAACGTTCCTTGCAATGGCTTACATTCTGGCAGTTAATCCTGGAATCCTTTCAGGCTCTGGAATGGAGTGGGGTCCTGTATTTACAGCAACAGCTATTGCTGCAGCTATAGCAACACTTGTTATGGCTTTCCTGGCAAACCTTCCTGTTGCACTCGCACCAGGACTTGGCCTCAATGCTTTCTTTACTTACACGGTTGTTCTTGGAATGGGCTGCACCTGGCAGCTTGCTCTTACCGCTGTATTCATTGAAGGTGTGCTTTTCATCATTCTTTCAATTTGTGGTGTACGCGAAGCAATTATTCGCTCTATTCCTGAAGGATTGAAAAAAGCAGTTGCAGTTGGTATAGGTCTTTTTATTGCTATTATCGGACTTGTAAACGCAGGCATTTGTTCAACAGATACCGGAACAACAATCGGTTTTGTAAACTTTAACATGCAGCATGCTACAGCAATCGTAGCTATTCTTGGTCTCATAATTACAATCGTACTTTATACACTTAAGATTCCTGGTGCTATCCTCATCGGTATCATCATCACAACAATAATCGGTATTCCTTTCGGAGTTACAACAATTCCAGAAGGCTTCAAACCATTCTCTTTACCATCAAAACCATATCTTTTTGCTTTTGATTTTAAGGGCATTGTAATTTCTTCTACAACCGGAAAGTTCTCTTTTGCCGTACTTGGACAGTTCTTTGTAATCTTCTTTACATTCCTGTTTACAGATTTGTTCGATACAATCGGAACTCTTCTTGGTGTTGCAGAGCAGGGTAACCTTAAAGATGAAAAAGGCGAAGTTCTTAATGTAAAAGGTGCTTTGCTTTCAGATGCTATTGGTACAGTTGCAGGTGCCGCACTTGGTACTTCAACAGTAACTTCTTTCGTAGAATCTTCTTCTGGTGTTGCAGCAGGTGCAAGAACAGGTCTTGCTTCTTTAGTAACAGGTGTTCTTTTCCTCCTGTCTCTCTTCTTAAGCCCATTGTTCTTCCTCATTCCATCTGCAGCTACAGCTCCTGCATTGATTTTCGTAGGCTACCTGATGATGAAGTCAGTTGTAGCTATTGATTTTGAAGATCCTACAGAAGGAATCCCAGCCTTCATTACAATTATGACAATGCCTTTCGCATACTCAATTTCTAAGGGTATTATGTTCGGTATTATTGCTTACGTAATTGCTAAGTGTGCCGGAAAGAAAGTAAAGGATATTCCAGTTGTAACCTGGGTTCTCGCAGTTATCTTCCTTGCTGATATTATTTTCGAAGCAGTGAAGTAGGAATTAGTTAGGGAATAGTTGATAGGGGATAGTTAATAGGAGGGGGAAGTCTCCCCCTCGCTGCAGCCTGCTTCGCAGTCTTCCGCTACCCCTTCTAGCGGGGCACATCCCCGCAACGCCCCTAAAAAAACGCAAAAAAAATGCCGATGTTTATTCACCTCGGCATTTTTTTACTGTGTCATTCTCAGACAAGTATCATTATCGGGCTTGACCCGATAATCTCATTTTATTTAGCATCATCATCAATAACACGAGGTTTTGGTGGTTCCTGTCTGATAACATTTACAATTTCTTCTGCCTGTTCTTCAAAATCATCTGCAACTGTATTTACCACATCATTTACAGCCTTAGAAACAGAATCAGCAGCAGGTGCAGCTCCATTTACAAGCTCATCTTCCAAACCATTAAGAACTTCCTGGATATCTTCAGAAACCTGGAGGCTCTTTGTGTTGTCAAGAAGTTCAAGCTGCATTGATTTTTCTTTTGTATTTCTGATGAGCTTAATCATAGACAAAGCCTTTGTATCATCAGAAGACAGGCTGCTTACTTTGTCTTCCTTGATATAAATATTTTCGTAGATTTTATAATCTTTTCCAGAAAGTTTTCCATAAGCAATCTTTACAAAACCGTTTATCGGTTCATCCTTGCACAAAGTAACGATTGTTCCCTTTGCCAGAGAATCTTTGGTAACCTTGTCTATTTCAGCAGCTTTGTAAATAAATGTATTATCCTTTACGATCATGGCTGGTTCAGCATTGATTGCAATAATATTAGTCTGTGCCCAGCAGTCTTCGTTCTGATACTTAATCAATGTAAACTCTTTAGTTGCCTGTTCTTTTGTAGAAGTAATTACACGTATTGCATTCTTTGATTCTACAAGAGCATTTGTGCTGTCTGCTGAAACCTTTGGATAACATTCAAAAGCAGTTCCATAATCAACAGTAACCTTCCAGTACATTTTTCCATCAGGCTTTTCATACCACAAGGAAGCTTCATCCCAAAGCATAACACCAGGAATCATCTGTACTTCTTTTACAGGTTCTGGCTGTACTGGTTCTTCCTGTTTTACAGTTTCCTGAACTGGTTCAGGCTTTGTTTCTGTTACAACCGGTGTAGAAGCCGCTTCTTTTTTTGTACATCCTGTGATTGAAAGTGCCGTTGCAGCAAGTACAAATGCACCAAATGCAATCTTAGCAAGTACAGACATAGTTTTTTTCATAATTTACCTCACTAAATATATACTAAAGGTTAGAAACTAACCAATTTTTGAAAAGTTCATAATCATTTTCCATTGGAATTGCTCTGTCTGGTAGACGGAGAACTTCTTCCAGTCTGGCAGGCATTGGCGGTTCGCGACCGATTGCTTCTGTTACAATTGAACCGAACTTTGCAGGTGAAGCAGTTTCCAGAATGATTCCTATTGCATTTTTGTCGGTAACAGATTTTGCCCACTGAGGAACATTTGGTGTAAGACCAGGCTTTGTATAATCATTCTTGTTACCGTCCATAAGCTCTGCCATAGCACCAGATTTTATGTCTTCCCATGCCTTCCAGCCGATTGCGCCATGAGGGTCAATGATGTAGCCTGTTTTGCTGTTGCAGGCCTGAATTGCCTTCATAATACCTTCGTTATCAAGCCAGTAAGAAGCAAAATCATTTCGTACCTTATCGAGTGAATACATATATTTGATTCTTTCGTAATTGCTTGGAGCACCAACATCCATTGCGTTTGCATAAGTTTCTACAGACGGGCGTGCATTATAGTCGCCGGTAGCAATCCAGTCTGGAATAGTTCTGTTTGTATTTGTTGCGGCTACAAAACCTGCAATTGGAGCACCCATTTCCCGTGCAATAAGACCTGAAGTAAGGTTTCCAAAGTTTCCAGACGGTACAATCATAATTATAGACGGATCCAGAAGCTTATTGTCAATCTTACAGCGGCTTTTTACTACAAGAGAAGCATACATGTAGTAGAAGCTCTGTGGTAAAAGTCTTGCAATGTTAATTGAGTTAGCTGATGAAAGTCTTAATTTTCCACGAAGCTCTGTATCTGTAAAGGCAGTTTTTACAAGCTTCTGACAGTCATCAAAAGTCCCTTTTACTTTTAATGCACGTACATTACCTGTGAATGTAGAAAGCTGTTTTTCCTGAAGCGGACTTATTTTTCCATCAGGATAAAGGATTGTAACATCAAGCCCCGGAACGTTGTGGAAAGCACTTCCTACAGCAGAACCTGTATCTCCAGATGTAGCAACAAGAATGTGGAGCGGGGTAGATTCGTTGCGGTTAAAGTACGACATTGTTCGTGCCATAAACCTTGCACCAAAATCCTTAAAAGCACAGGTTGGTCCGTGGAAAAGCTCCAGAACATAAGATGTAAAATCAAGTGGTGCAACCTTTGGTGAAAAAGGATATGCATCCTGAATAATGGCAGCCAGATCAACATCTGGAATCTCGCCTTCAACATAAGGCTTTGCCATATTAAAAGCAACGTCTCTGAAAGAAGGAGCCGACTCCCTGTTTAACAGCTCTTTATCTAATTTTGGAAAAGAAACTGGAACATACAAACCTCCAGTCTGCTGATTCATACCTCCCATTACGGCAGTCTTAAAATCAACTTTTACATTTCCATCTCTGGTATCTGTATAAAACATCTATAACTCCTAAATATGTGTCATTCCTAAATATATGTCATATTCGGACTTGCTCCGAATATCTTTTAATTATAAACCAAATGACAGTTCTTCTGCAATTCGGTCGCATAATTCTTCTTTACATTTGCTTACACATTTATTCCAGTTTGCACCGGTTGCAGTATTTGAAACATTAAGCTTGAAAATCTCTTCTCCATTTGACATATCAAGAGCATAAATATCTGCTTCAAGATTTGCTTCATAATCATCTCCCTTCTTTTCAACAGGAGATGTAAACTTTATTGTTCCGCAAATAAGATAACCGAATGCATCTTCAATCATCTCATAATTTGCTTTATATAAGTATTCTTTTGATCTGCCGATATCTGAAACATCATTTACAGGAGCATTACCTACATTATAAATCTTCTTCTTTTGCAGGGAAGAAATCATCTGATAAGAGTTTCCTGTCGGTTTGTTAAGCTCGTTGTAATCCCAGATAAAAAGAACAGCACCTTTTGTTGCAAGGTCAGACTGAATTAAAAAGTCTTCAGAAACTGTAAGCTCTGCAATTTTCTGATTTATTTCTTCTGTGTCAAAACCGTTTGCAGAAGGATAAAACTTTACCTGAGATTTTGCTGCAAAATTACAGTTTTCAGGATTAAAGGCCGCAATTCCATCATCATCTGGAGTAAGCTCTGTAGTTGTATAAACAAGCTCACCATCTTTTTTAATTGACGGATATTCTGCAACAATAACCACATCCTTTACAGGAGAATCATTTCCATCTGTAATTTTTACCGCGAACGGACTTGAAAAAGATGTACCTTTTGGAGTTTTTTCAGGGATTGAAACTACAGAAAGAGAGATTCCGCTTAGTCTTTCAAGATAAAGCTCTTCTGGAGAAGGAGGAATAATTTCCGGCTTTTCAGCTATAACTTCCTGATCAACAGGACTGGAATCATCATTCGAAACCACAGGCTCCGAAATTGAATCTTCAGGATAATTTTTAGAATCTGCATCAGTAGAAGCACAAGATACAAAAGCTAAAAAACAAACAACACTAATTGACCTAATAACTTTGTTAATGATAAACATTTTTCCGATTTTCATAATACTCTATGTTACTATTTATAGTAGATTTTTACAATAAGAATGCGTTAATATATTTATAAAATTATATTCAATTTTTTATTTAAGGGTGGGAATATGAATCGCTGCACAAGAGCAATCATTTATAAAGATAATTTAAAGAACAATCTTGAACAGATAAAAAAATACGTTAAACCTGGCACAAAGATCTGTGTTGCTGTAAAGGCTGACGGTTATGGCCATAATGCTGTTCTTACTGCACGAATAGCCGAAGAAATCGGTATTGAATACCTTGCAGTAGCTACAGTTGATGAAGGAATTGAACTTCGCAATGCCGGTATTATGACAGAGATTCTGCTTCTCAGCGTATGTACTCCGATTGAAATGCATGATTTGTTTGAGTATAGAATCAGTCCGCTTGTTTTTGGAAATGAATATATAAGCTCCATTATTGAAGCCGCTGATAAATACAGTGAAGATAATGAACTGAATGAGTTCGGAGTTTTTCTTGCAGTAGATACCGGAATGGGAAGAATAGGGTGCTACCCTGAAGAAGCCGGTGAACAGGCAGAGCAGATTGTAAAGTCAAAGAACCTTAAGCTTAGCGGAATGTGTACTCATCTTGCAGTTTCGGACAGTCTGGAAGAAGATAACGTTGTTTTTACTAAAGAACAGGGAAAAGCTTTTAAGGCAGCAGTTGAAAATGTTCGAAGCAAAGGAATAAATCCCGGTATCTGTTCCTGTGGAAGCAGTGCCGCTCTTTTAAATGATGAAGAGCTTTATTTTGATATGGTGCGCCCCGGAATTATTACTTACGGCTATTATCCTGATGAAATTACAGAAAAATATCTTAATTCACGCGGCAAAAAGCTTGATATAAAACCTGTTCTTTCATTCGAAACAAAGGTTGTTGCAATCCGCCGCTTTAATAAAGGTAAATCAATTTCTTATGGCCGAACTTATGTTTGCGGGGAAGATACTGATATAGCAATTCTTCCTGTAGGTTATGCTGATGGTTTACTCCGCCGTTTTTCTCCGGGTCTCACGGTAACAATAAACGGCAAAAACTATCCGGTTTGCGGCCGCATCTGTATGGACCAGTGTATGGTCAATATTGGAAAAGACAATAAAGATGTACGCCTCTGGGATAAAGTTCTGATTTTCGGCCCGAAACAAAGCGGCGCTCTCAACACCGCCGACGACTTAGCCAGAATCGGACATACAATTTCCTACGAGGTTTTGACATCCCTCAGCAAACGCGTGCAGAGAGTAATTAAGTAAAAATGGGCAGTTTTGCAAAAAGCAAAACTGCCAGCGAAGGCAGAAAGGGTTTTCAATTATAAACAAGTAGAAGCCTTCGCTATTAGTGAGTAAGAAGGAACTTCTTTACTTCTGCAAGCAGATAGAAAGAGCCCGTAACCAGCAGAATTGCATTTTCTTTTGAAGCTTTTTCAAAGGCAAGCTGAATCATCTTTTTGTAATTTGCATCAGCAGTAAAGCTTACTTCTGCATTTGTAAAGGCTTCTATTTCTGCCGCAATATTCGACTGTTTTTTATCACCCGGCTTTGTAACAAAAATATGTTCGAACCTGTATTTGAACAGTTTTGAAATATCCTTGATGTCTTTATCTGCAGCACACGCAAAAAGAAGGATTGCTTTTTTGTTGTAATAAAGCTTGTTCATGGTATCAAGCGTAAGATTTATACTTCTGCAGGTGTGTGCACCATCAAGAATAAGCTGATATATTCCTTCGTAATTCTTTACTTTGTTTACAATTTCAAATCGCCCCGGAAGCTTTGCCTTAGCAAGACCTCTTTCTATAATTGATTCATCAAGATTTGGAAGAACCTTTCGTACAGCAATAGCCGCAAGTGCCGCATTCTGGGCCTGCATTTTTCCAAGAAGACTTAATTCTGCCGTTACAGGACGATTAAAAATATCGCTTTCCATAACGATTTTCATTTTTTTAGTTCTTTCATTAAGTGAATATGTTGCTTTTTTGATTACATCTTCAACAAAATAACACGGCGCATGTTTTGTAAAAGCTTTTTCCCTGAAGACAATTTTTACAGAATCAGTCTGCTGCCTTGCAACTACAACAGGAGTACAGTTTTTTATGATTCCAGCTTTTTCCGCAGCAATTTTTTCAAGTGTATTTCCAAGAAACTCTGTATGCTCAAGTTCAATCGGAGTGATGCAGCACAGCTTTGGCCGCAATACATTTGTAGCATCAAGCCGTCCACCTAATCCTACTTCATAAACAGACCAGTCAACCTTAGCTTTACGGAAGCAGAGAAAGGCAAAAAGGGTAACAAGCTCAAACCAGGTAATTGGACGTTCTGCAGGAAGCATTTCCGGGATTATAGCCTCTATGTTTGGAACCATTTCTTTTATTGCTTCTTCATAGATTTTTTCAGGAAAAAAGTCATTCGGTTTGCAGATACGCTCACGGAAATCTATAATATGAGGAGATGAATAAAGTCCGACATTATAACCGGCTTCTTCAAGAATACAGGCAATCATTTTGGAAACAGAACCTTTACCTTTTGTGCCGGCTACATGAATGCAGGGTGCAAAATCCTGAGGATTATCAAAGCGTTTGCATAAATAATCTATTGTATCGAGCCAGAAAATATCTTTTTTAGGGTTATGTTCAAAGTTTAAATAATCGTCAAGCCAGTCCTGAAAAACTTCAATTGCAGTCATTTTGTTAGGTCCCAATAATTGTGCAGTTTTGTTCTACAAAACTGCAAGCGAAAGCATTACAAATTATAGTTACAAAAAAGTATACTCTTTCGCTCTTTTCACTTTTATTATAATTCATTTTATGTTATTATGCTACAAATTAAAATCAGGAGATACAAAAATGAGTGATGAGATTCAGTACACTGATATAAATAAAAGCTTTGAAGCTGCACTTGAACGAAGCAAGAAAATCGAAGAGGATTTAACAAAAAATCCTAAGAAATACCGCGTTCTTACCGGCGACAGACCTACAGGACGCCTTCACATAGGACATTATTTTGGTTCGCTCCAGAACCGTGTACGCCTTGCAAATATGGGCGTTCCTACAATGATTCTTATTGCAGACTATCAGGTTCTTACAGACCACGATGCTTATCAGGAAATCAGCCAGAATACAAAACAGCTTGTAATAGACTATCTTGCAGCAGGAATCAACCCAGAAAAGCAGGATGTAATCATTTATCCGCACAGCTATGTACCTGAATGTAACCAGCTTATGATTCCTTTCCTTACGCTTGTTTCTAATGCTGAATTAAGCCGAAATCCAACTGTGAAAGAAGAAATTGAAAGTGCAGGACTTAAGAACGTAAATGCCGGAATGTATACTTATCCAGTACATCAGGCATGCGACATTCTTTTCTGTAAGGGAAATGTAGTTCCTGTTGGAAAAGACCAGCTTCCACATCTTGAAATGACACGTACAATTGCAAGCCGCTTTAACAAAAAGTTCTGTCTTGATGCAGGAAAAGAACCCGTTTTCCCTGAGCCACAGGCACTTCTTTCTAAAACTCCAATGATTCTTGGTCTTGACGGAAGCCAGAAAATGTCTAAATCCCGCGGAAATGCAATCATGCTTTCTGCTACAGAAGATGAAACTGCAAAGCTTATTAAAAAAGCTAAAACTGACCAGGACCGAAACATAACTTACGATCCTGTAAACAGACCGGAAGTTGCAAACCTTCTTATGTTGATTTCTCTCTGTACAGGCGAAACTCCGGAAGCAGTTGCTGCAAGAATCGGTGATGGCGGAGGCGGAATGCTTAAAGCTCAGCTTACAGAAGCAATGAACGAAAAACTCCGTCCGTTACGCGCAGAACGTGCAAGACTCGAAGCCGATCCGGAATATATCCGCAAGGTACTTTTGACCGGTGCCGAACGCGCCCGCGAAATCGGTATTAAAACACTGGAAGAAGTACGGGATGTGATGAATATGCTCATATAGAGAACGCGTTAAAAAAAATAGTCCATCGGGACTATTTTTTAGCGTTATCCTTAAAACCGCTCGCGAGATTTATCGAGCGCGCATATAGCAAATCCAAAACGAAAAGGAGAAACCAATGGACGAAAAAATCGGAAGAAAAATCGGGATGAAAATGAGCCTTTTTATGGGAATTACCCTCAGTTTTTTCCTTTCGCTCACAGGACTTCTTATATCAGGACATTTTACTTTTCCAGGGCTGGCTATTAATTTTGTAATAAGTTTAGTAATCAGCCTTGTAATAGGATTTTTAATTCCTATGAAAAAAGTCACTGACTATGCAGATGCAAAGCTTGGATTAGAGCAGGGCAGCATAAAAGCAAACCTTTTGAACTCTCTGATTTCAGACCTGATTTATACTCCTGTAATTACGATTGTGCTTACCTCAATTGCCTACAAACAGGCAGTTGCTCACGGAGCAAGCATAAATTACGGCGGAATGCTTTTACCTTCGCTTTTAATCAGCTTGATAATAGGTTATATTCTGATTTTTATTCTTATGCCGCTTTTCCTTAAGCTTGCAATAAAAACAAGTATTCCAAAACCTGAACAAAAATAGCTTTTCAAACTCTTAAATGACAGTTTTTTAAATGCCGAGTTTTTCTTTTTTGAGAGACTCGGCTATTTTTATTAACGCTTCTTTATTGTTCATTTGAGGATCTTCCAAAACACATTCCATAAGCTCATTCAATATAATACCAAGCTGTTTTCCTGCTGGAATACCAATATCCATTAAATCTTTTCCGTTCACAGCCAGGTCTTTTAGAGAAAGGGCATTATGTTTTTTTGTTTCAGCTGCAATTCTTTCCTTTAGTTCCAACAAAAGAGCAACTGCACCGCTGTACCTAACATCAACCGGCTCATTATACATTCCGTACATATCCGCAAGCCGTAAATCAAACAAATCTTCAAGATATTCAGGTTTTACCCTTACCAAAAATCTTCTTACAGCAGCAGCACTCCAGTTGCTTTCGTAATTAAACATATGTTCCTTTACAAGATGGCATACATTTTTTACCGTAACATTAGGAAACTTGAGGCGTATAAGTATTTTTTCCGTAATCAAAGCACCAATTGAATCATGGTTGTAAAAGGTGATTGTTTCTATTTCTGTTGTAGTTCCGTCATTCTTTGTTCCATCAAGCACAGTCTGTTTTTTTATTTTTTTTGCAGCCGGCTTTCCAATATCGTGAAAAAGGGCTGCAAGTCGGACTTCAAGCTTTTGAGCGGGAGCACCGTCGCAGGCATAAAAAAGATGGTCAAGAACATCAAACTTATGGAAGGCACGGTAATCAGACTGAACACAGTTACGGCATACAAGAAGCTCCGGTATAAACAGCTCCAGAATACCAGTCTGTTCCATAAGCTTTAATCCTTCGGAAGGCTTTGGAGCAGAAAGAATCTTTTCAAACTCATCTCTAAAGCGTTCAAGCGAAATTGAGCTTATTTTTTTGTGTATATCTTCCTTGAAAAGTTCTAAATATGTCTGTTTTTCTATACTAAAACCTAACTTACAGGCAAATCTTATTGCACGAATAGGACGCAAGCCGTCTTCCATAAAGCGTTCGCCGGCATTACCAACTGTTCGTATAAGCTTTGCCTTTATGTCTTTTCTGCCGCCAAAAGGGTCTGCAATTGAACCATCAGCAAGATTTACAGCTATAGCATTCATTGTAAAATCGCGGCGGCTTAAGTCTTCTTCAATTGTTGCGGCATAATTAACGCTGTCCGGGTGGCGTCCGTCTGAATAACCTGATTCTGTTCGGAAGGTTGTAACTTCTACTTCCTGGCCCATAAAGTGAACGGTAACCGTACCATGCTCAATCCCCGTAGGAACAACAAACTTGAACATTTTGATTACATCCTGCGGAGTAGCATTTGTGGCAACATCCCAGTCAGAAGCAGGTTTTCCTAAAAAAATATCGCGTACAGCACCGCCTACAAGGTAAGCCTTAAAGCCTGCCTGTTCAAAGACAGAGTAAAGCTTTTTTAATTCAGAAGGAATTGTAATTTTTTGTAAGCGGCGATTAAAAAACATCTGTAACAGAATCCCTGACAAAAATCAGTTTATTCCAAGAGCCAGATGGAGCAGTGCAGTTGAATAAAAAATAAGCAGAAGCCCTACGGCAAAGGAAATTATCACAAACAAAATTGAAATAATCCTCAGGAAAACTTTTTTGTCAAAGAAAATATAAACTATATTCTCAAAAAATCCAACAACAGAAATAATTACAAGCATTACCGAAGTCCAGGACATAATCCGCAGGATAAGGATAAGAGTTCTGTCTGTATAGCTGTAATAATTCCCGATTATGTAAAAAAGAAAGATTAAAAGATCAAATACAAAAAAAATCCAGACAGCATTCTTAATCAGCTTGTTCAAAAAGGAGAGAGTATTCGTGTTTATAAAATCTTTTAATTTTTTTTTATTATCTTTCACTTGAAGCACTTAGTTTTATATTGATATAGTATGATATATAATTATTGTGACTATAATATAATTTTCGGGTGGAATACAGTATATGAAGAGTAAAATCGCGTTTTTTCTGCTTTTGATTGCAGCTGGCTTTGTTTTTTACTTAGGATGGACACAAATAAGAATAAAACCGGGCACTTTCGGTATAATTCAGTCAAAAATAGGCGGCGTAAGGCAAAAGGCAGTAGTTCCGGGTGAGTTTTCGTGGTCCTGGGATTTTCTTATTCCTACAAATGCAAAGCTTAATGTTTTTGAAAGCAAGCCTGTTAATAAAACAACTAAAATAAGCGGTAATTTCCAGTCTTATGATTTGAACGGAAACTACAGCGATTATATGAATTATTACTTTAATTTTTCAATTTCACTTTCATTTACACCGGAAGCAATTGTCAGTTTACTCCAGGACAATTACATTTCTGATGATGAAGATTTACACGCCTATCTTTCAAATGTTGCCGATTCCATAGCACAAATGGCCGCTGATTATTATTTACGCCGATCAATGGCCGATTCTTCATTCAATCCACAGTCTGTTAAACGCGACGAACTTATTTCTGCCATTGCTTCCTACAGGGATTTCCCGGAAATTGACGTTACAATCTTTGCCCTCACAGACTTTAAGCTTCCAAACTACAACCTTTACAACAAGCAGAAAAATATGATTCCATCCTTCGAAAGCTACAGTCCGTCAACAAAATCATCCAGTTCATCAGCTTCTTCATCTGGAAGCAGCTTATACGGTGAAGATTCTGCAGAGAATGAAACAACTGAAGGAAGTCTTTATGATGGAATATAGGGGAAACAAAATATGAAAAAACTTGCTGCTATTCGAGGTGCCGTCTGCTGCGAAAACACCCCGGAAGATATAACAAAAAACGTTTGCGCTATGTGTAACGCTATTTTCGAAAAAAACAGGCTCAAAGCAGAAGACCTTGTTTCAATTCAATTTACAGTTACAAAAGAAATTACAAAGCTTAATCCTGCTGCCGCCTTACGTAAAGGAAATACAGAATACAAAGCCTGTATAGATGTTTCAAAGGTTGCCTTGTTTTGCAGCGTGGAGCCGGAAATTGAAGGTGGTTTGACTAATGTAATAAGAGTGATGATCACTACTTATATGAAAAAATCACTTGAAAAACAAAACATTTACCTGAATGGTGCAGAAAAACTTCGGCCTGATTATCAAAAGTCTATATCGGACTGACTCCGATAATTTTGTGAGCGTATTATGAAGAAGTTGAAACTTTGGATTTGCAGTATGGAGTGTGCCGGAATTGCAGAGGCGGGCGGTGTAAAAAATGTGACTTTTTCGCTGTGCAAGGAGTTTTCCGAGCTTGGCAATGATGTTACGCTTTTTATGCCGGTTTACAAATGCACTTCGTATGAACTTATCAAAGATTTAAAGAAAAATGCAATTAAAAATGTAATTATTCATCACTGCGGAAAAGAAGAAAAAGTAAGCTATTCTACAGGAAAATGCATTGACGGTGATTTTTCAATCGTATTTATAAATCACCCGTCGTTTTCTCAAAAAGAAGATGTTTACACCTATACACAAAACGAACAGAAAAATAATCCAGAAAATGTAAAGGGTACCGGTCACAAAGACACCCTTTTTATGGATTCACTTTTTGCAAAAGGTGTAGCCGAATACTGCAGGTATGTTGAAAAAGCAGACAAACCGAATATTGTTCACTGCCAGGATGCTTCAACTTCGCTTATTCCAGTTTTTCTTAAAAACCACAACCTGCTGCCGGAAGCAAAAACTGTTGTAACAATTCATAATGCGGGGCCTGCTTATCATCATAATTATTCAGATATGAATGAAGCCAGGTACTATACAGAGCTTGGAGACGAAGAGCTTTTGAATGCCACAGTTTTTGGCAGGGTTGAGCCGTTTTTACTTGCGTATAATGCAGGAGCAGCACTTACAACTGTTTCCGAACAGTATGCCGAAGAGCTTGTAAACCCGGAGCTTGCAGATGCAACAGAAGGATTGTCGGCAGTATTTGCTGAGCGGAAAATAAAGGTTACCGGAATTACAAACGGTATTGATTACGAAAGATATAATCCTGAAAACACAGAGATTTCCAAGCTGCCATATGCATTTAACCCTGAAAAAAATATATTGGACGGAAAATATCAGTGCAGAGAATCACTTTTAGAAATGCTTGATTCAGGGTGCAGGCTTGAAGGTATAAGTCAGTACGGTTCTATTGAGGGAGGTGAGAAGTGCGTGTACATTTCCTACCACGGACGGCTGACAACACAGAAGGGGTTGTCGGTATTGATTGAGGCAGTTCCTTATATCTTGGGTAATTTTGATAACGTGCGCTTTATAATAACAGGGCAGGGTGAGCTAGCACTGGAAGAAGTATTTAAGCTTCTTGCCGAAGAATACAAGGGAAAGCTTGTTTTCCTCAATGGTTATAACAAGGAAATTGCAAGACTTACAACTGTTGCCGGCGATTTTATTGTACTGCCAAGCTTTTTTGAACCGTGCGGACTTGAAGATTTTATTGCTCAGATTTACGGAACAATTCCGGTTGCACACAGAACTGGAGGTCTTAATAAAATCATAGACGGAAAAACAGGCTTCCTGTATGAAGTAAACAACTGTGGTTCCCTTGTAGCAAAATTGAGTGAAGTTACTGCAATAAAAAACTGCAATCCTAAGATTATTGAAAGGATGATTAAGGATGCAGCGGTTTATGTTCACAAAAATTATATGTGGAATCATGTAGTAAAAGAAAAATATCTGGTGTTTTTTGAAGCATTATTAAAAAAATAGCAGAGTATTTTTAAGGAATTGCAAAAAAGTTCATAAAAAGTAAGCTTGCGGTATTGACTAAAATATAAAATCCATTTATATTAAAACACGTTCTGCAACATTGCAGGACACCCAATTAAATGCTGCCTTAGCTCAGCTGGTAGAGCACGTGATTTGTAATCTCGGGGTCGTGGGTCCAAATCCTACAGGCAGCTTTTTTTTTATGGGGAGTTCGCATAGCGGCAATTGCAAGGGACTGTAAATCCCTCCTCTTTTGAGTTCATAGGTTCGAGTCCTATACTCCCCATTATCAGAAGTTTTCAGAGCTGGATTTGAATCCGGCTTTTTTTATTTTAAAAAGCTAGACAAAAGATTTAGCTATTAGTAAAATTATTGCACGGAATTATTATTATAAAATAATCATTTCAAAAAAACTCGCGAGGGGAAATAATTTGCAAGTACATTTTTGGGGAGTCCGAGGCTCTCTGCCAACTCCATTAACACCGCAGCAGGTTCAGTCAAAAATAATGGCTGTAGTCCAGCGAATTACAGAAGAAGACATAAAATCACCAGATTCAAGGGCAAAGTTTGTTGCAAGTCTTCCGTCATGGATTTGTGGAACAACAGGTGGAAATACAGCCTGCGTTGAAATAAAATCAGAAGGTAATGAGTTTGTTTTTGATGCAGGTTCAGGCTTGCGCGTTATGGGAAAATCTGGCAATTTACCACAGGACAAGCATTACAACCTTTTCCTTTCGCATTTTCACTGGGACCATATACAGGGCTTGCCTTATTTTGAACCGGCTTACGACCCGAAAGCAAAGTTTGATATTTTCTCTCCGTTTGACAATACAAAACAGTATCTTTCTGACCAGATGAAGGTTCCTTATTCACCTGTAACACTGGAAAGCTTTACAAAAAATATTGTTTTCCACAAGATGATTCCAGGCGAACCAATCAATATTGGAAAAAATCAGATTACAACGTGCAAAATGTCGCATCCAGGCGATTCCTACAGCTATGCAGTTTGCGAAGGTAACAAAAAGTTTGTATATGCAACAGACATTGAACTTCGGGCAAAGGATTTTAAGAAAACACCGGAAAGTGAAGCCGTTTTCAAGGATGCAGACTGCATTGTAATAGATTCTCAGTATACAGTAGATGAAGCATACAGAAAAAAGAACTGGGGACACTCAGCTTTCTGTTACGCAGTAGATTTTGCAATAAACTGGAATATTAAAAAGATTTTCCTGTTCCATCATGAACCGGCTTATGATGACAAGAAAATCAACTCAATCTTAAATGCAGCAAGATGGTATGCTCAGTATATTCATCATTCAGATATTTCAATCAGCATTGCAAAAGAGGATTTAGAGATAACCTTATGATTCCTTCAGACGAACTAAACGCAGCAGTTCCAAAAGAACCAGATGGATTTAAACTCACATATAATTTCAATTCAAAAGAAATTGCCGTTCTTGCAAAATATTTGAGAGACCATCAGGCAGAATTACCGGAAGGAATTGAACAGTTTTATAAGGCTCTTGAAACTTCGGTTTATAATTGCCTTTCGCTGGAAGAGGTAAGGAACTTTTATTCATGAGTAATCAGGACGAAACAGCTAACGCTAAAACCAGACCGGTAAAGAAAAACCCTGCAAAAATCATAATAACGATATTTGTTTCGCTTGTTGTTTTTGCAGCTGTTTTTATTCTTTCGGCATATTTTTACACAAAAGCACAGATAAAGCCTTTGTATACTTCAAGTCAGGCAGCATCTGAAGAGCAGGTTGAGAAAACAAAGATTGAGATTTCAATGGGAACTTCAGTTTTCAAAATCTCGGAAATACTTGAAAAGAATTACATAATCCGCGATTCAAGGTTCTTTTATCTTTTTATTCATTATCCTGTTCTGTTTGATTATTTTTTTCCGGGCAGGCAGGTTACTCAGCCGATTGAATTGAAAAGCGGTATTTATTATCTGACTCCGGCGATGAATTATGTTGAAATTGTAGAGGCATTATCATCGGGCAGGCAGGAATACATAAAGGTTGTTATACCGGAAGGGCTTACAATTTCAAAAATCGGTGAGCTGCTGGAAGAAAACGGAATCTGTTCTTTGAATGAGTTCAGAAAGCTCTGTTATGATGGTGAAATCGTAAAAAAATATAACATTTCGGGTACTTCGCTTGAAGGCTTTTTGTTTCCGGATACTTACTTTTTGAATCCGGGAATGTCGGCTGCTGATGTTATTGAGATGATGGTGGGCAACTTTTACGAAAAGGTTGCTTCAATTGAAAGTCTCACAGGCCTTACTCCTGAACAGCTTTATGAAAAAGTAAAGCTTGCTTCGATTGTTGAGCGTGAGTACAGGATCCCGGATGAAGCACCTCTTATTTCCAGTGTTTTTGTAAACAGATTAAAGTACAACATCGGGCTTTATTCATGCGCAACAATTGAATACATTCTTACAGAAGTGCTTGGCCGTCCTCATCCGGACAGGATTTTGATTGAAGACACCAGAATTGACAGCCCATATAACACATATCTTTATGCAGGTTTACCGCCAACACCAATTTCAAATCCGGGCTTAATTTCGCTGAATGCTGCGGCTAATCCTGCAAAAACAAAGTATTACTTCTTCCAGATTGTAGACCCGGAAGAAGGCAGGCACGTATTTACATCAACCTTTGATGAGCATAAACTGAGTCATAATCTTTATTTAAAAAAATAATTCGTATAAAACAGGATAAAGATGGCTGGAAGAATATCTCAAGATACAATTACCTCAATTCGCAACAATGCAGACATAGTATCTGTCGTAGGAGAATATACTAAACTCACCAGAAAAAGCGGAAATGACTGGTGGGGCTGCTGTCCTTTCCATAGCGAAAAAACAGGTTCTTTCCATGTTGATAATGATAAAAAGTTTTATTACTGTTTTGGCTGCCATGCAAGCGGAGATATAATTAAGTTTGTAATGGAGATGGAAAAGTCAACTTACGTAGAAGCTATTGAAACCCTTGCAAAAAAGTTTGCCATTCCAATTCGTTATGAAGACGGTCCTGCTCCAGAAATTGTAAAAAAAGACAACAAAAACGAAGAATACATAGAGCTTTATGAACGGACTGCCTCAATGTTTCATTATTTTTTGATGGAAACAGAGCAGGGAAAGTTTGCGCTTGACTACATAACAAAACGAGGGCTCACACAAGAGACCCTGGAAAAGTTTAAAATAGGTTATGCTCCTGCCGACAGAAAATGGCTTAAAGGCTTTTTAAGAAAGAAAAACTTCAGTGATGAGTTTTTACGGGATTCAGGGCTTTTCAGCAAAAATTATCCTGATATATCTTTTTTTTCAGATAGGCTTATGTTCCCGATTTTCAACCGCAATGGTAAAGTCGTGGCATTTGGTGGCAGAATCCTTCATCCTCAGGGAGATGATGACAGAAAATACCTGAACTCACCGGAGCTTGCCCATTATAAAAAACGAGAAACCTTTTTTGCCTTTAACTTTGCAAAACAATCAATCAGAACAAATAAAAAAGTAATTTTCTGTGAAGGCTTTATGGACTGCATTGCATACCATCAGTGCGGAATTGACTATGCAGTTGCAACCTGTGGAACAGCCCTTACAGACGAACAGATAAATCTTATCCACAATTTTGTAGACACTGTTCTTTTGTCTTTTGATTCAGATGGAGCGGGGCAGAATGCTACTCTTAAAGCAATTATGATGTGCCGCCGGAAAGACATTTCTGTAAAGGTTATTCAATTAAAGGGTGGAAAAGACCCCGCAGAAATTATGCTTAATTTTGGAAAAGAAAACTTGACGGCACAGGTAAACAGTGCTATATTAGATAGCGACTATCTTTTGAATAAGCTAGGCGAAAAGTATCCTGTTGATACGCCTGAGGGTAAAACAAAGGCTGCGCTTGAGTTTTTTGACTACATAGATGCTCTTCAGTCAGATATTCAAAAAGATTCCTGTCTGGACCAGCTGGGACAGGCATTCAATCTGAAACCGGAGGCTGTAAAAAGGGATTTTTTGAACAGACAACAAGCCCGTGAACGTGTATCGACAATCCGGCCAAATAACAGACAAGAAACAAAAAATGCGCAGATTACACTTAATGCAGAATTAAGGGGAGTAATTGCCGCAGTAGCCTATCCTGATCAGTTTAAGATCCTGCGTTCAAAGCTTAATGAGAATGATTTTAAAAACCCCGATGCAAAACGATTATTCAGATTACTGGAAAACTGTCTGGAAAGACAGGCATTTTCTATACCAGATATACTTTCGAGTTGTGATGATCCTGCTTTAACTCAGGTTATAACAGGTGTTATTTCTGATGGAGCTTATAGAGATGATAATGTGAGTGCCATAATTGAGGACACTATAAAATTCATAAAGAAAAATCAGATAGAAGAACAGAGAAATAACCTTACAAAAAAAATTCGGGAATATATTGTTGTTACAGAAGATGACAAAATTCAACTTAACAAGCTTCTTGAGCTTAAGGTTGAATTAGACAAACAGATACAATCATTATCAAAATAGGGTGAAATGAGAGATATGGAAGAAATCAGCAATAACGAAGCTGTAAAGAGACTTCTTGATTTTGCTAAAAACAAACCGTTTATTACATTCGATGATGCAGCAGACATTTTAGGCCAGGATTATGTTAATTCTCCTGAAATGGAAAACGTACTGAAAATCCTTGAACAGGAAGGCATTCAGATTATTGAAACAGATTTAATTCCGGATAAGGAAGAAGGTCCTGACCCGGATGAAGTTTCTGATGATGATGTGGGTGTTGATGATGACGAAGATGATATTATTCTTGAACAGGATGATGATGATGACCTTGTTCAGAAGGATTCAGAAGTTGAAGAAATTGAAAATGCAGAAAAGCTTGCTTCTTCAAAAAGCCGTCTCGTAAACAGCGATAAGGATTCAAGCGTTGACGACCCAATCCGACTTTATCTCCGTGATATTGGAAAGGAAAACCTTCTTACTGCTGACCAGGAAGTTGAGCTTTCAAAAACAATGGAAGAAGGCAACAACATCATTAAAGATGTTATTAAAAACTCAGGAATTATGATTCCAGAATTTTATTCAATAGCATTAAAAGCCTTTACAAGAATAGATATCCACGAAGCAGGAAAAACACGTAAAGAAATAAATGAAGAAATGGCTGATAAAAGAAGGCTTAAGAGTGCATATGGTGAACACATAAAACCGGTACTTGCAGAAATGAAGCAGTACATGGCACTTAAAAAGCAGCTTTTCGAAGCAGAGCAGACAAGCCTTATTTTTGAAAATCCACAGCTTGTAGAGCTTCGTGCAAAAATCCTGCCTGAATTACGAAAGGTAGACATTCAGACAGAAGAGCTTGATAAGTTTACTCAGAAATACCGCGATGCAACACAGAAGATTGATGAGTATCATCAGAAGCAGGAAAAGAAGATGAAGGAGCTCCGCATTTCTAATGCTTCTGAACTTCGCAGTCTTGGAAGAAAAATCTCAATTAAATCACAGGCAGTTAAACTTGAACAGGAGCTTAACATGACTGCCGATGAAATAAGGGATATTTATACACAGATTCAGAAAATTGACCGTAAGCTTCACAAGCTTGAGTTTGAGTTTGAAAACAGTGTAGAAGATATTATGAAAATGGCAAAGGCTATTGAATCCGGCCGAATCAAGATGGAAAATGCAAAAAACAGACTTATAAATGCAAACCTCCGTCTTGTAGTTTCTATAGCAAAAAAATATACAAACCGCGGACTTCATTTCTTTGATCTTGTACAGGAAGGAAATATTGGTCTTATAAAAGCCGTAGAAAAGTTTGAATACCGCAAGGGCTTTAAGTTTTCTACATACGCAACCTGGTGGATTCGTCAGGCAATTACACGTTCAATTTCTGACCAGGCAAGAACAATTCGTGTTCCTGTTCATATGATTGAGCAGATAAACAAGGTTGTACGCGAAAGCCGTCAGCTTATGCAGAAGCTTGGACGTGAACCGACAGATGAAGAAATTGCACAGCAGCTTGGCTGGCCAATCAGCAGGGTAAAAACCGTAAAGAACGTTGCCCGTGAACCAATTTCTCTTGAAACACCAATCGGCGAGGAAGAAGACTCATTGCTCGGAGACTTCATTGAAGACAAGGAAGTTGAAAATCCTGCAACACAGACAGCCTTTACCTTGCTTCAGGAACAGCTCCGAACAGTACTCGGAACCTTACCACCGCGTGAGCAGGAAGTTCTTAAAATGCGTTTCGGTCTTGAAGACGGTTATTCACTCACACTTGAAGAGGTTGGCTTATACTTTGACGTAACCCGTGAACGAATCCGTCAGATAGAGGCAAAAGCTTTGCGCCGACTCCGCCACCCACGCCGTGCTAATGGACTCCGTGATTACATTGAAATGTAATATAGACTAATTTTTGCATTTAATATATATTCATATAGATAAACTATTTAAGGAAAAATGAATGGCAACAACAGATACTTTTGAAAAATTAAAGAAATTACAGGATATTCTGGTTGAAAAATACAAACTGGAAGCAAAAATCGAAGAAACTCCAAAACGTTTATCATCTCAGGAAGAATTGCTTGCCAGAATGAAACGTGAGTTCATTGAAAAGAACACAGAATACGAAGCTGTAAAGAATAAAGTATTGAAATTAAAATTAGATTTGGAAGAAGCAGTAAAATCAAGAGAAAGCGGTGAAAAGGGAATGGATAACATTTCTACACACAGAGAATACGAAGCTCTTGAAAAACAGATTATAGAAGCTACAGACAGAGAAAACGAAATCCGTAAAGAGCTTCAGAAAGAAGAAAAAAGCCAGGAAGAAATCCGTGAATCACTTAAAACAAGTGAAGAGATGATTAATTCACAGGAAGCTGATCTGGCTGCCGACAAAGACTCCTTGAATAAAGAGCTTGATACATATAACAAAGAGCTTACAGACATTAAAGCAAAAGAAAGCGAAATAGTACCAGATTTGGATCAGGAGATTCTGTTTAAGTTCCAGAGAATTATCCAGAGAAACTCAATGGGTATTGTTGCCGTAAAGAATGGTGTTTGTACTGGTTGTCACATGATTCTTCCAGCTCAGTTTGCAAATACAGTTCGCGAAGGCGAAAACATAATGTTCTGTCCATACTGCAGCCGAATCCTGTTCTACGAAGAAGCTGATGAAGATATTGATGAAAGCTACTTCAGATTTGAAGAAACAGGAAGTCTTGCTGATCTTGACGACGATTCTGACTTTGATGATTCTGACGACGAAGAGAAAGAAGGATACGAAGACGATTATTCTGACGAAATGGATGAAGATTCAGAGTACTCAGATGATTCAGACGAGGAAGAAGACCTCGATGATGAAGACGGCGAAGACGAAGACGCTGACGAAGAAGACGAAGAATAATTTTTGAGCAAACGGGATATAACCGCGTTGTTATATCTTAATGATAAGATTTAATAATGAGAGAAAGTCCGGGCTCCTTCGGAAAAAATGCCGGATAACGACCGGGCATCGCTGGAAGCTGCATAATTACTTGTAAAGCCCAGCAGATGACAGAGAGTGCAACAGAAATATTACCGCCTGCCGTTTACGACAGGTAAGGGTGAAAAGGCAGTGTAAGAGACTACCGGTCAGGTCGGTAACGACCGACGCTTGTAAACCTCATTTGGAGCAAGATTAAGCAGCAGTTATGTTTTTCCGAGCAATACTGCGGGTAAATCGCTTGAGTTGAATGGCAACATTCAATTCGGATAGATGGTTATTATCGGGCTGCAAGCTGTTCAATCTGAACAGAACGCAGTTTGAGAGACAGAACCCGGCTTATTGTCCCGTTTGTTATTTTTTTGAAACAAAATGAAAAAAAACAAAATAGAAAAAATACAAAACCTTAATGTCGGAAAAAAACAGAGCCACATACTCAGAAATATATTGATTTCTCTGAGCATAGCAGTAGCTTTAGCCGCAGTTGTATTCCTTTCTTATTTTTTTATCAGCAGATATTCCAGTAAAAAAATCACAATCAACACACTTAAAGAAAAGTGGAACGAATACGATTACCTTGGCCTTTACGAAATAGGTAAAACTTATCTTCAGGAAAATCCATACAACAACACTGCATTAACATATTACAGCTATGCCTGCTTTTATCTTGCAGTATCACAAAACGACACCTTCCAGGCTCAGGAATACCTTGACGAATGTATAAATAACATGCGACTTGCACTTTACGATGCAAGTAAAACACTCAAACCACAGCTCCAGTACATGCTTGGAAAAGCCTATTTTTACAAAAACACAATTTCAACTTATTACTATGCAGACCTTGCCGTAAAATACCTTAATCTTGCAAAAGAAAATGGTTATCAGGCTGATGATATAGCAGAATACCTTGGATTAAGCTATGCCGCCCTTGGTATGACAATGGAAAGCATTTCTGCATTTACAGAAGCTCTTTTAATCCGTGAATCAGATACACTGCTGCTTTCAATAGCAGAACAGTATTACAAGCTTCAGGAATACGGTGCTTCTGAACAGTACCTTTACAGGGTAATTACTAACAGTGAAAATCAGGAAATTGTAATAAAAAGCAAAATCCTTTTAGGACAGATTTATCTGGATAAAGAAAAGTACAACGACGCAATGAAGCTTTACAACGAAATCATAGCGGTAAACGATAATTGTGCCGATGCTCATTATGGAATTGGTCTTGTATATGAAAAGCAGAATAATCTGATAAAGGCAAGGGCAGAGTGGAGAAAAACACTGAAAATACAGGTAAATCATCCTGGAGCTTTAAAAAAATTATCAGATAACTGATTTATTATTTAAAAAAATGATGATATAATATATAATTGTAAAAATGTAAAATGGTAGTTGTTGTATTAAAAAATTGGGAGGATTTAGATGGGATTTTTTGATAATTTTTCAACAGACATTGGTATTGATTTAGGAACCTGTAACACCTTAATATACGTAAAAGATAAAGGTATAGTCATAGACGAGCCTTCTGTTATTGCCGTTGAAAAGGGAACAAAAAGAATTGTTGCCGTAGGCTCAGAAGCTAAACGAATGCTCGATAAAACCCCGGGAAACATTATAGCAATCAGACCACTTGCAGATGGTGTAATTGCAGATATTGACAGCACGGAAAAGATGATTAAATACTTCATCCAGAAAATCATTCCGCGCCATCAGATGTTTAAATCCATCAGAATGAAAATTGGTATTCCTTCCTGTGTAACAGATGTTGAAAGAAGAGCTCTTATTGAAGCTTCCCTTAAATCTGGTGCAAAGGAAGTTGAAGTTATTGCAGAATCCCTTGCTGCAGCTATTGGTGCAAAAATCCCTATTTATGAACCAGCCGGACACATGATTTGTGATATTGGCGGCGGTACAACTGAAGTTTCCGTTATCTCCCTTGGCGGTATGGTTGTAACTCACTCAATCAGAATCGGCGGCGATAAGTTTGATGAAGCAATTGTAAAGCACGTAAGAAGCGTTCACAACCTTATTATTGGTCAGCCGGCAGCAGAAAGACTTAAGATTCAGATTGGAAATGCTGCTCCAGAAAAAACAATTGAAAAGATGGAGCTTAAAGGTACAGATGCCATTACAGGACTTCCAAGACGTCTTGAAATAGACAGCGTTGAAGTTCGTGAAGCATTGAAAGATCCTGTAAACAGAATCGTAGAAGAAATAAAGACTGTTCTCAGCGAAACTCCTCCAGAGCTTGCTTCTGATATTATTGAACGCGGTATTGTAATGACTGGTGGTGGTTCTATGTTGCGCGAGCTTCCTAGACTTATTTCTAAAGAAACAGGTGTACCTGTAATTCTTGTTGAAAAACCGCTTGAATGTGTTGCACTCGGAGCTGGCGAAGCCTTTGGATTGTTCAAGAACATGAACTCTGAGCGTGCTATTTACGACAATCTTAACGAGTAAGTAAAAAATTATGGCGGTAAAGAGTCATAACAATTTCCGTATCAGATTTCCGGAAGTTCTGCTAATCGGATTTATCATTTTATCTGGTGTTTCTCTTGGTTTTCATACAGGCGGATTTATTCTCGATGTAAAAAAAATCGGTTTTTCAGTTGTTTCTTCTGTTGAAAAAGCAGTTCATTATGTAGTTGACGGCGTTACAAATACAGTTGGTGCTGTAAAAGAACTTCGTCAGCTCAGAAAGGATTATAACGAGCTTGTGATTAAGCTTGAAAAATACGAAGAGCTGCAGCGTTCTAATGTAGATATCCGCAAGGAAAATGAACGATTAAAGGAACAGCTTGGTTTTTCTGTTTCAATGGACGAAAAAAACATTCCGGCCAGAATCATCTCCCGAAACTTAGATTCAGCTTATTCTTATCTTACAATCGATAAAGGAAGCGTAAACGGTATTAAAAAGAATATGCCTGTTGTTGCCTTCCAGCACGGAAACGAAGGCCTTGTTGGAAAGGTAGTTCAGGTTGGAACCTTTACAAGCCAGGTTATGCCAATTTACAACATGGACAATATTGTTTCCTGCAGAATCCAGAATACAAGAGATTTGGGCCTGGTAAACGGAATGGGCAGCCAGGACAAACCAATTGTTATGCAGTATGTTCGTAAACGTGTTTTAGACGAGCTTCACTATGGTGATATTGTAGTTACCTCTGGCGAAAATGATAATTACATGCGCGACATTCCAATCGGTACAATTTCTAAAATCACTGTAATAGATTACAATTCATCTCTTAATATAGAGCTTACTCCTATAATTGATTTTTCACGGCTTGAAAACATTGTAGTTGTAAATCAGAAAGAGCTTAATGACAGAAAAGACAGGGAAGGAGATTGATAAATGGCTAAATCTTTATTGTTGAGTTCTTTGATTGTTTTCTGTGCCGCTATAATTGAATCCACAATCCTTTCAAACATAACTTTTCTGCTTGTAGTTCCGGATTTAATTCTGATTGCAAGCATTTATTTTTCAACACTTAACGGAAGGCTATACGGCGAAACAAACGGCCTTATTTCCGGCTTGATTATGGATTTTATTACCGGTGTGCCACTTGGGATGAACTGTTTTTACAGGGTAATCATTGGTTATCTTTTCGGACTCTTTTCTGAATCAATAATCGTAACTGGTGTAGTAATGCCAATGCTTACAGTAGGAATTGCCACAATCGCAAAACGGCTGCTCTTAATTTTGATTTCACTGTTTTATCCAAAAATCAGCCTCAGCATTTATGGCTTTATTTCCTACGAGTTTTTGTTTGAGTTTATTGCAAACGTTCTTCTTGCACCTATAATTTTCAAGTTCCTGAGTTTTTTCAAAAAGACTCTTTCAATAAAAGACACAAAGGAAATGGTTGATAATATTGCCTGAGGTTGATGATGTTACCTGAGCAGAACTCAAAATCAAATAAAGCTGGAAAAATAATTTCTCTTATAGTTTTTCTGTTTGCTGCCTTTGCCTTTTATTTTTTCAGACTTTTTTCAATGCAGATTATCAACGGAGAAACTTACCGCTCTCAGTCTAAAAAGATTTCAAGTCAGGTAAAGTCAATTCCGGCACAGCGTGGAGAGATTTTCGACAGGAATGCTGTTCTCCCTATGGTTATTAATACCGAAAGCTTTGCTGTAGAAGTAATCCCGGGTGATATTCCTAACGGAAAATACGATACGGTTGCTGCAAGACTTGCAGGTTATCTTGGAATAAGCAAAGACGACATTGATAAAAAAATACCAAAATCTGTTCGCAGCTCCTACAATAAGATTCAGGTAAAAACAAACGTTCCGTTTTCTGTTATATCCAACATTGCAGAAAATAAATATGATTTGCCTGGTGTAAGCTGGGTTTCCAAGCCTGTACGTAATTACCTGCACACCGGTTCTCTTTCTCATATTGTTGGTTACGTTGGTGATATTAACAAAGATGAAATGACCGTTCTTTACAATAAAGGCTATAATAAAAACAGTATTGTAGGAAAAACGGGTATAGAAAAGCAGTATGATTCACTTTTACAGGGAAAGTCCGGTTCTGAAATGCTTACGGTAGATGTTCACGGAAGAATTATTTCTGATACACCTATTGTTGTTCCGCCACAGATGGGTAAAAATCTTGTACTTACAATTGATTCAGATATCCAGAAGCTGGTGGAAGAAGCACTTGGAAACAGAGTAGGGGCAGCTGTAGTTTTAAAACCTGCTACCGGCGAAGTTCTTGCAATGGTTTCTTATCCCTATTACGATTCAAACATTTTTAATTCTGATGATTCTGCAAACCTTTATGCAAAGCTTTTAAACGATACTTCAAAACCGCTCATCAACAGGGCAGTGCAGCTTTCTTATCCTCCTGCTTCTACATTTAAAATTGTAATGTCTGCAGCAATGCTTCAGGAAAAGGCATTTCCTTCAAATAAAAAGATTGAATGTAAGGGTGAACTCCTGTATGGTGGCCGTGTATTCCATTGTCACGTTCACAGCGGTCATGGTTACCTTGATCTTAAAAATGCTCTTGCTCAATCCTGTGACGTTTATTACTGGACAATAGGACGCGACTATCTTGGTATTGAAAAAATTGCATCTTATGCAAAAGAGTTTGGACTTGGAAAAAGCTCTCAGATTGATTTGCCGAGCCAGGTTTCCGGTCTTGTTCCAACTGCAGAATGGAAGGAAAAGAAATATCACGAAAAGTGGGTTGGTGGAGATACAATGTCCTGTTCAATCGGTCAGGGCTTTATGGAAGCAACTCCGCTGCAGCTTGCAAATATGATTGCAATGGTTTCCAACGAAGGAAAAATCTATAAGCCTCATTTATTAAAGGAAGTACGCGATCCTGTTACCGATGAAGTAATCGAAACTTATAAACCTTCAATCCTTACCGAATCTACAATTAACAACGAGGTTTGGAAGGAAATACAGGAAGCTTTACGATATACAGTTACAGACGGAACTCCGCAGTATCCTATGCATAATAAACGTGTTCAGATTGCATGTAAAACCGGTACTGCAGAGGTTGACGGTTATAAAGACAGCTGGCATTCCTGGCTTGTTGCTTATGCTCCTTATGATGCGCCGCCTGAGGATAGGGTATGTGTAGCTACAATTGTAGAGGCCTGCAACGTTTGGGAATGGTGGGCTCCTTATGCAACAAATATAATTATCCAGGGTATATTTGCAAATCAAACATATTCAGAAGCTATAAAAGAGCTTGGCTTTGAATATCTTACAAAATCAAGGACAAGAATGGAGTAGGGAAATGAAAAATAAAATATTGAACATGTTTGACTTTCTTCTGATTCTTGTCGTATTTCTTCTTGTTACGATGGGAATACTCTTTATTTATTCTTCAAGCGTAAACTCGGAAGGTGTTTCGGTTATAAACGAGCATATAAAACAGATAATATGGGCTTCAATCGGACTTGTGGTGATGGTTGTAGTTACACTTTACGATTACCGCAAAACAGAAGGTATTTCTCTCTGGCTTTACCTTGCGCTAATACTGGTTTTAATTTATACAAGAATTTTTGGTCGCTATGTAAACGGTGCAAAAAGCTGGATTGGTATTGGCGATTTAGGTATTCAGCCTTCAGAAATAGGCAAAGTTTTCTTTATTCTTTTTCTTGCAAGATACCTTGATAACAGTACAAATGAGCTTCCTCTAAAAAGATTTATAATCTCCGCACTTATTCTGCTTGTTCCAATGGGTTTGATTTTAATACAGCCAGATATGGGAACGGCTAGTGTATACATCCCTATTTTTCTTTTAATGTGCTTTTTTGCAGGTATTCCCTATAA
>JAEEGI010003150.1_pt1 | contig 39502 bp, 36 predicted proteins | sample 8958751 | NCBI WGS metagenome assembly JAEEGI01 (sample SAMN16246545, study PRJNA631951) | gut metagenome | biome: gut microbiome; feature: rumen; material: KS-attached | host: Bos | place: Iran: Karaj | collected 2018-10 | reverse complement strand
CGAAACGTATCTCGCCTCAAACTCGTCGGCAAACTTCGCATAGAGCTTATCCGTGTCGGACAGCGCCGCGTCGCCCAGGATGACCGCGAGTTCCTTTGCGTCCTTGCCGCGCGAATACGCGGAGAAGAGCTGGTTCATCGTGTCCGCATGGTCTTCGCGCGTTTTGCCCTTACCGATGCCCTTGTCCTTCAGACGGCTCAGCGACGGCAGAACGTTGATCGGCGGCGTCAGTCCCTTGCGGTACAGTTCGCGGGACAGAATGATCTGCCCCTCGGTGATGTAACCGGTAAGGTCGGGAATCGGGTGCGTAACGTCATCCTCCGGCATGGACAGGATCGGAATCATCGTGATCGAGCCCTTGTTGCCGCGAATACGTCCCGCGCGCTCGTACATCGTCGCAAGGTCGGTATACATGTAGCCGGGATAGCCGCGGCGCCCGGGAACCTCCTTACGCGCAGCGGAAACCTCGCGCAGCGCTTCCGCGTAGTTCGTGATGTCCGTGATGATGACAAGCACCTGCATGCCGAGGTCGTACGCAAGGTATTCGGCGGCGGTGATCGCCATACGCGGCGTGGAAATACGCTCGATCGCCGGGTCGTTCGCGAGGTTGATGAACGTCACCGTGCGCTCGATCGCGCCGGTCTCGCGGAAGTCGTTGATGAAGAAGTCCGCTTCCTCAAACGTGATGCCGACCGCGGCAAAGACGACCGCGAACTTCTCGTCGCTGCCCAGAACCTTCGCCTGACGCGCGATCTGCGCGGCGAGGTTCGCGTGCGGCAGACCGCTGCCGGAGAACACGGGCAGCTTCTGTCCGCGCACCAGCGTATTCAGGCCGTCGATCGCGGAGATGCCGGTCTGAATGAACTCGGACGGATAATCGCGCGCGGCGGGGTTCATCGCCGTGCCGTTGATGTCCAGATGCTTTTCGGCGATCAGCGCCGGGCCGCCGTCCTTCGGCTTGCCCATGCCGTCAAAGACGCGGCCGAGCATGTCGGGCGCAACGGCCAGCTCGATCGAGTGACCGAGGAAGCGCGCCTTGGAATCGGAAATGCGCAAGCCCTGCGAGCCTTCAAACAGCTGCACCATGGCCTTGTCGCCGTTGATCTCCAGAACACGGCCTCTGCGAATGCCGCCGTCCGCCTGTTCGATCTCGACCAGCTCGTCATACTTGACGCCCTCGACGTCCTTGACCAGCATCAGCGGGCCGACGACCTCGGATATGGTTCGGTATTCCTTACGCATCAGAACTGTCCTCCTTCCGTCAGCGCTGCGATCTGCTCGTTCATGTCCTTCATGATCGCGTTGAACTCCGCTTCGGCCTCAGCCTCGGGGACGTATTTCAGTCTGCCGATGCGTTCACGGACCGGCAGCGAAAGCAGTGCGCGGAACGACGCGTCCTGATCGAGCGCTTCGAGGTTCTTTTCATAGTTGGTCATGATGGCCTTCAGCATCATGAACTGCTTTTTCGGCGAGGTGTAGGTATCGACCTCATGAAATGCGTTCTGGTGCAGATAGTCCTCGCGGATGCTGCGGGCGGCTTCAAGCGTCAGGCGGTCCTTGAACGACAGCGCGTCGATGCCGACGAGACGGACGATCTCGTCCAGCTCGCTCTCGACCTGCAAAAGGTGCATCGTGCGGGCGACGAGGTTGGACCACTCGCTGTTGACCTCATGGTTGAACCAAGGGGACAGACGGTCCTGATACAGCGAATACGACTGCAGCCAGTCGATCGCCGGGAAGTGACGCGCGTATGCCAGCTTGGAGGACAGGCCCCAATACACCTTGACGATGCGCAGCGTCGCCTGCGAAACGGGCTCGGAGATATCGCCGCCCGGCGGGGATACCGCGCCGATCGCCGTGACCGCGCCGGTCCTTCCCTCGCTGCCGAGCGTTTTCACGCTGCCCGCGCGCTCATAGAACTCCGCAAGGCGGGAGCTCAGATACGCCGGATAGCCCTCTTCACCGGGCATTTCCTCGAGACGGCCGGACATTTCGCGCAGCGCCTCGGCCCAGCGGCTCGTGGAGTCCGCCATGATCGCGACCTTATAGCCCATGTCGCGGAAATATTCCGCGATCGTGATGCCCGTATAGATGGACGCCTCGCGCGCCGCAACCGGCATGTCGGACGTGTTCGCGATGAGGACCGTACGCTTCATCAGCGACAGGCCCGTTCTGGGATCCTTCAATTCCGGGAACTCCATCAGAACGTCGGTCATTTCGTTGCCGCGCTCGCCGCAGCCGACGTAGACGATGATGTCTGCGTCCGCCCACTTTGCGAGCTGATGCTGCACGACCGTCTTGCCGCTGCCGAACGGACCGGGAACGGCTGCGACGCCGCCCTTTGCGACCGGGAACAGCGTGTCGATGACGCGCTGACCGGTGACCATCGGCTCGTTGGGCGCAAGCTTTTCGGCATAGGGACGACCGCGGCGGACCGGCCACTTCTGCAGCATCGGCAGCGCGATCTCCCTGCCGTTCTTTTCGAGCTTTGCGATCGGGGTGACGATGTTCGCTTCGCCCTCGAAGATCCAGGTCAGTCTGCCGGACACGTTCGGCGGGACCATGACCTTGTGGAGGACCGCTTCGGTCTCCTGCACGGTGCCGAGCACGTCGCCTGCAACAAGCTCATCGCCGACCTTCGCGACCGGCACGAACTGCCAGAGCTTCTCGTGGTCGAGCGAATCGACGGTGATGCCGCGCGTGATGCGGTCGCCCGCCTGCTCGCGGATCTTGTTCAGCGGACGCTGAATGCCGTCATAGATGGATTCGATAAGACCCGGCGCAAGCTCGACCGAAAGCGGCGCGCCCGTCGATACGACCGGTTCGCCGGGGCCGATGCCGCCCGTCTCCTCGTAAACCTGAATGGACGCCTTATCCTCGCGCAATTCGATGACTTCGCCGATCAGATGCTTGTCGGACACGCGGACGACGTCGAACATCTGGACGTCCGCCATGCCGCTCGCCACGATCAACGGCCCCGAAACCTTTACGATAGTACCTTGCATACTCTTTCTCCTGTTATGAATTGCTCAAAATATCCAGACCGACCGCCTTTTCGACGTTGTCCTTGATCGCCCGCATGCCGATCCCCTGCGTTCCGGAAGCGTCCGGGATCGGAATGATCGCAGGGTAAGCTTCCCCCTGAAACTCGCGGATCGTCTCCTCACATGCCGGATAGTATGTCTCCGTGACATAAACGACCGCATATCCGGTCCGTGCCAGCCGGTGCAGCGTCCTGTTCGCCGTTTCCCCGTCCGTAACATCATAGACCTCGATCCCGACCGCCTTGAACAGCAGCACGGAATCACGATCGCCGATGACGGCGCATTTACCGTTCGCCATACAGCTTCACCAGCCTTTCGCGGATCACGCTGTCGGGAAGCCCGTTGCGTTTGCCCGTAATGATCAGGCGTACAGCCCTTCCCTCGCGTTCCTTTGCAAGATAATAGCCTATGATCGGATAGATCGTTTCGCTCTCGTACTTGTGCGCCGAAAGCAGCGAGACCAGATAGTTATCCCGCGCCTTTTCCAGCTCGGCAATGTTCCCCGTGCGCAGCATGGCGTTGAGTCCCGCGAGCAGCGGTTCCCTGCATACGCTTTCGCCGAGGACCTTGTTCAGCGAATCGAAGGAAAGCTCATAGGCGTTGTACAGATCACGGTACTTTACGCCGCCCTCCGGCAGGATCACCTCGTCAAGCATTTCGATCGAAGCGCCCATTGCGCGAAGGCGCAGGAACGTCAGAACATTGTCAAAGTCCGCAAGCGAACGGAAGTACTGCGAAAACACCGGATGCTTTTCGGACTGCTTCAGCGCATGCCTGAGATATGCACGGTCGAGCGTGACGGAGATCGCCTGCGGTTCGACGCGGATCTCAAGACGTTTTTCCAATGCGTTCAGCGCGTCGCGGATCATCTCCGGCAGCACATCGTACTGTTTGTCCTTTACAAAAGCGGTCAGCGTTTCGCGGTCGTAAAGTCCGCCGGGCGTAAACGCCGTCTCGCTCTGATTCAAAAGCCTTGCCTTGATCAGAACTTTAAGGTTCTGCACATCCGCACGCAGCAGAAACAGATCGGTGATCGCCGTGTTCGGGGAAAGCTCTTTGACTTCCTGCATCGCGTCGGTCATTTCCCGCTCGATCATCCGCTCGATATCCGCTTCCGTCGCGTCGGAAAGACTTCCGTAGCGAACATCGGACAACGCGCGCATCGCATCCGAAGCGGAACCGTCCAGCATACGCTGAATCGTCTGCGGCTCAAGAAGCCTTTTATTCAGCGCGGACAGTCTCGCACATGCGTATGCGTAACTCGGTTGCGGCATAGCGTTCTCCTCTCTTACCGAAATAGGATCTTTGCGACATTTGTTTCCTCTGCGTCGCGAAGCTCCCTTAAGATCGCTTTCATCGAACAGTCCTTCTCGTATCCGTCGCCGTACAGAACGAAGCCTGCTTCCGCGTCCGCATCCTTGTCGGACAGCTTCACGGAAAACGGCAGCGTCGAGAGCGTCTTTGCGAGCACCGCGCGATCCACCTTTGCGGGCGCGACAGAATCGTTCTCTTTTGCTTCCCTCTGAAGGATCGAACGGAACAGCGCTTCCCGTTTCTCGTTGGACATGGCAAGCATTCTGTGATACGTCTCGGTAAAGACGCCGTCCAGAAGCGTGCGCTTTGCGCGAAGCGTCTCCTTACGCCCGTCGAGCTCGGCGCGCGTACGGCAGCCGTTCAGGATCACGCTGATCTGCTGCTTGCGTTCCTTTTCGGTCTGTTCGGCTTTTTTTGCGATCTCTGCGTCCCGGGATTCACGGATGCCGCCTGCGGAAGCCTCTGCGTCGGCAAGGATCTTATCGGCCGCAGCCTGTGCGTCCGCAAGGATCCTGTCGATGAGGTTTGCTGCATTCTCGTTTCCCATACCATGCCTCGTTTCTTACTTGATGCCGATGACGAGCAGGAAGGAAATGAGCAGGGACAGAACCGCGTAGGTCTCGACCATGATCGCCATGACCATGCCCTTACCGCTCTCAGTGGGCTTCTTCGCGACCATGTTGATGCCGGCGACGGCTACCTTGCCCTGATAGATCGCGGAAAGCAGACCGCCGAACGCAATGGGAAGACCCGCCAAGAGATAACGAACGCCGAGCGTAGTGGTCAGCGCGGAAACGTCGCCGCTCATCAGACCGGACTGCAACGCGATAACAACCGCGATCAACAGGCCGTAAATGCCCTGCGTACCGGGAAGAAGCTGCAGAAGCAGGCACTTACCGGAAAGATCCGGATTCTCGGAAACAACGCCCGCGGACGCCTGACCCGTGATACCGACGCCGATCGCGGAACCGATACCTGCCAACAATGCTGCAATGACCGCACCAGCGGTGGCCCAAATTGCACCCCAATTCATGTTTTTTGTTTCTCCTTTGTCTTAATAGATTTTATTTGGTTACCTGAACGTGTTTTGTGTTATAGGAAAGCGGTCGGAATTCCTTTCCGCCGGATTCGTAGAACTTGCCGTAGAATTCGACGTACTGCAGTCTTGCGCAGTGCACGAACGCACCGAGCGCATTGATCGCTACGTTGAACGTATGCAGCGCGATCACGAGCACAATACAAAGGATGGCGCCGAGGATCGCAAGAAAGATATTCGACGATCCGGTCAGCATGTTACTGAGCATGTTGAACACCTGTCCGATAACGCCGGTTGCAATGCCGAGCGCGAACAGACGCGCGTAGGACAGGATATCGGACAGTACGCCTGTGATGTCATACAGCCCGCCGAGTCCGCTGGTCAGCCGCTTGAACGGATTCTTTTTCTCGCGTCCCTTGAACAGAACGACCATCGCCGCGCCGACCGCAGCGGCGATCAGCGCCGGCATCGTAACGGTCTTCGGAAGCTCGATCGGGCTGCCCGCCATGCTTGTGATCGCAGGCAAAAATCCGATGACAAGACCGAGCGTGATGAGCACCCATGAGACCTGATCAAAGATCGCGCTTTTCCAGTCGCCTTTCGAGAACCTGTCGATCGCGCCGACGATGTATCCGGCAACGATATGCAGAACGCCGAGTCCGAAGCACAGACCGAGCATCGCCATGGAGTTCTGCATCGGGTCGATCCACGCCGGGAAGATCCCGATCTTATCGAAGAACTGCCCGATGATCGTGAAGACGCCGCCGGACGCGTCTGTCCGGGTGATTCCGAAGAACGAGCCTGTCAGCACGCCCCAGACGATCGTGGAAAGTCCGCCCCAGAACAGCACGCGCGATATGCCCGCGCTCATGCCCGTCGGCTTTTTCTTTTTGATATAGAGCCACGAGCCGAGCATCAGCAGAATGCCGTAGCCGGTGTCCGAAAGCATCAGTCCGAACAACAGGATATAGAACGGCGTCATGTACGGCGTTCCGTCGATCGTACCGTAGGCGGGACGCGAATACAGCGTCTGCACCTCCTCGAACGGCTTGACAAACTTGTTGTTCTTCACAACCGACGGCGGTTCCTCGCCCTCGATCGGGTCGCGCGTCTCGAAGCTGTAGGCGTCGGTGACGCTTCGGATCGCCTGCTCGGTCTTTTCGACCTCATCCTCGCGGACCCAGCCTTCGAGCACGAACGCATGCGCCGTATAGGAGAGATCGCTCCGCACGTTCATCCGATCTGCGTCGATCGTTTCCGCGTCCAGCGCGTTCTGCAGTGTCTCGATCGTTTCACCGTGCGATTCAAGCTGCTTCTGCGCTTTCTCGTACTGTTCGTCAATCTCGGCGATGCGGCGGTCGAGCGATTCGATCGCTTCGCGAGGCGTTCCCGAAAGCTTCGGGAACACATAATCCTGCCAGTCGATCGTTTTGAGAAAGTTCTGCACGGCGCGTGTATCGTCTTCTCTGCAGGCAAGGATCGTCGGAACGGTCGCGCTCTCGTTCAGGAACTCGGCTTCGAGATACTCCTGCTCGCGCACACGCTGCACATCCTTTGACGCGCAGAGCCCGATGAAATAATGTACGCGCGACGTATTCTTTACGGAATCCATCGGCACGGTCAGCGCTGTCCACGGTTCAAGCGAGGCGCGCGTAGAGACCGCCTTCTCGCGCTCCGCAAGAAGGTGCGCCTGCGTATGCGTCAGCGTCTCGATTTCGTTCGTCGTTTCGACTGCCTTCGGCACATACTCGCGTATGCCCGAAAGCGTCATTTCACGCTTCTGCGGACTTAAAAAGCCTGCTTTCTTTGCGTATGGCTTGACGGCGCTGATGGATTCGGCAAGTCTTTGGATACGCGCATTGATCGCATCCGCTTCCCCGTTCTGCACGTCGCCGTCGGCGAGCCTGATGATCTCGACCGTGCCGGCTTTCTGCAGCGCGTTGAGGATGTCGTCCTGATCCGATTTGAGCGCGACCAAAGACAGGCGCTTCATCGCTACGATCATACCGTTGCTTCAATCCTTTCCATCAAATATGCGATCGCTTCGGGTACGTTTTCTTCCGCTTTCCCGATCAGCTTCTGCGTTTCGGTCCTCGCTTTTTCGGTGACCTCCGCCGCGATGGCTTCCCCGTCCTCCTGCGCCGCCTTCAGCATTTCCACCGTATGCGTGCGTTCCGATTCGGCAGCCGCAACGATCGCTTCGTCCGCGTCGGTCCGTTCTTTCGCGACGCGTTCTCTCGCCGTACGGTTTGCTTCTTCGAGGATCCTGTCGGCACGGGTCTCCGCTTCCGCGATCCGTTCCATGATACTTGTCATACGCTTCTCCGTTTCAGATGGTTATTTCGTGCCGAACAGACGGTCACCCGCGTCGCCGAGGCCCGGAACGATGTAGCCGTGCTCATTCAGCTTTTCGTCGATGCATGCGACATAGATGTCGACGTCGTCGTAAACCTTGCGGATCGCCTCGATGCCCTCGGGCGCGGCAAGCAGATTGACGAGGCGAATGCTCTTCGCGCCGCCCTCCTTGAGCACGCGGATGCCCTCGATCGCAGAATTCCCGGTCGCCAGCATCGGATCGACCAGGATCGCGTCGCGCTCCTCGATGTCGTACGGAAGCTTGCAGTAATAGCTGGTCGGCTTTAGCGTGTCGGGATTGCGGTACATACCGATGTGCCCCATCTTCGCGTTCGGGATCATGTTCATCATGCCGTCCGCCATGCCGAGACCGGCTCTCAGGATCGGTACGATCGCGATCTTTTCATTGGCGAGCACCTTGAACGTGCTCTTGCAGATCGGCGTCTCGATCTCTGTGTCGACGAGCGGAAGATTGCGTGTGACTTCGTAGCACATCAGCATCGCTAGCTCGCTGACAAGCTCGCGGAATTCCTTGTTGCTCGTGTTCTTGTCGCGCAGTCTGCTGAGCTTGTGCTGTACAAGAGGATGGTCGATTACGGTAACTTTCATACTTGCTCCTTCCCCGCCTCATAAGCGGTAATGATTCCGATCCGTCTCGCATGTCTGCCGCCCTCGAATTCGGTCGACAGCCATACGTCAGTGATTTCCAATGCCAAAGAGAGCGGAATAATTCCCGCTCCCATTGCCAAAACATTTGAATCGTTGTGTCTTCTGGTCATTTCCGCAGACTTCAGATCGCCGCACAGCGCGCAGCGGATCCCGCGGACCTTGTTTGCCGCGATGGACATGCCGATACCGGTGGTGCAGATCACAATGCCGCGATCGGCCTTGCCGTCGCGCACGAGCTCCGCAGCCGCGATGCCAAACTCGGGATAATCGACGCTTTCGGTGCCGAAGCAGCCGCAGTCGATCACTTCGTGTCCCTGCGAGATCAGATGCTCTTTGACGGCTTCCTTATACGCGTAGCCGCCGTGGTCGGATCCGATAGACAGTTTCATAGATGCATGCTCCCCCCGATCATTCCAAATGATTATATCAAATTTGCCGCCGTTTGTACAGAGGCGATTTTTATCTTTTTCGGAAAACGGTCAGACCGTCTCATGCGAAAAGCCCGCCGCCCGCAGAAGCCGGTTCATAAACGCGAGCCCGGTCTCCTTTGTGTCGACCCCCTCCGCAAGGATCACATCGCAGTGTGCGCCGACGTCGCGCAAAAGCCGGAACAGGTTTGCGCAGAGCGTTTCGGGTTCCTCCCGGTCGCCGAGCGAATATGCGTTCAGGTTCCGGTAGCTCGCCATCGTCTGCTCGGTCCCGAGGATCGCGACGGTCTTTCCCTCCGCCTCATATTCGTAATACAGCGCGCGGATGCGCTTTGCCGCGGGTTTCGGCTCGCCTTCAACGACGTGCACGTCGGCGTCGGGCGCGTAGTGCTTGTACTTCATGCCGGGCGACGCCGCGACCTCGCGTTCGCCGAGCGGCTGCAGGATGCTCGGCGCAAGGCGCACCGGTCCGATGACCGCTTCGAGCATTTCCCGCGTGATCGCGCCGGGACGCAGGATCGTCGGTTCGCCGACCAGCGAAAGCACCGTAGATTCCACGCCGTATCTGCAGGGACCGCCGTCTAAGATCAGCGGGATCCTGCCGTCCATATCCGCAAGCACATGTTCCGCGGTCGTCGGGCTCGGTCTGCCGGACCGGTTTGCGGAAGGCGCCGCGATCGGCACGCCGGATTTCTGGATCAGAAGCCGCGCAGTCTTGTCCGACGGCATGCGGACCGCGACGGTCTCAAGCCCCGCCGTCACCTCGTACGGGACCTCGTCCGCCTTGTTGAAGATCAGCGTCAGCGGTCCGGGCCAGAACGTATCCATCAGCGTATTCGCAAGCTTCGGGACATGCGCCCACAAAAGCTTTACATCGCTTTTTTTCGCGATATGCAGGATCAGCGGATTGTCGTTCGGCCGTCCCTTTGCTTCAAAGATGCGGTTGACCGCCTCGCCATCCATGCCGTTTGCGCCGAGTCCGTAGACCGTTTCGGTCGGGAACGCGACAAGCTTACCGTTCTGGATCAGCTCCGCGCCGAGCGTCGTTCCGGCGTCCTCCATGCGGATCGCGGAGATCACTTCCGTTTTCATGCGTTCGCCTCCCCGCTTAGCTTTGCCGCGCGTTCCGCAAGCGTCAGCGCGTCGATCATTTCGTCCATATCGCCGTCCAAAAACTGTTCGAGCTTATAGAGCGTGAGCCCGATGCGGTGATCGGTCACGCGGCTCTGCGGAAAATTATAGGTGCGGATGCGCTCGCTGCGGTCGCCGCTTCCCACCATGCTCTTCTTCTGATCGGCGAGCTGCGCATGCTGTTCCGAAGCAAAATGCTCATACAACCGGCTTTTCAAAAGCCGCATCGCCTGTTCCTTATTCTGCAGCTGACTGCGCTCGTTCTGACAAGCGACCACGATCCCGGTCGGGATATGCGTGATGCGGATCGCGGACGACGTCTTGTTGACGTGCTGTCCGCCCGCTCCGCTCGACCGGTAGGTGTCGATGCGGAGATCGGAATCCTTGATCTCGATATGAATATCGTCGACCTCCGGCATGACCGCGACCGTCGCCGCGCTCGTGTGGATGCGTCCCTGCGATTCGGTCTCCGGCACACGCTGGACCCGGTGCACGCCGCCCTCGAATTTCAGCCGCGCGTACGCGCCGCGCTTGCCGGACACGGACAGGATGATCTCCTTGACGCCGCCGAGCTCAGTGACGTTTTCAGACAACGTTTCGGTCTTGAACCCATGGCGCTCCGCGTAGCGCAGATACATGCGCAGAAGGTCCGCGCCGAACAGCGACGCTTCGTCGCCGCCTGTGCCCGCGCGGATCTCCAAAATGACGCCGCGGTCATCGTTCTCGTCCTTCGGCAGCAGCAAAGCCTTCAATTCATTTTCCTGCTCCGCAAGCGACGCTTCGAGCGCGGCAAGCTCCTCTTCGGCGAGCGACTTCATTTCTTCGTCCGGATGCTCCGAAAGCAGCGCGCGGCAGTCGTCCCGTTCGCGTTCCGTCTGCGCGTACCGATCGTACGCAGCGACGATCCCGGACAGCTCCGCATGCTCGCGCGAAAGCGCGGTATACGCCTCGCGGTTGTTTGCCGCGTCGGGCTTTGACAGCGCTTCCGTCAATGCTTCATATCGTTCTTTGCACTTTTTCAGCTTTTCAATCATCATTCTTTACCATGATCACGCGCGGTCGCCCGCCGTAATCGGTGATGCATTCATACTTATCGAACAGCGCACCGACCGCTTCCTTCTGCGTATAACCGATCTCCAGAAGCAGCGTGCCGCCGGGTTTCAAGAACCGCCGGAAATCCTTTGCGATCCGCCGGTAAAAGTCCAGTCCGTCCTCGCCGCCGTACAGTGCGAGCACCGGTTCAAAGCAAAGGCTCTTCTCCCGCTCGTCCATTTCCGTCTGACTGAGATACGGCGGGTTCGATGCGATCAGGTCAAACGAGCCTTCAATGCTGTCAAACAGATCGCTCTGCACGGTTTGCACCGATACGCCGTTCCGCCGCGCGTTGCGTTCGGTCATCGAAAGCGCATCCGCGCTGATATCGGCAGCCGTGACTCGCGCGCCGCCGCAGACCGCAAGCGCGATTCCGATGCAGCCGCTTCCGCAGCAGAGATCCAGCACGTCGCGCCGGTCCTCTGAAAGCAGCGGCAGCGCCGTCTCCACGAGCCGTTCCGTATCCGGACGCGGGATCAGCACGGTTTGATCCACATAGAACGGCAGTCCGTAAAACTCCCATTCGCCGAGCACATACTGCAGCGGCTCGCCGGACAGTCTGCGTTCGATCAGCGGCTCCAGCGCCTTTGCATCCGTTTCGGTCAGTTCCTGATACGGTGAATGAAACCCGCTTGCACGAAGCAGAAACACCGCTTCCGTGCGCGCGTCCCCGCCTGCGACGGGTTTCAAAAGCTCCGTGATCCGCTGTTCCGCTTTCCGGACGATCATGCGTTCGTCTCCTCCGCGGCGTCCGGCGTCGTCTCCGGCGTCTCCTTCGGTTTCGCCGCGGCCTTTTCGTCAAATTCCAGATCGCCCTTCGGCGGGTGCAACGCAAGCTCAAACGATGCGATCGCGACCTCGAGCATATCCTCCGTCGGTTCCTTGGTCGTCAGATGCTGCAACGCAAGCCCCGGCGCGCGTACGATGCGGCAGAACAGATTTTCATGCTTTGCCGCCGCTTTCAGAACCTCGTAGGAAATGCCGGCGATCGGCAGGATCAGCACGATACGCGCAATGCGGAACAGAAAGCTGTTGATCCCGCTTGCATCATGCCATGCCGTAAAGCCGGGGATCAGCGTACACAGCGCCGAAACGACGGTCGTCACAACGATGGAGACCGCCATGGTCAGGAACAGATAATTCGTGCCGCAGCGCGGGTGCAGACGCGTACATTTCGCCGCGTTTTCCGGCGTCATCGGAAGCTCCGCTTCGTAGCAGGCGATCGTTTTATGCTCCGCGCCGTGATACATGAACACGCGCTTGATGTCCTTGATCTTGGAAATGCCGTAGATATACAGCAAAAAGATCACGAGCCGCACCAGTCCCTGCACGACCGCGCTCCACACCGCGTTCATCTTGCCGAAGATCAGCTCCAGCAGTGAGATAATGCCGATCGGCAGCAGAAAGAACAGCCCGACGGCAAGCACGACGGCAAGCACGATCGCGACCCATTTCACAACATCCATCGCGGATTTGTTGAAGCGCTTTGCAAGCCACTGTTCAAACTTCGACGGTTCCTCCGTTTCCTCGCCGAGCATTTCCGCCGCGCGCGTCGTTATGCTCATGCCGTCGGACAGCGCCTTGAAAAACGCGTACACGCCCCGCACGACCGGCCAGGTCGGGAACGAGCCCTTTTTATACCGGGTCCTCTGATGGTGAAATTCCTTTGCAAGCGAACCGTCGCTGCGGCGTACGACCAATGCCGTTCCTTTTTCGGAACGCATCATGACGCCTTCGATCACAGCCTGTCCGCCGATATCCGTTCGTTTCATTGTCTTATCCTTAGCTCATAATATTTCAGTTTTATAGGATACCACAAATGCCCGCTTGTTGCAATGCAGTTTGCAAGGTTTTCACGATTTGTCCGCGGCATACGGAACGATCGCCCGGCATTTTTGCAGATCGACCCTGCCGTCCGGCAGAAACGGAACGCCTTCGTTGCGCAGCAGCATTTCCCGCACCGGTGCAAACTCGCCACCCGCGATCGAGCCGTCCGCCTTTACCACGCGATGCCACGGCAGTCCCTCCGGACATACGCGCATGGCAAAGCCCACAAACCGCGCGCGGCGCGGATATCCGATCGTCTTTGCGATATCGCCGTAGGTGATCACCCGTCCATACGGGATCAAGGCAACGACCGCATATACGCTTTGAAAGAATGAATCTGCCATGTCAATGAAACAACGCCTTTCCGAGCGCTTCCGCGCTCTCGTAAACCGGTACGCCGCAGCGCAGCAGGACTTCGCGCGACTGATGCCCGCCGCACAAAAGCGCGCACGGACAGCCGACGGCGTTCGCCGCTTCGACGTCGTGGTCCGTATCGCCGATGAACAGCGCATCCTTCGGACGGATCCCAAGACGATCCATGTATGTCCCGGCGCGGTCGATCTTCGAGATGCACAGGCTGTCGTCCTGTCCGAGCATCTCGGAGAAAAATCCCGCGACGCCGAATGCCTGCGCCTGGCTGACAAGATCGTCCTGCCGCGTCACGGAAAGAAGCGTCTGCGCGATCCCCCGCTGCTTCGCCTCGTTCAGCACGTCCGTTACGCCTCTGCGCAGTATACACGCCCCAAAGCGCGCACGGTACCGCTCCATGAATGCGCCGGATACCGTTTCAAACGATTCCGCCCGGAAGGTATAGCCCATTTTAAGATAGTAGTCCCGGACCGGAAACGAAAAATGCGCGAGATACCAATCCTTTGTGATCTTTTGCATCCCACGCTCGCAAAGCAGCTCGTTTTCGATGGCAATGCAAAGATTGGTATCGTCAATGATCGTTCCGTTCCAGTCCCAGATCAGCAGTTTCGGTTCCATGACCGGTCTCCCCGTTTCTTTCTTTTCGGACAGTGTATCATGTTTGCGCCGCTCCCGCAAGCGGTGTGATTTTTTCTACTTGCGCCGGCGCGTCTTTCGGAGTATAATACAATTGATAGAAAATGGTTTATCGGAGGATCATCCATGGCAAATAAAACGACCGCGAAGAAGAAAGCGCCCGCAAAGAGCGGCGCAAAAAAGCCCGCGGAAAAAGCAAAAAACACGGCAAAGGGCGCATCCGCCAAGAAAGCGCCGGAGAAGCGTACCCCCCGCGCGGGAATCGAGATCTTCGGCATTGTGCTCATCGCGCTCGGCGCGCTGTTCGCCGTCTATCTGTACAGCGGCTCGGACGACTGGCTCGGTACCATCATTTCGCATTACCTGTTCGGCATGCATGGCTGCTTTGCGTATGCTGTACCGGTCATGTTTGTGATCGTCGGCATTTATCTGATCGTCGGCGGCAGGAAAAAGCCTGCGCGGAGCACGCTGCTCACCGGCTTGTTTGCATTCTGGTTTGTTTTGTGCGCGCTGCATATGTGGACCAGCAAAACGCTGTACGAGCTGAAGCCGTTCGGCGCGTCCGATATGACTTTTGCCGGCTACCTCTCCCAGTTTTTCAGGCAATTCCCGGAAGCCTGGCTTGAAGGAGTGAATCATCACGTCGGCGGCGGCGTGCTCGGCATGATCCTGCCGACCCTGCTCTATGTGATCGGCGGAAAGCTCCTTTGCTGGGTCGTAATCATTGCAGGCTTTTTGATCTCGATCCTGCTCTGCACTGGCATCTCGATCAAGGCGTACACCGACGCGTTCGGCACGAAGGTGCGCGAAAAAATCGCCGAGCGCGAGCAAGACGATGAAGACGATTACGAGGATTACGACAACTACGACAATCCGGAAGAGGTCAAGCCCGCATACCGTCCGTGGAAGAAGGGCTTCTCCACAACGATCGACGAGGAAGAGACGCCGCAGCGTAAAAAGCCTGCGCCGCGCAAAAAGCCGAATCAGATCCCGTTTGACGAGCTGTTTGAAGTGCCGGAGCCCGATCCGGAACCGTCCGTACGCAAGCGTACGCCGAAGCAAAGCACGCTATCTGAATTCGATCTGACCGGAAAGGACGTCCGTACAGACAAGAAACCCGAGCCGGTTTCCTTTGAAGATGAAGAAGACGAGCTCGTCATTACCCCCGTTCCCGTCCGCAAACCGGCGAAAAAGCCTTCTTCGATCTCCGACCTTGCCGCCGAGCCGCCCGTACCCGAGCAGCCGAAGAAAACCGCGGAGAAGCCGGAAAAGAAGCAGCCCGCTCCTGCGGACCGGGATGACGGCGAGGATATTCCGCTCGTCGTCCCGCCTGCGCCCGAACCGCCGGCGTATGAGCCGCCGTCCATCGACTGCCTCAACAAGCCTCGCGAGACTTTTGCAAAAAGCGCGGAGAACCCGACCGCGATCGCGCATCTTCTCGAAGAAACGCTTGCGAGCTTCAACATTGCCGCAAAGGTCATCAATATCTCCGTCGGTCCCGTCGTAACCCGCTACGAACTGCAGCCGGCGCCCGGTGTGCGCGTCAATCGCATCACCACATTAAGCAATGACATCGCGCTTGCACTTGCCGCGCCGCGCGTGCGTATCGAAGCGCCGATCCCCGGCAAAGCCGCCGTCGGCATCGAGGTCCCGAACAAGGACGCCGCGACCGTGCTTTTGCGCGACATCATCGACAGCGAAGAGTTCATGAACGCAAAATCGCCGGTCACCATGGCGCTCGGCAAGGACATCGCGGGTAAGATCATCGTCGCCGATCTCGGCAAGATGCCGCATATGCTGATCGCAGGCTCCACCGGCTCCGGTAAATCCGTCTGCATCAACGACCTGATCATTTCCATGATCTATAAATCGTCGCCGCAGGATCTGCAGCTGATCCTCGTCGATCCGAAGATGGTCGAGCTTTCCGTCTTCGGCACGCTGCCGCATCTTCTGATCCCGGTCGTGACCGAGCCGAAGAAGGCTGCAAGCGCGCTGCGCTGGGCGGTCAACGAAATGACGGTGCGTTACAAGAAGTTCACCGAGGTCGGCGCACGCGAGCTCACGCGCTACAATTCCCTGATGGACGATCCCAAGAAAAAGATCCCGAAGCTCGTCATCATCATCGATGAGCTCGCCGACCTCATGATGGTCGCGCCGGACGACGTCGAAGATTCGATCTGCCGCATTGCGCAGCTTGGCCGCGCCGCGGGAATCCATCTGATCGTCGCGACGCAACGTCCGAGCGCAGATATCATTACGGGTCTGATCAAAGCAAACATCCCCTCCCGCTGCGCGTTCGCGGTCAGCTCTGCGATCGACTCGCGTATCATTCTCGACGCGACCGGCGCGGAAAAGCTTCTCGGCCGCGGCGATATGCTCTTCCATCCGAACGGCGCCGGCAAGCCGACGCGTCTGCAGTGCGCTTATGTTTCGGATGAGGAAGTCGAGCGCGTCATGTCCGGCTTCAAAAAGAATGACGCACAGTTCTCCGAGGACGTGCTGAACGAGATCAACGACGAAGCCAAGGGCGGCGCGCAGGGCGGCGTCTTCGGCGAGGGCAAGCAGGAGGACGATCTTTTGGGCGAAGCGGTCCGCGTCGTGATGGAAAACGGACAGGCTTCGATCTCCATGATCCAGAGACGTCTGCGCGTCGGCTATGCGCGCGCGGCGCGTCTGGTCGATATGATGGAACAGAAAAAATACGTCTCGCCGTTCGACGGCAGCAAGCCGCGGCAGGTTTTGATCACGCAGGCGGAATTCAACCGTGTGTTCGGCGGCGGCGCGCCTGTTTCGGACGACGAGCCGGTCGAGCCGGATGAAACGGATTTTGAGGAGGATACCGAAGCATGAACGTCGGCGTGATCTCCCTCGGCTGCGCCAAAAACCAGGTCGATACGCAAACCATGATGGGATATCTGAAAGCAGCGGGCTATTCGTTTACCGGCGAACCGTCCGAAGCCGATATCCTGATCGTCAATACCTGCGGATTCATCACGTCCGCCAAGGAGGAGTCGATCGAGGCGATCTTCGAGATGGCGCAATATAAGGAAACCGGCCGCTGCCGGCTGCTGATCGTGACCGGCTGTCTTTCCGAGCGCTACCGCAAGGAGCTGACCGCGGAAATGCCGGAGGTCGATCTTTTCCTCGGCGTACGCGAGTATGAAAAGCTTCCGTGCCTGATCGCCGAAAAGCTGGAGCTTCCATGCTCCCCGATCATCAAGCCCGAGCGTCTGCTCGTTACGCCGCCGTACCGCGCGTATCTTCGCATCGGCGACGGATGCAACAACCGCTGCGCGTACTGTGCGATCCCGCTGATCCGCGGCGATCTCAAAAGTACGCCGACGGAACAGCTTGTCGACGAAGCAAAGGCGCTTGCCGACATGGGCGTGACCGAGCTTTCGGTCATCGCGCAGGATACGTCCGGCTACGGAAAGGATCTGTACGGCGAACCGCGGCTGATCCCGCTCCTCAAAGAACTGGACCGCATCGACGGGCTAAAATGGGTCCGTCTGCTCTATACCTACCCGGACACGGTCACGCCGCAGCTTCTGGATACGCTGGCGGAGGGCGAAAAGCTGGTGCCGTATCTCGATATGCCGCTGCAGCATTGCAGCGACGAGCTTTTGCGCCGCATGCACCGGCGCGGCAGCAAGGCGCATATCGAAAGCGTACTCGATCACATCCGCAAAAACTACCCGGATTTCACGCTGCGCACCACCATGATGGTCGGCTTCCCCGGCGAGACCGACGCGCAGTTTCAGGAACTCATGCAGTTTCTCAAAGACCATCCGTTCGACCGCGTCGGCGCGTTCGCGTTTTCACCCGAGGAGGGCACAGCCGCCGAAACGATGCCGGATCAGATCCCGGACGACGTCAAGGAAGCGCGCCTTTCGGCGCTGATGGAACAGCAGCAGACGATCTCGAAGGAACGCAACGAACGCTGGATCGGGCGCGAGCTTCTGATGCTCGTCGAGGAAACCGGCATGGACGGGACTTACGGCAGAACGATCCGCGAAGCGCCGGACGCCGACGGCACGGTCTGCGTCGCGCCGAGCTACCGGCACGAGCCCGGGCAGTATCTTCGGATCCGTCTCACCGGCGCCGATCCGTATGACATGATCGGAGAATGCCTATGAATACCGCAAACAAGCTGACGATCCTGCGGATCCTGCTGATCCCGCTGTTTATTCTTGCGCTGCTGCTTCCGAACCTGTGGACAGCGTTTGCACCGTATTCTCACTGGGTCGCCGCAATGATCTTCCTTGCCGCCGCGATCACCGATATTCTCGACGGCAACTATGCGAGAAAGCACAATCTGGTCACGGATTTCGGCAAGCTGATGGACCCGATCGCGGATAAGATGCTGATCGTCGCCGCGTTCGTCATGCTCTCCTGCACGACCGACGCCGCGCATCCGAAATACCTGCTGCATCCGGTCGTTACGATCATCTTCATCGCGCGGGAGTTTCTGATCTCCGGCGTCCGGCAGATCGCCGCGTCGAAGGGGATCGTGATCGCCGCAGGCAAGCTCGGCAAGTGGAAAACGACGTTCCAGGATATCATCGTGATCGCGCTGCTGCTCTACGACGAGTTTCCGTTCCGGTATCTGAATCCTTATCTCCGGTATCTGATCGAAGCGCTCGTCTTTGTCGCGCTTGCGCTCTCGGTCGTATCCGCCGTCGAGTATATCGTAAAAAACAAAGGAGCTTTGAATCTGCATGATTGCTGAACTGATCTGCGTCGGGACCGAGCTCTTGATGGGACAGGTCCTGAACACCAACGCACATTTTATCGCAAAGGAGCTTGCGCCGTCCGGCGTCGATATGTATCATCAGATCGTCGTGGGCGACAATCCGAAGCGGCTCACGGAAGCGGTCGAAACCGCGCTTTCGCGTGCGGACGTCGTGCTGCTTTCCGGCGGTCTCGGTCCGACCGACGACGACCTTACAAAGGAGACCGTTGCAGAAGCGCTCGGCAAGGAGCTTGTGCTTTATGACGACGAATGGGAAAAGCTGAAATACTGGTTCTCTTCCAGGGGCAGGACCATCGCGCCGAACAACAAAAAGCAGGCGATGTTTCCCGCAGACGCGATCATCCTGCCGAATCCGAACGGCACCGCACCGGGCTGTATCATGGAAGCGAACGGCAAAGCCGCCGTTCTGATGCCCGGACCGCCGCGCGAGCTGCAGCCGATGTTTTTAAATCACGTCCTCCCCTGGCTGCTCGAAAAAGCGGGGCACCGGCTTTATTCGCGTGAGATCCGTATCTTCGGCATGGGCGAATCGGACATGACATACCGGCTCGACGCGCTTATCAAGTATCAGACGAACCCGACGATCGCGCCGTACGCCAAGACCGGCGAGGTCACGCTGCGCGTCACCGCCCGCTGCCGGGACGACGCCGAGGGCGAAGCGCTCGTGCTGCCTGTGATCGAAACGATCCGGGCGACGCTCGGCGACGTCGTGTACGACACGAACGGACGCGAGCTTGCGGAGGTCTGTCATCACGCGCTGATCGAAAGCGGCAAGACGCTTGCCGTTTCCGAAAGCTGCACCGGCGGCAGGCTTGCGGACGCGTTCATCAACTACCCCGGCAGCTCGGCGTACTTTATCGAAGGCGACGTGACCTATTCAAACGATGCGAAGATGCGCCGTCTCGGCGTCCGCAAAGAGACGCTCGATACGGTCGGCGCGGTCTCCGAGGAATGCGCAAGAGAGATGGCGGAAGGCACACGGAAAGCCGCCAATACCGACTACGCTCTGTCCACGACCGGCTATGCGGGACCGGACGGCGGCGAGCCGGACAAGCCCGTCGGCACGGTGTTCATCGCGCTTGCGAGCGAAAACGGCACGATCGTGAAGCGGCTGAATCTGTTCGGCGACCGCGACCGCATCCGGCATTCCGCGATGCTCAATGCGCTCGATCTTTTGCGCAGAAATATCTGTACGAAATAACGGACATGTGATATAATACACTATACGCAAGACTTGAAAGTGAGGAACACGACATGTTGGAAAAAGAAAAAGCATTGGAAATTGCACTGAGCCAAATCGAAAAGAACTTCGGCAAGGGCGCGATCATGAAGCTCGGCGACGCGTCGCGCGTGCCGGTTTCCGTGATCCCGACCGGCTGTCTGGACCTGGATCTCGCGCTCGGCGTCGGCGGCGTTCCGCGCGGCAGAGTGGTCGAGATCTTCGGACCGGAATCCTCCGGTAAAACCACCATTGCCCTGCACATCGTCGCGCAGGCGCAGAAAATGGGCGGCACCGCGGCGTTTATCGACGCGGAGCACGCGCTCGATCCGGTCTATGCCGAGCATCTCGGCGTGCAGATCGAGGACCTCTACGTCTCACAGCCGGACACCGGCGAACAGGCGCTCGACATCGCCGAAGCGCTCGCGCGCAGCGGAGCAATCGACGTGATCGTCATCGACTCTGTCGCGGCGCTCGTTCCGAAAGCGGAGCTCGAAGGCGACATGGGCGATTCGCACGTCGGTCTGCAGGCGCGTCTGATGTCGCAGGCGCTCCGCAAGCTCACCGGCTGCGTTGCAAAGACCAACACCGTCGTAATCTTCATCAATCAGCTGCGTGAAAAGGTCGGCGTCATGTTCGGCAACCCCGAAACGACGACCGGCGGCAAGGCGCTGAAATTCTACGCCTCCATCCGCATGGACGTCCGCCGCATCGAAACGCTGAAGGCGGGCAACGACGCGGTCGGTTCCCGCACGCGCGTCAAGATCGTCAAAAACAAGGTCGCGCCGCCGTTCCGCACCGCCGAGTTCGATATGCTCTACGGCGAAGGTATCTCCAAAGAGGGCTGCATCCTCGACATGGCGATCGACCGCCGCATCATCATCAAGTCCGGCTCGTGGTTCTCTTACGGCGATATGCGCATGGCGCAGGGCCGCGAAAACGCGCGCCTGTTCCTGAAGGACAACCCCGAGGTCTGCCAGGAGATCGAAAACAAGATCAAGGCGCAGATCGAGGAACAGCGCAGAAAGGACGCCGAAGCTGCCGAAGCCAAGCGCCGCGCCCGCGAAGCCGCGCTCCGCGGCGACGACGATATCGTTCCCCCGCCCGCGTTTTAATGTGCTCCAAGGGGCAGTGATGTTTGCGCTGTGCGCAAGCGATGCGTCTTCGACGTGATGTTTGCAGCGATGCTGCAAATGATGTGTGATCTTCAATCACGTTCAGGAAGGTTCTCCCACGGAGGACCTTCTTTTTTTACATAGGATCCCATATTTACCGAATGAAACGAATTGTCATTTTCTGCCTGCTCCTTGCTCTTATCATCGCCTGCGTACCGACGCCGCAGGCACTTCTGATCAACGCCGTCGACGGGTCGATCATACAAGCGGGATATTGAAAAACCAGGAGGCGGATCGTCCGTCTCCCGGCATATGATTTGATTCAGCGTTTTTTCTGCAGCTTGGTCTTGTTGCCCTTGGTGTCGACAATATAGGTGTTTTCCAAATGCGCCTCAAGAGAGCTGCGGAAGTCCGCAATGTATGCTTTACGAAGCCGGTCGCGTTCCTCCGTCTCCTCGGGCGTCAGACCCTCTGTCTTTGCTTTTCTCGCAAGCACGTTGATGCGGTCGATGTGTTCCTGTTTCATGGCTGTTTCCTCCGTGTCCGTATTGTACACAACGGCGTCGGATTTGTAAAGACATCGACAAGATTTTACATTGCGTTAATTGACTTTTTTTGCAATCAACGTTAAACTGTTTAGTTATGAAGAAACTTCTTTTGCTATCAATCATATGTGCGGGATTCATTGCCTGCGGCACATCGGCGCAGCAGGCGATCGTTCCGGCAACCGCCGAGCCCGTCACGGTCGAAGCGGACCCGATGCCCGTAGAGGAACCTGTGGTCGCTCTGCAAACGGAAGTCCCCGTTACGCTCCCGCCGCTCCCGACGCCCACGCCCGAGCCGACGCCGACGCCGGAGCCTACCCCGGAGCCCACGCCGACGCCCATCCCCTTTGATGAAGACGAAGAAATGCTTATGCTGGATGCGCTCGCTTACGGCAAGGAGCTTAAAATCGTCTCCACCAGAGGCACACGGCCCTCCGTTTACAGCAGTACGGATCCCGACAAGCGGAAGTATATCTATCCCTTCACGGTGACCGAAGGCGTATACTCGTACGAGTGGATCGTTCTCGATACGGTTGAAACGGAAGAGCATACCTTCTATCGCCTTCGTCCGGTCGGCGCGAGCGCTGAGGGATATCTTGACGTGCGCAATGTTCAGGAAACAAATCTGACCGCGCCCGAAAGCATCTATGCCGTTATGGTGCGTCCGCACGGCATTATGTACTCGGCGCGCACGGTGGAATCGGTAACCGCTGCACATGCCGACTATACCGTCGTTCGCGTGATCGGCGTCGATACGGAAAAAGGATATGCCGCCATAATGAATACGGAAGGCAAAACCGGCTATGTACAGCTCGGGCAGATCCGGTTCGTGGATGAAGAAACCTTCCTTGCCCTGCTGCATCAGTCCTGCGAGACCCCAGAAAGCACCTTCTCGCTCGAAGCGCTCGTTTCCGACGCGTATACGCACGTCGGAGAGCCGTATGCGGATCCGGCGTCGTTTCTGTATGACATGCTGTGCGCCGAAGGTCTTCATTTCAACGAGGTTTATTACAAGTTCTATCAAAAGCCGCTCGAGGACGAGACGCTGTACCCGAAACACCTCTATATCACGCCGATTTACAATTCCCTGCTCTTCAGGCTGTTCAACAGCTCCGGCGACCAGGTGACCTGTGATGGCGAAGAAACCGAATGGCAGTATATCGGCGATTACGAATCGATCGAAGCGGGCGATCTTCTGTTCTTTGCGGATGACGCCGGGAAAGGTGCCGCTGTGATCCGCGATGTTGAAGTCGTGGTACACGGTCCCTATTCCGGAGACCTGACCGAATGCGGCCTGTATCTCGGCGACGGACGTATGCTGACCGTTCGCAACGGGGTTGTCGTCGATGTGGAGATCGATCAGATCTCCGTGAAGTACTTTGACAGCGCAAGACGTATCTGTCCGTATGTCGTCGATGAAAAAGCGCATTTCATCGAATGTATGATCTCTGCCATCTATGACCGTCTCGGTACGCCGTACAGCAATGCGCGCCGCATGGGCGATGAAGCGTACGACTGCTCCGGGCTGATCTGCTGGATCTTCCGCGGCTACGATTATCTGAGAGAAACTCCGTACGAACCTATTTTTGATCTGACCGCTTCGGCCTGGGGCAGAATTCCCTCCGTGAGCAACGGAAAATACCGGATCGTGTTTGCGGATACGGGCATTGCCCGCAATAAAGAAGAACTTGCGAATCTGCAGCGCGGCGACTTTGTCGTTCTGCTCAACGAAAGGCGCAACAAGCCCGGACATATCATGGTCTACCTCGGCAACAATACGGTGATCCATTCCACGCGGATCGACGGACGCTATCAGGGAACGCTTGTAGCGCAGTTCCGTCCGCATCTGCAATCACTGTACTCCGTATCGCGCCGGATCGAATCCATTACACCGATCGGTTGATAAAGCAAAGCGATCCCCCGGAAACTCCGGAGGATCGTTTTTTTCTTTCGTTCTTTACGGGTACGCAAGGCGCGTTCCGTCGGAATACAGGAAGATCGCGCGAACGCCGTAACGGGCAAGGAGCGCTTCGCTTCCCTCCTCTCCGAGCACAAAGCAGGCGGTGGAAAGCGCGTCGCACAGATCGGAACGCGCGCCGATGACCGTGACCGACGCAAGTCCGTTCATGACCGGCATTCCGGTCTTCGGATCAAGGATATGATGATAACGTACACCGTCACGAAGAAAGAACCGTTCATAGTTTCCGCTTGTCACGACCGCCGCTTCTTCGATCAGAAGCACTTCTTCGCTTTGATCCGGCGTTCCGTTCGGATCGCGGACGCCGACCGTCCATCGTTCGCCGTTCGGTTTTGTTCCGATCGCAACGACATTGCCGCCCATATTGATGCATGCGCTTGTAACGCCTTTCCCGCGCAGATAATCGGCAACGCGATCCGCGATATAGCCTTTTGCGATCCCGCCGAGATCGATCTCTGCGCCGTTCAGAAGCGTGACCGTGTTTCCTTCGATCACAATATTGCGATAATCGATGCGGGCGACCGCCGCTCGCAGTGCGTCCGCATTCGGTATCGCGGGATCGTCCGATGCAAAGTCCCACATCGCGGACGCCGCTGCGATCGTTACGTCAAATGCGCCTTCGCTCGCTTTCCCGATCTCGACCGCAAGCTTCAGCAGCGCCGCTGTTTCCGGATGCACCTCGACCGGCATGCCTTCCGCGTGGTTCAGTCTCCAAACATCGCTGCCTTCGATCGTTTTGCTGAGCACAGCCTCATAATCGGCAATGACTTTCATCGTTTCATCGACGGTCTGCTGCGGCGCATACGCCGTGACCGTCACGACCGTGTCGCACGCGATCCCTGCCGCGGAATGCGCCGTCGTTTTTTCGGTACATCCGATCAGCAGAAGCAATGCCGATATCAGCAGCAGAAGCCGTTTCATGCGCCGTTCCTCCTCTCATACCGCTCAATGCCGTAAAACGCCGCACGCGCCGCAAGTCCGAGCAGCAATCCGGTCGCGGTCCCGCTGATCAGCAGCCACGGCGCATAGAACAACACCGGTTTGAATGAGATCAGAATGCTGCCAATCACGCACTGTCCGATGATATGCAGTATCCCGCCGACCGTACTGATCGGAATTACTGAGATCTGCGGGATACGGTGCAGAAGAAGCATCGCCGCCGTGGAAAGGATCCCGCCTGCCAGCGCGTACAGCGCGCCGACGGTGTTTCCGAACAGCAGAGACGACAAGCCGACTTTTAAGAGCATCAGGATCAGCGTTTCGCCAGGGCGCATATAAAACACCGCATAGAGCAAAACCAGATTGGACAATCCGAGCTTGATCCCCGGTATGGACGGTACAAGCGGAATAAGCGAATCAAGATAGCCGAGGATCAGCGCGGCGGCGGTCAGCAGCGCCATTCTGGACAACGTACGGATCTTCATTGTCCGCCTCCCGCAAACTCGATGTATATCTTGTGCGGCGCACAGATGATCCATGTGCCGAGCGGACGGGACCGCGCTGTTTCCGCGCTGAGCCTGCCCTGCTTCATGCATTCACCGTGCGGACAGTTTGCCTGTTCCATCCACGCTTCGCCGTTTTCGATCCGGATAACGTTCTCCGTTTCCTCCCCCGTCGCCGCCTCAACAATCTCGCCGTTTCGGATGACGATCGTGCGGGTCTCCGCTGCCGGGATCTCGATTGACCGTCCGTCGCCGTACCGGATCACAAATCGGTCAAACGCATCGGCTTTCGGCCGCAGAAGCAGGCATACAACGACTGCGAGCGCAGCAAATACGATCGCTGCGCCCGTTATGATCCAATTCCTGTATTGTCGTTTGATGTCCTTCTGCCGTTCCATGACCTTTCTCAGTTGTTCTCTTCCTGCAAATCATCGAATGTTCCGCAGAGTTCGGAATACCCCCAAGACAATCCGTCCGGCATATTCCGTCTCTGAGACGCAACACCGTTGTACAGGGCCGTTCCGTGGCGGTTGATCTTGTTTCCCATGAACACCATCGTCGCAGAAATACCGCCGTCAAGATTGTACGCCGTGACGCAGCCGAGAGAAAGCATCAACTCCGCGCATTCCGCACCTCTTAAGCCGAGACTGTAGCCCGGCTGCCGTCCGTCTGCCACCACCGCAACAAAATGTCCGGGTTCGATCATACCGATCAGTGTACGCGGGTTTTCCGCTGTCGATCCGACGGACGACCGTGTGATCTCTCCGTTTTCGATCACAGTCGGTCCGAATGCTGCGCATCCGAACGAGAAACAGTTTTCGACGCCGCTCTCGAGCAGATCCTCAGCGCTGATCTCGTCCCTGTGGATGATGATCATTTCTCTCGATTTGGGATCGATCCGGAAGGCATCATAACCCGTCGTCTTCTGGAACAAAATGCCGTCGCGGATCAGCGTGCCTTTCTTTTCATGTTCCGAGTAAATCAAATTATCTCCGGTGATCCAAAGCACGCTCTTGACTTCCCTCGCCATCTGTCTCCCGTCTTTTAACTGGGAACAGTCGCGTTTCCATGTGCTGAGCGTCGGACGGAAGCTCGAGTACTCGCGCTCATAGATGTGCGCCACAAAGTAGACGACCTTCCTTTCTCTGCTGCCGTCGTACATCACGGTCGCTACACGATTGATTTCCACCGCAAGGATGTTCGATCGATAGATCCACGAACCGTTTTCATTGTCAAACGATACAAATTCCGGTTCGCCTTCCTCAAGAAAATGATCGTCAAATGATGTATGCTCAAAGGTATGCGTCGGCTCGGGAGTCGGCGAAGGCGTCGGTTCCGGGGTCGGCGTTGGTTCCGGGGTCGGCGCGGCTGTCGGCACAGGCGTTTCGGTCGGCGTCGGCACAGCCGTCGCTGTATACGCCGTTGCTTCCGATCCGGGTGCAGACGGATCCTGCGTGTCGATCTCTACGCTGACTTTGGACCCGCTGTTCCCGCCGCAGGAAAACAAACCGCTTTTTTGTTCGGACACATCAGGCGTCGCCGGGATCTGTGTGTTCAATTCCGTCTCTTCCCATGACGGGCTTTCCGTTTCCGCAGGCGCGGTTGTCGAAAAATCAGAAACGGACGTCGGATTCACGGTATTTTCTTCTGTCGGACTCGGCGTTTCCGGCTCCTCTGTCGGGACCGGCGTCGGTTCGATATAAGAGATCAGCGATGTATGCGGGATGTTTTCAAGAAGATCGTCTTTCCTTGCATCGTCGGCGACTTTCTTTCGCTCCAGCCGATATGCCGGTTTCTGCGGGAGCCTGATCCTGTACATCCCGCGGGATTCCATCAACCGGTACGCTTCCGTTGCGGTTTTATGTGCAGACCAACCGTTCAGCGTACTCATCGTTTCCGTGCAGTCGACCTTTGTCGTTCCCGTGTCGGATGCGATATACAGCTTGTCCGCCGAGGCGCCGCCCTTAAAAGCGGCTGACACGAGCGCATAGGTCTCCGATGCTCTGAGATCGTACTCCTTCTGATCCATGGTTAGAACGATCTTGGGCTTCATTTCTCCGATCAGCGAGGCAAGCCGTCCTTCCGCGTCATTCTCTGTCCAGATTTCCTTCACTCTTCTGCGCTGTTCCTGCCATCTGGCTTCATCGCTCGTATCCGCAACCATTGCGTAGTTTTTGTCGTCGATCCCGAATGTGATCGGCGCCTTATCGATTCCGAGTTTAACAAGCGTGCGATTCAATTCCGCAAGCCGATAACGATAATCTACCGTCATGCAGACAATGCCCACGGACATGCCGTGTCCGATCGCATACTTGACGATCGTCGGCCCGAACACTTCCATCACATCCGCCGGCGTCGGCGCAATCACAAGGATATCGCAGGCTTCCGGCGTTTCGGAAAGCCAGCAGCGTTCCGGCTCAGGCGCCTGATCCGAAACAAAGAGTGTTGAAATGATGCAATCGGAAGCGGTTGCCTCCAAAGCGATCCGGACGCAGGACGGATCCAGCGGGATCGTTTCTGCATAACGATTTGAGTCGCTTATTTCAAAGCTGTTTATCATCTCGCCGGATTCGTTGAATTGTTTAATTTCTGCGCCTTTTGGCAGAGTAAACCATTCCAGATACAATGTACGGCCGCTTCCTGCGTTCGACAATACCAGTTCAATCTTTTGCAAGCGCGGCAGCGTCACTCTTGTCATAACGTCCGCATCCGAAAGCCGGCTCTCCGGTTTTCCCTTCGGAATCTGATACGTCACGGTAAAGTCTTCATCCGCCGTTGCAAACGGTGCGATCATGCAAAGCATCATGCACACAAGCAGGAAACACACTGTTTTCTTCATTTAGGATAGCCCTTCCTCTGTCATTCATTGCCGACGCAGCTTAAAAGTCTGCGTGCGAGCTCCCCGATTGTCCCCGGTGAAAAGGGATCGCTCAATCCTGCAGATCGCAATACTTCAGCCGGTCCTGTTTTCCCTTGGCGCATCAGGATCGTGCAATACGCCTTCGCTGCGGCTTTCTGATCCGTTCTGCCCTTCAGATACAGTTCCAGCGATGCAATCGCGCCTGTCGCATAGCTGATGTAATAAAACGGGAACTGAAACGTATGCCGTATCTGCGTCCAGGATCTTCCCTCCCGACCGAGCGCATCCAGCCCGTAGCGGGAACAGATACGGCTGTATTCCGCATTCAGCATTGCAAGCGTCGGTTCTTTTTGCGCGTATGCATACTGCTGAAACGCATCCTCGGCGCACCCGTCGATCAAAGCATAAAGCGCAAAGAACAGCTCCGCCGTTTTCGCTGCCCCTGCGTAATCGCCATATAGTGTATCATACCGCAAAACGGTCAACAGTTCAAGCCCCTGTGCATCAATTTCGGCAAGATCCGGCACATTTTCCGCAAGCGGCGAATCCCCGTTCAGATAATACGACGCAAAATGGCCAAACTCATGAACGACCGTCGGAATCGCATCAAACCCGCTCGTCCATTCGCCGAACAGGAACGGCGCGCCGTATTCGGGGAAAAAGGATGTAAAGCTGCCCGGCATTCTGAAAAGATCCGCTCCGAGATCATACATCCGGTGCGAAATCATGTATTTCCACGGTTCCGACAATACCGGAAGAAGCTCCGTGACCGCGGCGCCGATCCGCTCCATCGTCGGTCCCTGCTCGAACGTCATCCCGTACAGCTGCACGGCTGCCGATACATAATCCCCCGCAAGCTCCGAAAGCAGCGGAACGAGCGTCTTCTGTACCTGTTCCGAAAGCCGCCCGGCTTCTTCCGGCGAATACGTTCGTCCGCAGCATGCGTACCGGTAATCGGCATATGAGCCGTATCCGAGCGCCGCTGCGATCTCGTTTCGCACCGGGATCAGCTCCAGAAAAATCGTGCCCGCTTCCGTATTGAATCGCTCCAGATACGATTCATACAGGCGCTCGAAATCCTCCGCAGACAGCGTCTGGTCGGAAAGGATCTCGTCGCCTGTCCATTCTTTGCCCCGATAGGCGATCCGGAGACTCGTCGGAAGCGCTTCATATTCACCGATGAGCGCCCGCTCCTTTCGGATCAGCGGCAGGATCGAAGGGTCGGACAGCGCATCCTCCCGGAAAAGCGCATTGACCGTTTCCGCCGGATAACGGTCCCTCAGCGCCGGATCCTCCGCCAACAGAAGCGCGGCGTCGATCAGGCAGCCGCGAAGCGTGTCAACGTCGATGCTCAGCGCATCGTACGCCGCTTTGTTTGCCGCATTCGTTACATCCTTACAGTAACGCACATAGGCGATCGCCGCATCTGTCTGCAGCTTTCGATACGCCTCCGCTCTCGCGTCAAGCGCTTTCTGCGCGTGCGCGCCGGACAGCTCGCCGCGTTCGATCCGAAACAGCAGTTCCCTTGTCCGCGCGATCTCAAGCGCGGCGTCTATCCCTGACAGCGTCAGCGCATCGAACGTGAGCGCTGTATGGTACGCGGCGTCCGCGTTCTTTTCTCCGCCGCAGCCCGGTATGCCGCACAGGACCGTGGCGATCAGCAGAACAGACAGGATCCGTTTCATATGCCGCCTTTCCGGCGCGGCGCATGTTTTTCGCGCCGCGTCCGGTACAGTTTACGCAAATCTTTCCGAAATTTGCGTACAAAAGCAAGATTCTGTTGTCATAGCGCAAAAAATATGGTATAAAGATATAATAGTGAGGTATGAGTATGAAAATCGTAGTTTTGGCAGGCGGTCTCTCCCCTGAACGCGACGTTTCGTTTTCGAGCGGGACCATGGCCGCAAACGCATTGCTTTCTTTGGGGCATCAGGCGATCCTGGTCGATCTGTTTTTCGGGCTGCCCGAATGGGACGGCAGGACCGATCTGTTTGAAGAAGCGAAGCCCCTCCCTCCGTTCCGTATTTCGGAATCCGAGCCGGATCTGGACGCTTTGCGCCGTTCAAGAAAAGCAGGCTTCAACAGCTATATCGGGCTGAACGTCCCGGAGCTTTGCGAACAGGCGGACATCGTTTATATGGCGCTGCACGGCGACTGCGGAGAAAACGGCGAGCTGCAGGCGTTCTTTGACGCGCGCGGCATCCGTTATACCGGCTCCGGCGCGGAGGGCTGCCGCAACGCAATGGATAAGTGGATCAGCAAGCAGATGTTCGAGGCGGCGGGCATATTGACCCCGCGCGGCATGCTCCTGCGATCCGGCGATCCGTTCGATCCCGATTCGCTCCCCGTTCCCTGCGTCGTCAAGCCCTGCAACGGCGGCTCGTCGATCGGCGTTTCGATCGTCAGCGACCGGCGCGATCTCTACGAAGCGCTGAAGCTTGCGTTCTCCTTGGAGAACACGATCCTGATCGAGGAATACATCAAGGGCCGTGAGCTGTCCTGCGGCGTGCTCGGAAAAACCGCGCTTCCGCCGATCGAGATCATTCCGCTGCACGGATTCTATGATTACAAAAACAAGTATCAGGCAGGCGCCGCGCGTGAAGTCACGCCCGCCGAGATCGACGCGGAATCGACCGAACGCATCCAAAGGATCGCGCTGGACGTTTTCCGGCTTCTCGGGCTGTCGGTATACGGCCGCATCGACTTTCTGCTTACCGAAAGCGGCGAGGCGTATTGTCTCGAAGCGAACACGCTGCCCGGTATGACGCCGACTTCCCTGCTCCCGCAGGAAGCGGCCGTTGTCGGATATTCCTATGAACAGCTCTGCGACAGGATCATTTCGCTGTCGCTCCGAAAGTAACATGGCTGCACGGTTTACGATCCGAGAATTACTGAACATCACAGGCGGAACGCTGTACGCTCCCGCCGGTTTCGGCGAGCCCGTCGTCGACGGACTCACCATCGATACCCGTACGCTGCTGCCCGGCATGGCGTACGTTGCGATCCGCGGCGGCACGTTCGACGGACACCGGTTTATCCCGGACGCGATGGAAAAAGGCGCGGTGCTGAGCATCTCGGATACCGATGTGCCGTATCCGCACATCCGCGTCGAAAACACGGTGCTCGCGTATCAGAACATCGCAAAAGCACATCGCGAGCGTTTCGATCTTCCGGTCGTTTGTATCACCGGCAGCGTCGGGAAAACCACGACCAAGGAAATGGTGAAAGCGGTATTGGAAACCACGCTCCGCACCCACGCGACCGTCGGAAACCTCAACAATCAGACCGGCGTGCCGACAACCGTTTTGCAGATTTCGGAAGCGCACGAAGTCTCCGTCATGGAGCTCGGCACAAACCACTTCGGCGAGATCGACGCGATCGCGCGCGTCGCCGAGCCCACGATCTGTCTGTTCACGAATATCGGTGAAGCACACATCGAGTTTTTCGGCTCGCGCGAGGGCATCTTCCGCGGCAAAACCGAGATGCTCAAACATATGCGTCCCGGCGGAACGATCATCGCAAACGGCGACGACGATTATCTCTGCACGATCCCCGGCGCGATCACCTACGGTCTGTCCGAAGGCGTCAGCGTTCGCGCGGTCGACCTTTCCGAAGACGGTCTCTCCGGCGTAACCTTTACCGCGGAGCTGTTCGGAAAGCGTCTTCCCGTCCGGCTTTCCGTTGCCGGAAAGCACATGGTACAGAATGCGCTCGCGGCGCTCACGGTCGCGCATCTTCTCAATGTCCCGGACGACGCCGCGCTTGCGGCGCTTGCGGCGTTCCAGCCCGGCGCGGGGCGTTCCGATATCATTCGTACAAACCGTTTTACGATCATCGACGGCTCCTATAACTGTAACCCGACCTCGATGGAAGCCGCGCTCGACGTGCTGAAAACCGCCGCGGGACGCAAAGTCTGCATCTTCGGCGATATGCTGGAGCTCGGCGAAAACGCGCCTGCTTACCATGCGCGCATCGGCGCATACGCAAAGCAGCTCGGGATCGACCGCATGCTGACCGTCGGCGCGCTTGCAAAGAACGCCGCGTTCGATCCGAACGACGCGTATGCTACCGTCGACGCACTTCTTTCAGTCCTCCCCTCGCTTTTGTGCGACGGCGACACAGTCCTTGTGAAAGCGTCATTCGGTATGCACCTTCGTACCGTCGTCGACGCGATCAAAGCAATGTAACGGATATGACAAAAGCCCCTCTTTTCGGGCGACACGCATAAGAAAGCAACGGATGAAGCAGTCAGATCGGCTGCTCCGTTTTTTGTTTGTCAAGCCGTTTGCGTCATGGATAGCGGTTCTTTTGACCTAATAAAAATATGTTGTAAGAAAACGCTTGACAAATTCCGGACTCTGTTATAATATAAACATGTTAATATAAATATGTTTATATAAAATAGAAAGGCAGAGTTGACAAAGATGATACTGATTGTAAATACCACTGCAGACACATCCGTTACGGACGAGCTGAAAAAAAGAATGTCAGAATGCACGACCGATTTCGAGGTCATCGAAGCCGAAAGCCTGAAGATCAGTCACTGCATCGGCTGTAATTACTGCTGGCTCAAGACGCCCGGGGAATGCACGATCAAGGATGATTATGAAATGATCCTCAAAAAGGTCGTACACGCGGACCAGATGTGGGTCGTTTCGGACACTGCGCTCGGCTTCATTGATCATAAAGGGAAGAACGTCTATGACAGGATGATCCCGGCACTGACGATGTATCTGAAGTTTTACAAGGGGCAGCTGCGGCACGTGCCGAGATATCAGAAGCTGCCGGATATTGGGCTCATCTATCTCGGGAGCGCAGATAAAGCGTTTTTGAAGCGTTGGAATGAAAGAGCTGCCCTGAACTTTATGCGAAAGTCACTGGGCGTGTTTGAAAGAGACGAACTGAAGGAGGCGGTATCATGCATGTGCTGATCATCAACGGAAGCCCTCGGGTCAAAAAATACAGCAACACGAATGCGATCTTAGAGAAATTCACCGAAGGATTGTACGAAAACGGTACCACCTTTGAGCAGTACGAGATTTCCGACAAGAATTCCTGGGATCAGATCCGGCAATCCTATGACAGGAACACCATCATTTTGGTCGCGCTGCCGCTTTATGTGGAATCCATTCCGGGGCTTCTGATCGAATTCTTAGAGACGCTCACACCAAAAAGTGACGGATCGAAGATGGCCTTCCTCCTGCAGGGCGGATTCATGGAGGGCGTACAGCTTCGCTGCGGAGAGGCCTGCCTTAAGATCATAGCGGACAAGCTCGGCTGCGAATACATGGGAACGCTCGTTAAGGGCGATAACTTCTGCATCCGTTTCTTTGAAGGAGAATGGCGGGAAAACATCACCGGCGCCTATGCGGACATGGGTCGTGAATTTGCTGCCCACGGAAATTTCAATTCCAAAGCATGCAAGAAGTTCACGGGGCCTGAGACAATTCCTTTCTTTGTGCGTATTCACGTCGGGCATATCTTGAACACGCAGGCAAAAACCGGCTTTGAACAGATGGCAGCGGTACTTGACTGTAACAAACCGCTTGACTACAAACCGTATTAACAGGAGATCGATATGGGCAGAAAAGTTCGGATCACGCGGGAGATGATCCTTGAGGCGGCGTATGAAATACTGGATAGGTCCGGGATCGGCGCTGTCGGGATCAAGGCGATCGCGGAAAAGCTCGGCTGCTCGACGCAGCCGATTTCCTGGGTTTTCGGCAGCATGAAAGAACTGAAAAAGGAACTGTTTCGCTATGCGAACGCAAAGATTTATGAAGCGCTTCCGGAACAGATGGCCGGAAAAAACGCGATCGACGCCTTCTTTGCTTCCGGTGTCTATTACATTTCCATAGCCTGTGATCACCCGAACGTTTTTCGCTTCATCACCGTGGACGACCCGATGGATACCATAGGAGAACCGGTACGTGATAACAGAAGCATTTTTTCGTTTCAATTCGACGCATCTGCTGCGAATCTGCTTGCCGAGGAATATGACGTCCCGCCCGAGATCATCGACAATACCGTGAGGGATATTGTGATTTACGCACATGGCCTTGCAGTCATGATGATGCATGACAGCTTCAGACTGCCGAAGGAAGACGCCAGTAAAATGGCATATGATGTGGCCGTGAAGCTGCTTCACGTGATCGGAATAGATGTAACTGGTGCGTAGAGCATTAAAAACCGGAGAAAGCTTTTGCTCTCTCCGTTTTTTGTACCTTTTCTTTGAACCCCGATATGATGTGTTTACTGTCTTATCGGCATTCCGCTTATGTGGTTTTTTACTCTGATCCTGTTACTTCAGCCGTTCGACAGCCGCAAGCAGCGCTGTCACCCGGTCGGTCTTTTCCCACGGGAAATCCGGATTGCCGAAGTGTCCGTTCTTTGCCGTCTGCTGATAGATCGGGCGGCGAAGGTTCAGCGTTTCGATGATCGCCTTCGGGCGGAGATCAAACACCTCACCGACCGCTTTTTCGAGCAGCTCGTCCGGAACCGTTCCTGTGCCGAATGTATCCACGCGCACGGAGACCGGCTTTGCGACGCCGATCGCGTACGCCACCTGCAGCTCGCAGCGGCGCGCGAGCTTTGCCGCGACGACGTTCTTTGCGATGTAGCGCGCCATGTAGCTTGCGCTGCGGTCGACCTTCGTCGGGTCCTTGCCGGAGAATGCGCCGCCGCCATGACGGGCATACCCGCCGTAGGTGTCGACAATGATCTTGCGTCCGGTCAGGCCCGAATCGCCCTGCGGTCCGCCGATGACAAACCGGCCGGTCGGATTAACCAGAATGCGCGTGCGCTCATCAAACAGCGCGGCGGGCAGCGCCGGGCGGATGACGTACTCGATCATATCCCGTTCGAGCTGTTCATGCGTAACGTGCTCGTCGTGCTGCGTAGACAGAACTACCGTGTCGATGTGCACGGGCTTGTCGCCGTCGTATTCTACGGTGACCTGCGCCTTGCCGTCCGGACGCAGATAGGTCAGCGTGCCGTTCTGCCGTACCTTCGTCAGCTTGCGCGTCAATGCATGCGCAAGGTCGATCGGCAGCGGCATCAGGATCGGCGTCTCGTCGCAGGCATAGCCGAACATCATACCCTGATCGCCGGCGCCGGTGTCCATCGGATCCGCGTCAATGCCCTGCTTGCTTTCAAGCGAGCGATCGACGCCGAGCGCGATGTCGTCCGACTGCGCGTCCAGCGCGACGATCACGCCGCAGGTGCTGCCGTCAAAGCCGAACTTCGCGCGGTTGTAGCCGATGTCACAGACGGTTTTTCTGACGATGCTCTGGATGTCCACATAGCATTCCGTGGTGATCTCGCCCATCACAAGCACAAGCCCCGTCGTGCAGGACGTCTCGCACGCAACGCGCGCGTTCGGATCCCTCTCAAGGATCGCGTCGAGCACCGCGTCGCTGATCTGATCGCAGATCTTGTCGGGATGCCCGATCGTGACCGATTCACTGGTAAATAACGATTTCCTCATGTTCTCCTCTTTCCGCCTTACCGACAAACAAAAAAGCTCACCGAGATGAGCTTCCGATCATCTCATCTTTCAGCTTTCGCTGCGGGAATTGGCACCTTGCAAATGCAGGTTGCCGGACTTCTCAGGGCCCGTCCCTCCGTCACTCTTGATAAGGCTATTCATTTTTCTCGGGTATTGTATCATTGAATCCCGCAAAATGCAAGACATTTCTGCATATATTATCCGTTCTCCGGGCAACAAAAAGAGGCGCCGTCAAGCGCCTCGTTCCGTATTACTCCATTACAGTTTTTTCCCGAGGAACAGGTTCAGCAGCACCGCCGTGAGCAGCAGCACAAGTCCGATAATCAGTACTGTCCACGCAAACGCATCGCTGAGGAACAGCGCAAGGATACCGAAGATGAAGAAATAAACGGCGGCAAAAAGCTCGATCCAGCCGACTCGCTGCGCATAGCGGCTGTCTACCTTTCCGGCATGCTTCTCCATCACATAATTGGTGATCAGCGCATACTTGCCGCGCATCGCGATCATGTAGCCAAAGAAACCGAACGCCAATCCCATCAAGATCATAATAATACCGAGCGCTACATGCATAAGTCCTTCCTCCTTTATCCATACGGAATGAACCCATTCATCCCTTTTGATTGTAAACATTATAACCCGAATTTGCAACAAAAAATCGAAATCTATGTTACAAAATTACGAATTTTTTCAAGAAAGCGGAATGATTGCGCTTTTTCGTTCAAAAGCGGCGCCGCAGCAAAGGATCACCGACGCGGATGTGCGGCGACAGCCTCCTCCAAAGAGAAAGCCGCCGAGGACATCGAACCGTTCCCGGCGGCTATTTTGGGTGTTTAGCGTCTGTCATCGGACGCATTGCATTCTCAAAGGTTCTCGTTCTTCAAGGCGTCGATCGGATTGTCCTTTTTAAGCCTGTTCCGCGCGTAAAGCATCGTTGCAAACACGACGAGGAACACCGAACCGACCGCGATCGCGATGCTGTGCCATGGCACATAGAAGCCGCGTTGAAGCTCCTGTGCGACGATCCGGTGGATCAGGAACGTGACGCCGATCGAGACCGGAAGACCCAGAAGCAGCGCGCGCAGTCCGTAGATGACGCACTCGTAGCTCAGTATCTTCCGCATTCCCTTCTCCGTCATGCCGATGGATTTGAGCATCGCAAACTCGCGGCGTCGCAGCATGATACTCGTACTGATCGTATTGAACACGTTTGCCGCCGCAATCAGCGAGATCAGGATGATGAAGCCGTATGCGAATACGTTGACGACGCCGACGATCATGCGGCTGTTTTCGCGCTCCGCGGCGACGTCGCCCGCATAGGCGTTGTAACGGAATTCCGATTCCGAAAAGAGCTTCAGAAGCGCCTCGGTCAACGCTTTGTGATCGGTCGTTTGAAAGTACAGCTGCGCCTGCGATTCGCTCCGAAACGCCTCTTGCGGCAAGCGGGAGAACGGATAGATCAGCGACGCGTGATCGGACGGGATGCAGAAATCGTCGGATTGTACAAACGCGTCGAACGAGTAGGTCACGGGCACGCTCGCCTCGTCGAATGTGAGTACGGCGTCCGCTCGCGTACGATCCAGCGTGTACGAATGCGTTTCCGCGGCGCCTTCCATAACCTCATGCCAATACGATTCCGGATAGTAGGCGATCTTCGTTTCATCCGTCTCGTGATCATACTCATATTCCCAGACAAAGCCGTCGCGCTTTTGGATCTCCTTCGTCTCCACCGAAGCGGGCAGCGCGTCGTCGCGGAACAGATCGTAGCGGTAGTATCTCATGTGATTGCCGTCGATCACGGGCTCGGTGATATCCGTGTTCATCAAAACGCCGTAGGGGCAGTCTTCCGCAAAGTACGGCTCCGGATCGACGCCGCTTGCCTTGCACAGCGCGCGGAACGCGTCGTCCTCCAGATAGAGAACGGAAAGAACCACATCCAACTGCTCGTTGTTGAACGTATATCCGTGAAACGGTACGGCATTGTAGGCGTCGGTCAGCAGCGCGCGATCGGCATGGAAGCCGTCGGCGCCGGAATCCGGCATAAAGCAGTACGCCGAGCGCGTGACGCCGTCATGCGTACGCATCTGCCGCATCACATCCTTTGCGGCATAAACCGGCACATTGGCAAACACGTCGACGCTACTGTTTTCGGCGACTGTTTTCACCATGTCGGTGAGATACGCGCAGAACGACGAGGCGGAGATGAACAGCACTACGCTCATAAACAGCGACAGCACCGTCGCGCGATAGCCCTTTTTGTTGCGTTTGAAGTTCTTCGCGCCCATCGCGCCCTCGAAGCCGAACAGCTTTTCGGTGAGCCTGGAGGTTTTGACCTCCTTCGCCTTGGTCCTGATATCCGCCGTGCTGCGGATCGCTTCGATCGGCTGCAGGCGCGCCGCCCGCCGTGCGGGAACCGCGGCGGAGATCAGCACCGTAATGAGCGCAATGACTGCGGCGATCAGCAGCGCAACCGGATGCAGCGCAAGGCGCATCTGTGTTTCGGTATTCGGCATCAACGCCGAAATGGTATCGCGGATCGCCCACAGCGTGATCCCGATGCCCGCGCAGCCGACGATGAGCTCGATCGGAATGCCGATCGCGGAAAGCGCCAGCGCTTCATAGCGCACCGACGCGCGGATCTGCTTATTCGTCGCGCCTATGGATTTCAGGATGCCGAACTGCCGCGTGCGCTCGGCAATCGAGATCGAAAACGCGTTGTAAATCAGCGAGATTGAGCCGAACATGACGAGCACGACCAGCACTGCCGTAAAGCCGTAGAGCACACTGACAATGATGTCGTCATTGAACACGCCGTACAACCGCATCAGCGAGGCGTTTTTGCGCCAGTTTTGCGAAACCGTCTGGCGGTTCATGACGGATTTGAAAAAATACGGATGCTTGACCGTAAAGAACACCGAGCACGCGCCCGTTCCCTGTCCTTTGGTCAGCGCGCGGTAACCCGTGCCCTGCACCGAGGGATCGAAGCTTTTGTAGACGCCGACGATCGTATAGGTTATGGGAACGGCATCGACGACGGTCTCGCCCTCCCACATCGAATCATACTCGGAAAGCGGCTCGCCGTCCGGGCTCAAACGATTGCCGATCGGCAGCGTGATCGTTTTGCCGATTTCGTAAGCGGAAAGATCCGTCTCCCGCGAAAAAGTGTAGAAATTGCTTGAGAGGATCAGCTCACGATCGTTTTCGGGCATTCTGCCTTCTTTGATGCAGCTTGCGATCAGCGGCGCGTCGCCCTCGAGCGCGTCCACGAAGATCGGCTGACGTTCGGTTTCGGGATCCTGCGCTTCATAGCCGACGAGCCGCCAGGTCGTCACGACGTCCTCGACAAAATCCTGTTCCCTGACACTTTCGGCGGTCGCTTCGTCGAGCCCCGAAAAATATGCATGCCAGTCGCCCGTGTCTTCTGTCGTCACGCCGCGCATGTAGACCAGTCCGCTGTACGCGCCTTCGATGACTGCGGTCAAAAGCGCCATCGAAAGCACGATGCCGATGATTGTGACCCATGTGCGCATGCGGTTCTTCTTCAGCGCGCGCCGTGTAAAGGTATGCAGAATGTTCATGCCTGCGCCCTCCGGATGCGCTCGTCCTTCGTGATCCTGCCATCCTCGATCGCGATCACGCGGTCCGCCTGCAGCGCGATCTGCTCGTCGTGCGTGATGACGATCAGCGTCTGATTGTACTTGCGGTTGGATAGTTTCAAAAGCTCCACGATCTCGCGGCTGTTTTTGGAATCGAGGTTGCCGGTCGGCTCGTCGGCAAGCACGATCTCCGGCGCGTTCATCAAAGCTCTGCCGATCGACACGCGCTGCTGCTGTCCGCCGGAAAGCTGATTGGGCAGATTATTTTTGCGATCCTCCAATGCGAGCAGGTGCAAAAGCTCCTCGAGGCGTTCCTCATTGACCTTGCGCCCGTCCATGCGCACCGGCAGAGTCATGTTTTCGACCACGTTCAGCACTGGGATCAGGTTATAGAACTGGTAGATGAGCCCGACGTGACGGCGGCGGAAGATCGCAAGCTGCTCCTCGTTCTGCGCGTAGACATCCTGCCCGTTCATATAGACCTTGCCGGACGTCGGTCGGTCGACGCCGCCGAGCGCATGCAAAAGCGTCGATTTACCGCTGCCGCTCGGACCGATGATCGCAAGGAATTCGCCCTTCTCCACCGCAA
>JAEEGI010003148.1_pt1 | contig 39509 bp, 37 predicted proteins | sample 8958751 | NCBI WGS metagenome assembly JAEEGI01 (sample SAMN16246545, study PRJNA631951) | gut metagenome | biome: gut microbiome; feature: rumen; material: KS-attached | host: Bos | place: Iran: Karaj | collected 2018-10 | reverse complement strand
GCTCGTCTGGGCAGGGCGACCTGCCCGGACGGGCGCGCAGGAGCTTGTTGCCGTCCGCTGCTACTATCCGGTCAATGTGACTGACCGTACGACGGCTATTACCGACAGTGCGGCGGTGTTCCGTACGTTGGACAGCCTTCTTTCACGCGGGTGCCGGATCGATTCGGTCCGCATCATCGGCTGGGCTTCGCCTGAGGCTGATGCCGCCCGCAATAAAACCCTGTCCCGGCTTCGGGCAGAGAACCTGCGCGACCGTTTGGTTACCCTGCATCCCAGGCTGGCAGACCATATTTCCGTTGAGGGAATGGGGGAGGACTGGGAGCCGGTCCGGCACTATCTGCTTCAGACCCATGACGCCGTAGTGGCTCCTTACAGGACTGAACTGCTGCAGCGGATCGATTCTCTTGAAGATGAACAGGCACGGGAAGTGGTACTCCGACAAGTCGGTCGGGGAAAGCCCTGGCGACGTATTGTGGAGCAGGCTTGTCCCGCTGCACGCTATGCGGAAGCTTTGATTCTGTTCTGCCCGGATCCTGTCGAAACGAGAGTGGATACGCTTACTAAACAGGAGGAAGTGCTCTTATCCGCAGAAGAAGTGGTCGCTGATGCGGTCTGCGACACGATTGTCCCCCCGGTCCGCGTGATTACGCCCGAATCGGAATACGTGCTGACAACCGTGCAGGACTGGCGCTGGGCGCTGCGGACGAATCTGCTGGTCCCGGCGGCGAATGTCGGTGTCCAATGGCCGGTCGGACGGCACTTCAGCCTTGCGGCCGATTGGTATTATCCCTGGATCTGGCCACCGAAACGGAATGCCTGGTGCGTGGAACTGCTGGGTCTGGGTCTGGAAGGGCGCTGGTGGCTTCGTGACGGCAGTGACCCATACCGCAGGATGACCGGACACAGTTTCGGATGCACGGTGATGGCAGGCTACTATGACTTTGAAGTGCACAATCGCGGCATGCAAGGCGAGTACCTGCATCTGGGAGTGGATTATGCCTGGACGTTTCCTGTATTCAGGGACCGCTGCCGGCTGACTGTGCAGGCTGGCGCTGGCTGGCTCCATTCCCGCTTCCGGAACTATGCCGTCCACGAACCGTATGGCAGGCTGTACAGAGACGGTGACTGGAGTGAAAAGCTGAATTGGTTCGGCCCGACTCGGCTGGAAGTCAGCCTGGCGATTCCTTTCTGGCGGGAACGGACTATTAGAGAGGAGGTAAGGCCATGAAAAAGAAATGTCCTTTCATAGGGATCGAAACTGTCGCCCTGGCGCTCCTGCTGTCGGGCACCGCTTGTGAGCGCCGGCCGCTTTTCCTGGCAGACAACCAGGCACGACTCGATCTGACCGTTCACGACACGCTCCCGCTGGTCGGCCGGGTTCCATCCGGCAATCTCTACGAGACACGTTTATATGATCACGCATCAGGGAGACTTTCCGAAACATCGTACACGGGCCCTTCAGGGGGCGACATCTTCGCTCCTGCCGGTTCTTATGTGTTGGTATGCAGTACATTCGACACGGAAAGCATCCTATTCAGTGAAGAAGGGGAACTGAACACCCTCACGGCCTCGACAAATCCCGCTCCGGTATCTGTCGGTGACCTTTACCGGACTGTCGTCAGGGCTGTTGAATGGGAGGCGACGGAATCGCTCGACCGGATGCCGGTAGTCAGGCAACCCGACTATCTGTTTTCGGCAACGGTACAGGATCTGGCCATCCCTTTCCGGGATGTGGATGACGATCGCTTCGTCATCGAAGCAGATGCCTGGCCCGTTGTCCAGACCTGCAGGCTGGTAGCCCGCGGTGTAACAGGACAGTCGTGGCTTGCTGACGCAACCGTTTTTCTGAGCGGAGTGGCGCCTGGTTGCCGGCTTGCAGCGCATACTTTGCTGGAAGATGCCTCGGCGCTATGGTTCTCATTGGGGAAATCCCCTGAGGACCGCTGTCTGCAGGCTTACTTCAATACCTTCGGTTTCCTTCCCGGGCTTTCCAACCAATTGTATCTGTTGCTGACGGATACGGAAGGCGGCCGCTATCTCTTCCATTTCGACGTGACGAAGCAATGCCCCCGTGGCTGGGACGCCGCGACCATCTATGTGGATCTGGATTTTGAAATACCGGAACCCGTTCACGGAGGAGGCGGATTCGCGCCGACTGTGGACGAATGGAATGTCGTCACTCATCCTGTTCAACTATGATTTTTATGGTACCATCCATTCCAATAAAACAAACAACACAATGAAGAAACTTTTTTACGCAACGGCCGTCGCCGCACTCGCGTGCATGACAGCCTGCAGCTCTCTCGAGCGGGAAGCCGGTGAGAGCGCCTTGAACCAGGAAATCAGTTTCCTGACACTCCAGAAAGTCAACACCAAGAGTCCGGTCGATGGGATTGTCTTCCCCGACGGCTACGACATGAAGGTCTCAGCCTTCCACAATCTGGGCAGTCATCCCGGCGACCGGGAGGTGGCCGCTGACTACTTTACCGGTGTGACGTTCTCCAAGAGCGGTACGCTTTGGAAGGAGGCCAAGTATTGGCCACTCGACGGAACCCTTGACTTTCTGGTTTATGCGACGGCCGGTCTGAAGGATGCCGCATCCGGCATAGTGCCTTCACCGGTATGGGGCGATGCCGGGAACGTGGCTCGCAAGGTCGTTCTGGACATTCCGGACAATTCCGTCAAATTCGACGATATCCTCTATGGCTCGTCGAACGAACAGAAGTTCATTGCTGCCGGGAATCCGCTGGTCCTGCGTCACGCAGAAACTGTAGTATGCTTTGCGGCGAAGGCCAATGTTCCGTATGATGCTGTCAACAACAAGGGTGTAACCATTGACCGGATCACAGTGGACGATGCTTACTATGGCGGTACATTGACGATCCTGAATCCGGCTGCCGGCAAGGCTTCCGGTAATCTTACCGTCGCCTGGAGTGCCCTTGACGAGCAGAAGACCCACGTGGCCGCCCGCGTGTATCAGGGCGCTTCCTGTGCTGCGCAGGAACCCGAGTTGACGGGTCTGGACCTGACGGCCACGGCCGCCTCACTGAATGACAAGCATTTCGGCGAAGGCTATGTCATCCTGCCCGAGCAGCCAGCTACGCGCTTCACGTTGACTTACACGCTGCACAATGGTAAGGATGGTGACGGAACGCCCCTGAACAATCAGATGCAATATCAGTATACCTGCTCCGGAACCTGGGCGCAAGCCACGAAGAATCTCTATACCATTGACATCACGCTCAACGAGATTACGGTCACGCCGAGCGTTGTCGACTGGACTACCGCCAGCCCGGTTTCCGTACCGATTCAAAATGAATAGGTGGCTTCCTTTGCTGCCGGGCGTTCTGGCTCTCTTCGCTGTTTCGTGCGTTGAGGCGGAACGCCCGACCGGCAGGGACCGGATCGAACTGATGGCGGAAGTGGGGGAGATCCGGTACCTGACCCGGGGCACGCCTGTCGAGTCGGTTCACGATGCCTTTTCCGTATGGGCATGGATCTGGGAGACGGAAAGGAATACTCCGAACTATCTCTGCGGTGAAACGTTCACACGGACGGGCTCCTCGACCTGGAAAAGCGACTTCCCGCACGGAAAGGTCCTCCCGGGCTATCAGCTTCAGCTATGGGCGCTCGGGCCTGCCGGAGCGCAGGGTGTGAGCGACCTTCCGAAAGCGACGACGTATGGTGCGCCCGGTTTTTCCTTCACGACGCCTTCCGATGTTTCGGCGCAGACTGACCTGATGGCGGCGCTGAGCGAGGTATATGACGGGACGCCTTCGTTGTTGACGCTCCGCTTCAGGCATTTGCTCAGCTGTTTACAGTTCCGAACGACAGAAGAAGTTCCGGGCGGTGTCATGTCCGTGGAAGTTACGGATGTATGTGCCCAAGGCACCTATCGGGAAGGCGAAGGATGGATCTCCGTATCGGATCCGCAGGCTTTTGTGGCAGATGGTCTGCAGGATGCCCTGCTGTTGCTCCCGCAGACCTTGGGAAGTGAGGCGAAGCTGCGTGTGACAGTGGAGCAGGGGAGCGTTCGGCAGGTCCTGACCGCTTCGCTTGCGGATCTGCCGCTTCCGGAGGGTTGCCGGACTGAGATCCTGCTGTCTTTCCCGTCTCCGGGCAGTCTGCGTCTCGAGGTTTCGGTTTCCCCCTGGACGGCCGGGCCTGAATTTCTGGATTAAAACTATACTGCCACATTGTCAGTCATTCCGGGACTGGCACAATCTTCGTTAAAGGATAGGGCGTCGGTGCGACAGTGCACCGGCGCCACTTTTTAGTTGACAAAAAGAAAAACAAAAAATAGGAGAATCAATTATGGGAAAAATCATTGGTATTGACCTCGGTACTACGAACTCTTGCGTAGCGGTCATGGAAGGCAACGAGCCGACCGTCATCATCAACAGCGAAGGCAAGCGCACCACGCCGTCTGTCGTGGCATTCGCCGAGAACGGCGAGCGGAAGATCGGTGATCCGGCCAAGCGGCAGGCAATCACCAACCCGCTGAAGACCATCTTCTCGATCAAGCGTTTCATGGGTGAGACCTACGACCGCGTGACCAAGGAGGCGGACCGCGTGAGCTACAAGGTGGTCCGTGGCGACAACAACACGCCGCGTGTGGATATCGACGGCAAGCTCTACAGCCCGCAGGAAATCAGCGCTATGGTGCTGCAGAAGATGAAGAAGACGGCTGAGGATTATCTTGGCCAGGAAGTGAAGGAGGCTGTGATTACCGTGCCGGCTTACTTCAGCGACTCGCAGCGTCAGGCGACGAAGGAGGCAGGCGAAATCGCCGGTCTCAACGTGAAGCGAATCATCAACGAGCCGACGGCCGCGGCACTGGCTTACGGCCTCGACAAGAAGAACAAGGATATGAAGGTGGCCGTGTTCGACCTCGGTGGCGGTACGTTCGATATCTCCATCCTGGAACTCGGCGACGGCGTCTTCGAAGTGAAGTCCACCAACGGTGATACGCACCTGGGCGGTGATGACTTCGACCACAAGATCATCGACTGGCTGGCCGAGGAGTTCCGTGCCGAGAACGGCATCGACCTGCGGCAGGACCCGATGGCGCTCCAGCGTCTGAAGGAAGCCGCCGAGAAGGCGAAGATCGAACTCTCGAACCAGACTTCCAGCGAGATCAACCTGCCGTACATCACGGCGGTGGGCGGCGTGCCGAAGCATCTGGTGAAGACCCTTACGCGTGCCAAATTCGAACAGCTGTGCGATGATCTGATCCAGGCCACCATCGAGCCGTGCCGCAAGGCGCTGAAGGATGCAGGCCTGCAGACCTCCGACATCGACGAAGTGCTGCTCGTGGGCGGTTCGACCCGAATCCCTGCGGTCCAGCAGATTGTGGAGAAGTTCTTTGGCAAGGCCCCGAACAAGGGCGTGAACCCCGACGAAGTCGTGGCGGTGGGAGCCTCCATCCAGGGCGGCGTGCTGGCCGGCGATGTGAAGGACGTGCTGCTGCTCGACGTGACGCCGCTGTCGCTAGGTATCGAGACCTTGGGCGGCGTGATGACCAAGCTGATCGACGCGAACACCACCATTCCGACCCGCAAGAGCGAGATCTTCTCGACCGCTTCGGACAACCAGCCCAGCGTGGAGATCCACGTGCTGCAGGGCGAGCGTTCCATGGCGCGCGACAACAAGACCATCGGCCGCTTCAACCTCGACGGCATCACCCCGGCTCCGCGTGGCGTACCGCAGATCGAAGTGTCGTTCGACATCGATGCCAACGGCATCCTGAACGTGTCGGCGCGCGACAAGGCTACCGGCAAGGAGCAGAAGATCCGCATCGAGGCTTCGTCCGGCCTGTCCGACGACGAGATCAAGCGGATGCGCGACGAGGCGAAGGCCAACGAGGCCGCCGATAAGGCCGAAAAGGAGCGTATCGACAAGATCAACGGCGCCGACGCCATGATCTTCCAGAGCGAGAAGAACCTCAAGGAATACGGCGACAAGATCCCGGCCGATAAGAAGGGTGCCATCGAAAATGCCCTCGGCATGCTGAAGGAAGCGCACAAGAACCAGAACCTCGCCGACATCGAGCGGGCAACGGAAGCGCTGAACAACGCCTGGCATGCGGCCAGCGAAGATATGGCCCGCGCCGCGCAGCAGCAGGGCCCGCAGGGCGGCTCCGGTGACGCCGGCTACGGCGGAACAGGTGCCGGCTACGGCGGCAACAACGCCGGCTACGGTGGCCAGCAGAACAACGGCTCCTCCGACAACAACGGTCCCGAGGATGTGGACTACGAGGAAGTCAAGTAAACCCGTCGCAACTCCCCATTCTTGCGCTGCAACGGACGCATCTGATAGTCAGCGGATTATGCAAAGTGATCCCCTTCGTTTCGAGGGGGATCACTGTTTATAAACGTCTGAAAGTCAAGTGCGTACATTGCAGCGAAAAATGGACGGCCGTACATTATTTTTCGTAATTTTGCGTTATGATTTATCGAACACTATCTGAGACGGAATTTGCCGATCTTGAAAGTCGGATCTTGTACGAAGACAATCACCTGCTGATTTTCAACAAGCGGGTGGGGGAGATTGTCCAGGGCGACAAGACAGGCGACGAGCCGCTGAGCGAGACGCTGAAAGCGTTCATCGCGCAGCGCGACGCGAAGCCCGGCCGTGTTTTTATGGGCGTCCCGCACCGGCTTGACCGCCCTGTGAGCGGCATCGCCGTCTTCGCCAAGACCTCGAAATGTTTGGAACGCCTCGACGCGATGTTCCGCGAAGGTTCCATCCGCAAGACGTACTGGGCCTTGACCTGTGCGCGTCCGGAGCCGGCAGAAGGCGAGCTTCAGCACTGGCTCTATCGCAATGAAAAACAGAACAAAAGCTACGCCTACGACCGCGAGCGGAGCAATACCAAACTCGCCCGTCTCCGTTACCGCGTGCTGCGCGACACCGACCGCTATCACCTGGTCGAAGTCGAACTGCTGACCGGCCGCCACCATCAGATCCGCTGCCAGCTCTCCACCATCGGCTGCCCCATCAAAGGCGACCTCAAATACGGCGCTCCCCGGTCGAACCCCGACGGCGGCATCTCCCTCCACGCCCGCCGTATCACCTTCTCCCATCCCGTTCGCCACGAAGAGATCACCGTCGAGGCCCCTGTCGATTGGATTCAGCTACGATAGTTTCAACTTACGATAGTTTCAACTGTCGCTTCACCTATAACTATTTCGATGAATGGCTAAAAGATGGATCTTTGGATTATCTGCGTTGGCTGTCAGTGTTTTCCTGCTGATGGCGTTCGCTGCGCGCCGGCAGTCTGATTTCCGGCTCCTGTACTGGAATATCCAGAACGGGATGTGGGACGGGCAGCCGGATCATTATGACCGTTTCGTTGCCTGGGTCAAGGCACAGCGCCCCGATGTCTGCGTGTTCTGCGAGGCTGCGACAATTTACAAAGACGGGACCGATGACTATATGCCTGAAGAGGAACATTATCTGCCGGAGGGATGGAGCGAGCTTGCCCGCCGTTACGGGCATAAGTATGTCTTCCTCGGTGGATGGCGGGACGACTATCCGCAGGTGATCACATCCCGCTATCCGATCGAGGAGGTGGCACGCATTACGGGCAACGCGGACACGCTGGTCTGCCACGGAGCGGGCTGGGCACGTCTCCGGGTCCACGGAAAGGAGTTGAATATCGTGTCGCTGCACACCTGGCCGCAGGCCTACGGCTATGGCGTTCCGAAGGAAGACAGGGAACGGAGCGGGTCTGCCCGCGAAGGTGATTATTACCGTCGTACCGAGATGGAATACATCTGCCAGCACACGATCGGCACCTTGCCCGCCGACGAGGCCGCCGGCCAGTACTGGATGATGATGGGCGACTTCAACAGCCGCTCACGCGTGGACAATTGGGTGTATCATTACCCGGAAGATGATTCCCGGCTGCTGGTGCACGACTATATCCTGGCGGAGACGCCGTATATCGACGTGGTTCACGAACGCCATCCCAACGATTTCTATACCACGACGGGCGGCCGTGCCCGCATCGACTACGTGTACTGCACCCGGCCGCTCTTCGACTGCATCGTATCAGACCGGATCGTATCGGACGACTACACCACGCCCGTCCGCAACCCGCAGAAGATCTCGAACTTCTGGCACCCTTCTGACCACCGGCCGATCGTCATCGACTTCTTGTTGAACTGAGGATCCGCTTGCGATTTCCGCCAAACTAAGGGGCCATTCTGTTCGTCGCGATTCCCGCCAAACGGAGGAACCATCCTGTCCGTTACGGTTTTCGCCGAACTGAGGAACCATCCTATCCTTCGCGATTTCTGCCAAGTAGGCGCACGATAGTCGCCGTTATGCGGAGCAGGAGGCCGATTGCGATGCGCCACTAGCCGATTTCGGGCATTGGCGCAAGGGTACCAGTCTCCGACGTATGTCAGTGGCCGTGTCTCGTGCGGCAGTTTGGCGAAAAATACCGAGATAGGAAGCTTTACGGCTTCACGTATTCGCAGGGGATGCCGACCAGGCATTTGCCGCAGTAGCCGGGGTCGTTTTCTGTCCTGAGGGAGCCGGCGTAGGTACGGCATTCCTTGAGGTTGCGGAGGTTTTCCAGGGTGATGGCGCCGGCGGGGCAGCGATTGACGCAGGCGCCGCAGTGGATGCAGTTCTCGTAGGGATCTTTGTACTCCGAGGGCGTGGGGTCCGTTTCGCAGTCGAGGATCATCGAGGCGAGGACGCCGCCGCATCCCGACTTCGTGATCAGGTGACGGTGGACACCGAAGGTACCGAGGCCGGCGGCGAAAGCTACATGCCGGTTCGACCAGGAAGTGGAGTAGTGCACGTCTTCCTTGCCGCCGCTCATGACGGGGTGCTGTTCGATTTTGAAGGCAGGGTCTTTGGTGGGGATATGATAATGGATGCCCAGATTATCCAGTTCGGCTGTCAGGCCTGCGATAAAAGCATTCAGGATTTGGCCGTGCTTGCCATAACCGTAGTTCCAGGCCTCGTTGGTGGGCGTCTTGGCCTCCCTATGCCTGACTCGGATTTCCGAGGAGACAGGGAAGAAGAATACGACAACGGACTTGGCCTCCGGCATCCATTCCTTCGGCGCCCGCCATTGCGATCCGATGACCTCATCGCGGCTGAATGTTTCAAACAGGGGATTGTCGGCGCTCGCGAAACCGATCAGGGGTGCACTCAGGACGGGAACGACGATCTGTTCGCCGGGTAATAGCACCGTATTGTTCTCCAGTTGGGAAAAGACCTTGTCGGCGGCAGCTAAGAGTGCACGATTATTCTCATTTCCCTTGTTTCTTTTGCAGGAAGAGATCAGGATGTCCAACGGGGTGACGGCCATCGCGAGGGCTCCGATGCCCGCGACTTTCAGGAATTGCCTTCTGTTAATCATGGTTTTGTGCTTTCTTGCTTCAAATATAAGAAAAAAACGTTGGAGCACAACGAGAAGGCGATTATCGAAGAGGAGAGTGGGAGGATAGGAAGGAGAATTGGGTGGGTTTGTGCTAAGGGGGATTGTGCTCGCCGTGAAGATGCCGCGCTGAAGGACCGGTTTGACAAACAGCAGATCATCAACGAGCAGTTGATGCAAAACGCGATGAAAAAGGATGTGCGCACGCTGTTCCTCTCCAAAAAGTCGGTTCCCCTCGGAATCGCATTGGTCATCGTCGCATTCGTCGTCATCGCCACCCTTTACATGACTTCGTTGAATATCAGCACCGAAATGATGTGGCGAAGAGGAATCCTCATCGCACTGCTCTGCGTGGGAACAATAGCGCTGGAGTATCACTCCGCCAAGCGTCTGATATACGCCTGCGACGACATCATCGAGCACCTCAAAATGAAAGACAAAATGCCGCAATACTCCACGATCCTGCAGCAGGGGGATCCTGTGTTGCTTTTATCCGAAATGAGTACGATTGTTCTGATTCTTGTAGCAGCCCCGTTGTACGTCACAGTTGGCTGACGGAGTGGTCGATGGTTTTCTGCGTTGCTTCTTTGGCGTATTTTTCCACGTCGTGGACGAAGCGAGGGTTGTGGGTGATGCAGACGGGGCCGTTGAGGCAGCCGCCGTCGCAGGCCATTCCTTCGAAGAAGTTTTCGGCTGCTTTTCCCAGCTTGAGCCGCAGCAGGTTGGCCCGGCATTCGTCAATGCCGTTCATCGAGACCGGCTTGATGCCCTCTACGCCCAGATCACGGGCCACGTCGGTGATACCCTGGGTGATGCCGCCCGACTTTGAGAAGATGCGTCCGTAATAGGAGGCATCGTCCAGCGGCGTATCTTCCAGCTGTGTGGCGTCGATGTCGAAGGCGTCGCAGAAGGCCTGCAGTTCCTCGAACGACATGACGCTGTCGATGAGGCCTTCGGTCTTTTCCAATCGATATTCCATCTTTTTCGAGGTGCAGGGGCCGATGAAGACGATCTTGGCTGTCGGATCAGCCTTCTTGATGAGCCTTGCCGTCTCGACCATCGGGGAGACGGAGCTGGAAATATGCTGTGCCAGTTCGGGGAAGAACTTCTCTACGAACATCACGAATGAAGGGCAGCACGAGGTGGTGAGAAGCTTTTTCTCTTCCCATTCCTTCGCTTCGCGATAGAGCGTGATGTCGGCGCCCAGGGCTGCTTCGACCACCCGGTAGAAACCCAGCGAGCGGATGGCGGTGACCACCTGGGTGATGCGGGTGACGCGGCATTGGCTGAAGAAGGAGGGCGCAAGGACGGCGTACACTTTATATCTCGAGTTGTTCCTGGATTTCTTAAGGATGTCGATGACGTCGAGAATCAGGGACTTGTCGGTGATGGCGCCGAACGGGCACTTGTACACGCAGGCACCGCAGGAGATGCACTTGCTGTTGTCGATGCGCGCCTTTTTGTCCTCGGCGATGGAAATGGCTTTCACCTTGCAGCTGACCATGCAGGGACGATGTTGCAGGATGATGGCGGAGTAGGGGCACGCCTGGGTGCACTTGCCGCATTCGATGCATTTGCTCTTGTCAACGGTAGCCTTATGGTTGACGATGGTGATGGCGTCCTTGGGGCATACGCCCTGGCAGCTGTGTACCATGCAGCCGCGGCAGGCGGGCGTCACATAGATGCCGTCGATCGGGCATTCGTCGCAGGCGCTGTCGATCACTTCGATGACATTGGGGTTGTCCTTATGGCCGCCCATCGCCATCAAGATGCGGTCCTGAATGATGGCGCGTTCCTTGTAGATGCAGCAGCGGGTCTCGGCTTTCGGGCCGGGGCTGAGCAGGGGCGGTATCTCCATATAAGCGTTCTCCAGCCCGCCCTCGTAGGCGCGCCGGATCACTTCTATCAGCACTTTGTACTTACTATATTGAACGTCGGTATCAAATACGCGGTTGGAATCCATATTTACTGATGTTGGTAACAACCCGCAAAGATACACAATAATCCGGAATGAGCCAATCGGCTCAACAATGTCGCCAAGCTGGCGCATGATAATCGGCCCCACAACGCATGAGGGGCATGCCTTGTTGCGCCAAGGGCCGAAATAAGGCAAAGGCGGTGGGCCGGTAGAGCAATAGCAATTGATTATCAGCGATTTGCCGTTTTATTGTTCTGCGGCTGTTTGGCGAAGCTTTTGGCGATTCGTCCTTTTGGGAATGGTTCCTTACACCCGCCCGGTTCTGCCGCTGATTCGGGATTGTGCTCGGCGCCGGGGGCGCCCGCGCATTCGCTCCTTCGTCAAAGCGAGCATCGAACATAAAATAGATAAATAGTCGCGTTATTCACGCAAGGTTTCTGAGATATCTGCATCTTTACTTTGTAAACGTTTTGATGATGAAACATAGAATGCTTGTTTTCCTAATGGCAGTAATGTCGTTTTGTCTCTGTGGCTGCAGCGACTACCTCCTTCCGGGCAGCGACGATGATTATATTGCTGATCGAACGAAGCTTTGCCAGGCATGGCAACTGATAGGATATGGTACTTCGGACAGTTTTCATATGATTGATGAAGATTACCGAACCCCGTCTGCCAAATATGGCAGTCGTTTCTTTATCGTCTTCCATCCTGAAGGCAGTTTTGATGGCCGGGAATCCATCAACCAGATAGGTGGAAAGTTCACCTGCAAAGGTCACCGGATCACGATTGAGGATCTTTACTCGACCTTGATTTATGATGAGAATGGATGGAAAGAATCCGAAGAATTTCTTAATCGTCTGATGGCCGCTGAATCGTATGGCATCAAGGACGGCTCGAAACTCCGATTGTATTATGGCGACAACGAGTTCCTGTACTTCGAATTGTTAAAGGCGCTTTAATCGGATAGACAATGAACTACCGTTTGTTATCGATAGGATTGTTCACTTCGCTCATCTTTGTTATCGGGCTGTGTGCATGCGATGTGTTGGACAGGAAGGACGATGGGATGATTACGGAACCGCTTCAGGATACCTGGGAGCGGAAGTCTGCGGAGGGGTATCTTATCCAGTGGACTTTCGACGACGAATCCTTGCTGACCATTCATTCTCCTGTTACCGTGGGTTATACTACATGGCACCCGGATGCCGTCTATTTCTATTCGTTGGATGAGGAAGGTAGAACGTTAACTATTCGGGAGGCATCATTCTGCGGCATCAACGGGTCGATTACCTATCGGATCAGGGAATGTTCGCAAAAGCGGCTCGTCCTATCATCTGGAGAGACCGGAAGTGTAGGTTATAATGGAACCATGTTCGATGATTGGGAGAGAGAAATGACGTTTACTCGAAAATAGTTGTACTGGAGAGTTGCGGCGCAAGCTGCGGGTTTTTCTGCCACAAGCGATGGCAGCAGCCTTCCGGCCTTCGGTGGGGCTACTTGGCCGTACCCGAAAAAACTTGAGTAAATAGTGGTGGTTCTCGGCCATTGACATTGTACGTGCCATCAATGATGAGGACGATTACAAGAAGTGCCGGAACTATTGGAAATACCTGAAGGGTAAGATGGCCAAGGAGGGGGTCGAACTGGTTAGTATCACTAACCACTTTAAGTTTGAGGCACCGGATGGCAAGCAGCGGGCTTCGGATGCCCTGGATACGCAGTGTGTTCAGACGCTGGCCAGATCCGCACCAAGAATATCAGCAAAGGCGGTTTTACCTTTGCCAACGCACTGCATTTCCCGCAGGTATTGGAGACCATCGAGCGAATGCCCGAGTCTTCCTTCGACGAAATTGTCGACAAATATGTGGAGATGAATGTGGCCCATCCCTTCATGGAGGGCAACGGCCGAAGTACCCGCATTTGGCTGGATCTGATGTTCAAGCGCTCGCTAAAGAAGTGTGTGGACTGGAGCCGCATTGATAAGAATTCTTATCTGGATGCTATGCGCCGGAGTGTCGTAGATTCAGCGGCCATCAAAGCGCTTCTCCAGTCGGCTCTCACCAACAAGATCAACGACCGCGAAACCTTTATGAAGGGCATCGACTATTCCTATTATTACGAGGAAGAGGCGTAGTAGAGGAGGATTGTGCTCGGCGCCGTCTGGACCGTTGGCGTCCCGGCTGAAAACCCGACTCCGAAAGACAAGTGGAAGCCGGAGAACATCCACTGGGAGCAGTGGTAGGTTAAAGGCTGCTGGTACGGAATTCGGACAAATCGTGTCCGGATTAGGACATAAACGGAATTATGCCCTGCATCAGAGATGCCGGGCATTATTTTTTTTGTGGAACGGCTGAGAATCAATACATTTGTTTGGGAAAGAGGCGCATTGTAACATTTAAGACAGCAAACGACATATGAAAGGGAAGAAGACTTTTTACGAGGCCCCTGTGACAGAGGTCATCGAGATCAGGCAAGAGGGGATCGTCTGTGCCAGCGAGGGCAAGGATGGGGAGGTCCCGGATATGACCTCTGGCTGGAGTCTTGTGATTCCTTAACCGATAAAATGACTGAATGATGAAACGCATCTTATCGATTATCATAATGATGACCTGTGCGGCTGAGCTGATGAACAGCTGCCAGACATTGACGCTCGAGGTGAAGGAGGGCGTCCCGATGACGATCCAGGCTTCCATTGTCACGCCTCCGGAGACGAAGACGTTCTATGCGTTCTATGATTACACGGAAGACAAGACGCTGGAAGGGTACTGGAACGAGAAAGAGTATATCACGGTGGTCTCTTTCGGTCAGAACGGCATCACGGCCGTAGACACGTTCGAATCTGTCGGTGTGGAAGGCCGGAAGAAGGCGGAATTCACCGGAACCTGGACCGGAAACGAAGGGGACAGGATCATCTGCCTGTATCCGTCGGTGGACTCGTACGCTGGCTATTCGATCTTCGACGCTGTGGGGGTGGGGTCTCCGACCATTTATATGAGAAACCTTTCGACCCCTTCTAGTCCTCTGCAGAACGATGATACTGGTTCTGTCTCCGAGGTAGATCTGATGTTGGGTGAGGTGACGTTCGGAGTTGACAACGACGATGATGATTACGGCGAATATTACGGTAATAACGATAACCAAATTCACGTATACTTGAAGCACCAGATCGCCGTGTTCCGCATCACGGCCACCCTCCAGAGTCTGCCGTTTTACGGTGAGCCTTACTTTAATGCAACGGTCAATACCATCCGCATTTCGGCCGTGGATTCGGACGGAAACGAGCGGGTCTTTGTCCGGCAATCCTGCTTGAAGGTGACCACTGATTATGATAGGGATTGGTACTATACGGGAATACCCTTCACGATCGAGAAAGGACCGTTGGACTACTACCTCACCAATTCAGGCAATAACAGCGCTTTCCACATGAATGGGAAAGATCCGGTAACCATGACTTTCTATGTCCCCGTCCGCTTCGACGAGGATCTCAAAACGGGGTATGAATTGCACCTCCAGTTCGGTGGCTACTATCATGAATATTATTCCGGAAAGAGTACGTATATCGACGTGTTCCCCTGCGGCGACAAGCGGATAAAGTTGACTGAAACGCTCCCGCTCCAAAACGGCAAGGTTTACGACATCAAGGTGACCATATAAGGTGGGATTGTGCTCGGCGCCGGAGGCGCCTGCGCATTCCCGGGCCTACGGCCTTCGTCTGGGGCGAAGGATTGAAAATGCGGGAGCGGGGCCTGGGGGCCCGGCTCCCGCTTTGTTTATAGGGGTGTCTGAAATTCGAGAGCGAGCTTTCGAATTTCAGACACCCCTATAAACAATGAAGGACTTGCCTAAGCAAGTCCTTCATTTTCAATGCTTCGTGACTCCCACGGGATTCAAACCCATAACCTTCTGATCCGTAGTCAGATGCTCTATTCAGTTGAGCTAGGGAGCCAGGGGTGAGCTTTACTCGGCTGCGGGAGCAGTGAGGGTGGCTCTCTTTTTCTCCTTGATGCGGGCTTTCTTGCCCGTCAGGCCTCTGAGGTAGAAGATACGTGCGCGACGCACCTTACCGACCTTGTTGAGTTCAATCGAGTCGATGAAAGGGGAGTTGTACGGGAAAATACGTTCCACTCCGATTCCGTTCGACATCTTGCGTACGGTGAACGTCTTGGAAATGCCGGCGCCGCGTTTCTGGATCACGATGCCACGGAATTTCTGGATGCGTTCCTTGCTTTCACCTTTTGCCGAATCTTCCTTGATCTTGTAGGCAACCGTGATCGTGTCACCAGCCTTGAAGTCGGGGAAAGCTTTCTGTTCTTGTGCCAGCGCGTCGCAGGCAACTTTCATCAAATCCATGTCCTAAAGTCTTTTAATCCCTTGAAAACTCTTCAGTGCAACGTTGCCGGATTGTCTCTCATATCTCTTTCGCAAGAGGTTGCTTCGTTTTCGGGACTGCAAAAGTACGCAATATTTTGATATCTGCAACTTTTTTTTGAAAAAAATCATTCAAAGGTGATTTCTCCGAACCAGGCCGGGGTATGGAAGTCGGGACGCGGGGTGCCGATGGGGTTCCAGCTCAGGTAGTGGGGGACTGCCGTGTCGTCGCCGCACTTGTAGAAGTTGGCCTTGACGGTGCGGCCGCTGAACTGGGTCAGATTGAGGTCGGCCTGGGCGTAGAGGCGTTTGGGGATGGCCACGGTCAGGGTCCATTCCTGCTCGCCTTCCAGGGTGCCGAAGGCCTCGCTGCCGAGGGTCGATTCGCGGCGGATCTGGCTGATGATGTCGTCGCCGCAGCGGTGCCGGTTCTGCTTGTCGGGGCCGTAGTTCAGGATGCCGTGGCCGACGCAGTTGAGTTCCAGGTTGTAGTAGCTCGGGTCGCGGTCGGAAGGAATCATGAAGAACTCCACGCAGTCGTCGGTCCAGGGACGTGAGCCTGCGTCGGTGCCGTAGACGGCGCGGGCGCCGTTCCCGCGTACGTGGAACTGAAGGTAGATTTCGGTTTCGGAATGCATGATGCGGAAGCGGACTTCCGGTTTGTAGGAGAATTCGGGCCAGTTGACCGTTGCGATGTCGTTCCACGCGATGCCGGCCTGGTCGAAGCGATCCTTCACTTCGGCTATCGAAGGCTCGGGGGTGGAAAAGGCCACTTTGGTAACAATTAGGGTCATAAGCAAGAGTTTCATGCGACAAAGTTAGGAAATCCGCCGGAAAATACATACATTTGTAAGATGAAAAGGAAAATCAAAATTTAGCGAAATACAACATTCAACATCTTAACCTAACAACTGTTTATGAAAAGAGTTTATCGATTCGGAGGCAAAGAGGCAGAAGGCAACGGCCAGATGCGCAACCTCCTCGGCGGTAAAGGCGCCAACCTCGCTGAAATGTGTACTTTGGGCATCCCTGTCCCTGCAGGCTTCACCATTACCACGGAGTGCTGTACGGAATATTACGCATTGGGCGGCGGCTATACCGAAGAGCTGAAGCATGACGTTGCGGAAGCCCTCAAGGCCACCGAAGCCATCATGGGCAAGAAATTCGGCGACCCGAAGAACCCGCTCCTCGTGAGCTGCCGTTCCGGTGCCCGCAGTTCCATGCCGGGCATGATGGACACCATCCTGAACATCGGCCTCTGCTCGGCCACCATCCCGGGCATGATCGAAAAGACCCAGAACCCCCGCTTCGTGTATGACGCCTACCGCCGTCTGATCATGATGTATTCCGACGTCGTGATGGAGAAGGCCGAAGGCATCGAGCCGGAAGACGGCAAGGCCATCCGCCAGCAGCTCGACAAGATGATGGAAGACCTCAAGGAGGCCAAGGGCTACAAGTCCGATACCGAGATCACGGCCGAGGAGCTGAAAGACCTCGCCGAGCGTTTCAAGGTCCGCATCAAGGAAGTCCTCGGCGTCGAGTTCCCCGACACCGCGGAAGCCCAGCTCTGGGGCTCCATCGGCGGCGTGTTCAAATCCTGGAACGGCAAGCGCGCCATCAAGTACCGCCAGATCGAAGGCATTCCCGACGACTGGGGCACCGCCGTCAACGTCCAGTCGATGGTCTTCGGCAACATGGGCGACACCTCCGCCACCGGCGTGGCCTTCTCCCGCAACCCGGCCAACGGCGACAACAAGTTCTACGGTGAATGGCTCATCAACGCGCAGGGCGAGGACGTGGTCGCCGGTATCCGCACCCCGAACCCGCTGAACAACGCCACCAAGAGCCCGCAGAACGCGCACCTCAAGTCGCTCGAAGACGCCATGCCCGAAGTCTACAAGGAACTCGACGACATCCGCATGCTCCTCGAGAAGCACTTCAATGACATGCAGGACATCGAATTCACGATCCAGGAAGGCAAGCTCTGGATGCTGCAGTGCCGTATCGGCAAACGCACCGGCCTGGCTGCCCTGAACATGGCGATGGATATGCTCGAGGAAGGCATGATCGACGAGAAGACCGCCGTGATGCGCGTCTCGCCCGCCCAGCTCGATGAAATCCTGCACCCGATCCTCGACCCGGCTTCCGAGAAGAAAGCCAAGGTCGTGGCGCACGGCCTTCCGGCCTCCCCGGGCGGCGCCGTGGGTACCATCGTATTCACCAACGCCGACGCCGTGGCCGCTGCCGCACAGAAGAAGAAAGTGATCCTGGTCCGCGAAGAGACCTCTCCGGAAGATGTGGAAGGTATGCGCGCCGCCGCAGGTATCCTCACCCAGAAAGGCGGTATGACCTCGCACGCGGCCCTCGTGGCCCGTGGCTGGGGCAAGTGCTGCATCGTAGGCTGCGAAGACATGAAGATCAACCTCGACAAGAAGGAAGTCTGGTTCGCCGGCTCCGACAAGGTGTACCACGAAGGTGAGTACTTCTCGCTCAACGGTGCCAAGGGTGCCGTCTATGCCGACCGCATCGAGACCATGGACGCATCCGACAACCCGCGCTTCGTCAAATTCATGGCCATCGCCGACAAGTTCCGCAAGATGGGTGTCCGCACCAACGCCGACAACCCGGAAGATACGGCCCGCGCCCTGAGTTTCGGTGCTGAAGGCATCGGCCTGTTCCGCATCGAGCACATGTTCTACGGCAAGAACTCCGAGACGCCGCTGGGCAAGCTCCGCAAGATGATCCTCTCCAAGACCGACGCAGAGCGCCGCGCCGCCCTCAATGAACTCGAGCCGTACATCAAGGCCTCGGTCAAGGGCACGATGAAAGTCATGGACGGCAAGCCCGTGACCTTCCGTCTCCTCGACCCGCCGCTCCACGAGTTCGTGCCGCAGACCGAAGACAAGAAGGCCGAACTGGCTGAAGAGCTCCACATCTCCAAGCTCGACATCGAGAAACGCGGCGAGAGCCTCCACGAGGTCAACCCGATGATGGGTCACCGCGGTGTCCGTCTCCACATCACCTATCCGATGATCTCCGAGACGCAGTTCCGCGCCATCTTCACCGCCGCCATCGAACTGAAGCAGGAGGGCTTCAAGCCGATGCCCGAGATCATGATCCCGGTCACGATCTCCGAGCGTGAGCTCCGCTTCCAGAAAGCCATCTGCGAGAAGATCCGCGCCGAGGTCGAGGCCCGCATGAACGACCATGTGGACTATAAGTTCGGTACGATGATCGAGATCCCGCGCGCCGCCCTGACGGCCGACCGCATGGCCCGTACCGCCGAGTTCTTCTCCTTCGGTACGAACGACCTCACCCAGATGACCTTCGGCTTCAGCCGCGACGACGTGAGCACCTTCATGGGCGACTACCTGGGCAACAAGATCCTGGACAACGACCCGTTCAAGACGCTCGACGTCAAGGCCGTCGGCAAGCTCGTCGACTACGCCGTGAAGTCCGGCCGTTCCACCCGCGAGAACCTCAAGTGCGGTATCTGCGGCGAGCACGGCGGCGACCCGGCATCCGTGAAGTTCTGCCACAAGATCGGCCTGAACTACGTGTCCTGCTCGCCGTTCCGCGTGCCGATCGCACGTCTGGCGGCAGCACAGGCAGCCATCGAGGATGAAAATTAACGGACTTGTCACAGCCCTGAAGGGCTATTTCATGGGGGCGGCCAATGTCGTACCGGGTGTATCCGGGGGCACGGTCGCCCTCATTACGGGCATCTACAAGGAGATCATAGAGGCCCTGAACAGCCTGATGGAAAAGGAGACCTGGAAGTCGCTCTTCAAGGGCGACTTCCAGGGCTTCTGGAAACAGGTCCACGGCACCTTCCTGCTCTGGCTGGCCATCGGCGTGGTGCTCAGCGTATTCTCGCTGGCCAAGCTGATGACCTATGTCCTGGCGAACTATCCGGTGCATACCTGGGCCTTCTTCTTCGGCCTGATCGTGGCCTCGGCCATCCTGATGTTCAAGGATATCAAAGGGTGGGGGATCAAGGAGATCCTCTTCACGCTCTGCGGCGTGGCGCTCGGCCTGCTGGTCTGCACGCTCTCGCCCACGCAGACGCCCGACAACTGGCTCTTTATCTTCCTCTGCGGTGCCATTGCCGTGTGCACGATGATCCTGCCGGGCATCTCGGGCAGTTTCATCCTCGTGATCATGGGCAAGTACGACTACATCATGCAGGCCGTGGCGGACCTCGACTGGCCCGTGCTCATCGTCTTCGGCCTGGGCTGCGTCGTGGGCATCCTCGCCTTCTCGAAGTTCCTGCACTGGCTGCTGGGCCGCTTCGAGAAACAGACCATGCTGGTGCTGCTGGGCTTCGTGCTGGGCTCCCTGGTCAAGGTCTGGCCCTGGGCCAATGAAAGCGTCAAGGCGCTGCCGGAGCCGCATTACGGCGCGGCTGCGCTCTGGTGCGTGCTCGGCGTCGCGCTGGTGCTCGGCATCGACCGCCTCGCTACTCGTAGCGCAAAGCGTCAATCGGATTGAGGTTCGAGGCCTTCCGGGCGGGGTACCAGCCGAAGAAGATACCGGTGAACACGCAGACCAGGAAGGACAACACGATGGAGAAGGTGGAGACGGCCGTGGACATCCCGAACAGGGATATGACCTTGGCCGCCACGATGCCCAGCAGGACGCCGATCAGGCCGCCCGCCACGCTGATGATGACCGACTCGATGAGGAACTGCAGCAGGATCTGACGGCTCTTCGCGCCGATGGACATGCGGAGGCCGATCTCGCGGGTACGCTCTGTCACAGATACATACATGATGTTCATGATGCCGATGCCGCCCACGATGAGCGAGATGCCCGCCACGGCGGCCAGCAGCGCGGTGAGCATGTCCATCACGGAACTCATGGTCTCCATCATCTCCTGCTGGGAACGCACGTTGAAGTCGTTCTCCTGGCCGATCTTGATGCCGTGGTTGGTCTGCAGGATCTTCGTCATCTCGTCGATGGCCTGGTCGGTGTATTCTTCCGAGAGGGCAGACGCCGTGATACCTTGAATATAGTTGATGGCCAGGATGCGCTTCTGCACGGTGGTGTAGGGGGCGATCAGCAGGTCGTCCTGGTCCATGCCCATGGAGTTGTAGCCTTTGGCCTCCAGCACGCCGATGATCTTCATCGGAATCTGGTTGAAGCGGATGGTCTGTCCGATGGGCTCGGTGCCGTCGGGGAAGAGTTCATTCACGACGGTCTGGCCCGCGACGCAGACCTTGGCGGCATGCAGGATGTCGCTCTCGGTGAAGCAGGTGCCGCTGGCGATTTCGTAGCCGCGGATGTCGAGGTACTGCTCGTTCACGCCGTAGATGGTGGTCGGGGTGTTGTTGGCGCCCTTGATGGCCTGTCCGCTGGCGTTGACCGTCGGGGTGATCTTGTCGACATAGCTGGCTTGCCGGACGATGGACTCGTAGTCTTCCATCTTGAGGGTCTGCATGCTCGAGCCGCTCTGGCGTACGCCACCGAAGCGGCCGTTGCCCGGGCTGACCATGATCATGTTGGAGCCCATCTGCCCGATCTCGGCGCGGATGCTCTGCTTCGAACCGTTGCCGATGGCCAGCATCGCGATGACCGAGGCCACGCCGATGATGATGCCCAGCATCGTCAGGAAGCAGCGCATCTTGTTGTTGAGCAGCGCCTTGACGCATATCTTGAGTAAGTTGCTGATATCCATGGTCTAATCCTCCTCTTTGGGCATGGCGGCAAGTACGTCGGCGGCCGAGGACATCTTCTCGTTGCGCACGTCGCTGATGATGCGGCCGTCGCGCAGGGTGATGGTCCGGCTGCTGAACGCGGCCAGTTCGGGGTTGTGGGTGACGAAGATGATGGTGCGCCCGTCGTGGTGCAACCGCTGGAACAGGGCGAGCACTTCGTAGGAGGTGCGGGTGTCGAGGTTGCCCGTGGCCTCGTCGGCCAGGATGATGACGGGGTTGTTGACCAGGGCGCGGGCGATGGCCACGCGCTGCATCTGGCCGCCGGAGAGCTGGTTGGAGCGGTGCGTGAGGCGGTCGCCCAGGCCGACTTCCTGCAGGGCCGTGATGGCGCGCTGGCGCCGTTCGGCGTGGCTCACGTCGCGGTTGTACATGAGCGGAAGTTCTACATTTTCAATGGAGGTAGTCTTTGGCAACAGGTTGTAGTTCTGGAAGATGAACCCGATCTTCCGGTTGCGCAGCGTGGCGCGGTCGTTCTTGCTCATCTCGCGCACCGATACGCCGTCGAGGTAGTACTCGCCCGAGGTCGGCACGTCCAGGCAGCCCAGGATGTTCAGCAGGGTACTCTTGCCCGAGCCGCTCGATCCCATGATGGTCACGAACTCACCCTGAGAGATGGTGAACGATACGCCCCGCAGCGCCTTGACCACTTCCTCGCCCACGATGAACTCGCGGCGGATGTGCTCCAGTCGGATGATATCTTCCATCGTCTATTCGGTGCGTTTGTTGTCGCGGTCCTGCGGCGGGCGCGGCATGAACGGGTTGTTGCCGCCCGGCTGCTGGCCTTCCTTGCCGAACTCGGGCGTGAATTCCTTGCCCTTGCTGGTCACGAGCCGCGTTCCGGTGACCACGCGGTCACCGGCGCCCAGACCCTCGAGGATCTCGGTCTGCACGCCGTCGGTCACGCCTGTGACGACCTTCGTCGCTTCGAGCCGTCCGTCGGGCAGCTGCTTCCAGACGGTGTTCTCCTGGTATTTCTCACCCTCCGGGGTAAAGCGCAGTGCCCGCACCGGCACGGCCAGGACGTCGTGCTTGTCGAGGGTGTAGATGGTGATGTTGGCCGTCAGGCCTGGTTTCAGCTTGAGGCTGGGATTCGGGGCGTCGATCACGACCTGGTAGGTCACGACGTTCGATGTGGTGGTGGCCTGCAGGCGCACCTGCGTCACGGAGCCCTGGAAGGTATCCTCGGGGTAGGCATCGACTTCGAATTCCACGCGCTGGCCTTCCTGCACCGAGCCGATGTCAGCCTCGTCCACGTTGGCGATCACACGCATGGCGGTCAGGTCGTTGGCGATGGTAAACAGGGTCGGGGTGCTGAAGCCCGAGGCCACGGTCTGTCCCTCGTCCACGGCGCGCGAGAGTACCACGCCGTCGATGGGCGAGTAGATCTTCGCGTAGCCGATGTTCTTCTGCGCCTTGGTGTAATTGGACTGGGCCTGCGAGTAGGAGAAGCGGGCCTTGTCGTAGCTGTACTGTGCCTGCTCGAATTCCGTGGCGCTCACGAGCTCCTTGTCGTAGAGGCCCTTGATGCGATCGTAGTTGCGCTGCTGGTAGTCGTACTCCACCTTGGCGGAATTGAGGTTCGCGCGGGACGATTCGAGTTCGGTCTTCAGGACGCTCATGTCGAGTTCGGCGATGAGCTGGCCTTCCTTCACCACGGAGTTGTAGTCCACGTAGATCTTGGAGATGATGCCCGATACCTGGGTGCCGACTTCGACCTGTTTCACGGGTTCGACAGTACCGGTGGCGGTGACGCTGCTGGAGATGGTGGTCGGTGCGAGCGTCGTGACTTGATAGGTCAGGACCGGCTTCTCCTTCTTGTTGAGCAACAGGAGCAAAGCGACGGCAATCACCAGCGCCGCCACGACGAGCCATAGAATGGTTTTGGTTGCTTTTTTCATATAATTTATTATAATTCAATCGGTTGGTTCATGTAGCGGGCGAGGAGTTTTTCGGCAAAGACGGCTTGGTATTTGGCTTGGAGCTGCTGGGAGAGGGCGCTGATGTAGTTGTTCTTCTCGGTGAGGAGTTCCACGGTGTTCTTGATGCCGGCTTCGAACTGTTCGGTGACGAGGCGGAAGCTCTCGGCGGCGGCGTCGAGCTGCGTCTTGGAGGCGAAATAGCGCTGCTGGGCGGAGAGGGCGTCGTTGCGGACGGACTCGAGGTTGGCGAGGAGCTGCTTGCGGGCGCTCTCGTCCTGGAGACGGGCGCTTTCGAGCTGGAGCTCGGCGCGGCGCACGTTGGTGCGGACCTGTTTCCCGTTGAAGATTGGGAGGCTGAGGTTCAGGCCGAGGCTTTCGCCCAGCTTGTTGCCCAGCTGGTCGAAGTAGGTGGTGCCGGTGCCGGAGTTCCAGCCGGTCGAGATGCCGGCGCTCAGCGAGATGGAGGGGAGGGCGGAGCCCTTGGCGATCTTCACGCCCAGGTCGGCCGATTCGATGCCGAGCGCGCTGCTGCGCATCTGGGGCAGCGTCGCCAGCGCCTCGTCGTAGGCTTCCAGCAGGCTCGGCAGCGGCGCGCCGACCACGGCGTCGTCAATTTCCGGGAAATAGACCTGGAAGTCTTCTTCGTCGATGCCCAGTTCGAGGATCTGCTTGAGCTGCAGGCGGGCGGATTCAAGGGCGTTCTCGGCCGTGACGACCTGATACTGGTCGCTGGCGTGCTGCGACTTGAGCTGCGCGAGCTCCACGCGGGAGATGCTGCCGGCGGCGAACAGTTGCTCGCCCCGCTCCACCTGCCGCTCGGAGAGCTGCTCGGTCTGGCGGGCCAGGTCGAGCGCCTCGCGGTTGTAGAGCACCTGCAGGTAGGTCTGGGCCACGGAGATCTCGATGTCAATGCCGGCTTGCTCCACGTCGAGCTCGCTGGCATCGCGCTGGACCTCCTGCTGCTTGATCGTGTTGCGGAGCTTTCCGCCCTGGTACACGGTCAGGCCCGAGTTCAGGCCGAAATTGTTGGAGAGCGAGGTGCGGCCCGCTTCCTCCATATAATCGTTGAATGTGTTGACGTTGCGGAAGTTGGCGCCGAAGCTGCTCGAGAAATTGAGCGTGGGCAGCTGGGCGGCGCGGGCCTGTTCGAGCGAGGCTTCGGCCGTCTCGAGGGCCACTTCCTGGGATTTGATCTGGATGTTGTTTTGCCGGGCATATTCGATGCAGTCGCGGAGCGTCCAGGCCTTGTTGTTCTGCGCGGAGGCCGTCAGGACGGTGGCGCAGGAGAGGGCAAGCAGGACGATGCCCGATAGTACGGATTTGTGCATGTCGTAGGATTTTACAGTTCCTTTGACACAAAAAACAAACCCAGGTTTAACGCTTTTTGCCTGATTATTCCTACCTTTGACAGTTATTCAATGAAATCGCGAAATATTCAACGAACCATGAAAAACAGCATCCTTCTTCTGCTCGCCGTCGCCGGACTGATGGCGCTTGTCTCCTGTACCGGAAACACTGATGCCCCCGTCAACCTTTCCATCGTGCCCAATCCCGTGTCCATGCAGGGCGGCGGCCGCGGCATCAAGCTGCCTGCCGACGGAACGGCCCCCAAGGTCGTCACCCGGATCGACGCCAAGCTCTCGCCCGAGGAATACGTGCTCGATACCCGCAAGGGGAAAGTGGTCATCACCGGTGGTTCCCAGGCCGGCATCTTCTGGGGTCGTCAAACCCTCGCACAGATCCTCGTCCAGTGCGAAGGCACGATTCCCGGCGTGCGGATTCAGGACAAGCCCGCATTCTCGTATCGCGGCGCGCACCTGGACTGCTGCCGCCATTTCTTCACGGTCGACGAGGTGAAGGATTTCATCGACCTGATCGCGCTCCACAAGATCAACGTCTTCCACTGGCATCTGACCGAGGACCAGGGCTGGCGTGCTGAGATCAAGCAGTATCCCAAGCTGACCGAAATCGGTTCGGTACGCGCCGAGACCCTGGTGGGTCACTACGGCACGAACCAGTACGACGGAACCCCGTACGGCGGATTCTATACCCAGGACGAGATGCGCGACGTGGTGGCCTATGCCGCCGAGCGCTTCGTGACGGTGATTCCCGAAATCGAGATGCCGGGCCACGCCTCCGCCGCCCTGGCGAGCTATCCCGAGCTGGGTTGCCGCGGTGCGAAATATCCCTATAAGGTCCAGACGACCTGGGGCGTCTTCCCCGAAGTCTTCTGCGCCGGCAACCCCGAGACCGTGACCTTCCTCGAAGGCGTGCTCGACGAGATCTGCGACATCTTCCCTTCGGAATATATTCACATTGGAGGCGATGAAGCCCCGCGCGAAGAGTGGGAGAAATGCCCCAAGTGCCAGGCCCTGATGAAAGAGAAGGGCTTCACCCGCGAGGCGGAACTCCAGAGCTACCTGATCACGACGGTCGAGCAGTACCTCGCCGATAAAGGCCGCAAGATCATCGGCTGGGACGAGATCCTCGACGGCGGCGTGTCGCAGAGCGCGACGGTCATGTCGTGGCGCGGCGCCAAGGGCGGCATCGCTGCCGCCAAGATGGGCAACGACGTGATCATGACGCCCAACAGCCACTTCTACCTCGATTACTACCAGACGGGCGACCCGACCGGCAACGAAGAACCTCTGGCCATCGGCGGCAATCTCCCGCTGCGCAAGTGCTACGCCTTCGATCCCTACGACCAGCTGAATGATGAAGAAAAGGCGCATATCCGTGGCATCCAGGCCAATATGTGGACCGAGTATGTGGCTACGTTCGACCACGTGCAGCACATGGTCCTGCCCCGTATGGCCGCCCTCGCCGAAGTGGCCTGGAACCCCGAGGGCCGCACCGAATATGACGACTTCGTGGACCGCATCGTCGGCGGTCTGCTGCCCATCTACGACCTGCGCGGCTACAAGTACGCCCCCTACGCCTTCAAAGACATCGAATAAGTCTGTCAGCGAGATGAAAGACGACTACCTGAAAAAGATCCTCGACCGGCTGTCGGTCTGCCTGACCTACGCCGGCGAGGACATCGAAGACTTCCTCTGGGTCCTCGACGAAGACGAACGTGACGGCTACGCCCCCGCCGACGTCGAACGCCTCAGGGGCATCTATCGCCAGATCAAGGACCAGTACGCCCAGGACGGCCGCGACCTTCGCCTCGGCATGTCCACGGAGGACTGCCTCGACCTCGCCGTCCACATGGTAGAACTCTACCAGGCGATGTACGACTACCTGATGTCCGACGGTCCTGAATCCGGCGTCGCCTCCGCCTCCGGCTCCGTCCGTGAATCCCGCGAGGGCAGGGAAGGCCGCGAAAGCGCAGCCGACTTCGAAGCGATGTTCGAACTGTTTCGGAAGAATAAGGATTTGCCGAGCTAGATTATTTGGCAGTTCTTCAAAAAAGCGATACCTTTGCACCCTCATTTGAGGGTTCCGGTTCCGTAGCTCAGCTGGATAGAGCAACAGCCTTCTAAGCTGTGGGTCTCGGGTTCGAATCCCGACGGAATCACGAAGCGTTGAAATAACAGGAACTTGAAGAGTTCCTGTTTTTTTTGTTTTGTAGGCAGGACAAGAGCTCGCTTTCGTTCCTGCCTACAAAACAAAAAAATAAGGAGTAAGGTTTACCTGACTCCTTATTTTCAACGCTTCGGCAAAGGGAAAGATTCCCCTCGGGAATGCGCAGGCGACTTGTCGCCGAGCATAATCCCGAATTCTTAATAAATAATTAATAGTTTATAATAATTTTATTATCTTTGTAAAGATATTCCAAGTACTATATCGTTATAGTAGTCGGAAAAATCGGGGTCCGGGGAAGTGACTTGAACAGAGCACCGAACTGCAGCATTAAAGCGCCATTTGCGGCGGACCCGTCCATCGCCTGATTTCGTGCGGGTACCCGGCTTTGCAGCCCGCGTTCGGGGTTGGGGAGTGGAAAATACATCCACAACTGAATACCTTCATCATTCATCCATGGAGCCATCCCAAAAAGCACAGGACTCCGCCTGGTACGCCCTCAAGGTCTTTTACAGCAAGGCTCGCACCGTGCAGGAAGACTTCCGCAAACTGGGCTACGACACTTACCTCCCCGTGATGATTGAAGAACACTTCGAAGCCGGCGAGCTCCGCTACGTAGAAAAACCCCTGGTCGCCTCGCTCCTCTTCGTGCATTGCCCCGAACAATACCTGCTCGACTACAAGCGTACCCACGACACGCACATGCTCTACTACGCCGACCTGATTACCAAGCGCCCCGGCCGCATCCCTGACCGCGAGATGAAGATCTTCCGCATCGCCACCTCCGTCGCCAGCACCGACCCCGACGCCATGTACCTCGGCAACGACACCGCCCGCCTCTGCACCGGCGACCGCGTCCGCGTCACCGACGGCCTCTACAAAGGCGCCGAAGGCTACGTGAAACGCATCCGCCACGCCCGCAAAGTCCTCGTCGCCATCCAAGGCGTCGCCGTAGTCGCCCTGTCGAACATCCATCCGCAGTACTTGCAGAAAATCGAAGAACCCTCATTCCCGGTTTGATCAGGAATCTAAGCGATCCCGCGCAGCTGCCCCTGCCGCGAAAGGTAATAGAACGCCACTATGTTCATTTCTCGTCTACAAATCGAAGTCTTTTGTGGTATTTCTTGCCACGAAAGGCATGAGATAAATGAATGGTTCATTTCGTGGCCGACAAATGAACCGAGGAGGAAGGTTTCGGCTTCACCTACCGCTATTCCCTCCATATAAGGCATGGTAAGTCTGCAGAACATCACGAATAGCTAAATCGTTGAATGAAATACTCTCGCAATAAACTCAATATGATTGGTAAGAAGCTTATAGCTTCTTCTCCTATCGACTTGATCGAGCAAGCTCAGAACGTCATGCTGGTTGAAGACTGGCGGAAGTTACATATGGAGCCGCTGAACCAATTGGTAGAGGCAGTTAGTAAACTTCTGGCCGAGTCTTCTGTTACAGCGTTGTTCTCTTCACAGCGACTGAAACGAATGACCTCCATTGTCGATAAGTTGCGTAGAAATCCGGAGATGGGATTGGGTGGTGTCCAAGATATTGGTGGTGCTCGATTCGTCTTTACCGATATGGAGTCTCTACAAGTCGCATGTAAGCTGATTGAGCAAGCTTCGTTCGATCGCTTTACCTTGGCTCGCAAGCCGTACGATTATGTGATGCATCCCAAGGAAAGCGGGTACCGAAGCATCCATTTTGTATATAAATATCAATCCGATAATCCTGAACTGGATGGATTGAGCGTTGAGTTACAGATACGTACCCAACTTCAGCACGATTGGGCTACAGCCGTCGAGACGGCTGAATTGATTTCCAATTCATCACTTAAAGCTAGCCAGGGCGATAAGAATTGGCTATATTTCTTCAAGGTCGTCAGTGCGATTTTCGCCCAAAAAGAAGGTATGCCGGTGAATGCCGAGTTTGTCGCTTTTACTGAAAGGGATTATTGTCTTTATTATCATCGACTGAACACTGAGTATAAGTTTCTTGAACAGCTAAAAGCCTTGATCGGTGCTGTTGAAGTTGTATCAAAGCATTCTCTGGGGAAAGGATATGCTGTGTTGCTGATTCAATTTGACGAAAAGATGGTCCACTTCCATCATTTCTCAAATGAGGAACTGGATAAAGCTAACGAGCTCTATTCTAGGTTAGAAACTGCCATTGAAAAGGAAAAAGGCTCCGTCGTTTTAGTATCAGTCTCGGACATGAAAGAACTTGAGGAAGCCTATCCTAGCTACTTTCTCAATGCTGAGGAATTCATCAAGGCTCTTATCGAATTCAATAACGACTGTGTCGTAAAGGGATTTGTTTGAGAACTAACGTTATTCTGTGTTCGTGGTTTTTGTTCGGAGTTTGATAATAAGTTGTTGGTTTTATGGCTATTTATGTAGTTTATTCGTATCAGTTTTCCCCTATAATGAATGGACAAAAGTCACTATTTAGTGATTGTTGCCCTGCTGAACAAGTATGGGATAATAAGCAAAAGATATTTGGAGATCTTTTTGATTCAGAATTGGCTTTTATTTATCGTACTCATAGGCATGGCCACGAGGTTTTATTCAATGAGAACGGTTTGATTTTTTTGAAATTAGCAAACAACAAACAGATCGTCCAAGAATCATCATTTAAGACTCGAACTTTAGAACATAATCCAAGTTGTAATATCCTTATTGATAATAGGCAGGATATTCAAAACCTATATATTGAAAAAAGTAGTTACGCGTTTTCTGATACTAGCGTTACAGCTAATATTCTTGAAAAAACCTTTAATCGATACTTATCAGAAAAAGGGCTGTCGATTTCAATTACTCACCGTTACAAGACGCAAGAATTTTGGGATATTATTGAATCTGCTGAGAAAGGCGTGAAAATGCTAAGGTTTTCTTTACAATATCCAAACTTACCTGATGTGCGTCAAAAGATGGGGGATATGTTGGCAGACACGAGCCAGAAGTTGAAGAGCAAAGAGACGAAGATAGAGTTTAATGCAGGAGTTGGTGAATCGTTAGTGATTTCAAAAGAAAATGATCGGGTTGTGGAGATGGTTGATGCTTCCGCTGCTTCAGGCAAGAAGATAACTCTTCGTTTGAATGGTATCAGGGCTTACAGGGAAGTAGGATCAACAACGGAGGAAGTAGAGATTGACAATTTAGAAGCAAAACTTGATGCGGATTTGCTGGAATCGGCAACTCAGAAAATTATTAACGTTATTAACAAGTTTAAGCGATAATGTCTCGATTAGCCCGATATGAGGTTTATATAGCAGTTTCTTTAGGGTTTGGTTATTTCTCGACTCTAGGGGAGATGGATTATATCGCTAACCTTAGTTCATCTATTATTCCATGGCTTGTAGCTCTATTTGCAGTAAATACAACAATAAGTGTTCATACTATTTCACATTTAATTAGATTCCGTTCGTCATTTGAAGTAGATATTACTGGAGTAATTAATGCTTTACGTCGGACATGTATTTATTTAGTTGTTATTATTGCTTGTGTCTTGTTAGGGCTTCTAGTAATTCAGTATTTGAGAAGGGTCTGTGAAAACGGTGAAAGTTTATTCGTTATTATTCAGAATAGTTTAGTAGTTTTTTCCATATTCTACTATGTATGGGCGATTTTTGACTCATCTATGGCGTTGTATGATTTGATTAAAGCTGAGGACAACTTTCGGAAAGAGGGAAGCATGAATAAAGATAGTCATCCTAAAGATGAATGAAACCCTTCTTTTTTTCATCTATTTGTAGTTCTTCGATATTATTAAGATGACAAAAGAACAATACTTGGAATACTGGCGTGATAGTTTTAGGAATTTTATCTGCGGTCTGATTTCATCTATCGAGAAGTTGAAGATGGAGCCAATAGCAACTGATTTGGACAAGTTGGCTCTTGACGAATGTAAAGTATTATTGTTAGGGAAGGCTGTCCAGAATGTTGAGCGTGGGTTGTCAGAAGGAGTTCTCACAAGAGAAATGCTTGACAGTATTGAGAAACTTCAGAAGGATTTAGTAGACATAGCATTAAAATATGTTCAAGCATGTTCTATAGTAAGAGTTTTCTTGAAAGTGCTTTCATATAGTCGAATTGAACACGAAAAAGAAGCGTCGATTATTCGCTTAAACGATCTCAGTATTCCTATTTTATGATAATTGATTGTTTAATATGAAAATCGCCGTTGCAGGAGCAGGATATGTTGGCTTAAGCATCGCTACGCTGTTGGCGCAGCGCAACGAAGTTGTGGCTGTTGACGTCATCCCTGAAAAAGTCGAGAAGATCAATCGACGCATCTCGCCGATAGCGGATGTTGAGATTGAGCAGTACCTTGCCGAAAAACCGCTCAACCTGATGGCGACGCTCGACGGACGTTTGGCGTACAAGGATGCAGACTTCGTGGTCATCGCAGCCCCTACGAATTACGATCCGCAGCGCAACTTCTTCGATACTTCACACGTGGAGGAAGTAATCCGGCTTGTTCTGGAGGTGAACCCGGGTGCCGTGATGGTTATCAAATCGACCGTGCCGGTAGGATACACGCGATCCTTGCAGGAGAAGTTCCCTGATGCCAAACTGCTTTTCTCGCCGGAATTCCTTCGCGAAAGCAAAGCGCTTTACGATAACCTGCACCCTTCGCGAATCATCGTCGGATATGACCCGGAATTTCTGCGGAGCAAAGCCGAACAGTTCGCCTCCCTCCTGAAAGAAGCCGCACTTGATCCGGACGTTCCCGTCCTTTTGATGGGCACCACGGAAGCCGAAGCAGTAAAACTCTTCGCTAACACATACCTTGCCCTTCGCGTGAGCTATTTCAACGAGCTGGACACTTACGCTGAAATGAAGGGCTTGAATACCCAGGCCATCATTGAAGGCGTATGCCTTGACCCTCGCATCGGCAGTCACTACAACAACCCGAGTTTCGGCTACGGCGGCTATTGCCTCCCCAAGGATGCAAAGCAGCTTCTTGCCAACTTCAACGACGTGCCCGAAAACCTGATCAAAGCTATCGTAGATTCCAACCGGACGCGCAAGGATTACATCGCCGATCAGGTTTTACGAAGAGCAGGCTATTATACTGCTTCCAGTACTTACGATACCACGAAGGAGCGCGAGGTGGTTGTGGGTGTCTATCGCCTCACCATGAAGACCGGCTCCGATAACTTCCGCCAAAGCGCCATCCAGGGCATCATGAAACGCATCAAAGCCAAAGGCGCCCGTGTAATTGTTTATGAACCCACGCTTGCCGACGGCAGCACCTTCTTTGGCAGTCTTGTCGTCAATGACCTGGCGGAGTTCAAATCCCGCAGCCAAGCCATCATTGCCAATCGCTACGACCCCGTCCTCGACGACGTGAAGGAGAAAGTTTACACAAGAGATATTTTCCGCAGGGACTGAACGTCATTCATATGCGTAACCTGACCGATTTTGAGATTACAACCCTTGTTGCCAACGGCTGCTTGTGCGAAGACTGGAGCCAGGTGTTGGTGTCGTGGGGAGACCGTTCCTACACTGACCGGATTGTGAACGTAACCTTCTCAGGGCAAATCCGATTGGGGTCGTTTGAGGGGTGTCATTCATTTCCGGGCGGCATCTCGCTTCGGAACGGGGTGCGCAATGCTTTCCTGCACAATGTGACCCTGGGTGACCGGGTGCTTGTCCGCAAGACGGGCGAATATATCGCAAACTATGAGATCGGTGATGACACGCTGATAGACAATGTGGACGTGCTGGCTGTAGAAGGTGAAACCTGTTTTGGCAATGGGGTAGAAGTTTCTGTGCTCAATGAAGCGGGTGGGCGCGAAGTGGTGATCAGTGACAACCTGAATGCGCACACGGCATACATCATGGCCATGTACCGCCACCGCAGCAAACTTCACGGCAAGATATCCGCTCTGGCCAAAGAATATGCTGAAACTCGTCGTTCCCGTATCGGTCGGATCGGCCGAAACGTGCGGATCTGCAACTGTGGCGTGATGACCGACCTTTATGTGGGTGATTTCGCTGAGATTAACGGAGCGATGCGTTTGCACGACGGAAGCATCAACTCGAACGAATTTGCGCATGTGCGTGTCGGAAGCGGTGTCCGTGCCGAGCACTTCATTTTCTGTTCCGGAAGCCAGGTTGAGAGCAACGCCCTGCTGACACGCTGTTTCGTGGGGCAGGCCTGTAAACTGGGTCACGGTTACTCGGCTTCCGATTCGCTCTTCTTCAGCAACTGCCAGGGCGAAAACGGAGAGGCCTGTTCGATATTTGCCGGGCCATTTACCGTGACGCATCACAAGTCCACACTGCTGATTGCAGGCATGTTCTCCTTCATGAATGCGGGCAGCGGTTCGAATCAGAGCAACCACATGTACAAACTGGGTCCCATTCACCAGGGCGTACTGGAACGGGGTACCCGCACGGCTTCGGATTCATACATCCTCTGGCCCGCCAGGGTTGGCCCTTTCTCTCTGGTTATGGGACGCCACGTGACGCATTCCGACACGACGAACCTGCCGTTCTCCTACCTGATCGAGAAAAACAACACGACTTTCCTGGCTCCGGGCGTAAACCTTCGGAGCGTAGGGACCATTCGCGATGCGCAGAAGTGGCCGCAGCGGGATGCGCGTTCAGATTCCGAGCATCTCGATTGCATCAATTATAATCTCCTGAGCCCGTTCACGATTCAGAAGATGCTGAAGGGGATCAGTACGCTGAAGAACCTGCGTCACGCCTCGGGCGAACTATCCGATGTTTATTCTTTCCACAGTACGAAAATTACAAACAGCGCATTGGTAAAGGGGATCGAGTACTATCATATCGGCATCCGGAAATTCTTGGGCAATTCGCTGATCAAGCGGCTGGAGATGCTGCCGAAAGGTGCCACTGACGAGCAGATACAGGAGTTCTTGAAGCCTGATACGGAAATCGGTCACGGTACTTGGGTGGATGTCGGTGGCCTGATCGCTCCTCGCAGTGAAGTTGCACGGCTGCTCAACGACATCGAAGCAGAGACGGTTACCAGTATCGGAGAGATCAACGCCCGCTTCCGCGCGATGCACGCAAATTACTATACCTATGAATGGACGTGGGCATACGACGCGATCAGGGAGTTCTTTGGCATTGATCCGGCCGTCATCACCCGCAGCCAGGTCATTGATATCGTATGCCAATGGAAAGAAGCAGTAGTCGGCCTCGACAAGATGGTCTACGAGGATGCCCGCAAAGAATTCTCACTCTCCGCAATGACCGGATTCGGGGCTGATGGCGAGCGGAAAGACAAGGAGCACGACTTCCATCATGTCCGCGGCGATTTCGACAGCAATCCGTTCGTCCGTGAGACACTTGCGCATATTGAGCGCAAATCGAGGCTGGGGGATGAACTGTTGGAGAGGTTGGGAGAATGCTCCGCTGTACCTGAATAAGCATACCCGGCACGACCGGGAATCTATAACCGAACATAAAAACAACAATGATATGAACCTCAAAGGATCCAAAACCGAAAAGAACCTCCTCGAAGCCTTCGCCGGGGAGTCCATGGCCCGCAACAAATACACTTTCTACGCCTCCAAGGCCAAGAAAGACGGCTACGTCCAGATCTCCAAGATCTTCGAAGAAACCGCCGCCAATGAAAAGGAACACGCCGAAATCTGGTTTAAATACCTCCACGACGGCAAAGTCCCCGGCACCACAACCAACCTCAAAGACGCCGCTGACGGCGAAAACTTCGAATGGACCGACATGTACGCCCGCATGGCCGCCGAGGCCCGCGAAGAAGGCTTCATCGAAATCGCCGAACACTTCGAGATGGTCGGCGCAATTGAGAAAGAACATGAAGAGCGCTATCGTAAGCTCCTTGCCAACATCGAGGGCGGCCTGGTGTTCTCACGCGATGGGGATGTCATCTGGCAGTGCTCCAACTGCGGGCATATCGTGATAGGGAAGAAGGCACCGGATGTTTGCCCGGTGTGTGATCATCCGCAGAGTTATTTTCAGATTAAGGCAGAAAACTATTGAATGATATGAAAAAAGTTATGCTCGTTTTCGGAACCCGTCCAGAGGCCATCAAGATGTGTCCGCTGGTAAAGGAGTTCCAGAAGTATCCCGAGGACTTTGAAACCATCGTTTGTGTTACTGGGCAGCATCGTGAGATGTTGGATCAGGTTCTTACAATCTTTGAGGTTAAGCCTGATTATGATCTTAATATCATGAAGCAGGGCCAGGATCTTTACGATGTTACAGCACGAGTCTTGACAGGTATGCGTGATGTCTTGAAAGAGGTGAAGCCCGATGTCGTGTTGGTTCATGGTGATACCACAACCAGTACGGCTTCTGCACTGGCAGCATTCTATCAGCAAATCCCTGTTGGGCACGTTGAGGCTGGTTTGAGAACCCACAATATCTACAGTCCTTGGCCAGAGGAGATGAACCGACAGATTACGGGGCGTATTGCGACGTATGATTTTGCGCCTACGCCTTTGAGCGAGAAGAATCTTATGGAGGAGAAGGCTCAGGGACATATCTTCGTTACGGGTAATACTGTGATTGACGCGCTACACATGGTAGTAGATAAACTCAAGGGCAACAAAGCACTGGCCGACGAGCAGATCACTGTGTTGAAGAATGCTGGCTACGACGTGACGCGTTTGGACGGCGGCAAAAAACTAGTTCTGATTACCGGTCATCGTCGCGAAAACTTCGGAGAAGGTTTCATCAGTATGGTGACCGCCATGAAGGATCTAAGCGAGAAATACCCTGACGTGGATTTCGTTTATCCTATGCACCTTAATCCGAATGTGCGCAAGCCTATCCACGAAGTGTTTGGCGACGACCTCACGCGTCCCAACTTCTTCTTTATCGAGCCCTTGCAGTACTTGGAGTTTGTGTATCTGATGGATAAGAGCACCGTGGTCTTGACCGATAGTGGCGGAATTCAGGAAGAGGCACCTGGCCTGGGTAAACCAGTACTTGTGATGCGCGATACTACCGAGCGCCCAGAAGCATTAAAAAGTGGCACTGTTCACCTGGTTGGTACCAACCACGACCTCATTGTGAGTGAGGTGAGCACCCTTCTCGATGATCCCGTGGCGTATGAAAGAATGAGTAAGGCCGTGAATCCGTACGGTGACGGAAAGGCTTGCAATAGAATAGTGCGCGCACTTAATGGCGAAGAAGTTGATAGATACGAAGTTAAATAATAATTTACAATACAAAATGATTAACGTAATTGGATTGGGCTATATTGGACTGCCCACTGCTTTGATGATGGCTTCGCACGGCGTGGAAGTCATTGGTACTGATTATAATAAGAAGTTAGTCGCAACGTTGAACGCTGGCAAGACCACGTTTAAGGAAGATGGTCTAGACGAACTTTTTGCAGCCGCCGTGAAAGCGGGTATCAAGTTCACCACGGAGTATCAGAAGACAGATATGTATATCGTGTCGGTCCCGACCCCGTACGACAAGTTCAGCAAGAAAGTGGATGCCTGCTACGTGGTTTCCGCGGTGAAAGATGTGATGAAGGTGTGCCCAAAGGGTGCGACGGTTGTCATCGAATCGACCGTGAGCCCTGGTACAATCGACAAGTTTGTACGCCCTGTGATTGAGGCCAATGGTTTCAAGATTGGTGAAGACATCAATCTGGTCCACGCTCCGGAGCGGATCATTCCTGGCAATATGGTGTATGAGCTGCTGCACAACAACCGCACAATTGGTGCAGATAACCGCGAAATAGGAGAGAAAGTAAAGTCATACTATTCGAGTTTCTGCCAGGGCGAGATTGTTGTGACTGACATCCGCACTGCTGAAATGACGAAGGTTGTAGAGAATACCTTCCGTGCAGTGAATATTGCATTCGCAAACGAACTCTCGCGTATTTGCCGTCACGACAATATGGATGTGTATGAGATTATCCGGATCTGCAACATGCACCCCCGCGTGAATATCCTCCAGCCTGGCCCTGGTGTTGGTGGCCACTGCATCAGCGTGGATCCTTGGTTCCTTGTGGGCGATTATCCGCAACTCGCCAAGGTGATTGATGAGTCCATGAAGACAAACGACAGCCAGCCGGTGTTTGTACTGGAGCGCATCTACGAGATAATGAAGGAAAATGGTATCACGGATAATCGAAAAGTGGGTCTTTACGGCATCACTTACAAAGAGAATGTCGATGACGTTCGTGAAAGTCCGACACTTCAGATGCTTGACATTCAGGAGCGACACTTGGCAAGACCGCTGAAGAGTTACGATCCGTTCTTCACCGATAAGGAAATTGTGCCGAACCAGATTCTGGATTTTGACCAGTTCCTCAGCGAAGTGGATATGGTGGTGATTATGGTCAAGCATGACCATATCAAGCAGAATTGGGATAAGTTGAAGGGGAAGGTTATTCTGGATTGCCACAATGTTTGTCCTATCAAGGGGGTTTATCATATTTAATATTGAAAAGTTGTTCAGATGAAAGGAATCGTACTTGCCGGAGGCTCTGGTACCAGACTATACCCAATTACCAAGGGTGTTAGTAAGCAATTGTTGCCAATTTTTGATAAGCCGATGGTTTATTATCCTATCAGCGCGTTGATGTTGGCTGGAATAAGGGATATTTTGATTATTTCAACTCCGTATGATTTACCCTGCTTTAGACGCCTTTTAGGTGATGGCTCCGATTATGGTGTAAATTTCGAATATGCTGAACAACCAAGTCCTGATGGACTTGCTCAAGCTTTCATTATTGGCGAAAAGTTTATCGGTGATGACGCTGCGTGTCTTGTTCTAGGTGATAATATTTTCTATGGCAGCGGTTTTACGGGTTTACTTCGGAAAGCGGTTATTGATGCGGAAGAGAATAAGAAAGCCACCGTATTCGGATATTGGGTCTCGGATCCAGAACGGTATGGTGTCGCAGAGTTTGATAAACAAGGAAACTGTCTGAGCATAGAAGAAAAGCCGAAAGAACCCAAGAGTAATTATGCTGTAGTTGGTCTGTATTTTTATCCGAACAAAGTAGTTGATGTGGCTAAGCATATAAAGCCATCTGCACGTGGTGAACTTGAAATAACGACTGTTAACCAAGTGTTCCTGAAGGATGAGGAACTTAAAGTTCAAGTATTTGGCCGCGGCTTTGCATGGTTGGATACTGGCACTCACGATAGTCTTGCGGAGGCATCTAACTTTGTAGAGGTGATTGAGAAACGTCAGGGCTTGAAGGTTGCTTGCTTGGAAGGCATAGCATACCGCAACGGTTGGATTACAGAGGAAAAGATGAGAGAGCTAGCTAAACCGATGCTGAAGAATCAGTATGGTCAGTATTTACTGAAGGTGATTGATGAGATGAAAGAAGATATTAATTCACGCACGTTAGCAAAAGAATAATGGAACAAGCAAAAATTATACAGTTACCAAAGATTTCTGATCCTCGAGGTAATCTCTCGGTGATAGAAGAGTTAAAGGACATTCCATTCAAGATTGAGAGGACGTACTGGATTTATGACGTACCAGGTGGAGAGAAGCGTGGAGGTCATGCATACAAAGAGAATCAGGAGTTCATTGTCGCTTTGTCTGGCAGCTTTGATGTAGTGCTTGATGATGGCAAGGAGATATTAGTTTTTTCTTTGAATCGCTCTTATAATGGACTTTATGTTCCCAAAGGGATGTGGCGGGAGATGGAAAACTTCTCAACCAATTCCTTGGCGTTGGTACTATCTTCCACCAAGTACGATAAAGACGATTATATCCGTGATTATCAGGAGTTCCTTATATTTGCAAATCAGTGATTAAGAGCCTGACTTCCCTCAGAGGAATCTTTATCTTCTTTATCTTCTTCCATCATTGCCTGCATCTTTATCCAGGTGGAGGAACTATGGCGGTTACATTCTTCTTTGTGCTAGGGGGGTTTGTTATGTCACTTGGATATAAAGATAAGGTGATAATGACAGATTTTAGTTATGGGCAGTATCTCTCGCGAAGATGTATTAAATTCTATCCGCTTCATTGGCTTTGTATCTTTGCGATTATGCCTTTTGCGTTTTTGTCATTTGGTTGGATGGATATACCGAAGTTGTTCTTAAATGCGGTATTACTTCAAACCTGGATTCCGATAAAGGAGATTTATTTTTCGTTCAACGCTGTGAGTTGGTATCTGGCAGATACGATGTTCTTTGCCATTGTCTTCCCAATAGTCTTCAAATGGATTTCCAACACCTCATCTAAAGGGAGAGTGGCATTGGCAACCGCGTTGGCTGTTATATATGTGATTGTTGCCTTATTGATACCGGAAGAAAAATATCACGCAGTGCTGTATATCAGCCCGTATATGCGCTTGATGGATTTCGTGCTTGGAATCTATTTAGCTCTGGGTTATATGAAATTGAGGGAAAGGCCCGTGAGAAGCAAGAACCGTGTTATAAGTCAAATAGTTGTCGCTTTATTGATAGTATTTCTTGTTTTAGAATCCTGTCTCTTATCTGAAACTTTAACTTTATTTGCACCGGTTTACTGGATTCCAGTAGCATTACTGATATTGATAGCATCATTATCTGAGCAAATTGGGGGGGGGGAGGGAATGGCTGTTGAATCGTTGGCTTCAATGTGTGGGTGAAATGAGTTTCATTATTTTCATGGTGCACCAGATAATACTCCGCTATACGACAGTCGTTTTTGATAAGATTCTTCATCTTGAAATGG